>Ga0209628_10002297_pt1 | contig 12899 bp, 11 predicted proteins | sample TergutCu122P4_FD_187285 | JGI IMG/M metagenome (GOLD analysis project Ga0209628, IMG submission 187285) | Cubitermes ugandensis P4 segment gut microbial communities from Kakamega Forest, Kenya - Cu122 P4 (SPAdes) (version 2) | ecosystem: Host-associated > Arthropoda: Insects > Digestive system...
GGTTTCTCCTCACTTATTAGACGGCAAAGTGCCTACCGAAGATATGCGTGTATCTCCCTACTGGCTAATGAGTTGTTATTTAATTCTTACCATAGCGGAACTATTCCTAAGCCCGATGGGACTATCTTTTGTATCTAAAGTAGCACCGGAGCGCTTCCAGGGATTAATGCAAGGCGGATGGTTGCTGGCAACTGCAATCGGAAACAAACTGTTATTTGTAGGAAGTTTGATGTGGAACAGAATTGACCTTTATATGCTGTGGGGTATCTTCATTATCTGCTGCATTTTGTCGGCGCTCTTTATCTTCTCTATTATGAAGAGATTGGAATCCGCCACGAAATAAGATGGTCTGAATTAAAAAAAAGCGAGGCTGCTCTATTTTGGGCAGCCTTTTTTTATTGAAAATATTTATGATTCACTTTATCAAAACTTCTGTTTTTCAAAAGTTTTGATAAAGCTACTGTTAAATAATCTTCTTCGTCCAATCTGCCAAAAACACCGGAATATTCAACAAATTACCATCTTTTTTTAAATTGTTAAACGAATAACGTATACGCAATTCAGGTGAATATTTTTCATTATATATATGTAAACTTTTACTTGAAACACTATGTGCAGATTTTACTTCTATGGGAATAATATGGGTTTGATGCTGAATAAGAAAATCAACTTCAGCCTTGCCCTCTGAATTCCAATACCGTGGAGTAACTTCAAATTGTGTTATTAATGATTGAAGTACAGCATTTTCGGTCATAGCGCCTTTAAATTCAGTATAAAGAGGGCTATTATTCAAAATAACTTCAGGAGGAAGTTTTGACAACCTGCGCAAAAGTCCAATATCGGATAAATAAATTTTAAAAGCCGATAAATCGTCGTAGGCAGTAAGTGGTAAATTTGGTTTTACATTACAAAAAATTCGATGAACCAACCCTGCGTGTTCAAGCCATAGTAACGCATCTTCATATTCTCTTGCCCGAGCGCCGGGTTTTACTAATTTGTAAACAAATTTTCGGTTTTTCCGAGCCAGTTGGGACGGAATTGAGTTCCAAATTGCCGCAATTTTAGGAATATCTTTTGTTTCGGCATGTTTTGAAAAATCTAATGCGTATGCATGGAGAACAAATTGTAAATTATCTTCCACTTTTTCCATCCCCGTGTTATCTAAAAAATCGGAAACTACTTTGGGCATTCCACCCGTAATTTGATAACGATGAAAGGATTCTGTTAGTAGATTGAAAAGAATAAGAGGAATATCAGAGATATCGCTTATTTTTTCAACAAAATCAAAAAGTTCAGGTGATTCAGCAGCAAGAAATTCTCTAAAACTCAGTGGATAAATTGGGAGAAACTCAACTTTACCCACAGGAAAACTATCTCCTTTTGAAAGCGAAACTCCAAGTAGCGAACCGGCAGCAATAATGGCATACTCAGGTGCTTCTTCACAAAAGTATTTCAAACTGTTCAATGCTTTATTACACTCCTGAATTTCATCAAAAATAATTAATGTATCTTGGGGCACAATGGGCGATTTTGTAAATGCAGCCAACTTGCCAAGCAAACGCCCAACCTCCTTCGTCCCTTCAAAAACTTGCTGTAATTCATCGTTTTTATCAAAGTTAAAATAAGCTACATATTTAAAACTTCTTTCACCAAGTTTTTTCATTATCCAAGTTTTTCCTGTTTGCCTTGCCCCTTGAAGAATGAGCGGTTTACGGTCAGTTTTTGATCTCCAATCAAATAATTTTTCTAAAATATCTCTTTCAATATTCATATAAAATCACGTTTTATGTTCTTATTATGTGAAAAATTTCACATTTTAGTAACGAAAGATGTGAAAAATTAGTATATTTTTTGTACCGTATTTTTATATATTTTCGCACGTTCAATAAATTTTAACCTAAAATTAACAAAAAATGAAAAAATTACAAATTTTACTTTTGGTGCTGTGCGCACTTGTTTTTGCGGCTTGTTCTTCTAAAAAATCCGACACGCCGACCGGAATTGTTACAGAATACTTGGATTGTATTAAAGCGGGAAATTATGATAATGCCGTAAAATGTTTCCACTTTGAAAAAGAAGCCAAAGAAGCCGAACTAAAAGCCCTCGCGGCAAAATTGGAAGAAGGATACACAAAAGACGGCAAATTGTTGAAGTATGAGATTGTGTCTGAAGAAATTACAAAAGATGATGAGGGCAACGATGTGAAAGGAAAAGTGGAAGTTAAACTTTTCTATGAAAATGATAAAGAGGATGAGCAAACCATTAAAACCGTTAAGGATAACGGAAAATGGAAAATAGAATTTTCAATCAAAGGATAAGAAAAATAGCCCTTGCGCTTTTTATTGGGGTTTTTGCTTTTTTCATGGCTGGATGTACGCAAAAACCTCTTTTTTCTTTTGAAATAGACGAAACCATTCTAAAAGAGGGCGATATTGTTTTTCGCAGAGGACAAAGCATTGCCAGCATGGTGGTGTTGGCTGCCGAAAAAGAGGGCGGGTATTCACACATTGGAATTATTGTAAAAGATGCTGCCGGCTGGCGCGTAATTCATGCCGTTCCCGGAGAAACCGACAAAGAAAACCCCACAGAAATTATTAAAAAAGAAACACTTCATCAATTCTTCGCGTCCGATAGAGCCGTTGCCGGAGCCATTTTTCGTTTAGATACAACAGAAACCATCGCTTTGATGGCAGCGCAAAAAGCCCAAATTTTGTTTGAAAGAAAACTCTTGTTCGACCATAATTACGATTTGGAAGATTCCACAAAAATGTATTGTACCGAGTTGCTTTATTTTGTTTATAAATTTGCAGGAGTGGATATTACAGAAGGAAGAAGAAACGCCTTTCCGGCGTTGCAGAACGAGTTTTTATTACCAAGTGATATTTTGGCGAACCCGAAATTGAAAATAATTCATTAGTATCTGCGTTAATCTGTTTAATCTGCGTCATCTGCGTGCAAAATATTTAATAAATATGTCCACTTTTAAAAACAAGATTGCCATTGCCTACGATTTCGACGGCACATTGGCGCCCGGAAATATGCAAGAACATGATTTTATTCCCAATTTGGAGATGGATATTCACCAATTTTGGAAGGAAGCCAACGAAATTGCGAAAAAACACGACATGGATGAGGTGTTAGCCTATATGTTTTTGATGTTGGAAAAAGCAAAACAAAAAAATATTTCCATCAAAAAAGAGGATTTTTTTCAGTATGGAAAACAAATCACTTTTTATCAAGGGGTGGAACCATATTTCGAAAGAATAAACCAATATGCTGCGAAGAAAGGATTTGAAATAGAGCATTATATCATCTCTTCCGGGTTGCGCGAGTTTGTGGAGGGTACCTCAATTGCCCATCATTTCAAAGATATTTTTGCTTCCGGTTTTATGTACGATGCAAACAATGTGGCTTGTTGGCCCGCGCTGGGCGTTAACTACACCAACAAAACGCAATTTCTGTTTCGCATCAACAAAGGAATCCACAATTCGTATGATAACACATTGATTAACAAAATTGTACCGGAACACGAAAAACCGGTTCCTTTTTCAAACATTATTTATTTGGGCGATGGGGAGACCGATATTCCGGCAATGAAAATGGTGAAAATGCAGGGCGGATTTACCATTGCCGTTTATAACGAGGATTATAACAAAGGGACAAATCCCCTTGTTGTGAAAAGAAATCCCAAAGAACTTTGCGAAGAGATTGTGCGCCAGCAGCGTGCCGATTTTATGGCACCCGCAAATTACACCGAAAACAGCTCGTTAGACAATTTAATAAAGCGTTGTGTGGATAAAATTGTGGCGGAGCAGGAGTTAAATCGCCTTACTTCTTTCCAATAGTATACAAAGGTACGACATATATTTTATCATAAACGGCAAAATTTTCAAGAGAGGTAATTTCAAGAAAAAAGTCAAATTTTTTTGCTAAATTTCTTACCGCAGATGATTTTCCCGTTTGCCGTGCACCCCGCAATAAAATGGGCTTATGATTATCACTAATCATCCATTTTTCTAACTCTTTGTCTATTAATCGATTAAAGTATTTCACTTCATTTTTCATAACCTAAAATCAATGTTTCACTAAAGAAATCGTGGGCAAAGGATAGCATTTTCACTTAAATAATCCAAATCAAAGTTGTTTTTTTGGCATATTTTTTTAGGCAACAAAAAAAGTATCAATGCCGCACATTTCTAATCTTTATCCAATAGAGTTCAACCACGAGGGTGCTTGTAATGTTTGCAATTCCGCCGTTTTGGAAGCGCACCCACATTCTAACCGGATAAGTTCCGCTTTCAAAGGATTTTCCCCAAGTGAGATGGTCGCGAGCCGCCACCTCCTCAAACTCGGTGCCTCCGTATGTAATAAACCACTTCAAACTATCAACTTCGGGATATAATTCGGCGCGAAAGTTCACATTTTTATAGCAGAAAGTGGTGTCGGGCAAAACCAAATGGTGTACGTTGTTTGCAAAAAACTCAGCAATAAAATCACAGCTCATCACATTGATTTCCCGTCTGCCATCAATTTCACACTGAGGCTGGTATGGGTAAACGCCATTACGGTCGTTGATGCTCATCCAAATACTTGTAAAGGGGGCAAAGTCATCAATATTTTGAATGGTTACATTGAAGCACGTTGTGCTGCCTGCTTTCAAAGTTTTTGGAATAGAAACCGTTTTGATAATGTTGGGTGCGAGGGTATCGTTTTTGTAGAAAGTAACATAAAAAGGGGCTTGCAGTGCGGCATTGCCGTTGTTGGTAATACATGCCGTTAAAACAATTGAATCGCAGTTTGCCGTTGCCTGAGGAGTACTTGCAAACACAATATTTGGCAGGGGCCAATAGGGTGTTCCATTAACATTTAGCAGCGTTTGCTGTTGCAAAAAGTTATTAAAAGGTTGTTTTCCACTTGGAAATATTGTTGCCGGATTCATCTGATAACGAGGCACCGTAAGGTCTTCGTTAATATTTACGACATTGTAGGAATACTGGTTCCACACTTTACGGGCGGAAGTCCATGGATATTGGTTGCCACTTTTGTAAATGCGAAGCGGGCCTTGAACTGCCGCCGCTGTCGTACCTCCTACTACCACAATTTCTGCAGACCCATCGTTATCCACATCTGCTACCACCGGATATTCCAGGCTTGTACCTGATGTAGCCGGAAAGGTTTTTAAATCTGTAAAAGTACCTGCTCCCGGATTTGCTTTCATAATTCTCAAATGCGTTTCATCTCTGTAAACCAGTTCCATAATGCCATCATTATTAAAGTCGAATAGCGTAATTCCCGTCCCTCCCGACCTGTCAGTTGTATTGTAAGTATATATTCTGTTGAACGTTTGGTTGCCATCCCAACGGAAGCCATCAATTCTCCCCACAGTGGCGGAGGTATTTGCAGTTAACAAAATTTCCAAATTAGGTTCATTATCAATATTTCCTATCAATAGTTCACCGCCCCAACTTAACGCTGAAATCCATGCGCTTTTAGCTATCAGTGATTTTGTTTGAACATCCCAGGCAAAAATTCCATAATAGAACGGAGTTGTGTTGCTAATGGCACGCACAACCACATCCAATCGTCCATCTCTGTTTATGTCAGCAACTACAGTTGAGCCATCTTTTGCAAGTTGTCCTCCTCCCAAATCGACTGCAGGAATGGAGGCTATTAATTGCATCATATTTCCGGCAGTACCTGTTCGATTGATAATATTAACCGAATAAACCTCAGTACCTGCTATGTATTCAAGTTTTCCATCATTGTTTACATCCGCAGCAATCGGACAATACATTTTGTACATATTACTTTCATAACCGGGAGATCTACTGTATCCCATATTTCCTCCTGCCGGAACCTCAACTAACAATGTACCGGTGGAAGCATTATAAATACGACCTCTTGCAAATACTTCTACTTCACCATCTCCGTCAAAATCGGCAAAACTAATAGTATATCTGTCTTGATATGTATAATTAAAAGCATTATCCAACGAATGACTTGATTTCCAAATGCGTGCAGTAGCTTCAGTAGTTTTGGTTGGGTCGTAAGCATACAAATATCCGTCTGCATGACCCACCATTACAACAATTGGTTTTAAAACGTTGCCAATTTTCACTTTTGCCACAGAAAAACCGTAACCTGAGAACAACCCTTCTACGGTAGGCATAAAGGTGGGGTTAGGGCGGTTGTGTCCCCAAAAAACATACACGCCATCGTAAATTCTATATGCTCCCACATCTCTATTAAATCGCCCTACCAAAATTTCGGGAATGCCATCCCCATCCAAATCGGCTACCATAGGCGATATATAAGTAGAAACGTTGGTTTGGGAGCTCCTCCAATCTTCTATAATATCCCATACAAACCCCACAGGATCACCAAAACATCCGGCTTCATCAATATTATCGGGACATTTCACTACGGTAATAAACACTTTTGCCTTATAAACTACGCTTTTACATACTACTGAGTATTCTAAAGTGTCTCTACCGTTAAAACCGGCGGGGGAAGCGTAAACAATATTCTTATCGTCATTAACAGAGGTAGTGGCTCCAATTTTAGAACCGCCCGAAATAGTAAGAACAATTTCGTTGCGGGTGCAGGGTATCATGGCATCATTAGCAAAAACATCAAGAATGGTATTTGGGTAACAAGTAAGAACTTGAAAATAATCCTGTTGCGCGTTAAAAGTCTGCGCATTTCCGGTAGAAAAAAGCTGAATGATTATGCAAATTAATATGAAAAATTTAATTTTTTGAAACATAATTTTTTTTTTACAATTGAAATCCATAATGTTTATTTTAACATTTTTTTTAGTGTTTCCGAATCACGAATATAATCAAATCCAAAAAGTGATGAAATCTCATTATATTGCGCAGAAGTTATTTTTTCTTCAAAAGTACTAAACAGGTGAAATAAATGTTCCTTGATTCGCCATAATTCTTTCCACTCTTCAAGTGTTCTATTGTCAATCTCTTTTCTATACTCTTTTTCGGAACTTCCAATTTCGAGTTCCGTTTTCTGAGCAAAAAGGCAAACAGGTTTTTTTAGATAAATGCAATAACCCAAATGAGTTCCAACATCATTAGATATTATCACGTCGGATAGAGTAATAATGGTTTTTAAACGTGACAAAAAGTAGCCATCATAGAGATGTCCCGCAGTAACAATTTTATATCCAAACTCTTCATAAAACTTCTCTTTTCCTAATTCAATATCTTTATAATGCAAACAAATCATCACGGTATTAAAAGAGTTTTTATGTTGTTCAATAAAATCAACAAAACTTGCCATGTTGTATTTTACAGAAACTGAGTCTAATGAGTGTGTAGGAAAAACTAACAATACTTTTCCAAGTTGTTGTTTTAGTTGTGCAAAATCGGCATCAACTAAAAGATTATCTGCGTAATGAATATAAGGGCCAATTTTAATAGCTTTACTATATGCTTTTTTCAAGGCATGTTCGCGATAATCGCTGAAAGTAATCTCATGGCTATATTTCTTCCCTTTTGCAGCAAGATAAAGTCCATGTTCTATTCCATAGCAAGCGTTAATTCTTTTTATTCCTGCGTATATAGTATATGTTTGAAAAAAACCGTACAAATTCATACCTTTAGTTATGTGTCTTCCGGCATAACTCATTGGTTTTGCAAGCGATTTATAATCAAATAAACAAATTTTTTTTCTTTGTTCTGATTCTTCTCTTTGGATGTGGGCAATTTTACGGTATTTGAGCAATAAAAAAGGTGTTAGTATTTTTTTTATTACAATTCTTCCTAAACGTACAATGAAATACAACCAAGCCAATTTCATACAAGCCAATTTTATTTTTTTTGAATTATTCTGCAAATAGGTTCTCCTTTTCTTATCTCTTTTTCTGCTTTTTGTGTCAACAACCAATCCCAATGCTTAGGGTTCATTCCAAAAGCGGGTCTAATAATTTTAATATTTTCGAGAGTTAATGGTTCGCCAACATGAATATCTTGTGAGGCATAAATAGAACGTTTAAAAATCCTGCTATTTTTTTCTTCTTCCTGAATTTCGTAAGTAACGCTTCCCAGCGCTAAATAAGCTCGATGAGTTTCTTCTACTAAAGCTTTCATTTCTATTGGTTCAAGAGAAAAGGCACTATCCACGCCACCTTCATTTCTGCTCAGGCAAAAATGTTTTTCTATCACAGTAGCGCCCAAAGCGATGGAAGCCACTGCAACGCCAATCCCCAATGTATGGTCAGATAAACCTACCTTACACTGAAAACGTTGTTTCATATCGGGTATAGTAAGCAAATTGGTATTTTCCGGACTTGCCGGATAGGTGCTGGTACATTTTAGTAATGTGAGTTCTTTGCAGCCATTATCTTTTAATGTTTGTACTGCTTCTTCTATTTCTTGTAAAGTGGATGCGCCGGTGGACATAATTACCGGTCGGTTGGTTTGCGCTATTTTTTTTAGCAGCGGAATATGATTTACTTCAAAAGAAGCCACTTTGTAGATGGGATTATTTAAACTTTCTAGATAATCTACAGCCGTTTCATCAAAAGGTGTTGAAAAACAGACAATTCCTTTTTCTTTTGCTCGCTCATAAATGGCGCTATGCCATTCCCAAGGGGTATGTGCTTCTTGGTAAAGATCGTACAGGTCGCGACCATTCCAAAGAGATTTCGGGTCATTAATAGTGTAAACATTACGCATCGTAATCGTATCTGCAGTATAGGTTTGTATTTTAATGGCATGTGCTCCACTTACTGCGGCTGCGTCAACAATGGCTAATGCGCGTTCTAAACTTTGGTTGTGGTTGCCGGACATTTCGGCGATGATGAAGGGTGTATTCATAGTTACTCGTATTTCTTTTGAATAACCACAACCTTGGAAGAAACTAAATCTTCCATGCAAATGTTTTTATAGTTGACGTGGCACTCCTCCCAAATATCACGATTAAACATTCTCATGGTTTGTTCTTTTCCAAATTGCAAAGAGCCTAATACTTCTAACCCAACTTCAGTCGAAAAATCTTTCATGTCGCGCAGTGACATTCTGTTCAATCCATTAAAATAAAACGCTTTTGCATATTCAAGCTCATGAGGGCGGATTTGTTCCAGATATTTTACAAAATCTTCACTGTTTAACCGAACATGTCCCCATAAAAAATCCAATGTACAAGCACTATGTCCGCCATTGATAGAGAAAAATGGATTGTATCTATGAATAGCAATGCCACCAGGCTTCAGTATGCGCTGAATATGAAAAAAAGCGTTTTTCGGATTCGAAAGATGTTCCAGTACGTCAAAACTAAAGACAATATCAAATGTGTCGGAAGGTAAAGATGACTTACAAATATCATCTTCCTTAAAAACTACGGATGTTGATTTTGATAAGTCAACCAATAATTTTCTTTCATCTTCCAGTGTAGTTTGGATTAAACGCCGATCATCATTGGTGGAGGAACTTTTATATTCTGATGTATCAGTGCCTGTAATTTGTTCGGCACCATGTTTTGCCAAAGTGCAACAAAAAGAACCAATATCACAGCCTATTTCCAAAACAACGGCATTTTCTAATTTCTTACCTGTCGCCTGAATCAACGGATGTATTGAGGCCAAGTCTAGATCTGCCTCTTCAAGTTTCTGCAGATAAAAGGCATTGTTTTTAACTATCGGCTTTATGCTGCTTGCTTTTGATGATCCGGGTTTAATTATTTCCCGCAAATTTTGATATAAAATGTGCGAACGTTTTCCGGAATCAACAAATACGCCCATTTGAGGCAATTTGTCAATAGAAATAGGTTTTTCTGCCAAATTTTGCAGAAGTCTGCTTTTTTTCGCTTTGGCTACCGCCCAAGAGAGAAATTTGTTAAATAGTTTCATAGCATTAATTTTTTTTCTAAGATATTTTCATTACAAAGTTTTTTTGCCGCATCAATCAACATAAAAATAGAGCATCCACTTTTTTCAGCAATTTCAATTAAGTCTTGTGTCCCGTCAGCTTGATTAAGCAACCACATCATCGTTTCAACACTATCTTGTTGATTTTTTTGAGAGCCTAAAGTAGGATATAGTCCTCTTTTACCAAGCTGTGGTTCACAAAAAGGAATTTTATTTATGTATATATCATTGTTTTCCATAACAAATATGGCATCCAAATATTTTTGTACAGATTGCTCCATGGCATCAAATGATATAAAATCCTTGTTATCTCCGGAAGTGTGGTATTCCGGATAAGTACCGTACATAGAACGCATTAAAGAACCAACGGGCAAATTAAATCCGGGAGAACAATATTGACGTTCATCGCTTCCCGAGGGGAAAAAGTCACGAATGATATAATCGGACTCTGTTTGCTTGAGTAACAATTCAATTGTTCTATCGGGCAACGCATTTCCTTGCCGGCTTCTTTTATAGGTGAAAACACCCGAATCCCCAATGCACGTTACTACAAAACCGGCAATCATTTGTTCTTTCAATCTTTGCCCGAATTGAGATAAATAGGCAATACTTCCAATGGTCTCCGGAATAAACAAAAAACGGTAAGAATATCTTCTATCTTCTTGTTCTTTAAGTTTTTTGTAAATGAATGATGTAACCAAAGGTCCGGAAAGTTCATTATTTGCCAATGAAGGATGACAAATATACGTAGAGAACAAAATTTCCTTAGATTCTTTTCCGGGCAAATAAGCTTCTGCATACGTCATTGACCCTGATTCATTGAGATCAGCATCAATATGTACTTCATACATATCTTCTTGTAGTTTAGATAGTTGATTATGAGAAATACAGAATCCCCATCTTCTTTTGTAATAAGATGTCAGGTAGGGAATGAGTTCCGGCATTTCCGGTAATGAATATAGATGCTCTTTTAATTCGGGAAGCGACAATTTTCCGGAAAAAGGTTCAGAATATCCTAAAAGCTGGAGGTTGTTTTTCTTAAAATCAATAATTTTTTCACCGGTGCTATTTTTTACCCAGGCATCTCTAACGTTCCATTCGGGAGGAACCGTCCAATCAAAACAAGTTGTACCTGAGTGGATTTCCCTAATATCAAAATCAACAATTTCAGATAAAATTTTTAGAGTTTTCCTGTTTCCAGTACCGGTAAGGCTGCGGTTTATCGGGAATAAACGGTCAAAATATTGTTCTATATCATTTTTCATATCACAAATTTTTAAACCAACACTAATCTTTTTGAATGGAATAAAGGTAATCTATGGCTTTTCCACTATGAATTACCCTCTCTGTTTGGTTATATAAATCTTTCATTTTTATAGTACGCATTCCATATCCTTCATCATGTTTTTCTCCTTTATAGAATCCTTGTTGCCAAAGGTATTCCATCATTCTGTTTACGTCGGTTTTTACTCCTCGTTCAAGATATCTGACATATAAAGCATATTTTTTTTCCGTACTTTTTCCATCTTTGTTAACATAAATACCTGCAAATTCTTTATAATATCTGTAATCTACTTGGTTTTGTTCTTCAACAAAATGATAACTTGTCATTGAATTTTGGTCTGTTAAACCAATAACAGCAATTTTTCCATCTAATTCCTTAATCTTTGCAAAAGGTGAATCAGACCCATATCCACTGTAATTGTCAATATTATCAAACTCTTTTGCAAATTTTCCAACCACAGAAAAAGAATATATCGGATGTCCTGTTCTCACTGACCTTGGGTTATTTCTTCCTATTTCAGTTAATGCACCCATTTGAGAGGGTGTATTTTTTATGTCAAAAAATCCCGTATTTGGAAAATCAAAATTAAAAAGAGGTAAAATTAAAGTTCCTTCATTACCCACTGCAAGTAACAGTGAATCATAAATTGTTTGTGGGGTAGCTACAAAGCCATAATCTTTGTAAATCTCTGCAAGCAGTCGTTTTAAAGACGAATGAACAAGTAGAACATCACCATTTTCAACACCGCAAACTTGCCAATGTTCGGACAAAACCTTTATTATTTTTTCATTTTCAATCATAACTAGAAATCTTTATTATTATTTTTTTTACAAAATGTCTTAGGACTCAATTTGTTTAATTAGTGTTTTATTAAATGCAATAAACTCCTCCGGCACAGATTTGCTTTCTTTTATTGTTTTGAAATTCATCTTATTAAATATATTACATGATGCAATATTTGTTTTTTTTACAAAACCTTTTATCGAAGTTATCTCTTTATTTTCAGAGATAAATTTTTCAATTCCCATTTTAAGAAGAATCAATCCTAAGCCTTTTCTGCGATAATCGGGGGCAATGAAATAACTTATAACAGCTTCCCTTTCTAGAATGTTAATATCAAATCTCACTTGTCCACACGGAACTCCATTCTGTTCAAATACCCATAAAGTGGATTCTTTATTTGAGAGTTTCTGAGTAAACCATGAAACATGCTCTTCATAAGTGATGTTTTTTGGGTTCAAGGCATTGTTTCTGCTTTCGGACTCATTAATCCATTTAAAAAAAAGATTCATATCCGACAGTCGTGCTTCCCGTAGCATTAAATTACTCTCATTTTCAAGCATTTTAAAAATAGTTACAATTCGCTCTCCAGATTTTCCATCAAAATATTGTTTTTGTATTTTTTCGCTTTCCTCTATTTTTGTTCTATCATTCACAAATAATTTTGAAACATCAAAAGCTAAGCCATTTTCAATATAAAAATCATACAGATATTTTTGATTATCTGCAATTACTTTTAAATATAACTCACCGCCTCTTACAGACAAATATTCATAAGATACCGTACTTGGCGGGCAAATGGCACAACTACATTCCGACATCAACTCAGCCATCTTTAGCGCTGAAAGGTTTTGATGCATGTAGATTTTTAATTTCGACTTTGTTATAAATTCAGCCAATTTTTGCTGATGAAGAAAGGCATCTCCTATAACTACATGACAGTGATGCGGA
>Ga0209628_10002298_pt1 | contig 12898 bp, 11 predicted proteins | sample TergutCu122P4_FD_187285 | JGI IMG/M metagenome (GOLD analysis project Ga0209628, IMG submission 187285) | Cubitermes ugandensis P4 segment gut microbial communities from Kakamega Forest, Kenya - Cu122 P4 (SPAdes) (version 2) | ecosystem: Host-associated > Arthropoda: Insects > Digestive system...
TGCCGACGGTACGGCGGTCAAGCAGGTCGGCGAGGAGACTTTCCGGCTGTGCCGGGAATTGCTCGATGACATCGTGCTGGTCGATACCGACGCCATTTGCGCGGCGATCAAGGATGTTTTCGAGGACACCCGCTCGATCCTCGAACCAGCCGGCGCGCTGGCCGTCGCCGGGGCCAAGGAGTACGCCCGCCAGCACAAGCTCAGGGACAAGAACCTGATCGCCGTGACTTCCGGCGCCAACATGAATTTCGACCGCCTGCGCTTCGTCGCCGAGCGCGCCGAGTTCGGCGAGCGGCGCGAGGCGGTGTTCGCGGTGACGCTCCCTGAAAAGCCGGGGGCGTACAAGAAATTCCTGTCGCTGATCGGCCAGCGCAACATCACCGAATTCAATTACCGCTACCACACCGAGAGCGCGGCGCATGTCTATGTCGGCGTTCAGGTGGCCGACCGCAGGGAAGCGCAGCGCCTGGCCGACAGTCTGGTCAGGCACGGTTATCCGACGCTCGATCTTTCCGACGACGAGATGGCGAAGAACCATATCCGGCACATGGTCGGCGGCCACGCGCCGGAAGTCTGCAAGAACGGCCTGCGCGAACTGATCTACCGCTTCGAGTTCCCGGAGCGGCCGGGGGCGCTGATGAATTTCCTGGCCCAGATGAGCGCCGGCTGGAACATCAGCCTCTTCCACTACCGCAACCACGGCGCCGACTACGGCCGGGTGCTGGTCGGCATACAGGTGCCGGCGGAGGAAATGGATGAATTCCAGGCTTTCCTGACCAAGCTCGGCTACGCTCACCGGGACGAGAGTCAAAATCCGGCCTACCGGCTTTTTCTGGGTTAATCGCCAAAAGCAATAAGAATTTGTCTTTTTATTCTTTGTCTACCCGGGCGGGCCGTCCTAGACTGCCGCCATCCACCCCCGGAGAAGATCATGAAAATCGCCAACAACGTCACCGAACTGGTCGGCAACACGCCGCTGGTCAAGCTCAACCGCGTCACCGCCGGCTGCGCCGCCACCGTCGTCGCCAAGCTGGAGTATTTCAACCCCGGCCACAGCGTCAAGGACCGCATCGCGGTCGCCATGCTCGACGCCGCCATCGCCGCCGGCAAAATCGGCCCCGCTACCGTGGTGCTGGAACCGACCTCGGGCAATACCGGCATCGGCCTGGCCATGGTCTGCGCCGCGCGCGGCATCAAAGCCGCTTTCGTGATGCCGGAAACCATGAGCCGCGAGCGCAAGCTGCTGTTGAAAGCCTACGGCGCCGAACTGATCCTGACGCCGGGCGCGGAAGGCATGGCCGGCGCCATCGCCAGGGCACAGGCGCTGGCCGCAGCCGATGCAAAATATTTCATCCCGCAGCAGTTTGAAAACCCGGCCAACCCCGAGGCGCACCGCAACACCACGGCCGAGGAAATCTGGCGCGATACCGAGGGTCAGGTGGATATCGTCGTCGCCGGCGTCGGCACCGGCGGCACCGTGACCGGCGTCGGCGAGGCGCTCAAGGCGAAAAAGCCCGGCGCGCGCGTCGTCGCCGTCGAACCGGAGGCTTCGCCGGTACTCTCCGGCGGCGCCAAGGGGCCGCACCCCATCCAGGGCATCGGCGCCGGCTTCATCCCGAAGGTACTGAACACCGCCATCTACGACGAGGTGATCCGCGTCGCCAATGACGACGCCTTCACAACCGCCCGCCGCCTGGCGACGGAGGAGGGGCTGCTGGTCGGCATTTCCTCCGGGGCCGCCGCCTGGGCCGCGCTGCAACTGGCGCGGCGGCCGGAAAATGCCGGCAAGCTGATCGTCGTCGTGATCCCGTCCTGCGGCGAGCGTTACCTGTCGACGGCCCTCTACCAGCATCTCGACACTTGAGCATTTTCGACACGCCGCTCGACCGGCGCGGCACCGATTCGCTCAAGTGGGGCAAGTACGCCGGCCGCGACATCCTGCCGCTGTGGGTCGCCGACATGGATTTCGCCGCGCCGCCGGCGGTGCTGGCGGCGCTGCACCGCCGCGTCGACGAAGGCGTGTTCGGCTACGGCCAGCCCTGGCCGTCGCTCGCCGCCGCGATCAGCGAGCATCTGGCCAGCGAATACGGCTGGGCCATCGAACCCGACTGGATCGTCTGGCTGCCCGGCCTGGTCAGCGGCCTCAACATCGCCTGCCGCGCCGTCGAGGGCGAGGTGTTGACGGCAACACCGGTCTATCCGCCCTTTTTGTCCGCGCCGCGCCTCTCCGGCCGGCCGCTGAAACAAGTTGACCTGGTTCGTCGGGATGGCCGCTGGCAGTGGGATCTGCCTGCCTTGGCGGCGGCCGCCGACAATAGCCGGCTGTTCCTGCTCTGCCATCCGCACAATCCGGTCGGCCGCTGCTGGCGGCGCGATGAACTGCAAGCGCTGGCCGATTTCGCCGCCGCGCGCGACCTCATCGTCTGCTCCGACGAAATCCACTGCGGCCTGATCCTCGACGCGGACAAGCGCCACATCCCTTTCGCCAGCCTGTCGCCCGATGCCGCCCGGCGCAGCATCACCCTGCTCGCGCCGTCCAAGACCTTCAACATTCCCGGGTTGGGCTGCGCTTTTGCCATCATCCCCGACGCCGGGCTGCGCAGCCGCTTCCGCCGCGCGATGGAAGGCATCGTGCCGCACATCAACGTGCTCGGGCTGGCCGCCTGCGAGGCCGCCTACCGCGACGGCGAAGCCTGGCGGCGCGAATTGATCGCCTACCTGGCCGGCAACCGCGACCGCGTGATGGCCGCCGTGGCCGCCTGCCCGCAGGTCGGCATGAGTCCGGTGGAGGCCACCTATCTCGCCTGGATCGACGTTCGCGGCCTCGGCCTCGCCGACCCGGCCCGGCATTTCGAGGCGCACGGCCTGGGTCTGTCGGACGGCGCCGATTTCGCCGCCCCCGGCTGGCTGCGCCTCAATTTCGGCTGCCCGCGCGCCACCCTGATTGAGGCCCTGCGCCGTTTCGCCGCGGCCTGCCAAGCCACATGAACGGCTATACCTTGGCTCTTGGCGCTCTGGTCATCGCGCTCAGCGCCCAGATTGCCGCCGCCGGGCGGGGCCTCGAATGCAGCCTGCTCGTCGGCCAGCCGCGCGCCCGGCGACGGGCCTGGATGGCGCAGACCATCGGCTCGCTGCTGTTCGCCCTGCATCATGTCGGGTCGCTGGAATTGATTCTGCACACCGGCCTCTACGACCTGCGCCAGACCGTACTGGCCGCCCTTGCCAGCATCTGCTTCGCGTTCGCCGCCTACGCCTTCAGGCGACAGGCTTGAGCAGTGGTAGCATCCGCGCCATGCAACTCGAACGACTCCTGCACCGCCACGGCTTCGGCACGCGCAAGGCATGCCGCGCCCTGATCCGCGCCGGGCGGGTCGCCGTCGCCGGGCAGGCTTGTGTTGATCCCTTCGCCGAATTCGCACCCGACGGGCTGATTTTCAGCATCGACGGCGTTGCTTGGCCGTATTGCGAATTCGCCACGCTGATGCTCAACAAGCCGGCGGGTTACGAATGTTCGCGCCAGCCGAAACATCATCCCTCGATACTTGAATTGTTGCCGCCGCCGTTGCGCGCGCGCGGGGTGCAGCCGATTGGCCGGCTCGACGAGGACACCACCGGCCTGCTGTTGCTGACCGACGACGGCCAACTCAATCACCGGCTGTCATCCGGCAAGCGCCAGGCGCCCAAGGTGTATCTGGCGACGACGAAGCATCCGCTGGACGAGGCGCAGATCGAGCGCCTGCGGGCCGGCGTCCTGCTCGCCGACGAACCGACGCCGATCGCGGCGGCGGGGGCGGAGCAGGTGGGCAGCCATTGCCTGCGCCTGACCCTGACCGAAGGCAAGTACCATCAGGTCAAGCGCATGCTGGCGGCGGTCGGCAACCGGGTGGCGGCGCTGCACCGCGAGACGGTCGGCGGCCTGACGCTGCCGGACGATCTGCCCCCCGGCCAGTGGCGCTGGCTGAGCGCCGCCGATCTGGCCCGTTTGGAGGCAAATTCAGGCGTGAATGTGGGAGCATATCCGTGACCCTGACCGAAATGCGTTACCTCATGGCCCTGGCGCGCGAACGTCATTTTGGCCGGGCGGCCGAGGCTTGCCACGTCAGCCAGCCGAGCCTGTCGGTAGCGATCAAGAAAGTGGAGAAGCAGATCGGAGCGGCGCTGTTCGAGCGCAGCGCCAGCGACGTGCGCATCACCGCCTTGGGCGAGCGCGTTGTCGAGCAAGCGCGGCGGGTGCTGGAAGAAGCGGTGAAGCTGGAGGAAATCGCCGCTGCCGGCGGCGACGCCATGGGCGGCCAGTTGCGCGTCGGCATCATCTACACCATCGCCCCCTACCTGCTGCCGCAACTGATCCCGGCGCTGAACCGCGAAGCGCCGACCATGCCGCTGTTCCTCAAGGAAGATTTCACGGCCAACCTGATTCCGGCGTTGAAATCCGGCGAACTGGACGTGATCGTCATCGCCTTGCCCTTCGCCGAACCGGGACTGGTCGCTCAGCCCGTGTATGACGAGCCGTTTCGCGTCGTCGTGCCGGCCAGGCATCCGTGGGTTGGCCGCCCGGACATTCCGGCCGCTGAACTGGAGGGCCAGAATCTGCTGCTGCTCGGCCAGGGCAACTGCTTCCGCGATCAGGTGCTGGAATCCTGCCCGCGCCTCGGCGATCAGGAGGCGCGAGCGCACACGCTCGAAGGCAGTTCGCTGGAAACCATTCGCTACATGGTGGCCAGCGGCGCCGGCGTGGCGGTGATGCCGAGCACCGCCGCCGACCCGCTGATCGAGCGCGAGCCGCTGGTGCGCGTGCTGCCCTTCGCCGGCCAGTCGCCGGCGCGCACGGTCGGCCTGGTCTGGCGCGTGACCTATCCGCGCCCGCAGGCCATCGACGCGCTACGCGCCGCCGTGTTGTCCTGCGCGCTATCCGGGGCTACGGTGCGGCGGTAGAGCGGGCTTCAACCCGCCAAGCCAACATCGAATCGTGATTTTGACCGGCGGGTCAAGACCCGCCCGACGACACTACGGTACGGCGCTGAGGTTTCACGTGGAACGTTCCGGCGTTCCAGTTTTCGCCGGCTTTTTCGCGGCCGGTTTTTTGGCCGCTGGGGTCTTTTTCTCGAATTCAAAGCCGACCTTGCCGTCGGCAACGACCAGATAGGCCGAGAATTTGCGCCGCGTGCGGTTGGAGACGAATTCCTTCAACAGATCGGTCTTGCCGCCGGCCAGCAGTTTCTGCATCTGGGCGGGAGCGACCGGCTGTTGCAGAATCACCTTGCCGGAACGGAAGTCGCAGGATTTGGCCGGGCCGACCGATTTTTCGCAGACGTAGGCGGCGCCGTGCTCGAACACCGGAGCGGCGCATTTCGGGCAGGGGCCGAGGCTGTCCTGAGCGGAGAAGTCGACCGGCTCGGCGGCATCGTCGCCGGGCTTGTCCTGGCCGAAGTCGAATTCCGGCTCCATGTTGTCGTTGAGCCGGATGGCGGCGGCGAAGCTGCGCCCCATCTTGTTGCGGAATCCGGTCAGCGGGCCGATTTGTTTTTCGGTAAGCAGCGTGTCGATCTCGGCTGGCTCGAACTGGCGGCCGGCGACGATTTTCCACAGCGAATAATCGCAGCCGCCGCACTGGAATTTCTTGTAGGTTTCGCGGATTTCGCCGCCGCAGCGCGGGCAGGGCGCGGTCAGCACGCCGAAATCGCCGGGGATGGTGTCGGCCTCGAAGGTTTTGGCGCGCTCGACGATGTGGCGCGTCATTTCGGCGATCTCGCGCATGAATTCCTGGCGCGTGAATTCGCCCTTCTCGATGCGGCCCAGTTTCCATTCCCAATCGCCGGTCAGTTCCGGCTGGGTCAGTTCGGTCACGCCCAGGCCATTGAGGAGCGTCATCAGCGAGAAGGCCTTGGCGGTGGGGATCAGTTCGCGCCCCTCGCGGTGGATATATTGCTCGCCGATCAGATTCTCGATGATCTGGGCGCGCGTCGCCGGCGTGCCCAGCCCCCGACCGGCCATCGCCGCCTTCAGTTCCTCGTCGTCGACCATCTTGCCCGCGCCTTCCATGGCCGACAGCAGCGTCGCTTCGGAATAGCGCGGCGGCGGGCGGGTTTCGTTGGCCTTGACGCTGACTTCTTCGGCCTTGACCTTTTCGTCCCTGGCCACGGCGACCAGGTTGCCTTCGCCGTCTTCCTGGCTTTCCTTGCCATGCACGGCCAGCCAGCCGGGATTGACCAGCACCTTGCCTTCGCTCTTGAAGGGATGGCCCTCGACGCGGGTGATGCGCGTAGTGACCAGATATTCGGCGGCCGGGAAAAAGACGGAAAGGAAGCGGCGGACGACGAAGTCGTACAGCTTCTGCTCCATCTCGTTGAGGTGCCTGGGGGCCTGCGGCGTCGGGATGATGGCGAAGTGGTCGCTGATCTTGGCGTTGTTGAAAATGCGCTTGTTCGGCAGCACCCAGTTGCGCGCCAGAATCTGGTGGGCGAACGGCGAATAACGGGCCAGCAGCACCTCGTCGTGGCCCTTGCCGGCCCCCTGGCCGGTGAGCGCGGTCAGGGTTTCCTTGACCGTCGGCAGGTAGTCCTCGGGCAGGCAGCGCGAGTCGGTTCGCGGATAGGTCAGCGCCTTGTGCTTTTCGTACAACGCCTGCGCCAGCGACAGCGTGGTTTTGGCCGAGAAGCCGAAGCGGGCGTTGGCTTCGCGTTGCAGGCTGGTCAGATCGAACAGCGCCGGCGAAAGGCGGGTTTCCGGCTTGGACTCCTCGCTGACGATGCCGGGCCGGCCCTGCGTCGCGGCGCGGATCGCCTCGGCTCGTTTTTCTTCCCACAGGCGGTCGGCGCGGGCGTGTTCGTCGTCCTCCTTGCCCTTGTAGCCTTCGTCGAACCACTTGCCGACATAGCTGCCGGCGCGGGCGGCGAATTCGGCCTCGACCTCCCAGTAGGCGCGCGGCTTGAATTCGCGGATCTTCTTTTCGCGCTCGACGACGATGGCCAGCGTCGGCGTCTGCACGCGGCCGACGGTAGTCAGATGGAAACCGCCGGTCCTGGAATTGAAGGCGGTCATCGCCCGCGTGCCGTTGATGCCGACCAGCCAGTCGGATTCGGAACGGCAGACGGCGGCGTCGCCCAAGCCCTGCAATTCGTGGCCGGCGCGCAGGTGCGCGAAGCCGTCGCGGATGGCGCCCTGGGTCATGGATTGCAGCCACAGGCGCTGTACCGGTTTACCCGATTGGGTGTGCTGGGCGATGTAATTGAAGATCAACTCGCCCTCGCGGCCCGCGTCGCAGGCGTTGATGAGGCCGCCGACATCCTTGCGCTTGATGAGCCGGGTCAGCAACTTGAGGCGCGATTCGGTTTTTTCGATCGGCGAGAGCGCGAAATGCGGCGGGATCACCGGCAGATGGGCAAACGACCATTTGCCACGCTTGACCTCGAATTCTTCCGGGCAGGAGAGTTCGAGCAGATGGCCGATGGCCGACGACAAGACGTAGGTTTCGCTCTCGTAATAGTCGTCGTGCTTGGTGAACCCGCCGAGCGCCTTGGCGATGTCGGCGGCGACGGAGGGTTTTTCAGCGATGATCAGCTTTTTGCTCATGGGGTCTGCCTGATGGATGCCGGCGGATGATAAGTGGCTGGCGAACGGCTTGGCAAGCGGTGGTTAGGTAGCTCCTGGGGAATAGCCGCCAGATCGAAGACCTGCGCCTGGAATGGCTTCCGGGCAATGCCCGGAAAAGTCCGGTGTATCGAAATTTTCAGGGAAAACGACCGCGGACGCGGATCATGAAGCGGGGGCGGTGTTGGCGAGTTCGACGGCGGCGGCCAGGCAGGCCAGGCGGGCGACGACGCCGTAGGCGTAAAAGCGGTTGGGCGGCGAATCGGGATTGTCGCAACGGTAATCGGGCAGATTGCAGCCGGTGTCGAAGGCCAGCGGTTCGAAGTGCATGCCGGGGGCGTTGAGGTTTTCGTCCTTGCCGCGCCCGGTATGGACGCGGTAGAAGCCGCCGACGACGTAGCGGTCGATCATGTAGATGACCGGCTCGGCGACCGCGCCATTGACCGTCTCGAAGGAATGCACGCCCTCCTGGATCAGCACCTCGGAGACGGCCAGCCCCTCCTTGCCGATGCTCATCTTGTTGCGCTGCCGGCGGTTGAGGGCGATCATCTCGTCGGCGCTGCGCACCGTCATCACGCCCATGCCGTAGGTGCCGGCGTCGGCCTTGACCACCACGTAGGGGGTCTCACTGATTTCATACTCGCGGTATTTGTCGCGCACGATGTCGAGCACGGCGGCGACGTTGGCGGCCAGGCATTCCTCGCCCTGGCGCTCGTGGAAATTGACGCTGCGGCAGACCGAGAAGGCCGGATTGATGCGCCACGGATCGATGCCGATTTCGCGGGCGAAATCGTTGGCCACCTGGTCGTAGGCGGCAAAGTGATTGGATTTGCGGCGCACCGCCCAGCCGGCATGCAGCGGCGGCAGCACGACCTGCTCGTCGAGACCCCGCAGAATGGCCGGAATGCCCGCCGAAAGGTCGTTGTTGAGCAGAATGGCGCACGGCTCGAAGCCGGCGACGCCGAGCCGGTTGCCGTTTCTAATCAGCGGTTCGAGCAGCAGTTGCTGGCCGTTTTCCAGATCAACCGGGGTCGGCCCGGCGAGATCGGGGAGCAGCGAACCGATGCGCACATCCAGCCCGGTTTGCTTGAGGATGGCGGCAATCTGCGCGACGTTTTGCAGGTAGAACGAATTGCGCGTGTGGTTTTCCGGGATCAGCAGCAGGCTTTTTGCTTCCGGGCAGAATTTCTCGATGGCGCTCATCGCCGCCTGCACGCACAGCGGCAGAAAGGCCGGGTTGAGATTGTTGAAGCCGCCGGGGAACAGGTTGGTATCGACCGGCGCCAGCTTGAAGCCGGAATTGCGCAAATCGACCGAGGAATAGAAGGGCGGCGTGTATTCCAGCCATTGACCGCGCAACCAATGTTCGATCTGCGGGCTGGCGGCGAGAAAGCGGCGCTCCAGTTCGAGCAGGGGGCCGTTGAGGGCGGTGGTGAGGTGGGGAACCATCAGCTTTGCGTCCCGTAATTTTTCGATGGGCGCAAATCTTACACCCCGACCTGTTTTGGGCAACGGGACGGGGCGAGTGATGGCAACTGCGATGGCCTCCGCGCCGCCCGTTTTGCTACATTGAACGCCCCATCCACTTTCGCGCCATCACCAGCGCTCGATCACCATGACGCTCAAACTCTATTACGTCCCCGGCGCCTGCTCGCTGTCGCCGCACATCGCGCTTGAAGAATCGGGCCTGCCCTACACCGCCATCGCCATGGACGGCAAGACGCACAAGCTGCAAGACGGCACCGATTTCTACACCATCAACCCGCTCGGCTACATTCCCGTGCTTCAGCTTGCCGACGGCAGCACCCTGCGCGAAGGCCCGGTCATCGTGCAATACATCGCCGATCAAGCGCCGCAAAAGAATCTCGCGCCGGCCAACGGCACCCTGGCGCGTTACCGCTTGCAGGAATGGCTGATTTTCATCAGCACCGAGCTGCACAAAAATTTCGGCCCGCTGTTCAACCCGGCCACGCCCAATGATTTCAAGGCCGCCATCAAGGACAGGCTGCTGGAGCGGCTGAAATGGATCGACGGCGAACTCAAGGGCCGCGATTACCTGATGGGCGAGCAGTTCACCGTCGCCGACGGCTATCTGTTCAACGTCACCAACTGGGCCGTGCTGTGCGGTGTGGATATTTCGGCGCTGATCCACATCAATGCCCTGCGCGACCGTATCGCCAAGCGTCCGGCGGTACAGAAGGTAATGCGGGCGGAAGGATTGCTCAAGTAATTCCATTTCCAAATCAACCGATGACTTTGTCGGCTTCGCTTGCCGTGCAACCGCACTGTCTGCGCTTCGCCTTCGCGTCCTCGGCTGATTTAAAAATGGAATAGCTCGATCCGCGCCCCCGGTATGAGGCGGTTTTCATCCGGGGGCGTTTTCGGCCTGCCGATAGTGTTCAATCTTGTCGGCCAGCGCCGCCGCTGATTGCTGCATCAGCGCAATTTCCGCCTGAACGTCGGCAAGGTGGGCTTCGAGCAGACGCCGCCGTTCCGGTACGGTTTGTTCTCCGGCCTCGCGCAAGCGGGCAAAAATTTGCATTTTGCCGATGGGCATGCGGGTTGCCCGCAGGCGCAGCAGAAATTCGATCCACGCCATGTCCGTTTGCGCGTAACGCCGCTGCCCGCCGGATGCGCGCGGGATGCCGGCAATCAGACCGATGCGTTCGTAATAACGCAGGGTGTGGGCGGAGAGGCCGGTGCGGCGGGCAACCTGGTCGATGCTCAAAGCGGTGGACATGGGCGAGCCTCGGCGGAAATCGTCATGGTAAACAATCGGTGCTTCGGGATCATGGCCCGTCGCCCAATGGTTGCCTGGCCGGCGCGAAGGCAATGCCGCGCCGGGCGAAAACCGCCCGCGCCGCCGAGATTCCATTCAGGGCGCTGGGGAAGCCGGAATAGACGGTCATCTGCAAAATGACCTCGACGATTTCCTGCGGCTGGCAGCCGGCATTGAGCGCCCCGGCGATGTGCACTTCGAGTTGCGGGCGGGCGTTGCCCAGCGCGGTGAGCGCGGCGACGGTGGCCAGTTCGCGCGTGCAGGTGGCAAGGGCGGGACGGGAAAAGACATCGCCGTAAGCGAAGTCGATGATCCAGTCGGCAAGCTCCGGGGCGATGTCCTTGAGCGAATCGACGACTGCTTGCCCGTCCTGGCCGGTGATTTTTGCCAATGTACTTTCGCCCAAAGCGCGACGGGCGTCGTTTTCTTCGGCAGGGACGGTCGGGATGCACGTCGCCATCAGGGCGGCGAACAAGGCGTTTCGGGTTTGGCGGCGGGTCAGCGGATATTTCATGGCAGGCTCTTGGTCAGGTTTGAGAACAGCGCCATCCTGCAAGTTCGAGCGCGCTCGAAGTCAAGCGTCCGCTGCGGGCCAGCGAGCGAAAAAGGTAAAATCCACCCCTTTTTTCTCGTATCGGAATCATCGTGCTCGTCGCCGCCAACATCACCATGCAGTTCGGGGCCAAGCCCCTGTTTGAAAACGTCAATGTTAAATTCGGCGAGGGTTATCGCTACGGCCTGATCGGCGCCAACGGCGCGGGCAAATCCACCTTCATGAAAATTCTTTGCGGCGCGCTGGAACCCTCCGCCGGCAATGTGTCGAAGGACGCCACCGAGCGCATGGCCTATCTGCGCCAGGATCAATTCGCCTTTGAAGACATGCGCGTGCTCGACGTGGTGATGATGGGCCACGAGGAACTGTGGGCGGCGATTCAGGAGCGCGACGCCATCTACGCCAACCCGGAGGCGAGCGAGGACGACTACATGCGCGCCGCCGAACTCGAAGGCAAGGTCGGCGAATACGACGGCTACACGGCGGAAGCGCGGGCCGGCGAACTGCTGCACGGCGTCGGCATCCCCACCGAGCAGCACGATGGCCCGATGAGCGCCGTCGCGCCGGGCTGGAAGTTGCGCGTGCTGCTGTGTCAGGCGCTGTTCGCCAACCCCGACATCCTGCTGCTCGACGAGCCGACCAACAACCTCGACATCAATACCATCCGCTGGCTGGAGGACATCCTCAACGAGCGCGAATCGACCATGGTCATCATCAGCCACGACCGCCATTTTTTGAACCAGGTGTGCACCCACATGGCCGACCTGGATTACGGCAAGATCCAGGTCTATCCCGGCAATTACGATGATTTCATGGAAGCCTCGGCGCAGGCCCGCGCCCGCCAGCAGGCGGCCAACAGCAAGGCCAAGGAGCGCATTGCCGAATTGCAGGAATTCGTCCGCCGCTTCTCGGCCAATAAATCCAAGGCCAAGCAGGCGACCAGCCGGATGAAGCTGATCGACAAGCTGAAACCGGAGGATGTCAAACCCTCGTCGCGCCAATACCCGTGGATACGCTTCGACTATGACGACAAGCAGAAACTGCACCGTCAGGCGGTCGAGATCGAGAATCTCTCTTTTGCCTACCCGGGCAGCGAGCGCAAGATTTTCAACAATCTAACCATCACCATCAACGCCGGCGAAAAAATCGCCGTCATCGGCGAAAACGGCGTCGGCAAAACCACCTTTCTGAAGCTCCTGATGGGCGAATTGCAGCCGCAATACGGCACGATCAAATGGGCCGAAAAAGCCAATCCCGGCTACTACGCGCAGGATCATTCCGCTGAATTTGCCGGCACGCAAAGCCTGACCGAGTGGATCGTCGGCTACGCCCGCGCCTCGATCGAAGAAGGCGGCGACCTGGAAACCCTGGTGCGCGGCACGCTGGGCCGTCTGCTGTTCTCCGGCGACGAGGTCAAAAAGCCGGTCAATGTCATTTCCGGCGGCGAGCAGGGGCGCATGCTGTTCGGCAAACTGATGCTCTCGCGGCCCAATGTGCTGGTCATGGATGAGCCGACCAACCACCTCGACATGGAATCCATCGAGGCGCTCAACACCGGCCTGGAAAAATTCCCCGGCACCCTGATCTTCGTCTCGCACGACCGCGAGTTTGTTTCTTCACTCGCTACCCGTGTGTTCGAGGTCAAAGGGGATGGGCGGATTGTCGATTATCTCGGCGGTTACGAGGATTATCTGGCGAGTCAGGGCGTGGAGTAGCCGCGCTGGCCCTGCCCATCCTATTCACCCGGCAATTGAGTTTTGTCATTGCGCGCTCCGTCGCGGAATCCAAAAGCCGCATGGATGCTGCGACTACGCGCAGCATGACGCAGCAGGGATTTTCAAATCTTAATCCCAGATTTCCCATTTGCCCTTGGTTCAAATGGGAACCGATAGCGCAACTCATTGATTGTCAAGGCGTGTTGGTTCAGACTCCACGAAGAGATAGTGCTCAGGCGGTGAGGGTTGAAGCATGGACAT
>Ga0209628_10002299_pt1 | contig 12898 bp, 7 predicted proteins | sample TergutCu122P4_FD_187285 | JGI IMG/M metagenome (GOLD analysis project Ga0209628, IMG submission 187285) | Cubitermes ugandensis P4 segment gut microbial communities from Kakamega Forest, Kenya - Cu122 P4 (SPAdes) (version 2) | ecosystem: Host-associated > Arthropoda: Insects > Digestive system >...
TCCCATCGAATGAAGGTTTTCGGCAAAAATGTACGCATCTTCGTAGATAGTCCGGTCTTGAACCACTGTTGATCCAGAATTACGAATTTCCTGAATCTGTCTGAAACGTTCGTTGAGGAAATAGATTTGTAAATTGAACGACCAATTCTGCATGTTACTGTAAAAATCGTCTAAATAAGGATTATTATCTGCATTTTCGTAATGCGCGTCCCAACCGTAATGCTTTGCCAGTAAACCAGTCAGGGTTGTTTTCCCCGAACCAATGTTTCCGGCGATGGCAATGTGCATAACTATAAATATTTGAGGTTTGTTTGAACAAAAAGACAAAGATAATGGGTTTTTTTGAATTTTTGACAGACATTTTTTTTTCGCCATCTTATTTTTTTTTCATTTTTTATGTTATTTTTGTAGTTTTAAAAAAAAAAGTGTTGAATCATAAAAAATTAGCCTATGAGTTGAATCTAATCAAGTAAATTATCCAAAAAAAGAGAGATCGGGCTACGGCAAAAATATACGCCATAGCCCATGTAAACATTTAATAATCAAAAACAAAAAAAATCATTTTATGAATAAATTTTTAACAATTATTGGAATTTTATGCTTTGGGGTGGGTAGCATACTCGCCCAGACAGTACAAGTCTCAGGTACTGTAACCAGCGCCGAAGACGGACAGCCGCTACCAGGGGTGACGATTGTTTTGAAAGGGACCACTCAGGGAACGATGACGGATATGAACGGGAAATACACCATTGGCGTATTTTTTCTCGGAACATCGACTGATGCAGCCAACAGAAAAGTGACTGCTTCCTCTGATGCAATTTTGCAATTTTCCTGTATAGGAATGGAAACTCAGGAAATTGCTGTGGGTGGCAGAAATGTGATTGATGTTAAGATGGTAGAAAGCGCTTTGTCGCTTTCAGAAGTTAATATTGTGGCTATCGGCTACGGTCACGTTAAACGGCGTGATTTAACCGGTTCCATATCTTCGGTAAGCGGAGACCAGCTGAAAGAAATTCCGGTAGCCTCGGCTGCTCAAGCTATTGTTGGGCGTATGCCTGGCGTAAATGTTACCAGATCAGATGGCTCTCCCGACGCCGAAATCAGAATTCGTGTGCGCGGTGGAGGCTCTATCACTCAGGACAATTCGCCGCTGTTTATTTTGGACGGATTTCCGGTAGATAACATTAACAATATCGCGCCCGGAGATATTCAGTCTATCGACGTTTTGAAAGACGCATCCTCAACAGCGATTTATGGCGCGCGAGGCGCTAACGGCGTAATTATTGTTACCACCAGATCCGGCTCCGAAGGTAGAGCAAAAATCAATTATAATATGTATTACGGGCGCAGATTAATTACAAAATACTTAGATGTATTAAGCCCCTACGAATACGTATTATTGCAGCATGAGATACAGGCTGGCGCTACATCGCTCAGAACTCGATTTGGTCATCCAGAGGATTATTACATCTGGAAGGATCTTAACGGCAGCAATTGGCAACATGAGGCATTTGGAGGCGGCGGGTCGAATGTGAACCATAATCTTTCCGTTACGGGCGGTACAAGCGTGGCAAAATACAATATCAGCTTTACGCGCAATGATTTTGATGAAATCATGATGGGTTCGGGGTATGATATAACAAGTCTGTTGGCAAGAACCACCTTCGATGCAAAAGAATGGTTGAGAATAGACTTGACAACCTCTTATTCGTCTCGAAATGTCCATGGTCAAGGCACATCGGGGGACTCCCGACTGTCGGATCTTGTTCAATATAGACCAATTGAGGGAATGAGAGATTATGTAGAGGAAGATGATGATCCAAATTACGATATCGCAAGTGGTGGTTACTTTACCACTAATCCTGTGGAACAGATACGTAACGAATGGCGCAGGCAAAATTCAACTGATTTTCGTTTGGGCGGCGCAATAGAAATTCGTCCGACACAATCGTTGACATTTCGCGTTGCTTACAATCAGATTTATACAAACTCAGAAAACCGACGTTTTTATGGAGCAAAGCATAGAGTCAACAGTGATTTTGGAAGACTGCCTTCGATAGAAAACTCTGTTACAAAAGTATTTAGACAGCATCTGACGAATACGGTAACTTGGAGCAGAAAGAACATTGTTCCGGGTCACAGCCTTACTTTGTTGGCAGGACATGAGATTAGCACCAGAAAATCAGACGTTTTCTCGACATCCGCAAATTACTTTCCTGCGAATATTGATGCCGATGGAGCATTCGCCATGACGACTTTAGGGAGAGCATTACCTATAGTATCGATCAATAGACCGGCTGAAAATTTGGTTAGCGTTTTCGGACGTTTTAATTACGATTACTTGGGTAAATACGTACTCACCGGAACTTTGCGCGCTGACGGTTCGAGCCAGTTTGCACACGGCAACCGCTGGGGATATTTTCCTTCGGCAGCAGCTGCATGGCGAATTTCCGACGAAGATTTTATGAAGGCTACATCAACATGGCTGTCGAACCTGAAATTGCGAGTAAGTTACGGACAGGCTGGAAACAACAATATAGACCCCGACGCATGGAAGAAAACATTCTCCGTGTCGTCAGCAAGAACAATTTATATGGATGGAGCGTTAGAGGCACATACTCCTTATTTCGTGCCGGATGCCACACTTAGCAATAGCAAACTTAAGTGGGAAACGACAATTACACGAAATGCAGGTTTGGATTTCGGATTGTTCAAAGATAAAGTTACGGGAACTGTGGAAGTATATAAAAACGATGTGCGCGATTTGCTGCTCAAGGCAAACGTTCCTGCGTCAACAGGATACACTCGACAGTGGCGTAATATCGGAGCAACATCCAACCGTGGTATTGAACTGAACTTGGAAAGCATTATTGTTAACACCAGGGATTTCAGACTGTCGGCGCTGTTTAACATAGGAGCCAATAAAAACAGGGTAGAAAGCCTTGGCGGCGAATTTACCGAGATGCGTGAAGATTCTGGCTCTATAGGTATGGATGGACATGGAAACGATTTCTATGTTGCAGTGGGTAAACCGACAGGACTTATGTATGGTTTTCAAACTGACGGATGGTACACATTCGATGATTTTGACTACTTGCCTCATATTCCCGGCGGGACAAATAACCATGCTCCTTATGTCCTGAAAGATGGTATCCCAACTAACAGGGCTCTAACTAATACAAGAAGGTTTATGCCCGGACAAATAAAGTATGTATTACAGGATAGAGAAGACCCTGCTGTAGAACAGATGACGGTTGACGGTGAATTAAGGAAATGGCCCATCATTGGCGAAGATGACAAAACGATAATAGGATACGCGCAACCTAAGCATACTGGCGGTTTTGGATTTAACGGACATTATAAGAGTTTCGACTTTGCAGTGTTTTTTAACTGGTCGTGGGGTAACGATGTATTAAATTACACCAAATTGAATTTTGCCACGCCACGTCGCTCAGATAGGTTCTGGAGAAGTTCGTTGGCGCTTAACAGTATGGATAATCGCTGGACTTATTACGATCCGGAAACAACCGAGTTCGTATTCGACCCTGATAGATTGAAGGAGATGAACGCAAATGCTACCATTTGGCATCCGCAATTTACCCGGACTACCTCTAACGACTGGGCAGTAGAAGACGGCTCGTTTTTGAGGCTGCAGAATGTAACCATAGGCTACAGCCTTCCGAAAAGTCTGTTGAGTCGCGTTGGAATCCAACAGCTAAGAGTCTATGTATCCGGCTATAACCTCTGGCTCTGGACAAATTATAGCGGCTTCGACCCCGAAGTAAATTCACGCAGAGGCAGTCCTTTGACGCCAAACGTGGACTATAACGCATATCCCAGTACCCGTTCATTCAACGTAGGATTAAGTTTATCATTCTAAAAAAAATAATCAATATGAAAAAGCATATTAAAATTTTAATCGCAACAATTATTGTTTCGCTAAATTTTTCGTTAAATTCCTGTGAGAATTTTTTAACAACCGACTCGAAATCTACGTTCGTTGAACCTACCGTTTTCGCTAACATTGATTTCGCTCGCAATGCCATTTTGGGCATCTATGCCCCTATGATGACCAATGGAATGTGGCTGCAATCGTTTCTTTTCTTATCTATGGATAACGACATTGAAATTTCTACGGGCACTCCCGATAATGCGCGAAGAGCTTGTGCCAGATATGAAGCAACTGAGGGTGCGGATATGATTGAAGGCACCTGGACGACACTCTACCAAGCTATTGAACGGGCTAACATAGCCATTGACAACCTTGGTCCCGGCACTCCGCTATGGGATGGACCTTCTTCAACAGAAGCCCGTGCGCTCTACGGAGAAGCAGTTGCTTTGAGGGCAATGTTTTATTATCATTTGATAACCATATTTGGCGACGTGCCTTGGGCGGGAGAATCGTTTAAGGAAGGAGTCCCTTTTTTCAAACCCAAAACCGACAGAGACGAAATTTATAAAATCCTGATTGAAGATTTGAAAAGAGTGCAGGAGTTCGTGCCTTGGAATAAAGGAAAACCTGTCAGAGTTGGTAAAGGTTTTATTAAAGGCTTGCGTGTACGGATGCTTATGCAATACGCCGGCTATTCGTTGCGCAATGTTACCCATGAAACCCTAAGAGGGCAAGATTGGGAATGGGCGCTACAAGAAGCGCGAGACGAAGCATACGATTTTATTTTCAATGGACCACATGAAATGAATCCAAATTATGAAGATATTTGGAGAAAGATACATAGATACACGTGGGATACTGAATTTGGAGAAAACCTTTTCCAAATACCGTTTGGACGCGGAGTTAACAGTAATTTTGGCAACCACATAGGGATGGCAACGTTTCAGGACAACCCGATATTCGGGAGAACGGCAATAGAAATAGGAATGCCTACGCATGTATTCTATTCATACGATATAAAAGATTATCGCAGACATGTGAATGCTGAATTTTACAGGTACAATGCCACTGCCACTCCCGGAAGACAAATGATTATGGCTGCTGATGGCGTAAATTTCAGACATACTAAATGGCGCAAAGAGTGGTTGGAGCCGCGAATGGGAGGTGCTGACGCAGGAACCGCAGGCACAGGCATCAACTTTCCTGTAATGCGTTTCACCGATGTGGTCTTATTATTTGCCGAAGCGGAAAATGAACTGAACAACGGACCCACAGAGCTTGCTCGGGAAGCATTGAGGAAGGTTCGCCGCCGCGCGTTCCCCGAAGAGCTTTGGCCAGAAAAAGTAAACGCTTATGTTGCTGCATTGAATTCAAGAGATGCCTTTTTCAATGCCTTAGTTGACGAAAGGGCATGGGAATTTCATGGAGAATTGATACGCAAGCAGGATCTTGTGCGCTGGAATTTGCTTGGGGCTAAACTAAACAAGGCATTAGAAGAATGTTGGAAACTGTTTGATGATCACGAAGATTATCGTTGGGTTCCCAACTATATTTTTTATAGGTACTTGCCTGCTGTTGACGGCATAGAGAAATTAGATATTTATAATCTGGACCAACGTTTAGATCCGTCGCTTACTGTGGCAGATATTCCCAGAGGCGCTTATCCCGACATCGGATGGACACGGGCAACGTGGTTTGCAGAAGCAACCGAAACTTCTATTACCAGCGGTTTTGTCACTAATTTCGTAGATAGAATGTGGATTGGTTACGATTACAGAATAAATAATCATCTGACGCCGATTGCCAGAAACATCATCAATGACAGTCGTGGATATTTAACAAACTGTCAAATTCCGGAAAGACCTTCAACTCCGTTACCGGAACGAAGAAAAAAATCTACACGACACCAGTAACAACACCATAATAACATAATATAATGAAAAATATAATGATAAAGAAAATTGGATTAGCCCTTGGTTTGGCTCTTATCATGTGTTTGAACTCATGTGTTGAGGGAGAACAGGAATATGGCGAAATTACCGGAACATTTCGTCCGGGAACATTAACCCAGACTACAACCATGTTAAATCCTCATACAAACGAGTTAAGTTTCTCTTGGATGCACATTGCCAATGTCGCCAGATTCGAACTTCAAATCAGTCGCGACAGTTTGTCGTTCGTGCAAGATTTGGAAACTTTCATTATTGATGGAAGCGAATCAACATTCGATCTTAACGAATATTTGTGGGGCGCGCCATGGCAAGTGGGCGGATCGCAGAGATATTCTGCGCGCATAAGATCCCATCCTACTGACCCGTCAAAGCCGATATCGGGCTGGAACCGGATTACATGGCTGCCGGCTGCCGAAAATATTTTCAATACGATGCCTGCGCCAATTCCCGGTTTGGACAATATTGAGATATTCTGGTATCCGGGAAAAGCAGTTACGCGGTTATTATTAGTTAAAGCAGGCGAAAAAGTGGGCGAGTGGATTGAAGTTAAATCGGTAGATCTAACCCCCTACGACGTTGCAGCTGGTAGAAAACTCGTCACGGGACTTCCCGGCTCAACAGCATTTACCGTTCATATTTTTGACGGTAATAAACGTAGAGGGACAAGAACAGCATCAACGCTAACCTTAGTCTCAAGCGTAGAGATTTTAGAAAAAGAAGTGGTGCTTGGCATTAATTGGACTAAACCCTTAACGGCAAACGTATTGCCTGTATCCGCTTTTGACAAAAGAGTCACATGGAGTTCGGATAAACCGGCGGTTGCTGAAGTAGACCCAGTAACAGGCGTAGTAACCGGAAAATCCGAAGGCATGGCTACTATCACGGTAACCACCGTTGAAGGTGGACATAAGGCAACAACTAAAGTGGGGGTTGCAGAAAATTGCTTAGTGAACGGCAACTTTGTAGTACTACCCAATATTGCCCCTGCTACTGGTTGGACGTGGGTGGATTGGGATTGGTTTGTTAGCTATTACACCTTTCCGGGTCGACAATCCCAACACTGTCCGTCAAATCAAACAGATATGGGACGCCATACCGGAGATTTTACGAATCCGCTTCGCGCACTCTTTATCAGGAACGTCTTGCCTGTAGACGAATTAGGTAATAAAGTAGCTTTTAGAATGGGCAATTCAAATATTCAGGGAGGTATTTATCAGTTGGTTGATGTAAAACCCGGTCGTGAATACATATTGCGAGCAGATATTGGTTTCGATGCGCACACCGTTTATCATACTTTTCCTATGGAGTCAGTGAAAATTCTTCACCCTGATGGCAAGAAATTGTATGAGGCGCCTGTACCGGCTTTCGAATATACAATATACGAAGAACAGTCAGCGCCACCTCCCGCTTTTCTGGTAAGAGGTGCAGTTGTTGAAGTAATGGGACGTTTCACAGCGCCCGCAGGCGGTAAAATACGCTTCCAGGTTGACCACCGAACAGGCGTGGGCGAGAATAATACGGCAAATAATAATAGTCAGACGCCAAGAACGTATGTCGCAAATTGCGAATTGATAGAAGTTCCTGTTTTTTAGCAATTAATAAAAGCCTGTCAGGTTTTCAAAGCCATGACAGGCTTTTTTTTTAAAAGACATTTTTGATGATTTAACAAATGCAAAAATCTTTATTTCTTAGTCTCTTATTTCTGATTGCTTTAAACGGCTCTGCAATCATTGCAGCCGATTTAACGCTCCGTTCCGGTTCCGTACGAATTGTCATGTCCGACAAGGAACCTGCTCCGCTAAAATTGGCGGTCGAATCGTTTTGCCGTGATTTTCGCGAAGTGATGCTTGCCGCTCCAGAAGTTCTAAATCAACTCCCTGCAAAAAACGATGTTCCGACGCTGGTTGTGGTCAATCGCGAAACTGATGCTTTGAAAATTCCGAAGAACAGACAACGTCCGTTGGACGGCTTCGAATCGCACCGCGTGTGGGTTGATCCTGCTGCCAACCGTATCTATCTTGAAGGCGCCGACGTGCGCGGAACCATTTACGCGATCTACACCTTCAGCGAACGGATCCTTGGCGTGCCGCCTTTGTGGTACTGGTGCGCATGGGAACCTGACATCCGGAAAGAAATCACGGTTCCCGCAAATCTCGATTTGTTTTTCAAATCGCCGCAGGTGCGTTATCGCGCATGGTTTCCCAACGATACCGATCTTTTCTCCCCCTGGCTCAGGCTATCGGAAGACAACAACAACCTTTGGTTAGAATCCTTGCTGCGACTGAAACTTAATACCGTAGAGCTGGGCAATACCGTCGATTTCCCGTATCGCATGAGTAAAAGCGCCGAACAGTTGGCTCGCTACGGCATAGTACTCACGTCGCACCACATGATTGCACTGAACGCTTCCTTCACGATGTGGGACGAATATTGGGGAAAAATGCACGATATGAAAACGCCGCCTGAACTCTCACTTGCCAACGAAGATAAAATCATTCAATTTTGGCGTTATTGCGCTGAAACGGTCAGCAAAAGTAAAATTGAGAATTTGTGGGGCATATCTTTCCGAGGTAAGGGCGACAAACCATTTTGGAGCGATTTCCCTGATGCGCCCGAAGACGAAAAAGCGCGCGGAGAAGTGATCACCAAAATGCTCAACATTCAAATGAACATTATCCGCGAATACGCTCAAGAAAAGGAACCATACGTGCGTATCACCTTCTACGACGAAATGGCAGATCTGCTGTCTCAAGGACTTGTGACGCCTCCTGCAGGCGAAAACATGATTTGGACGTATGTTGCCGGTCGTCGCGATCATTATCCTTACGATGACATTCAACAATTCGATCCGTCACGGAAGGTGAAGTTGGGTTATTACATGAATTTTCAGTTCACGTCTACCGGCGCGCATCTGGCGCCCGCTGAAGGACCCTGGAAAATGGAATTTAATTATCGTTATGTCAACAGTAAGTCGCCGCTCTATTTTTCGGTGATCAATGCGGGCAATCTGCGCGAGTTTCTTTTCAATATGTCGGCAAATGCCAAGATGTTATGGGATTACAACGCTTATTCGAGCGACGTTTTTGCCCGCGAATATGCCGCTCAATATTTCGGAGCAGAACACGCTGACGAAATTGCGCGTATATACAAGGATTTTTTCCACGCGTACTGGGAGCCTAAAAAACCCGACTTCCCCGGTGGGATGGAACGACAATATGTATTTCAGGATCAACGCTACGCCAGAGCAATCGGATATATCACCAGGTCTTTTTTCAATTATACACCCAACCCGCTGCCCGATCTGTTTGGCTTCGAACGGGTTCCGGGACGTGTTTTTCGGATCGTACCGGCTGATCATGGCGTGGATAATCAAGTGGACGCTCTGATCAAAGGGATGAACGCCACTGCCCTGAAATTTGCCGATGTGAGGGCGCGTTGCGAGAAAATGATACATCTCATCCCCGTAGAAAAACGTATCTTTTTTGCGAACAATATTCTCTCATATAGCGGGTACATGGAACATATCAGCCGTTCGTTGCTGTATTACACGGAGGCATACAAGTATCAAACCGATAAGGAAACGTTGATTCGTAAATTGAACGCTGCCATCCGTGAAATGGAACTGGCTCGGGAAACCCTGTTTTCAACGCAGCATGGAGTGTTCAAAACTTGGTATGAGGGGGATCGTTTGTTCGGTTTTGACAGCATTCTCGAAACTTATCGAAAAACAAAAGAAAAGGCATTAAATCTTTAATTTTATATAAATTTTATCATGAATATACGACAGTTTTTATTTTCAATTGTAGCAACCTGTTTAGAAATCATAATTAAATTTATTAATTTAAAAATTTAATTTAAAACCTAAAAACATGAATAAATTAATCAAAAATCATTTAAAAAGATTGCAAAAGGATGCAATTGCAGCTCTATTAGTGTCGGCTGTCATCGCTGCCGGATGTGAACGGAAAACGGAAAAAGAGGACGTTCCGATAGATATTCCTTTTACGGAATTTTTATTACAAAGTTGTCAATGGTCAAACCTTGACTACGACGGTAAAGTAATCATAATAAATGATTTTGAAGAGTTGGCAAAATATACTTCATGCCAAAATCCCAATTGGCTTATCAGGGATAATAAAATTGATTTCGCCAGCCACACTTTGTTGTTGGCGAGTGGCAGCATCGGCGATGATATTTCTTTTGTTGCGAAAGATCTACAGCAACTTTCAGAAAACAAATATGCGGTGAATGTTGAAATTCTTTTGAATAAAGAATTTGAAGACAAACAATGGCGTATTGCGATTCTCACGGATAAATTGGCTGAAAGTAGCAGTGTCGGATTAAAGGTAAAGACTTTATACGAGGATGAACCGAAAGATGTTGATTATTCGGAATATTTGGCAACATGGACATATTGGTGGCAAGATCTTCCTTACGGAGCATTCATAATAAACAGCAAAACCGAATTAGAAAAATACATGGATGGCGATCATCCTGATATAGATTTTTCAAAACACACATTAATATGGGCAAGAGGATTTGCACCACGAGGAATTTACAAGGTGTCTGTTAATGGCTTACAGCAACTTTCAGCGAATTATTTTAAATTGGAAGTTGACGTTTCTATGATAGATACTGATGATGGTGGTGATTGGATTGTTGTACTTATCACAAAAAAAATAAGCGGAAAAAGTAATATCAAATTAATTACAAATTTTTTTCCTAAATCTATTGAGTCCACTCCGAAAAGTCACCAGCATTTTAAAAAATAAAAAATCGCACTTTTATTTGGTTATATTCTAAATAGTTTGTATCTTTCGCCCTGATTACAAAAAGGTTAAAAGTATGTTTCGTCGCAGTTCCAAATCGAGTCAGAAGAATTTATTTTCAAGTGTAGATTCAACCATTAAAACTTAAAACCTAATTAAAATGCAAAACAAATTATTTCTTACCTTATTATTTTTGATTGCCTTGGGCAGAACACCGGCAATCGCCGGCGACGTCTCGATCACCGATTTCGGTGCGCGCACCGATTCGCCCAACAACACCGAAGCCATTCAAAAAGCAATTGACCAATGCTCTGCAACCGGCGGCGGGATTGTCAATGTTCCGTTGGGGACCTTCCATATCGGCTCAATATTTTTAAAAGACGGAGTCAATCTCCGGTTGCATCTCGGCGCTGTGCTCAAAGCAATTCCCGATACCGGCATGTATGAGAGAAGGGGTTTTATTTCAGGCTTCAAAGTTCGAAATGCATCAATTACCGGCGAAGGCACTATCGATGGGAGTGGAGATCATGCCAATTTTCAATTTGGCAACGCTCAAGGTCCTCGTCCAAATCTTGTTCGGCTCACGGAATGTTCCGACATGGTGATCAAAGACGTTTCGCTGATCAATTCCGCTTCGTGGACGTTACGATTGCATCTTTGCGATGGTGTTCGAGTGAACGGTATCAAAATCATGTCGCACGGAAACTGGAATTGCGACGGCATCGACATCAACAGTCGAAACGTGGTCATTTCCGATTGCATCGTCGATTGCGACGACGATGCAATCTGTTTTAAAAGTGAAGTAACGGATTACATTGTGGAAAATGTAACTGTAACGAATTGCATTGTTGCGTCAAGTTGCAACGCCATCAAATTCGGCACTGGTTCGCTCGGCGGTTTTCGCAATATTGCCATCAGTAATTGTGCGATCCGCAAAGTGTCGGGCAATGATGTGCAAAAATGGACAACCCGGATAAGCGGAGTAACTGCTGAAACAACCGTTATATCTGGAATTGCCTTGGAAGTGGTCGACGGCGGGTTTATGGATCGAATTGTCATCAGCAATATTACCATGCAGGACGTACAAACGCCGCTTTTCATACGGCTGGGAAATCGCAAAGGAACGGGTACGTTGAAAAATGTGATTATTTCAGGAATTGTAGCGCGAAATGAAAGCCTGATCACATCCTCCATAACGGGAATACCGGGACACTGCGTGGAAAACGTCACCATACGCGACATCTTTTTTGATTATGTGGGCGGCGGCGATGAAAAGGACGCAGCAATGATCGTTCCCGAAAAGGAAAGCGCATATCCCGAAAACCGTATGTTTGGTTACGTTTTGCCCGCTTACGGATTATATGTGCGACACGTGAAAAATTTGACCATTGAGAACTTTCAATGCGTGACGCAACGCCCCGATGCCCGACCCGTATTCATTTTCGAAGATGTTTCCAATCTGTGGCTCAACAATTTTCAGGCAACCATACCAACGAACAATGCGCCAATTGTACGCCTTGTCGAAAGTTCGGATGTTGTTGTTTCTGGATTTCGCACACAGCAAATCGTGCCTTTGTTCATGAAGGCAGAGGGGAAAAGTTGTAAAAATATCGATATCCGGTCGAACGATTTCAGCAGGATTCAAAAGAAAACAATATTAGACGGAACGATAAAAATAAAACAGTAAATGGTTAATACCAAGTTTAGGAGGCATCAATAATAAATACCAACCATGAATCAAAAATTTGTAACTCAAAGATCAAGTATTTTTTCAATAGGAACGATCATAGTTCTGTTCATTTTTTTCACCGCTTGTAAATCGAAAAATACTCCCGACAAGGAAGAACCGAAAGTTCCGACCAATTCTGAAAATATACGCAAACTTATCGTCCCGAAGTTCAAAACCTACTCTTGGATTCAAACCGATTTCATCCATCCTGATTCAATTTATGCCATTGAACACACCGCCATCATTAAGAAGGCTGAGGTGAGACCCTACAGCAGGAATGTTGTCGTTTCGCATAGCGACAAGGTATTGAAGTTCAAACTTCCGGCGGCGGGACACTACGTAGCCTACCTCAACGATTTTAAGGTCTGCATCTTCGCTGAGCAAAAGGAAGTCATCCCGACAGGTACGGATGTGGTCGTCTTAACCGGCTGTAATACGACCGGAACGGTTAATGAAACCACAAAATTACAGCAGGCTATCAACAGTATCGCCGGAACAGGCAAAACGCTTTTCTTTCCGAAAGGTAAGTACCTGACCCATCAACTGCGTATCAAAG
>Ga0209628_10002300_pt1 | contig 12896 bp, 9 predicted proteins | sample TergutCu122P4_FD_187285 | JGI IMG/M metagenome (GOLD analysis project Ga0209628, IMG submission 187285) | Cubitermes ugandensis P4 segment gut microbial communities from Kakamega Forest, Kenya - Cu122 P4 (SPAdes) (version 2) | ecosystem: Host-associated > Arthropoda: Insects > Digestive system >...
GAGGTAAAAATCTGAAACAGTGTAGTAACACATGTACAAAATTATGCTTGAATTGTGGAAGTTCTAGCAGCATGGCAATTTGTGTAACATTTATGAAAAACTTCAGTCCTTCCTATTAGATAACAACCCAATGCAGGCCACTGAGAATGATTTTATAGCTCAGGAAGTGAAGTCAAATTAGCAGCACATGGATAGAATTTAAAGTCAAATTATGCACTGATGATAATGCACGGACATTCAACTACTGTCAAATGCAGCAGCAACAAGGTCAGTTTGTGGTTTCTGGACAGGCGAGCGGACAGAAAGACTTGACTGCATTCGCAAAATCCATTATTTGTTAATCTCTGTTGTCATTTGCAGGTACTTAATATTATGACCTGGTGGTATTTTCTCATGTGGAATTGCAGAAAATTGCTTCCCTTTACTTTTAAAGTGCTCCGTTTCTTAATTTTTCAAAACTGCTGCTTACTTACCTTGTAACGGAGTATCAAGAACATACTTGGCTACACAGTTTGTGGCAAATTATATTTTACAGTTTGAATACTGCTATAGTGCTAGAAGCATTCACAACAGTTGCTCAGCAGAAATTCCTACCACTGCATTCCTAATGTTATAGACTATGCACTTATTACTGTGTCTGCTTGAGGGTTTAGGCCTACACCTGACATAGGGTAGTGGCCTAGACTATAACCAAGTGTTTCAAGGCCTAGCACATGGCCAAATTTGCCCCCACCATAATTCGATTTTCTGGGGGCGTCTGTGGACCACCCATCACCCTACAACAAACCTGTGCATGGGTGGGTGAAGCTGACAGATGAGTTTTGTACCTCTAACCCAAACCGACACAATTTCATCTATCCACAATCACTATATTACATTATTTACACAAATTAAGGATTGGAGGGATGTATAACTTCCCTACAGAAGTAATTGGTTGTCTCTGAACTACTACCATGGCCCTATGGCTCTGACAATTTCTGACAGTGCACACACAGATACTTGACATGAGAACTCAGTATATATGAAACTTGTACAGCGTTGGTGATAGCTCGGTACTTCACATTCCTTACCTTTTTTTGATAAAACAGCAGTGGTTCAGAGATGAATGACAAAGATTTCCTGATATCTGGTGTCAACTTTCACCTTTCATTAAAAAAATGGTACGTTTTTAAAATAATAATAATAATAACTCGAAAACAACTCATTTGGTATGGACATGTCGAGAGAATGGACCCAACGTGATTACCAAAAATCATGATTAACTGGAAACCTGAAGGATGGAAAAAACGAGGCCGTCCCCAAAGAATTGGAAAGATGGGATACATACAGCCATGAGTGAAAGAGGACTAAGAATGGGCGAATGGAACAACTGAAGGCAATGGAATATGGAAGTCGGAGGGCATCGCCAAACGTTTTAAAACCGCACGTATATAATAATAATAATAATAATAATAATGGGTGTACCTGTAGCACGGGTGTAACTGGATTTTACAGACCGATTACAAGACGACTGGCATAGAAACTAGGTAGCCTGGTATCAAGATGCAATGCCAGCATTCTACTTTCCACTTGTGTTGCTGCAAATTTTGTAAGCGACAAACATACAACTAACTAACTGTCTCACAATACAACACAATGCCAGCATTCTACTTTCCATTTGTGTTGTGAATTTTGTAAGCGTCAAACATACAAATAACTGTCTCACAATACAACACAATGCCAGCATTCTACTTTCCATTTGTGTTGTGAATTTTGTAAGCGTCAAACATACAACTAACTGTCTCACAATACAACACATAAATGTTTATAATTTCATATTTATTTAACATTTATAATTCCTTGTGGCTGATTTAAGATCCTAGTGGTCAATTATAAAGACAACACGGGTATAAGAATATAATAAACAAGGAGTGGGACAAAGCCATGACAAAAAGAAAATAAATACTTTTAATATAGACCAGTATTTTATTATAAATTCTAACTGCAGTACTTAACAAGCATGGCATATATTCCTTCTACACTTTTACATAATGCTGGAATGTGTAATTATCAGTTTCTATACCAACAGCTGAGATTGTTTTGTTAGTTTGCCAAAAAAAATCAGAAATCCACTCACACCTTTCAGTAAAACTGTTAGAAAAATATGATTGGTGGTGAGACTTGGGGTGTTTCAGTTGTAACCCTGGTGCAGACATAAAACATCAAAATCTCTACTGCTTAATGTCCAACTGCAGACTAAAAAGTGTGAATATAAAAATCAAAGTTTTTTTTAAACTTGACTGGCTTTTATATCAAAGGATTTTGATTCTGTTCCTCCGAAACTGTCAAACTCAGCAGCCTGTATTACGGAAAAGACCAGTTCTTTCACTGGACAAGTGAATTTTGCGTCACAACAATGACAGTAACATGATCTTTTGTTTCATGCTAACGTAACTAAAAGCATTTAAAGGATCTAGCAACAATATTTTCAGATATATCACAGATAGTGAAAAGCATTACAATCAAACAGAATACTACGATGAATACATTTACAAAAGATTTGTGATCCCCTCCTCCGCCCCTGCCAGGGGTTCAATTATTTGTCAGAATTTCTATTCAAATATCGTTGTTATATACATATGTAATAATATACATGAGGTATGTTAATGACCATACAGACAATACAGCTTTCGAATTACGATTTCACTTTTTTGGCGGTGAAAGGCGCATTCCTGTGATGCTGGAGTTGCCATTCATCATGACCTTGAGAAAAGCAGCTTTGGCAGTAGAGATCATTATCACAATCAAGGCACATGACAGTTGCATCTTCATTACAAATAATACACCATGGTAGTTCCTCCTGCAAAGCATATATCAAGAAATTATTACCAGTTTTAAAAACTGACAAACTTTTGGGCAAAATACGCGGGGTGTATGAGTTGTGAACCGTTTACAGATATTTTGGAGTTCAGTTTTGAATGAGAGAAGCAGCAGTCATGGTTATATTTTTGGGGTTTTCAAGTCATAATTCATGAAATTCAAGCGGCTTCAACAGTGTCAATCAAACTTTATGTTCGAAAGACAGTGTCTCTTTGATAAGTAAGGTGAGGCCAACCAGATGCAACAAATAGTGATTTATTGGTAATCAATAGTATCTCAACATGTTTCGGGCATCTTTATATTACACATATACCGATTACACCACATAACTCTGCCCTTCATAACACTACACTTCATACGAATTTCCTTTTACAGGACTGACAACTATAGGCAGTGGAACGCAGTTGGATCTCCTGATGATGGGCATAAAGATGCCCGAAACATGTTGAGATATTATTGATTACCAATAAATCACTATTTGTTGCATCTAGTTGGCCTCACCTTTATTTACTTAAGTGTCAATCAAGACTGCGATAACCTGACCCATATTAGGCATGTTCACAAAATTGCAAAATGCAGCTATCAGCTTCGTCACGTCTGTCTGTCTGCACGGAACAACTTGGCTCCACTGGACAGAGTTTCATGTATTATCTTTATTGTTGCACCGTGCATTTTGAAGATTCACTGAATATTACACACCAACAAATGCACTAATTGTATATCATATATTAGTCTAAAATTATTTACACTAAAACACTTTCACTGCTCCTACATGTTTCGGTAGCACATCCCATAACATCATCAGGGAGCACGTACTGTTGCTAATTAAAATCGCGTGTTAAAATTATGAATATTTCATTATTATGAGCGATGTGGCAGCATATCATGTATTTGTGTTCGCGTTGTTTCCAGTGCAGGGAGGTATGTGGACTGGCTATAGCCATTCCACATCATCATCAGGGAGCACGTATTGTTCCTTGCTAAAGTCACGTGTTAAAATTATGGATATTCCATTATTATGAGCGATGTGGCGGCATATCACGTATTTGTGTGTGTGTTGTTTCTGGTGCAGGGAGGTATGTGGATTGGCTATAGCCAGTCCAAATACCTCCCTGCACCGGTAAACGACACACATACAAATACATGATATGCCGCCACATCGCTCATAATAATGGAATATGCATAATTTTAACACGTGACTTTAGCAAGGAACAATACCTGCTCCCTGATGATGATATGCGATGTGCTATCGAAACATGTAGGAGCATGGAAGTGTTTTAGTGTAAATAATATTAGACTAATATATGATACACAATTAGTGCATTTGTTGGTGTGTAATATTCAGAGAGTTTCATGAAATTAGATATTTGAGCATTTTTAAAAAATCTGTCAAGAAAATTCAAGTTTAATTGAAACCCGAAAAGAATAATGCGCATTTTACATTAAGGCCAATAAACATTTCTGATATCTTGCTGAATTCTTCTTAGAATGAGAAATGTTTCAGACAAAATGAGCAATTCAGAGCAATAGAGCAATATAGAGCAATTCAGAACACATTTTATGTTCAGTAACTTTTTTTCAAATGTTGTGCCGTTTATAACGCGGAAAAATACCGCAGAGCTGGACAGGCCACAGATGACAATACGGTGCATATGTATTTGTATAATTAAGGCTACAAATGCACACTCAGAATATGTAGTACTTATTGCTTTTCTAATGCAATAATGGTTATACAAATGTGCCTCACTGTTACATTATACATACATCACCTGTCTTGTTAGATTTTAAAATACATTAGCCCTCAATAATTTGCCACTGCACTAGAATTCCTTTAATTCAGCATCCACATGACTGGAGAATTGCTGGATTATCAGACAGTACCTATACTGATCTCAGGTAATTTTTTGTTACTGCTCCTATACTTGGGCTGACAACTAATCAGAATATTCCATTTGGATATCTTCTTCAGCTACTGGTTCTGGGGCATCAGGCCACTTTCAAGGCTCCTAACTATTTCATGTTTCTAAGGAATCATTAATGTTACATGCTTCCTCTTGCCAGCAGTACCTTGTTTACTCATCTTGGGATCTTCTGAAGCCATTATAACAGCATGAAGGGCTCAAAGTCCAGATAACACGAGATGAAGTCCCAGAATCAATACACGTACACAATGTTATCAATGCCAAAACTTCCAGACTTTGGATTATTTTCCTCAGCGGCCAAAGACTAGGGATTTCTGGAGTATCACCCTCTGGATTAAAGGAATTCTACTGTTTTTCAGTGGCTTCATACATCAAATAAATTACACTAAAAATTGTACTTATTTGAAAAACTCAAAACATCTCTTGGGGCAGGAACTACACAGTGTGTTTCATAATGAATGTCCCAATTTTAAAACCTTATATTTCTGCAACCACAAACCCCAAATGAATGAAACTTGTACCACGTGAACGGCCGTGGCCTAGAGTTTCATATGATTGCCGCTAGATTCCACTACTAGCGCCCAAACAAATGCTACTGTTAGTTATTGAGAAGATGGCATCGATGGATTGGCCGCATGGGACCCAAAGACTTGGCACTACACTCTTGGCCCCCAAGATCCCCCCCCAGACAGGACACCATGTGACTTTTTCTTATGGGGATATGTAAAAGAATGTGCTTATGTTCCACCATTACCCTCTGACTTGGATGAGCTCACAAACAGAATCACGGCTGCAGTAAAGTCTGTGAGAGAAGACACTCTCAGACACGTTTGGGACGAATTCAGCTATCATGTTGATGTTGTCTGCGCAGCAGGTGGAGGGCACATAGAGCATTTATAATTATGGTGAGTGAAACTTGAGTACTTACTTAATAGTTTGTAATTTGTTTTGTAACCGTAACGCATTTTCATTATTAGATATAATTATTTGAAATCAGGTCATTCTTTTTGAAACACGCTGTAGAATGTAGTTAATGTATAACACAGGAAATGAAAATGCAATACATATTCTTTTCATGAACCTAACCTTTCACACATCTGAATCAGATTAAGATTCTCCTTCTTTATTGTATTTCATTAATGTTCTCACCTCTTTCTCACTGTTTTCAGAATCATCATCCAGTTTTTCCTCTAAAGCCACTTCATCAAGGGCCTGTCAAAAACAATGGAATGTTACTTTTATTTCCTTAACACTGCTGCAATGAATCACAAAACACAGGTAATAAGTGTCAATTTTGTTTTTCTCAAATCCCATCAAATTGTTCATGAAATGTGTAATGGTTCATGCATTAGAAGTTTATACACATGAAGCACATAAAATAATACCATTCACATACAGAATAGGAAAGGTCTATATGACTGTGAGCGGCATTGTAATTAATTTTGAAATAAACTAAATGCACTTGAGATATCTTATTCATATTTTTTTGTGAAGTCATCACCAATTGTGAACAGTGTAAGGAGTTGTAATGGTTTCCAAAGTTGGCAGCATGACATCTTGTGTTCTCCAACAAACACATACAGGCAGTGTTTCCAGGTTACGTAATATGTGACTTACATAAAAGTTGACTTATGTGGGGGGGGGGGACCGCTTATCAGTCATTAATATTACACATAATACTACTAATATTGCCCATCCCGGTTGCTGGCAGCCTAAGGCATAGGTCTTCGGCCGCTCGCTTGCTGAGATTGTGGGTTCAAATCCCACCGGGGGCATGGACGTTTGTTGTGAGTGTTGTGTGTCATCAGGTAGAGGTCTCTGCAATGGATTGATCACTCGTCCAGAGGAGTCCTACCGACTGTGGCGCATCGTCATGTGTGATCAAGGAACCTCAAAAACAAGGAGGCTAAAGCCCGCAACTGGGCCGTGAAAATACAACCAAAAGGGTTGTAACGCCAGGAAAACAAACAAACCAACACTACTAATATTATTACTGCAATTATTAAATTATTTTACTTAGTGTGTTTCATGTAAAAAACTGAGAGAAGTAACATCTCCAACAAGTACAAACAAGGACATTGTGCAAATGCACACATACCAAAAGAGGTGTCACAAATAAATGGGGGTAGTGTCAATTCTGACTTACGGTAATTTGGGTTCACATAAGAGGTTCAGGAATGAGACCCTTACATAAGTTGGAAACTGTCTATAGTTTTAAAAATTATTTTTGTAATAGAAAAATAGCAGAACCACTGTAATGTTCCTAAGTTCAAGGTTGCCCCTTAAGTAACATTCAATTAGGGTGTTTGATTACTGCCATGTAAGCTATTCTTCATTTAACGTTTAAATCCACTGCTCCAAAAAATAAACCAGAAGCAGGATTTTATGGTAAGAAAACATGAAAAAACACTAGACATTTCCTTACATAAACACTGAAAAATACAAAACATGTCAAAGTAGGTATGAGAGAGTAAAGTAGTAAAAGGTAAAGGTAAAGCAGTCCCGTTACAGGCCTGGAGTGGCCCAGAGGGTTCCAGAGAGTTAAGGTTCCCAGATTTCATGGCAATGGCGCAGGATGGTGGTAAGGTTGTCAGCCTTATGCACCGGCCGCCTTTACCCCCAGGAAATACACCTGGTACTCATTTCTGTTAGAGGCTGAGTCGACCCCAGGGCCACAGTGCGACCGGAAGGATTATGTCACTGAAAAATTACAATGTCATCATCGGGAATCAAACCCGTGACCTGTCGGTTTGTAGCATAGTGCCTTAACCACTACGCCACCGCGTGCCCCAGAGTAACGTGGTGGATAAGAATAGTCTGAGTAATTACAAGAACAAGCTTTCACAAAAACAGGATATACTGTTCGGAACTGGCTATGCATACACTTGTATGATCATAACTCAGTAGCCGATATGCTGTATACCAAACAGTCAAGTATGAAAATGTGATGCTTTTAAAGAATGGAGAATTTAATGACACTACAAGCAGCAGCCTGTAACAAACATCAAACACAATACACTAAGAATGGCTCACACATACTGTCCTCAGTATAAAAATATGGAACTTTTTTTATTGGAGAAACTACATAATGGGGCATGTGGTGGCGTAGTGGTTGAGGCATTATGCTACAAACCAGCAGGTTGTGGGTTCGATTCCTGATGGTGTCACTGGAATTTTTCAGTGACATAACCCTTCCGGTCGCACTATGGCCCTGGGGTCGACTCAGCCTCTAACAAAAATGAGTTCCAGGTGTATTTCCTGGGTGTAAAGGCGGCTGGTGCGTAAGGCTGACAACCTTACCACCATCCTGTGCCATTGTCATGAACCCTCTAGGCCACTTGGGGCATGCGGTGGCATAGTGGTTAAGGCACTACGCTACAAACCGGCAGGCTGCGGGTTCGATTCCCGATGGCGTCAATGGGATTTTTCAGTGACATAATCCTTCCGGTTACACTATGGCCCTGGGGTTGACTCAGTCTCTAACAGAAATGAGTACCAGGTATACTTCCTGGGGGGTGACAGTGGTCGGTGTGTAAGGCTGACTACAACCTTACCACCATCCTGTGCTGTTGTCATGAAATCTGGGAATCTTAACTTCCTGGAACCCTCTGGGCCACTCCAGGCCTGTAACGGGACTGCTGCCTAAACTACATAATACCACAAAAGATCTTAATTTGTGTGAAAATGAAGACAATGAATAAGACTCAGTCTACCAAGTGGCATTTATATGGGACAGAAAAACTGTGTTAAAAGTGAGGCAAATCAAACAGTTTCAATCCTATAGCAGACTTCTCTAACCTACCTTCTGTATTGTTGCCGCTACTTCTTCGTCCGAACTTCCACGCTCCTCAGCTGGTATCTGAGTTGATAATTTAGTTTTTGTAGCTTTCAAGCTGCAAAGAATTACATCAGCTCATCTTTCACAATCACCTTCACACATAATCAATAAACAACTTAACAAGTTACGGCATGTACATTCAACATATCGATTCTGACAAGGTGACTGTCTTTGCTGGGAGGTAGCGGGGGACAAAAATAATCCTGTATAAAGAGTATAAAATATACGTTTCAATCTTCCCTACAACTCATGCTTGGACCATATTTTCTCCAAAACATACTTTGCATAGTTACACTCAATGTGCACACACATCTATGCAGATATACTTTCTATTATTGTTATCCCTTTGTAGGCAAAGCTGGAACGTTTCAACCACCTTTGACCAAAACTTCCCAATGTAAACTTTAATGGATATTCAACACATGGCTCTTGTTGTTACATGTCGACGGACAGACAGACATGGAAAAGCTAGTGCAGAGATTTTTTAAGACCAGGAGCATTACTGCAGAGTGGATGGTGTCACTGGCCAGTGCAGAAATATGTGTCATCTGCTGTATGGCACAAGCCCCCTGTAGTAATGGAGGACTCATTGGAATGAGTACTGAAGAGAGGGCTGTATCATCAGACACAACACAGCAATGCAGCTATGAGTGATTCTGTGGTTCTTATAAGCACATTCCGCTATAAGGTGTACACCCTGCACTCACAGGTGCATGTTTGTAACTCTTCACTGAGAACACGCAAAAAATGCTACATACATGTATTGTACACAATTAATTACAAGTGGCCTCTTCATTACTCCCAATGGCAGTAGAGGTAAAGTTCACTCTATAATAAGTAATGAAGGCTCATCAAGAGGAGTAGTGGAGGTACAGCTCCACTCTTACTTTAACCTCAGTGCTAGATGGGGGTGGGTAGCTAACACCACGCCCTGGCTGCTTTACCCCTGGAAAAGAGACCTGGTTCCCATTGTTCAGGAGGCTGGATGGGCCATAGGGCCAGTCTGGAAGGGTAGGGAAAATCTCGCTCCCACCGGGATTCGAACCCTGAACTGTCCAGCATGTAGCAAGCCACTATATCGACTACGCACTCCTCGCTGCCAATACCCAGTGACTGGCTGTGTTATTAGTGACGATGAACTTGCACATTCCGCCATCAGTACTAGTCACAAAAAGGGTAGATAACCACAACAAACAAAGGAACTAACTAACCTTTTTACTCCAGTATATGCTTAGGCAAATGCAGTTTGAAAGGCAAACTCTACTGATGTACAGTATATACATAACGCTCTGCATCCACTCACTTTCAGGTTGGATATCAAAATGATTTGGCCCTATTAAAACTGCATTTTTAAAAGAAAAGATATGAATATTGAACATACCTTCCACATTCAAAGTCATTAATATTCTTTTTCAATTGGCTCTGCAACCCTTGAGGGTTTTGGCCTGCTCAACTATCGGTGAGTATTCTCAGCAGGAAGGTTTTTACAGAGTGCTGTTGCCAGCGGCATGTCAAACCCCCAACCTGGAGGACCAGTGATTTAGAACATCCCAACTCTCGCCACAAGGAGTCCCCAGCGTCTGAAACGACGCAAGCGAACCCCAGTAGTGGAAGGTGGAACTATGGGCGGGAAATTACCGAGAATTTTGCCAAAAGTGGCAACTTCCACGTCACTTTTGGGTTCTTTTACATGCCGTAAATTTATGACATGGGACCGACGGCTTTACTTCCCCTCCGAAGGAAGGGGCGCTGAGGATTTTTTCGCCCGAAAAATCCGACGGCTTCGGCTGGGTTTGAACCTGCGAACTCGGGTACCAAAGGCCAGCACGCTCACCTCTAGACCACCGAAGCCGCTTCAAAGTCATTAATATCATTGTCAATATAATTACATTTCAGTAAAATGAATATACCAGAGCAGATTTCTGCATTCACCCAATGACAAAGACAATCAGTTTTTGAAGTTTTGAGTTTCTACAGCTAAATTTAGATGACAAACATTCAGTATATGTCAGTTGAATTAGATGCCAACACCATGAATCTTAAGCTTGAGCTATGTAAGTAGTTCCAATACCCTAATTTGAAAGTGCAGTTTTCTTGGTAAACATAATTTAAATATATATTTCTATACACTTTGAAGCTGAAATTTTAAGACCTATTATGATTATATTAAGCCTATATTTTCACACCTGTGAAACGTATTTACAAAATGGAAGAAACTATGAACGCTCTGGGAAAAGGAAACAGTACCCAACAATTTACATTCTTATTATGGATGTCATTGTCTTTCAGTTCCCAGTTCACTGTCGAGTGACATATAACACTGACTGTCAACATACTTACTAATGCTTTGTGTCTTTGTTAAGCTCTTTCATTTGGCAAACACTGTCTTTCACCTCCTTGTCCATTTGAACAATTAAGGCGTTCACATCACCTACTGACAGGGAATCCACATTTCCTTCACTGTCAACAAAGGTGCTCCCAGTCAATACCTATGAAAATAAAATGTCACATGAACACGGCCTCTTGACATTACCCCAGAATTTAATAATTATGAGCACAGATTTTCAGTGTTTTCAAAGGTAAAGGTAAAGGTAAAGTTCACCCTAGAACAGGCCACAAAGACCCATAGGGGGAGTAGAGGTATAGCTCTACTCTTCGTTTAACCTCGGCGCTAGATGAGGGTGGGTGGTCAATGCCATGCCCCAGCCGCTTTACTCCTGGGAACGACCCGGTACCCACTGTATAGGAGGGTGGGTAGGCCCCAGGGCCGGTCTGGGCGGGTGCAGAAAATCTCGCCCCCACCGGGATTCAATCCCTGGACCATCCGGCCCATAGCGTCGCTGTACCGACTGTGCTACCCCAGCCCACGCTTCACGGTTTTTACTCAACACAAAGGCAATAACAGCAAAAATGTAAAGCATAATAACACTGATCCAGAGTATCTGCCATCTACTTGTCATGTCAAAAAACATTCTCTATAATGCACAGGGGACCACAATGTGTGAAAACCTGGCCAGTATTCAAAATTTAAGTTGTAGTGTATAAGTACTATATGTAATCAATTTTAAAGACAAATGTCCAGTCTTTCACACTGTGAGTTGTAGTATGTTCATGCAGGCCTGCACATGTTTGTGACTGATTAGATCTGGGATTTGGTTCAGCATTCACTTGTGGAGCAGTGTGATGTCATTTTGTGGTGTGAGATGTGCTGCCTATTATGATAAAACTGTGTGGATTACAAATTTCTGTCATACCTGAAATTACAGGATAAGTAAGTACTATTGTTTTTCTTAGTAGTGGTCTCTTTACAACTGTCAACTCTTGGCCCCATTATCTGAGGATTCCTACAACAGTGTGATAAGTGCAGAAATGTAGAAATATGCAAATTAGTTATACTTCACATGGGTTACAAAATTACTTCCACGAACCTCTATTTTGACTCTGTTATTACGTACTTCAACATGAGCAAATGTAATATAAAATATGAAGGTTCTTCAAAAGGTTTCCGCACTTTCATATTTTTGCGGGAACGGTGAGGGCGGAAGGAGTAGTAATTGGTCGTGTCTGAGAGTGTCATGTGACTAGTCAGTCGGGCAAGACAGCCGACCTTGCAGTTTAGTATGACAGTTGTCACGCTGTGGTGAAGATGGCTGCGAAACTTATAAATTGCACCAAAGAAGAACAGCGTTCTGTCATACGCGTTTTGTGGGCAGAAGGTGTGCCGGGAGCACAAATTCATCTCCGCATGTGCGCTCAATATGGGGATAAAGTTCTATCTCGTAGAATCATCTATGAGTGGATTGAAATGTTCGAAAATGGTTGCACGAGTGACGGATGCAGAGCGCTCCGGACATCCAGCTACAGCCACGACCACGAGGAATGAAGAAAGAACCCTGGAACTGATTCGTGAAAACAGGAGAATAACAGTTGAAGAGGTTGCAGGAAGGCTGAATGTGAGTGTTGGTTCTGACTATTCCCTGATTCATGCAGCCTTAAGTTCAGTAAAGTGTGTGCCAGGTGGGTGCCTAAGGAACTGACAGAGGAGCGTAAGCGCAGGTGCTTAGACGTTTGTTCCCGACACTTGGCCCGTTATCATGAAGAAGGTGACAACTTTCTGCAGCAAATAGTCACTGGTGATGAAACATGGGTTCACCATTACAAGCCTGAAAGCAAGCGGCAGAGTAGACAATGGAAGCATCAATCATCTCCTGTAGCAAAGAAATTCAAGACGCAACCATCGGCAGGAAAGTTGATGTTGACCGTCTTCTGGGACTCTC
>Ga0209628_10002301_pt1 | contig 12895 bp, 6 predicted proteins | sample TergutCu122P4_FD_187285 | JGI IMG/M metagenome (GOLD analysis project Ga0209628, IMG submission 187285) | Cubitermes ugandensis P4 segment gut microbial communities from Kakamega Forest, Kenya - Cu122 P4 (SPAdes) (version 2) | ecosystem: Host-associated > Arthropoda: Insects > Digestive system >...
GAATGGAGGACAGAGAAACGGCACGAATGCGCAAATATGGGGAAAGTAAAACGACTCGAATTATGATGGCAACTGTACCACACGTCACTTCCGGTTTGGGACTTAGAAAATTTCAGGCCGATGCATTTTTGTTGACATGAGAATTTCAGGCCGATGGATTTTGTTGACACGAGTGTACAATTCCAGGAAATTTGTGTGGCCTGAGTATCCTTTATGAAGTTGTGCAAGTTTCCTAAAAAGTCGCTTCCTCTCCATCTCCCTTCTTCCTGCGCCCAAGTGCTGTTAGAACTGTGGAACACATTTTGTTACCATTTACTGTCTGTGTCTTGCTTTCATTGTGGCATTTGAAAGTTCTTGTACTGGAACGTCATTTATTGTCAGGTTGGTTATAAGCATTCTTACCATCAATATGGGAACACTGCTTTGAACTAGATATTAACATGCGACAGACTATATTATAATGTTCAATAAATATCTTCAGTGCCTGGATGATGAACTTCAATCTACAGCTAAGTACATAAAGGTAAGTTGATTTACTGGAATCACATTGTTCCCAAAATATTCATGGGTATGTGAAAGTCTTAGAAAACATGTAATGGCCCCCCCCCCCACATTGTGCATATTGAAACATGCGTAGCTTACACACACACGTATCCTCTAATTAATCCTCTATTAAATCCAATGGTATTATAATTTTTTCAAAAATAGAATTTTATTTACAGTACATTTCATTCATATTCATATCATGACCTGTTTGTTATGTAGTTTTTTCACCTGTACTACCATGTCAGTAGGTAATGTTGATTCTCTAGCATGTTGCATACAGCATTTGTTTTTAAAAACAGCAGCTTGGTGGGAAGTTGTAAAGAAATGAAAATTTGCAGTAGTTTTTATCACTTTTATTAGAGATACAAATTTATATTATCAGATTAACTGTGGAGTGTACAGCGTCCTGCAGTATGCAGTTATCGACGAAACGGAGGATATGGGAGGATATATGTGTTATATCAATTACTGATTTTTATTAAATTAATTTCCCATAGTGAAGTTAAACACTTTGTTTTATTAAACAATAATAAAGCAGGTAATAGGTTCATTGACATGTCAGTCTTAAAGAGACTTTCTGAAGTGGTTGCTGAGTGGACCTTCATCTGCATAGCCAGCTATTTCTTGTGGGATGACAGCACTTTCTTCCACTGTTGAGCAGGGCCGACACATACATTCTAATGGTGCTTTTGTGCTAACCTGCACAAATTAACATACCAGAATGGGGAAATTGGAATATGACACGACAGAGAAAAGGACATTTTCATTAATTCCCAGATTAACAAGACGTTGGAGTATAGTATTGGGTTTTAACCATGGCTGCAAAAATACTCTGTCCACCCATTAGTGATTTGACATAGACCAGTGATAGCCAAATGCCTGACCTCAGTCTCAACATGTCAGAATTTAAAAAACAGTGACTTTTTTACAGTGCAGAAAGATAATGGAAATGTCTGTGACATTGTTACCTGTTTTCTAATTCCAGAAAGAGTGTTAGAAGTCTCCTATGACAATGTTCATATGAAGCACATTACCAGGCTGAGAAGTTTGTAGTAGATTTAAATACTGTTCCTGAAACTCGATGTAATTGGCTAGAAAATTTAGAAGCTTCTACTTTTTTGTTCATCCTAGATAGAACTGTCAGTTTCAAATCATATTTTTGGTACCTTTGGTGTCTATTTGATTGTACTTCTGCAATTGGATGTAGTGGCTTTTTGGTGCTTGGGGCAAGTAATTGCAAAGACTGCTCTGAAGAAAAATTATTAACTTTAAAAATCATAATCATTAATGAATTTTGCTTTATTTGGCTTCATAATTTAAAATTTTTTGAGCTCAAATCTTGTTTTGTATTTAAAATTTTCATTTTGCTGTCAAGGGCAGTTGAACCACTGCCCCCCTCCCCCCACCAGAAGCTGTGACTTGGTACATGTATGTGTTAGCTAAAAGTGGAACATATCGGTGGCAGCCTAACCATTAGCAGTGTGAATTGCATAATTTCTTATTCTGTGCGTAGCATGCATGGGTCTGCGTGGTTGGTGAATATAAGTACAGCACAACACTGAAGCCTTTCACTGTGGCAAAAATTGATTCTGTTTATGGATATGCTGTACACTGTAATCAAGGACATTTTTTATGTTGGAAACCTATACAAGACAAAAATCATTTTAATAATTTAGCAAATTTAGAGGACAGGTTCTTGGTGTTTCAGTGCCTGTGGAAATCAACAGTACACCACCTGGTTGACAGTTTTGAACATGTTCCCTGAAACAAAGCAACATCAAATGCAGTGTGTTCTGTTTGAAGGTACATAGGTACTGGATCATGTTTGAGACATCTCCACAGAAATCTTAAGATGGTTGCCACAGGAAATCTATGTGTTAGTCATCTGTACACACCGCCACAAGATTGTTGAGTTATAAACCACACAAATGTGTAGTTGTGTAAATGCCCCAGGAGGCAGGCTGTGTTACGAGGGCATGTTTGTAACTGGTTCTGTGAAGCAGTGTGTAATGAAGTTGACCCTTTGCTAAACTGGTGTGACATGGTTTTACAACAGACAACTGTTCTGTGGATGATATGCTGTTAAGTGACATTAAGTTGGGGTATGGTATGCTGTCATTGTGACAAGAATAATTTTTCTTTCCAGACACAGTAAATTCAGAAAGGTATATTGGACATATTCTCCTGCATGATTATTTAAAAGTTTAAGTGATGAGGATAAGGAATAAGGGTTCCAGCAAGACTGTGGAACCAGACATATAGTGATCCAGTGGCCATTAACATTTTTGGGGACCAAATCAGCAGTAGTCTGTAAGTTTCAAAAAAGCCACACAGAGGATGAACCGAAAGAAATCATTGAGGTGCACAGGATTGGCAGTTTGTAGACAAGAACTTTTAAAAAAAGTCCAATGATTCGTTAGCAATGTGTCAAACATGTCTGGAGTCCATTTCCAACCCCTGCTCTATCATACAGTAAGTTACACAACACAGGCTGTAGGTGTGAGTTTGTAGATTCTCTAGCAGGTTTCCACTTTCAGCTGAACTGTGTCAGCTTATGTGATAACTCTCTACATGCAAAGGGTACAAGTGTATAGCCTTTGCACAACAAACCATGACAGCAGTATGTGAGAACTTAACTAGGGAAACAAGTGTGGTCCAGTGATGCCATGTACCAATTTCTGCTATGTCCAAGCTGCAAGCTCTATGACTACACTTGCAAGACTGGATTATTGTTTCTGACTGTGACTTCAGATGCAGCTGCAAACCAAACATATCAATATAAAGGTAATACACTGTTTTTATAGTCAGGATATGCCTCTTGTGTGCTTCAGCTGACTCAATGAAGTGAAGTATTTTTTGTAACTTTTTTTTTCAGTCCCTCTTTACAAATGCTTGGGTGGTTCCATATTTCCTGGACCATGAAACACACAAAGATTTCAGTGGCAAATGTAGGGAAAATATATTTTACGTTGGAAGCTCCAATTCACAAATAGTCATTTGAGAAAATGGCAGTGGAGTATGAATTTCCTACTGCTTATAGAATCCCCTAAATTTACGGCTATTACTATTATGATTATTGTTGTCATTGCAATTCTTCAAAGAGGATGTCATGTTTAGTATTGTCTAGAGCCCTGCTAGGCCTACATTTTTGTGGTCAGCTGGGTTAAGGCCGATCAATTATAGCAGTGATAGTATAGTAGCCAATGTTGTGTGATGGGGAGTTAGAGGAACTTTCTCACTGTTACTAATCTGAGGAAGCTCAAAACACAATTTCTTCCTAGCATCAATCACAAAACTCTAAAGTAGCAAATTTTTTATTTTGTACTTGACTAGTTTTTATTCTTCATTTGTTTTGTGGTCATCCTGAAGTTGACCTCAGAAATTCCATCTCATTTTTTTCATGCTGTTTTTTTACATCCCATTGTCACGCACATACAGGAGTTTGGTACCACCATGAATGTCTGTAATTTCCTTATTATATTCTTTGAAAGTTCATTGAAATTAACACCACAAAGTCCCAGAAAAGTCAATGGTACCTTGTGCAACCATCCATCTTTTTCTTCAAAAATGATCATATTTTAGGTACAGAAATTCTGTTGTTTTTGGCAACTGTTATCCATTTCTTCACATCTGATTCTCGGTCAGACCATTTTGCAATGTATGTACAAAAAAAATGTTTTTTCTTCTCTAACTTCGGTAATTCTTGCCTTGCCTTCTCCATTAACATATTTTGCAGTAGGAGATGAACTAAAATGTCTTTCAGTTGTCCAGTGATGCTCTTGCTGTATTTTATCACATTTATTATGAAACCTACTGTATACGAAGTCCTCATCTATTCACTACACAATTACTTTCAGTAATTTAACTTTGTTCATTCCATACATCATTGATACCATTAAGTCTGTGATTTATAGATGCTTACAGTAAACCCATTATGACTTCATGCTACTTGGAAACATGTTGCTGAACAATTAGCATGAGGAACAATCACCATTAGAGTTTTGTGTCTGTGCCCCCCATGTGTTATCCACCATTATTTGTCAAGCAAATGTGGGAATCTCAGTTGCTGTATAAATCACCTTCAGACCATAAGATGCAGGAGAATTTTGTATTATATTTTGCAGGAATGTAATACATCTTATGGTCTCGAAAATATGGTAGTTCTAGTGGGTTATGACTGACTCCTTATTGATCTTTTCCAGTTGATTAATCATTTTAATAGTTAATACTATGTAGCAGAGGTGGCCAGCTAGACGAACCTCAGGAAGCAACTTGGTGAAGAGCCACATGTTTACATTCGTTTCAGTTAGTGATAAGTCTCATTTCTGTACGAAATCATTTGCTGTTTACAGTCAGTCTCGTGTGCACTGAAACCACTGATAAGTCCATCTCTACAGGCAACTTATGCAGGCCACATTGTGGTACCTCTGCTACATGTCCAAGTTCCTGATGACAAATTAATGACAGCATTATTGTTTTCTACAACTCCCATTGGAATGTATGTAAGAAAATGAGTTTTTCAAGTGAAGAAAATATCTAATAATTGCTATACGTGACTTGCAATGTTCTTCAAAATGTCTTAACAAACTCACCTTCCTGAATTTACGCTCACCAGCTCTGGCTTTTGGACAAAACAAAGAGACATTTGCTTCACGTTCGCCGCTTTCCTGACAGCACATGCATGAGCGTTCCATCTGCCAGATCTTGGAGCCCGAAACCTGTTGGTAGTCATATTATGGTGAGATCATCACCAACCAGCCATACTGGGTCATCTTGTACACATGAGGTGGTTGGACAACACAAAACCTACCATTTTGATGTTTATTATTAAAGAGACATCTGCAGCTGGGTTCTTTTCTTTTTAATTGCTAAGATTTTGTAGTTTTCAAATAGCAACTTTTCCAGCTTAACACTTTTACTCTGAGTTGAGTTTTTAATGCATTTCCCTGTCTTATGTGATTATAAAGTACACAGTACCATCAGTGCCAGCAAAACTTTTTCGGGGGTGGGACACATTACCAGTATGAACTTTTTTGAATGATGAGTTCTGTATAAGGTAGCAACATTGTTGTTTTTGCGTGCAAATTGTCTTTTGTAAACTTTTTATTGTATGATGTAATCATTTTTTAAACATAAAAAAGTAAATTACATGACAATCCCATTGTAGTACATGTGCAGTACTTCACACCTTGCGTCCAGTTCCTGTGCACAGTACTAGTACATGTTGCAGGTGCCATGTTTGTGTACATAAATTTTACTTACAGTACCAATTAGTAAACATAGGAACACTTAATAGTCATTGAGATGCCTGAGAAATGGTTTTGGTGAATGGCCTTTAAAGTGCAGAGAAAAGAAAAACTGAACCCCTCCCCCTCATTCTGGAATTGCATGAGTTCCTGCTAGTCCAATATGTATAAACTTACAAATAAAATTTGTGAAAGATACTTATTGAAGATCCAAAAGTTATGATGTGTTTTTGAATGCTGCCCAGCTGTTCTGTTGATATACAGACTGTAAAACCTATGAGTAAACAAAGCAGTGTTGGAGGTTGCAAACATCCCAGAATAGTTGAACCTTCATCAACAGTGCTGCCAAAATATCAACTCATACAAGCTAGCATATGTCCATAAAACATCTAAAATGATATGTAGTGTTATGTGTTTCAAACTTCAAGATCTTATTGTTATGCATATACTCGTATTTGCATGGACATGATTTCAGAAATGTGGATTTTTTTAGTGTTCCATTGCATGCATTCTTGTACATTAAACACTTTTTCAATATTCCAACCAAATGCACATCTTTATTATTTATACATGTAATCCCTGAAGTAGGTATACATAAAAACTAAACTAAACTCCGTGGCCTTAGTCCGCGAGCGAACTATACCGACAGAGCGGTCGGCGAAGTTAGTGCCAACTTTTTACATAACACACTGAAATATGTGGGAGAGATGTGATAGAAAATGTATAAATAATAAAGATGTGCATTTGGTTGGAATATTGTAAATTATTTAATAACAGAAATATGGCGTTGTTTCAAGCTGTTGAAACGCTGACCTGCTGTATTAGGTATTTGACACAGTCAGCAGAAAACTCATCAGTGGATCCTGTTCTCAGCCAGGACAGCCTATATTACTTGCTCATAACCTATTTCTTTGAGGTCATTCTGTCATCCATTTCTCATTTCTCTCAGTTTTGTTTACACCTCTTGTTTTCCCCACTTATGCTGCATGGGCATGTGATCCAAATTCTATCATATTGCTATTTAAAATAATTACAGGGTTTAAAATACTACCCTAACCATGTCAAGGAACCAGCCACCATGTTTATAGACCAGTATAGAAAACCAGTGTGAAGCAGGGAGATTTACCTGGAGGTAACTGCTGCAGCGACCGGTGCAAGCAAATGATGGGATGGGTTTAGGCACACAGCCTGGGTACTGCAGAACATGTATGACTGGTGTCACCTGACAATCATCCTTTGCATCCACCAGCACAATACAGACAATTGATAGAAGCAGCACAGCTGAAACAGCTGATAAATGGTTGTTTCATTGTTTACATAACATTGTTTGCAGCTGCAGAAGCTATAAAATGTCAAATTATGGAACAATTGGGAAGAAGGTGGTTTTCACCTGTTATTTGTTTGGCAGGACTAAGGAAACTATTAAAATGCTCAGTTAAAATTACTGTCTTCTTCAAGAGAATCAGCTCTTGGATCTTCTGTGTATGAGATGGTAATGCTAATTATTCACATAAAATATATTCAGGAATATGGGTGAGTTTGCACCTATGGCAACAGTGTGTGACATATACAATGTCCAAATGTGGAAAAGTTAACTATTTTACTTTGTTATAAAGTAGTGTAGCTGCACGACAATGATCAATTCAAATCTTAGCTGGGGAGCTAACTGTCATGACGGATTTTTGTACGTGTCATTTATCCCATGAGGCAGATTCTTTGATGAAGCTACAGAATCCTTTTGGCGCAGCTACAAAACCATGCAATGAAATCAGAACATGGTTGAACTTAATGAGCACCATTGTACAACATTTGTGCTCTTCATAAACACAAACATGAAATACTGTACATTGTTTTTAGAAAGCATACAGGAAGAGGAATTTTTGGCTTTGGTCATTGTTTTATCTTAAAAACATATTTGGTTAAAGAGGTGGCCACGTGAGCAAACCTCAAGAATATGATTGTGGTCTAATCTACAGCCCACACCGAATGCAGTAATTTAAAATACCCGTGAATGTATATACAGAGTGGTTCACCATGTTGTACAGTTTAAACCACAGTGAATTTGTGGATGGTACCAAATTTCATCATTATACATTCATCCATAAGAGTACTAATGCTTGAATATCAACAGAGATTTAAGCAAACACAGCAAAGCATAAAAGCATTCATTCATTGTGAATTTAACTGATCTACACTGTATCCATGCAAATAACATGAGGAGTGAAATTACATTATGTTCACTGATCAGGCCTGGGGTACATCATACAGGCAGTGACACCTCAGTGTGGTGCACTGGTTAAAATCTGATGAGCAGGGTGGAACTGAAGTGCACTTTAAACAACCTGTCCCCATTGCCAACAGGTTACTACAAAATCCTGCAATGATTGCCTGGAAATTGAATGTTATGTGTTACCATGATCAGATATCATGTAAATGGGCTATGAAACAGCCTGAAACTGAGGAACTGAGAGTTGGTCAACACTAGTGTGTATTCTGTTGAGTTCTTTCACTTTGCATGTGTCTAGTTTATGTCTGATATTTTAGGAGCTTAGTCCATTGGTGTAGGAACATATGCTCCAGTGTCTGTTTTGCCAGTCTTGGGAACACACGTTACTTTACTAGTTTGTTACATACCAGTCTGTTGTGTAGAAGGCTGTTGGCAGGCCATGGGATTCAGAAGCAGCTTCTTACTTGGCAGACAAAGCAACAAGTGTCTGAACAGGCGTGGTTAACTGTCACATTATATATAACAGTAGACAAAGGGTGGGTAGGGGTGTGAATGCTGGTGGTTATTGATCCAGCGGACACAGTGTGTGGGGCATATGTAGGACTTTGAAATAATAGAATAATAGTTTCTTAGTGTTGGTATCAACCTCAGGCTGCTAGAATTCCATGACACCTGTGGAGCTTCATATGTTTTTGTTATCCAGTTGTGACATGAGTTTCTTTCATTTTAAAACAAACTTAAATACTTGAGCTCACTCACACACACATTCACTCTTTCACTTACAGTAAGTAAAATAATCTGCCTGATTAGGATGATTCCAGCAAACTCCGTGACTGATACAATTTATGTCTTTTAAGTTTGTTAATTTCTTTTCATGTGATGTGAAAACTATGAAGAAACCCTACCTTGTCTCGTACAACATTTTTGAATTAAATTGAAATCCATGTCTGAGGCGACTCACAGAGAGTTATATTTAATACTTCATTTTTAATTTAGCAGTAAAAATGGATCTGGTCATTTATCTAGCAATGTTGTATCGGTATTGTACGTTATGTATTGTTGAATGAGGTGTTGGTGATGCTCATTTATAAGAATAAGAATTTGGTCTATTTGTAGAAACCATATGAGCAGAGTCCTGCAGTGACCAAGGAAGACAGTAGCAAAATATTTTACATGACACCTGGTTCATTGGATGATATTCAAAACAATTAACTCATAAATCTAAATCTTACTGCTGCAGTACTACATTACTGCTGTGCTAAACTACTCAGTAATGACGAAGGATAAAGACAGCATCTGCTTATATAGAGATAATTGTTACATAAAGTTTGTGTTGTATATTGAGAAAACTAGCATCAGAACCTTTACATCCCAGAGATGTGCTATATTTTCTCCCATTTTCCTTTTTTCCATAAAGGTTTTCAAACAAGATTCAATAACACTGGTCAACAAAGATTTTGTCCTGTTAGGAAAAACGTCTGTTACTGATGTATTTTTGGATGCTGAATTCAAATATGTTTCCAGAATTTCTCTATCACCCACACCTTTAGCGTCGCATCAGACTATGTGAAAGCACAAGCCTACATATGTGAGTCACTGGGGGCCTGTAGGAGGTAGTCTGGACATGATGTAACAAGCAGTCACATGTCATACATGTGTGACTAACAGTCCTCTGCCGGTCGCTGGCCAGAGCTCAGTGTGTTATTGTCTCTGCAGTACACAGTGTTTGTTCCACCATTAATATGCCAAGAAAGTGCGTAAATTTATCGGATGCATCTGCTACATCTGCGGTGAGGTGACATTCTAATCCCAAAGATAGTCTTTCACACCCCTGATTAAGAAATGCTATGAGCATTATTTTGACAGGTGGCGGGCACTTGGGAGTACAGTGATGAACCTTCGGGTTCCATAAAATACGGAAAATTTCTTGACTAGCTGCAGAACCAGTTAGCTTCTCAAGAAGGACACTGCTCCATGGAGTAAGTAAGTAAGTAAGTAAGTATAAGCATTATTTTGGCTGCAAAGTGGGTGATCAGGACAAGAGATGGGCTCCCCATTTTTGTTGTGTGACGTGTGCCAAGCTTCTTGCAGCATGTGCAAAAGGTTCATGCTGTATACCTTTCGCCGTTCCTATGGTTTGGAGAGAGTCCACAGACCATGTTTCAGATTGCTACTTCTGCCTGACCAGTATCACTGGTGTAAGAGTAAAGTCCAAACACACTGCTCAGTATCCTAATTTACCATCTGTGATGAGGCCAGTACCTCACAGTGCAGAGTTACCTGTGCCAAAGACTCCAACAAACATAACGCTGATAGTGAGTCAAGTAATGAAGATGTAGGCCAAGCTAACAACAATATGGATTGTGATCCAACTTTTGCAGGAGTCTGTTCTTCCAATGAACCATACCTGCTGACTCAAGGGTACCTGAATGATATCATCCGTGATTTGAACCAGTCAAAGAAGCAAGCTGAACTTTTAGGCTCCAGGTTAAAGGGCTGGAATCTTCTGCACCAGGACACTAAGGTGTGAGTGATGCAAAAATCAAGTAGGGTATATTTATAGGACCCCAGATCAGGGAACTGACGCAAGACAAACAATTTGATGAAGATCTGAATGAGACTGAAAGATATGCATAGTTGTCATTTAAGAGGATTTGCAAGGACTTCTTAGGTAATCACACAGCAGCGAACTATCAGAATGTAGTGCAGGACCTGTTGACTTCGTACAAAGATATGGGATGCAAAATGAGTCTGAAAATCCACTTTCTGGAGTCATACTTGGATTTTTTCCCACAAAATCCCGGCGAAGTCAGTGACGAACACAGTGAAAGATTTCACCAAGATATTATGTCTATGGAAAAGCGGTACTAAGGCAAGTGGACCTCAAGTATGTTGGCAGACTATTGCTGGACAGTGAAGAGGGATGTACCTGTCACCAAATACTGGCGAAAGTTATAGTTTTAGAGGAAAGTTTCTGCCTGTTTTATGAGCACGTAAAGTACTATTTTGCACATGTTAATTCCTATGTAGTGGGCTGGGTAGCATAGTTGGTGCAGCGACTGCCTATGGGCTGGACTGTCCGGGGATCAAATCCCGGTGTGGCGAGATTTTCTGCACCAGTCCAGACCGGCCCTGAGGCCCACCCAGCCTCCTGTACAATGGGTACCGGGTCTTTCCCGGGGGTAAGGTGCTGCCGGGGCGTGACACTGACCCCTCACCCCCTTCTGGTGCAGAGGTCTAAAATAGAGTAGAGCTATATCTCTACTCTCCCTAAGGGCCTTCGTGGCCTGTGAAAGGGTGAAACCTACCTAACTAATTCCTCTGTATCTTTGAAACCCTGCCTGATAGAAAAATTCTGTATACATATCTGAATTCAGCATAAAAAGTACTGCTAAGTTCATCTATTGAAGTTTGTGGGACAAAAAAATTGTTAAATTTTGTTGACCAGTGATAATCATATGTTACATTTACTTCTGTCATTTCTATTCCTTCTCACATGTTACATTGTTACTGTGCTGATGGTTTCATTGTGGCAGCTGAGAGAGAGGGCAGGATGAATATTACAGTGTATGAATTAAAGTTCAATCTTTTGGTGTGTGAATGTGGCAACATACTGAGTGACTTTCATCTTGACTGAACTTTCAGAGTTTACTCAGCATGAACTGAAAATATAAGTGGGTATCGTTCATGTGAAGATACTTCTGCTGTGGGGGATTTGTAGTCACAAATCCATCTATGAAATCGGGGTATTTTATGCCAGCCATTTTACTTTAAGTTCATAAGTAATGTATGATCATTTTTTCACCACCTGAAATCCGTTTCTTGTAGGCATAAATTTCAATGCGTCTTGGTTGGGGAGTAACATAACCTAGCATTATATACACCGATCTTCAGTGTTCTTACTTGGTTTTGATTTTTCTGTTACGTATTATTTACATCATCTTCCTTGGCACTATATTACTGATACAAAATTTTACTCATTGGACTATTTAAAATTTGTCATGTTGTCAAACATATGGTTATTTGGTCTTACATCTCTGGTGTAGTTTTTATTTTCCTTGTCTAGTTTCTTATTCTGTAAAGTACAATTGTGACTAAGAATATGTAAGACACAGTGATTTAGAAACTAATATTGTATATTTTATGGGATTATTCACTCAGAAGTAAATATCTGCAAATAAAGCATAACGTGCAGCATGGACCAGTATTCCTGCTGTCTTCCACATATTCCTCATGCTCCCACTCTTGGCTCTCCTGCAGTGTGTGACCATGTCAGGTTTAATGCATTATTGACATCTCCTGCTGACAGCCCCTATGGTCTCCAGAGCAGAATGGCTTGTATTTTTAAAGTTGATCTTTGAGTGCTTGATTGTTGGATAAAAAACTGTTTAAGCTTTGAGTGAAAATTGCAGACAATGTCAGTAAACAAAATGATTTTTAGTTATTCTCATGTCATATTGAATTTATATTTTTAGGGTTGTTTCCAATAATAAGAATGGCCATGTAGGACTAACAATTTTATATATGTATTGACTTGTGGTATAAACTTTGTAGAATGGTCATGTTATTGGAGGCTCATTTTTCTTAAAATCCCCACCTTCAGTGATGCCAGCATGGCAGCCATGGAAAATGTTTAAATAATAGTTATACTTGCCACTTTAATGCAAAACCCTGACAATATATGTGATGAAGTACCTCTTCAGAATGTGCAAATTTTTGAAGGCAGTTTGGGTCTGAAATGCCATCATGGCAGTAGCTTATGGCATATGGTACAAGGTGGTTCAAATATGACCGGGACTGATTTGTGTGTAAACAAGCCGCACTGCGCAGCAGCTGTGCGACCTTGAGAGAGTGAAGCCACAACCTCCACCCTCCC
>Ga0209628_10002302_pt1 | contig 12894 bp, 8 predicted proteins | sample TergutCu122P4_FD_187285 | JGI IMG/M metagenome (GOLD analysis project Ga0209628, IMG submission 187285) | Cubitermes ugandensis P4 segment gut microbial communities from Kakamega Forest, Kenya - Cu122 P4 (SPAdes) (version 2) | ecosystem: Host-associated > Arthropoda: Insects > Digestive system >...
TCCCGTAACGTTGTCACCAAGGACCCATTCGTTGACGCGTGTGTCCTCTGTGTACCATACGGCGATATAACCTTCCGGCGGTGTTGTCGTCGGTATGTCCCCGGCCGGTATCGGGCCTCCGATGAGAACGGATATTGTGACCATCGAATCGTCATCCTCATCGTAGAACGTCACGTCCGCCCACATTGACGGGTCTTTGACGTAATCGAGATACAGCTTAAGCTCTCCCATGACGTATTCGCTGATGAGGTCCCATTCGTTGTCGCGTGTGTCCTCTGTGTACCAGACGGCGACGTAGCCCGGAGGTATCGTCAACGGCGGTATGTCCCCGACCGGTATCAGAGCTCCGATCAGAACGGAGACCGTATCCAACGGAACGTCGTTCTCGTCGTAGAATGTCACATCCGCCCATAATGACGGATCTTTCTCGAATCTCAGGTACAGTGTAAGGTCGCCGGTCACATTATCGCCGAAATCCCATTCGTTGTCGCGTGTCTGCTCTGTGTACCATACTGCGATGTATCCCGGCGGTGTCGGCCGGTCAATGGCCGCTATCGTGCCTCCGATGAGAACGGATACAGACGGACCTATCTGCGCGTCAAACTCATCGTAGAACGTAACGTCTGCCCATAACGCAGGGTCTTTCTCGTAGCTCAGGTACAGCGTAAGGTCGCCGGTCACATCTTTGATGAGGTCCCAGTCGTTGACGCGTCCGATCTCTGTGTACCATACGGCGATGTATCCCGGCTCGGGTGTTGTCACCGGTATGTTGACGGCCGGTATCGGGGCTCCGATGGGAACGGATGCCGTCGGACCCATCTGTATGTCAAAATCATTGTAGAACGTAACGTCGGCCCATAACGCCGGGTCCTTCTCGAATCTCAGGTACAGCTCAAGGTCTGCCGCCACATTGCCGCCAAGGGCCCATTCGTTGACGCGTGTGTCCTCTGTGTACCATACGGCGACGTAGCCCGGAGGTATCGTCAACGACGGTATGTCCCCGGCAGGTATCGGGGTCCCGATCAAAACGGAGACCGTGTCTATCGGATCGTCGTCCTCGTCGTAGAACGTCACGTCCGCCCATAACGTCGGGTCTTTGACGTAATCGAGATACAGCTTAAGCTCTCCCGTGACGTCATCGCCGGAGAGGTCCCATTCGTTGTCGCGTGTGTCCTCGGTGTACCAGACGGCGACGTAGCCCGGAGGTATCGTCAACGGCGGTATGTCCCCGACCGGTATCGGAGCTCCGATCATAACGGAGACCGTGTCCAACGGAACGTCGTTCTCGTCGTAGAACGTCACGTCCGCCCATAACGACGGGTCTTTCTCGTAGCTCAGGTACAGCGTGAGGTCTGTTGCGACGTCATCGTCAAGGTCCCATTCGTTGACGCGGCCGGGCTCTTTGTACCACACCGGCATGTAGCCCGGGGGCGGGGATGTCCCCGGTATGTCCGTTATCTCCAACTGGGTGTCCTTGAGAATGTATACCTCGTCCATCCTTGCGTCGAGGATGTCGTAGAATGTCACCTTCACCCATAACGCCGGGTCCCTCTCGTAGCTGAGGTACAGCGTGAGGTCCCCTCCCACGGGGTCCGAGAAGTTCCACTCGTTGACGCGTCCGATCTCGGTGTACCACACCGCTATGTAGTTCGGCGGCGGGGATACCGTCGGTATGTCGCCGGACGTGATCATATCTCCGTGGTTCAGTATTATGCTGTCCATCAGGCCGTTGGCCGTGTCGTAGAATGTCACGGTCACGTCCGTCGACAGCGGCGTCCACTGTGCGATGAGCGTCATGTCCTTCGTTACTATCATTGAGGAGAAGTCCCACGGGACCATGCCTAGTATGATATCATCGTAGAACCATCCGTCGAATGTGTTCCCGGGTTTTACGACCGTCTCCGTAGGCGGCGTCACCATGCCGGCGTGCTTGGACACCTTCTGGTCCGCGGGCGTCGGGCTTCCGCCGTCCGCATCGAACGATACCTTCCACTGGCCCTCGAGCTTCAGGAGCAGGAGCTCCGGATACGTTGTGTCTCCGTGCGCACCGTATGTCGCCGAAGCCGAATAATCTATCGAATATACCTCATGGTCATCCACACACGCGTCGTAGTGCACGATGTGGCGTATGTTCAGACCTTCCATTATGTACATGTAGTATGTCGTGCTGGCGCTGCGGTCCGTGTACAGCTGGAACGCGAACGATCTGTATCCTCCCGGCAGCGTCAGCGTGATCGCCGGGGACATGTCGCCGTACTCCACGTATATCGTGATGTCGGTCGCGCTGAGGGGCTCGTCCAGAATGGCGTTCACGAGGAAACCCGTCAGAGCCCCTGCGGTCGCCGCCGGCGTTTGACGCGCATACGCCACGAAATCCACATCGGGACCCGTGATTATGGTCGCGGTGCCCCCGTTGTTCCCGCCGCCGCCGATGCCCGAGCCGCCGGTGTTGCCTGTGCCGCCTCCGCCGCCGGTCGCGTTCACGTCGCCGCCGTTTATCGTTATCGTTCCGCCGCTGCCGCCGGTACCGCCGGTGCCGGTGCCGGTGGGCGTACCGCTTCCGCCTCCGCCTATGCCTGCGCCGCCGATGGTCCCGGTCGCGGTCACTGTGCCGTCGTTTATCGTGATGTTCCCGCCGCTGCCGCCGTTGCCCGTGTTGCCGTTGACCGAATTGCCGCTCGCGCCGCCGCCTATGCCCGCGCCGCCGTTGTTGCCGCCTTTCGCGGTCACTGTGCCGTCGTTTATCGTTATCGTTCCGCCGGTGCCTGTGCCATTGCCGCCTGCCCCGGATGTGGTCGTGCCTGTACGGTTGGTGCTGCCGCCTCCGCCTATGCCCGCGCCGGTCCCGTTGCCTGTCGCGTTCACTGTCGTGCCGCTGCCGCTGATGATTATGCTTCCGTTGGTGCCTGTGCCTGTGGCGCCGCTCACTTCGTTAGCACCGCCTCCGCCGCCTATGCCCGCGCCGTTACCGCCGGTCGCGGTCGCGGTCACTGTGCCGCCCGTGATCTCTATCTTGCCGCCCTGGCCCGTGCCCGGGCCGGAAGTTGTGCCGCCTCCGCCGCCTATGCCGGCGTTCCCGCTTGCGTTGATGTCGCCGCCGCTGATGATTATGCTTCCGTCGGTGCCTGTGCCCGGGGCGCGGCCGCCGCCGCCTATGCCCGCGCCGCCGTTACCGCCGGACCCGGACGCGGTCACTGTGCCGCTTATGATCTCTATCTTACCGCCCGTGCCGGTGCCCGCGCCTCCTACGCCGCCGCCTATACCCGCGCCTCCGAGGGTGTCGCTTGCGGTCACTGTGCTGCCGCTGATGATTATGCTTCCGTTCTCACCCGTGCCTGCGCCGCTGGAGCCTCCGCCTATGCCCGCTCCTCCGCCTCCGTTGCCGCGCGCGACCACTGTGCTGCCGTTCTTTATCTCGATCATGCCGTTGTCGGCCGTGCCCGCACCGCGCGGCATGCCGCCGCCTATGCCGGCGCCTCCGTAGGAGGATACGCTGCGCGCGTTCACTGTGCCGCCGTCTATCGTGATGTTGCCGCCGTTCCCGGCCGCAAAGATACTTGAACCTCCTCCTCCGCCTATGCCGGCGGCGGCGCCGCCGCGTCTGTCTGTCGCGCCAAGTCCGCCGGAGGACCACGTACCGCCTACGGCCCCTCCGCTCAGGACGCCTCCGCTGTAGAATCCCACCGTTCCTGTTATCGTGATCGTACCTGCGTCGCCGCCTCCGCCGCGGCCGCCCGCGCCTCCGCCGCCTATGCCCGCGCCGCCCGCGCCCGCATACGCGAACTGAACGGTATCGGTACCGCCTGCGGCCCCTTCCGCGTTTTTCACGATGCCGGCGATCGTTATGCCGGTGCCGTCGGAACCGCCGACACCGCCGTTTATCGCTGTCACTGTGCCGTTGCCGCCTCCTCCGCCGCCGCCTATGCCCGCGCCGCCTCCGCCGCTTATGTCACCCGGATAAGGTACTGCGGATGACCCGAGCCCGGAACCCGAGCCGTTGCCGCCCGCGCCTCCTTTTGCCGTTTCGACGGTCGCGCCCGCCGCGATCGTTATCTCTCCGCCGTTGCCGCCCGCGGTCTCGCTGTCGCCTCCGCCTCCGCCGATGCCCGCGCCTCCGCCGCCCGCGCATGCCGTGAACCCGACGCCCGTGGTCCCCGCGCCGCCGGTCGCCGTCACCGTCCCGCCGTTTATCGCTATCGTTCCGCCGTTGCCGCACGCGCCGCCGCCTATGCCCGCGCCGCCGCCTCCGCCGTTGCCTATGCCGGAACCGCCGGTCGCCGTCACCGTCCCGCCGTTTATCGCTATCGATCCGCCGTCCTCGCCCGCGGCGCCGCCTATGCCCGCGCTGCCGCTGCCCGCCGCCGCGGTGACCGTCAGTGCGCCGGTGCCGTCTATCCCGACCGCCGTGCCCGTCGGCGCCAGTATGCTGCCCGCGACGGTGTTCGTGCCGGCGATCAGTATCGTTATTTCGGAATTGCCCTGAAGCTCCGCATTCCCGCCCCAGTTATTGATCCCGTTCAGCTGCACCGTTGTGATCACGCTGTCGAATTCCATCAGCACGACCGGACTTGCCGCCGCGGACGATTTTGTGATCTCGTACCCGTCACCGTTGGGGGTGCCCGAGAACGTTATCGTCCCGCTGCCGTCGTATGTGAATCCTATTCCTCCGGTATCGTAGGTGCCGGGGACGCTCAGATCTATTGTTACCGGCGCTCCCAGGAGCTGCGCGCTGTTGTCATACACCCCTCCGTCCTGCGACCCGCCGTTGTCCGCGGGTGCGAAGAACTGCACCGAAAGTATGATTGCTATCGTCACGGCCAATGCCGCGGCCCCGAACTTCATGCCTCTGTGCGATCTGCTTTTTGCGGTTCTGTTCATTGGATATGCCTCCGAAGGGGATGCGATGCGCGAAGGATGCGGAACGTATCGGCATGACTGAAAAACCAAATGCTCTCTACCGCTACGGCTGACGTCTTCCCCACAATCATCCTCCCCTGCTGTTACGACGTTGCTGTGCGCGTGCGCGGGCACTGCACGTCTATGAAAGGGTATCGCGACGGTGGTTTTAATAATAAAAAGTATAAAAAATATACATTCTTTTTAAAGGTTTCTCTATTAACAAGCGTTAACGCCTTTTACATGCGCATACGCGTTCCCGCGCGCCGCGGCGCCCGCGCATCGTCATAAGGAGGTTAAAGAAGCGGAGAGGGGGAGAGAGAGTCCCTCTCCGCCGTTTGGTTTTTTCCTCGGGTGTGTTCATTTCATCGTCATGGCCGTTTTCCTTTTCCGATCATCCTTCAGAACTCGAAGTAACCTCCATCCTCTCCTTCGTTCCCTTTGCCTTTTCGGGCAGGCTGCCGGACGCTGATGACCCTCCCTCGGACGCCGCTGTCCGCGGCGCTATCCCTTCCGTGGTGTGTGCTGATCCTGAAAAAACGCGTATCGGGGAGAACGTATGATGTCCGTCGGACGTATGCGCGGCGCACCCCGTACGGCGTGCGTCCCGGTATCCTGTCCTCTGTAGCTATGGCTGATGGTATTCTCATGACCTTACTCCCCTTGTCATTCGATACTGCGGTACCGTCACGGCTATCATGTGGCCAGTACCTGTAAAGAGGGTATCGTTATGCGGATTATTAATACAGACAGTAGAAAAAGAATATCAGATTTTTTTTATCTTTTTGACATCGCTGCGCGTATGATCCCTTCGGCCGGCGCCGTATGCCGCCGGCGTACGTTCTTTTATAACATTCCGCATATCCGTGGGTCATGGGCGCTTGGGAGATTGTCAAACTTGCGATACTCAGACGCAGATTGCTCGCGAACCGCATACCGAAGGATTCCGTATACCCGTTGGAGACGTGGATGGCGCTGAAGGCGTCGATGACGTCGAAGAGCGAGCGGGAACTGAGGGAGATCATCGGAAAGAAGGAGCACAGCGAGATCACACGCTCCGATTTCGACGAGTATCAGCTGTTCCGGTTCCGGGAACAGCTGCGTTACGTGAAAGAGGGGTCCCCGTTCTACCGGGAACGATTGAAGGATGTCGACGCTGACAGCATCAGAACGCTGGACGATCTCGATAAAGTTCCGTTCACGTACCCGCACGAGCTTGCGGACGAGCCGATGACGTTCATGGCCGTGTCGAGGACAAAGATGGCCCGCGAGTTCACGACGACGGGGACGACGGGAAAAAGAAAAGTCATCGGGTACACCACGAACGACCTTATCTCGAAGATCGACATCATCGCGTCGGCGCTCAGGGGCGCCGGGATGAAAAATGACGATGTGCTTCACATCATGTTCCCCGCGATAGACGCGTGGGACCCCAGCCTTATGCTGGCGGGCGCCTGCAAAGTTGCCGGGTACGGGTCTTCCACGTGCTCCTCGCCGGATATAAAGGAGCAGGCGGAGATAATAAAAAAGAGCAAAGCGACGTATATCATCGGACTGCCGTCGTTCATTTACCGCGTCACGATGCTTATGTCCTCCGAAGCGGACCTTAAGAAGCTCGGCATCAAAAAGATGATCTCCACCTCGGAACCGTTATCGGAGAGCATGCGCGATAAGCTGCAGAGCGCGTGGGGATGCAACGTCCTTGACGTGTGGGGGATGACGGAATTCGGACTGGCGTGCGCCATCGAGTGCGATCTGCGCCGCGGGCTGCATACCGACGAGGCGAACCTTCTCTTCGAGGTCATCGACCCGGTCTCCGGGAAACGCGTCCCGGACGGAAAGCAGGGCGAACTTGTGGTCACCGGGCTCACCGCGGAAGGCTCTCCGCTCATACGCTACAGGACGCGCGACATCGCCGCGATGGTGCCTCCGCCGTGCGGATGCGGTTCCGCGTTCAACCGCAAGCTTATAAAACCGAGCGGGCGCATGGACATGCAGTTCAAGGTCGGCATGGGATACAAGATATTCCCGGTGATGTTCGACGAAGCGGTATTTGAAAACAGGAATGTCATCGATTACCAATTGGTGATAACGAAGGAAGGCTTCAAGGATGTGCTGACGTTCGAGATAGAATCCAAAGAACAGAGCGACGCGGTGCGCGATTCCGTTGTCGCCTCCGTATCGTCGATCATGGAGATCGCCGACGGGATCGGCGAAGATCTCATCGACGTTCCGAGAGTTACGTTCAAGAAGATCGGATCGATGGAATACTCCGCCAAGGCGAAGAAGATAATCGACCGCCGCGAGAGTTTCGACGCGTGATATCTCTTATTCCGTGCGCGGGCAGAACGTTTTGCGCCTGTACATCGTATCGCCGTTCACCGACGTGCAGTTGAACAGACAGAACGGTATGAGCTTCCCGTCGGGCGTGACCATATGGATGCAGCATCGTTCCCACCTTTCCGTCTCGCCCGTCCAAACATCCTGGAACGCCATCGCCGACACGGTGAGATAATGCGTCTTCGCCCTGCTCACGAAGGACCTCCACGATCTGTCTTCCGCTTCCGTCGGACCGTCCATCGACTCTTCGATGAACCTCCAGAACTTTGATACCTCGGTCCTTGTCTTATCTGCGATGTCGTCCGTCTTCGTGGGAGGTCCGAGTGCCATCGTCGTCAGCGGGAACAGAGAACCGTCCGGTAACACCACGGACAGCGATTTCATGTCGCAGTGCACGTTGGAGCACGACGTCGGCAGGAAATTGTCCGCCTTGAGCATCCCCATCGTCTGTCTCTCGATCTCCTTCGCAAGGTCGGGAAGCGTCACGCGGTCCTTGTCGGAAGGCTCTTCGGGATATCTTCCGAAATATGTTATCGGCTGGAAGTGGACGCCTTTCACGGTAGGCACGCTGAGCGCCGCGAATTCGATTATCTTTCCGACGTGATCTAAATTTATGTTGGGCGAGACGGTGACGACGAGCGTCACCCCGACGCCGACCGCGCCGCAGTTCTCTATCGCTTTCTTCTTCACGTCGAACATCGGGCGCCCGCGCGTCTTCATGTATATGTCATCGTCCGTGCCGTCGAATTGAAAATAAAACGAATCGAGTCCCGCCGCCGCGAGCGCTTTGAGGTAATCGATGTCGTTCGCGATCCTTAACGCGTTGGTGTTCACCTCGACGTGCTCTATCCCCATATCTTTCGCCGCCTTGATTATCTCCGGGAGGTCGTCGCGTATCGTCGGCTCGCCGCCGCTCAGCTGTACCACGCGGGGGCTTTTCACGTGATCCACGACCGTTCCGAACATCTTCTTTATCTCGTCCATCGACGGGTGATACCGATATCCGCATTCGTTGGCCGTGGCGAAACAGATGGGACAGTTAAGATTGCATAGGTTGGTCACCTCGACCACGTTGAGACATGTCTGCTGTTTGTGCCTGTTGCATAAACCGCAGTCCTGCGGGCAGTCCTTCATTTCCTTGACCGCATATTTCGCCGGAGGTTTCTGGACCGCGGCGAATTCGTAAAGATATTTATAGTGGTCTGCGCCGGACCATATCCGGACCTTCCATTTTCCGTGGTCCCTGCATTCCTTGACAATGTACACCTTATCATTTTCCGCGACCTTCGACGCCTTTATCGTTTTGAGGCATACGGGGCACAACGCGGATGTTTCGCCGAGCTTCTCCTCCATGGACAGGTGATATGCGGTCATTGATAAAAACTATGCCCAACGGAGCGTAAAATAACGTAAAGTAAAAGGAAATTAAGAGGTTTTATGTTCCTGAGACAGGACGGCGCTTATGCTCTCTTCTGCGAGAAGAGCATTTCGGCGACCGCGATCGTCTTGGCGGCGAGGTACTCCTCGAGCCATGACTCTCCCGCTGCGGGGACCACAAGCGACGGAGCGCTCCTGGTCGCGCCGACGAAGGAAAGGTTCGTGTGCCCCTTTCTGACCTTCGCGCCGGTCTTCACGTATGTCCACTCGCTGTCCGCGGTGTCCATGACGATGTCCAAGATCTTCATCTTGTGTCCGTAAGCGGAGTTCACCGTTATCTTGTCGCCCGCTACGGAGTAGTCGGCGTAAACGGTGACGTCGCCCATGACCTTCTTCGCGATGTTCTTGGACCCGTTGGTGATCTTGTCCTTGGATGCCTCGGCCGCGGTGATGAGCTTCTTTATGTCATCGACCTTCAGGCCTCTGCTCTCGATGAGCTTCTTGACGTCGTCAGATACTATGAATTCTGCCATTTGAATCACCATGTCCCATATGTACCGAAGTCCCTTGCGGCCCTTGTCATTGCAAGCAGGTTTCCGGGTATCGTGTACGGAGGCGTCTCACAGCTGTTACCGAGGATGAATCCCTTCTTCGCGTCGCGTCCGGCAAGGAGGCTCGCCTTCGCCTGCTCGTAGACCTTCGCCGGGTTGGCGTTGATCATGAGCTTCGTGTCGACTGAGCCCATGCACGTCGTGACGTCCTGGAACTCCTGCTTCAGGAGGTCGGACGGGAACACTTTCGGTCCCTGGTAGCCTATGTGCAGAACGGTGAACGGCGACCATACGAGGTTCTTCTTGAACACTTTGTAGTCGGTCTCGTGGTTACCGCACAGGTGGTAGAACACCTGCGGGCCCGCGCCTCTCCTGAAGCACTGGTCGACGTAGGTGTACATCTTCTTCGCCGAGAACTCCTCGATCTGTTCGTCCGCGAATATGTCGTTGTTCGCAAGAACGGAACCTACGATCAGCATCGCGAAGCCGTATTTGTCCGCAAGCGCTTCCGCACCGTTGATCGACGTGGCGACGTATGTGTCAACGAGTTTGTGCGCCAGCTCCGGCTCGGTGAAGGTCCACATGATGAACTCTTCGACGCCGACCAATTCCGCGGCGGCTCCGACGATGTCGAAACCGTACGAGATCGGGACGAGCGTGTGTCCGAGGTTCTTGTGCACGTAGTCGTACAAGTTGAAGAACAACGGAACGGTCGAACCTTTCAGAAGTTCCTGTTTTCCTACGGGCTGCATCTTCTCAACGCCTGCGGCGTCGAGGATGGGGCCAGTCGGTACCGGCGGGAGCGTCTCTTTGTACTCCAATGTGAGACCGAGTTCTCTTACCCACGGAAGTGAGAAGAACCAGTGCGTCACAGGGAGCAGGTCGTACAGCTCCGATATGTATCCAACGCAGTGGATACCCAGTTCGGGTTTCTCATAGAAGTCCCTTATCGTGAAACCGCAGTTCACGGCAGCGTTCGACAGTATGATCGGGTCAACGTCGATTCTGTCGTGGAAGTTGTCCACGAAGGGGCTCGCAAATCTCTTGGCGGCATTCGCATGCCATCCATTCAGGTCATTTTTCGGGAATAGTTCTTCGTAGCCCATATTAATCCCTGTTACGCGGATGTAAAAAATTATATTTATACGTTGTTGTAAAGATTTTGCAACATTGTTGCATGCAATATATAGGCGAACAGCGGTAATGCAACGCTGTTGCAGTTATCTTTTAAAATTTTTACGTTCGTTCCGTTTTTGCGAAAAATTATATAACATTGTTTACGAATCGCAGATCGCCGATTCACTGCCGTTAATCCGTTTATCGGATGCCTTCGGCGCATCATTCCGCGTCCGGGACGAGCAGTTCGAATCCCGACGTTTTGTCCGCGAGGCGCTTCGCGGCGCATCCTTTCAGCTCGGTGACGATCACTTCCATCACCGTCCACACTTTTACCCCGGCGCGCACGCATCCCGTGACGGAACGGCCTTCGCGGCCGCACGAACAGTGCATGTGCATCACCGGAACGCCCGCGGCGTTGGGGAATATCGTTCCCGTCCCCGTAAGTTCGTGCGGTCCGTCGAGCTCATAAAACAACGGAACGACGGGCGACGACACCGGCACCTTCGGGCCGACGACAAGACGCGACCCCTTGTCGGCGCCGCCGGTCGCCGTGACCGTCGCCGCCTTTATATTTTTCTCCGATGCGAACCTTTCCACCGATCCGTGAAGTATCTCCCCTTCTTCCAGCCGTATAACAAAGACGCGGCCTTCGGAACATTCTGTCCACCGCATTCCGATGCCTCCGGTCAGCGGAATTTGCTGTAACGGTCCATCAGCCTGCAGATGCGGTCGTACTCCTCTTTCGTGAGCGCCCCGGACTCCACGAACGTCTTTGCGAACTCCTTCGCCTCCTTCGTGGAGACACGCGACGCCTTCGCGACGATCGACGCGAGGAACGACGACGCCACGGAGGCGTCCATCGAGGTTGACGATAAAATTTCGTTCAGATCGTACTTGAACGGCGCCATCCTGTTCGTGTTGAGCATCGATTGGCGTTTTGAGGATTCCTTGCGTTTCACTTTTGCCTTTTTCTGGGCGGACGACGCCCCGGGTACGTTAGGTGAAGAATTCTTGTATGTGACCGCCAAACTCATTACTCCGTTTGGTTCGAAGCATGATAAGATACTTAAACTGTTGGTCGGGACATTCGCAGGGATATGAAAAAAATTAAGGTGAGCATGAGGTCGTCATGCTCTTTGCGCCGTTTATTTCTTCTCGCATTTCTTCGCTTCGTCCGCTTCCAGCGATTCCTTCAGTTTCCCGAGGGTCCTGGCTATCAGCAGTATGCATATGACCGCCACGACGGTGACGACGATCGCATAGATGATCAGCGGGACCACCGTGTTCCCGGTATCGAAGAACTCATCGATCAACGCTTTTATCGCCTGATTCCATGCCAGCGCGGCCACCATACCGAAGGCCGCCGTCATGAGCGTGGCGAAAGTTTCAACGAGCTGTATTTTGAATGGTTTCGGTGCCATTTCATTTACCTCCGTGCCGTCATTACGTTCATTGTTTACAAAGATAACGCCGTTCCCGTGAAAAATCGAGCTCTGTTTTCGGACCGCCGGACGCAAAGACCGAATATTGGTGCGGGGGATGGGATTCGAACCCACGAACTCCTACGAGACAGAATTTCTTCCTCGGACGGAGTCTTAAGTCCTGCGCCTTTGGCCAACTCGGCAACCCCCGCGCGGGACTCGCAACGCGGAACCGCTTATTTAACTTATTCCGATTTTGTTCGCAAAAAAGCAACGTTCCGTGCGCCGCGCGCTCTAAATATATTTAACGCAAGATGCCAATGACGTACCCTGATGTACCGGATACCCGATGACGAACGGTTGGAGCGGGCGATACTCGCCGTGCTGAAGAAAGAGGGTCACATCCGGTCGCAGGCCGAGATGACGGGGTTCGTTGTCAACGAGCTGCGGAAGGAGGACCCCGAGTACCGCGTGAGCGGCGAACGGATACGGCGGATCGCGATCGAGCGCAATATTCTGAGGGTCGATATCGATTACAACCTGCAGGATGACCGTTCGTTGCCGGACGTCTGCCCGGTGTGCGGATATCCGATGGCGGCGATCAGCAACAGCACGCTCGACGGCCGCGAATCGGACGTCGGAAGACAATGCACGAGATGCCCTTACCAGACCGGCCCGAAGAGGAAGACCCCGGGACGTTACGCGTTCAGCAAAGGAGGCTCCGCGAAGAAGGGCATGAGCGGAAGGGACCGCATCTCGATGATAGAGGACGCCGCGAAGCTCATGAAAAAGGCGGCGTCGATGATCGAGAGCGCCACGAAGGGCTCCGAATACGAACGCAGAGGGAAAGGGTGCGCGAAGGCCATCAAGAGAACGATGATATCGAAGAAGGACAGCAACAGCCTGAACAACATAGTCAAAGATATCGCGGCGGACGGCGGGGCGGACGGGAAGCCTTCGGGCGCCAGGAATACAAAGCTAAAGGATATATGATTGAAACACTTTGAGAAAGAGCGTGGGTCCGAATGAAAGTATGGGAATTTGTCAAGGCGAAAGGGGCGAAGGTCAGCATAGACAAGGGATTGTCCGAATCCATCGGTCTTGTTGACGGCGGATACGTATACAGCACTTTGTTCGAATACAGGAGCGGCGGCGCGAAAGAATACGAACTGATCCTTTCCGCGTTCCCT
>Ga0209628_10002303_pt1 | contig 12893 bp, 7 predicted proteins | sample TergutCu122P4_FD_187285 | JGI IMG/M metagenome (GOLD analysis project Ga0209628, IMG submission 187285) | Cubitermes ugandensis P4 segment gut microbial communities from Kakamega Forest, Kenya - Cu122 P4 (SPAdes) (version 2) | ecosystem: Host-associated > Arthropoda: Insects > Digestive system >...
AGCAGGTGTCACCACCTCCTGAGATAAGAAACATGACTTTATACATTATGTACAACGTAGCAGTGGTTTTGCCTAGTGTTCCATTTTTGGAACGCCACATAACTCAACAATGAAATATAATAAAAAAATTTTCTCTTCAAATTCTTGTTCCTTGAATTTTTCTAGGTAACATATATGAATTTCATGCACAAATTCCAAAAATTACAACCTCCGGCATAAATGGGTTAACACTATATTCAACCCCCTCAAAAGGCCATCCTCTTGGAGTGCTGCTGATCAGTTGTGCTCCCTGAGGATGGCCGTTTGGGGGTTGAAAGATGTTGGAGTGATATGTAGTGATATTTGTGCATGGATAAGAACAAGATAAAGAGGAGTTTTAATAACTAGTTACTGGATGTGAGATATTTCAAGAAACAGGACAACAAAGAATAGGAAACAGTTGCTATCAGTCAAAGACTGTAAAACGTTTTAAGGCGTACTCGGATGATAGAAATTTTCTGTGGTCAAGAATATAAATTTCGTAATATGTGAACATACCATTGATCCTATGATCGAAACATGACGACTTGAATGAAGTTATGAATTGAATCATGATTGCAATAAATAATGGAGAGATTTAAAATGTTTGAGCATTCAATGCGAATGGAAATAGGCAGATGGTCAGGAGGAAGACATGGTTAGGTCCCCACAGGTAATGAAACAGGTGAACAAAAATGAAACACTGGAAATAAGAAACCCCACACACAGTGACTATATACACCAGTGTTTCTCAACCGTCGGGCCGCAAGAGGCCTGAGGAAACTAAAATATGATACAAGATTTCATTAGTCCAGTTGATAACTAAATGTAATTTTATATTTGTCAACATGCCCCACCGTATTCATAAGTGTACTAATACTCTTTATGATTATGCCATAATTAATTATAAATACTTATGTTAATTTAATGTGGAATTTTTCAGTGACAATCCTTCCAGTCTATGGCCCTTGGGTTGACTTAGCCTCCAACAGAAATGAGTATCAGGTGTATTTCCTGGGGGTAAAGGCGGCCGGTGCGTAAGGCTGACAACCTTACCACAACCCTGTGTAACTGTCATGAAATCTGGGAACTTTAACTTCCTGAAACTCTTTGGGCCACTCCAGGCCTGTAATGGGACTGTTTTACCTTTTTTTATGTTAGTTTAATATATGAATTTAAAAAAAAAATTGGAAAGGTATCTACCAGTAAATTTGTTGGGACCAGGCCCTCATCTTATAAAAAAAAAGAATTTATCAGGCTGCGGTCTCACAAAGGTTGAGAAACACATATACACACGCTGTCATCCGTGACTGTACGAATGACCAATGTGAATGGCGTTTAGGTAAGATAATAGAGGTGAACAGCAATGTCCAGTATGCAGATTTTGGAGTACAGTCACAGTCATGGGTCTAACCTACAATTTAATGTCATTTTATATTTAAATGATTAAGTAATAACACCTTACGTATTTACCAAACGCACAGTTATTATGAATTGCATCTATGTTGTTTTATTTTGTGGTGTCAGTTGTCATGACTGACTTTGTGTTGGGAGTGTTTGGACACCGTAGCAATTTTTCCGTGCTTGTCAAAAAAGAATGGAGTGGCTTTGGTTATTATATATATATATATATATATATATATATATATATATGATCTGTGACCTTATCTGTCGTCTTGTGACCCAATTATGTGGTTGGGTTGAAGGTTGAGGAACAAGGGATGTTTTCGTTACGTTATGGAGGTGAACTATATGTATGACAGGCACCTGGAGTAATTGTACATATTACGATGGCCACAGGTCCGTCCGAAAAGGTAATACCTTCCGACAACACTGGTGGTTGTAATAACCCAGTGGATTCTGCGTAACAAGCTGAAATGATGGTTGAACGTTTACTTTTTTCTATTAAGTTTGACAACGGTCTTGATGTAAACAGAGCTAGGTTGGGTGAGAGATTAAAACCAAAATGTGTGCAGTTGCTATTGTAATTCATTTTCACTTAGAGATATCTTCATAGCATGCATACTCCAAGAGCTAATGTCATGGTGTTTGTCATTAATGTAGTACAGTTATTAGATTAAGTGCACATTTGAACAGCATTCCCTCTCAACGTTCTGGTGCACTTATATTGGGAAACAGCAATTTTCAGAAGGCTGGTTGTTTGAGAGTGATCTTATACAGAATCTTTTCACTGTTAATGTTGAATTAGTAGTCGGATTAAAGAAGCTTCATTGGACATATATATATACAAGGTCATAAATGCAATTCGGGCCCAGGCCGCCTCGTTGTCGACGTTTCTAAATCTCTTTCTCTCTCTATCACACACACACACACAGGGCAGGACTCCTCTGAACGAGTGATCAGCTCGTCGCAGAGGCCGCTGCCTACACAGCTCACAACAGACGAACATATCCATGTACTTTGCGGGGCTCGGACCCACGATCCCAGCAATCCAGCGGCTTCAGCAGCAGGTTCCTCCACAACATTTTTTACCACACCGTATTTCAATCTACATTCCCCAAATACACGTCACCTGCACCTCTGGCTTCTGTCCATTTACTCATTGCAGTGACGAACTGCCATTGTTTCATACAGCAGAGACCGACTGACCCCCACCCTCTGCCTCTTCGCAACGATCACGTGAAGCACAAAAGAAACAGCACAGTTCCGAATACACTTCTGCAGCAGAATAAAAGTAAAATGGGAAACGCTGTAATGAAAGGGACTGCCAGACTCCCCTACCTTGCAGTCAAAGTTAGAACAGCCATATGAAAGTACAATTCTAAGAAAGAACGCACCCGAGATTATAGTCTTCTGGGTTGTAACACCGTACAGTCTTGTGGGTGGATAAAAACATTTCAGACAAAGCACCTCCCCTCTTCAGGGTCAAACCTGAAGACGGAAACAGCATAATTCTCCGAAATGTTCATCCACCTACAGTATATTCCATGATGTAAGTCATCCCATTATGTGTCATAAGATACGGATAAATTAATACTGATAGATACAGTTTAACACAATAACATTTGTTAAGAAAGCAATATTTATCAATGGTAAACATAATTAATTTCTGACGGGTCATTATCAGGCTGTACATGACAATATGTAAAAGATTTTAAATAATATATATTTTTTTCATTTGTTTGCGTCACGTCTCATAAAAACATTTGTACCATATTATATGGTATTAAAATTCCCTTTGTTGCACCTCTGTTGTGTTTATGCAGGTTGTTAGGGTTCGTGTTTCGTTTTCTGATGTATGTACATGGTTAAAATTTAGAACCCTGATTTGTATCAAAGTATTTTAAATCTGTGTCGACTGGTAAAGTTACCGACGTTTCGGAGGAGCTTGCTGCCTTATGTTCAGTGTACAGGAAGACTAGGACGTTTACTCATAAGCGTCTGTAAGAAATCAGCAATCGTGATTTCAGGTTTGCGCCGCGAAGTAGAAGAGAACTGCGTTATTCTGGGTTATTATGCAGCGGGTGGTGGTAATTCCATACCGACGATTCGGGACAATCAATCAGTCCCATCTTCAGGGGCCAAGAAAAAAAAACCGACCCTTGAAGATGGGACTGAAAGGATGAACCGAAACGTCGGCAAGGAATTGCCACTACTTGCTGCGTAACAACCCTGAACAGTGCAGGTTTCAATTCAACGATCGATTTAGTGGCATATTCCAGAACGCTTGGAAAAATACGTTATGCGCCAAATTCATATCAATTAACACACATACGCCACCTGTTGTGAAAAACGGAAGTTAGTACTACCTCACGTGATACAAGCCCCCACTCCGGCTACCCCGCGTGATATAAACCCCTACTCTGCTCGTCTCCTGTCATTAGTGTTACCGCAACAGGCGTGAAATTGCGTGTGCGTGCAATTAAATATTAGGTAAATTGCTTGAAACGTTTATGTTCTTATTGATGATGTGTAGTTCCAGTGTTACAGGTAAGCACAGCGTTCGGTGTTTTATCGGAGTAATTTCTCGTCTTATGGATTTGTTCTGTTTATCCTGAGTGAATTTTGAGATATTAGCCCAATATTTGCCAACGGTACCGGATAACTGTTGCATTTCCGCGATTCGCAAGCTATCAGTGCGATTATTGCCACGTCGTATGACAATGGGAACTTTTCGTTCATAATCGAAGTGTACATCGTAAATTTTTTGGGTGAGTATTGCATTTTTAGTTTCTTGAACGAAGTCATGTATGAAACTTGATAGAAACTTTTCTTTTTTGGTGTATTGGTTATTAATGTTCGGAGTACAGTAGTAAAATAGGGTTATGCAATTTGTGATGTGTTATACGCCAGTCAGTATGTGAGTGCATCAAAAACCGATTTAAACAAACTGAAATATTACATTTTGCTAGACATAATGTGTAAGAGCACAGTGCACAGTGGGCCGTGCACAGTTGGAAAGGTTGCTGTTTTTCACTTAGAACTGGTACTTTAACCACCGCCGAGGGGCGACAGGCGTTTCCCTATTCGACTGTGGACGGGGCCGTTATATGTTTTTCCCCAAATACTGATAGCCGAACATGTGGGCAGCGACCACAGGTAACGCGTTAGTCCAAACAGGAGCACACCGCAACGTCTTTCGCGCTCTAAATGTATTTGCGTTCGTAGAATATAAATTTAATGAATATAAAATTTTGATGCCGCTAGCGGAACAGGATATCAGGTAGTCATCAATAAAGGGAACTGTATTGTTGCTAAGAGGTGACTGAAGATAACAGTATTGTACAACACATATTAGTGTTATTAGTTTCAATATTCAAAAATATACTTTCTGGGCACACAGTGTGATTGTTTTTTGTTTAATTACCATGTTTTTTGTTTAATCACCATTAGAATTGAAACATACAAAATTATTTTGGATACAAATTGTTTTTGATATTTTTTCGCAACAATTTGAAAAATTTCGTGCTTGAATAAGTATTTAGCCAATTAGGAGTTATGCCTAGACAGATACCTAGATTTTAACACATTTTCTTTGTGAGGTGTACCAAATAGGGGAATGCGTCGACACTGGTCAGTGAAAGTTTCCATTATTTTTAAATTGTATGAAATACAAATTACCTTGAAAGCATCAAAATCATTTTAATCATGAAGTGTGCAAAAGAGAAGACTTTGCAAATTCATCCTAGTGTGTAAAATATATCTTGTCCACTGTCTGGAAAGCTGAAAAATGAGATTTAATTCAATATGTTTTGAATGGATAAAAAAAGTTTAGTTGTTTATTTGAAAACAAAGATTTACTGTGTTCGAAAATGAGCTGAAGAGAGAGAACATATTACAGAGAACTTCCTATTTAAAATTCTTTAACTGGGAAGGTTAAAGAAGGCATGAAGTGGAGTACATACTTGCATAATAAATGTGTACTGCAGTTTAGTTGGAAATACAGAAGACATCAAATGTAGAAAGGAGGACAGTATTAATACACATGTTTTCACAAATTTTGTGGATGGGAGCTGTAATTAAACTGGTTGGCTTAGGGTGTATACCTGGTGGCAGGAATATGATGTAGCTGAAACTGTAGACATAAAATGGTTAACATGTTAGCCACACTAAAGTTAAATGTGTGTTATGGTATGAAGTTAGTTTATTCAGAGAGGGTTACAATTACTAGTTCAAATTTATGAAAATTAAGATATTTTGTCTTTGCAGGCGTATCAATCAAAATTTCAGAACTGTGTGATACAAGCGTTTTTATTACTCTTTCGAAAGAGAAGAAAATTTTGTTTCAGTGAGTAATATTTTTGGTGCAGGCTTGTAGTTGAATGTGGTATAGATTGTACGTGAATACAAGACAGTAATTTTTTTTAATAATACAGAGAAAGTGCAGGCCTACACCATAGAAAGGAAGTATGGTGATGGAGCTTCATACCTGACATGTAAGATTAATTTAAAATTTAAGATTTCAGGAAGCAGTTTGTCTAGAAATCTTAATGTCATTGTGTTTGCAGCCCAATTAAGAGGCCCATGTCAGCAGTTGTCTCAGGAAGACGGGGAATATGAGGTGGTGGTTGGTTGATGAGAACTTGTCTATTGTAGCAGATCCTGATGCTCATTGTAGAGGACCACTTTCAATTAAGGTAGGAAGAAAACCAGTTGTCTGTTAGCCATTCCAATGTTTTGGCTTGTAATTCTTGGTTGAAGTTCTCTTATCTTTTATCGGCTGTATCGTCCGTTGTTGGCCGATTTTAAATGGCTATCTCTGAACTAGCATCAGTTGTTAGCCTTAGCTGTAACCATTACTACTGAATTTTTAAACAGAGTGATACTGAAATTAGTACAGGTTGGTACTGTAGGTTATATAGATTTACACTGAAGTTTACACATTTTGACACTGTTTGTCAAGCTATACCGATGTTCACCCAGGTTGATACTCTATCTGCAGGGTGAAATACAGACTGCTTGATGCTCTGTACAGGTTGATGTTGAATTTTAAGCATGTACAGATTTTTATGTAGGGTGATACTGAAATGTATGTAAATTTATGTTGGTTTGCATGGGATACTGCTGTATGTTCAGAACAATTCTGAAGTATACACACTATTGAAGTTTGGGGAGTGTGATAGAAAGGTTCATAAGTCTGATACATAAGTTCATACAGTTACAGTGAAGTTCTCACTGGGTGATTGTTTATACATTCTGATGCCGGAGTTTATACAGGCTGATACCGAATTATATACCGCTTGATACTAATGATTGTACTGCTTGATACTGAAGTTTATAAGGGTAATAATGAAGTTAATGCAGAGGTACGAGTATACTGAAATTTAAACAGGGTGATAAAATTTGCGCAGACTTACGCTGGTGCTTACACAGGGTATTATAGAAATATGTGGTGGAATATAAGCTTATACTGGTTGACCCTGAAGATTATACAGTCTGATCCAGAAGTTAATACTGGCTGGTACAGAAGATTGAAACAATATTTTTTACATCGTGATACCAAAGTTTATAATTGTGATGCGTTTATACATGCGGATAATGAATTTTATATAGTCTGATGCTGAAGTTCATACATTCTGAAGCTGGAGTTTAAACATTCTGATGCTGGAGTTTATGCAGCTTTATACTGAAGTTTATGTAGGTTGTACTTAAAGTGTAGTTACACCGAAGATTACACAGGGTGATAACGAAGTTAATATAGGCTGAAGCTAAATTTGTCAGGGTGATACTGTAGTTTACACATGCTAATTGTCAAGTTTATACAGGTTGATACTGAAATTTATACTGGTTGATTTCGAAACTTATGCAAGGTGTTACTTAAGTTTATACATAGTCATGCTGAAGTGTACGCAGGGTTATACTCAATTTTATGAAGGGTGGTACTGAAGGTTGCATAGGGTGAACTGAAGTATATACAGGGTGATATAGAAGTTTATTAGTCTGATACTAAAGTACATACGGGGTGATAGAGTTTATGAAGTTAATACAGGCCGATACTGAAGTTAATAGTGATACAAAAATTCTTACAGGCCGTTACAGATGTTATGCAGTGTGATACTGAAGATTGTCTGTGTGATATGTTTTCAATAGCTGATAATGAAGTGTAGTATGATGCTTAATTTTTTAATACATTGTGAAGATGGAGTTTATATAGGCTGATAGTGAAGTTTAGTCTGATGCTGAATTTTATATATTGTGAAGCTGGGGTTTAAATAGGCCGATGGTGAAATTTAATGCAGCTTGTTAGTGAAGTTTGTGTAGGGTGTACGTAATGTATAGTTACACTGAGGTATATACCTGCTGAATCTGATTATTATTCAGGGTGATTGTGTAGTTTATGCAGGCCGAATGTGAAGTCTGTACAGGTTGAAATTCAAAATTTTACAGGATGATAACGAAAATAATGGAGGTTATACTGAATTTTTTCATGGTGATGTTCACACGGGATGATATTTAAGTTTATGCAGGGTGGTACTGAAGTTTAAATAGTGTGAAAAGAAGTACATACAAGCTGAAATTTAAGTTTTTAAGTTTGTTACTAAAGTGTATACAGGTTGATAATCTTAAGCAGTGTGTTACGGAGTTTATAAATGTTGATACTTTAAAGTAACAAGGTCTGAAATATAGGGCTGAAGGTGAAGTTTATACAGTTTTGAGATTGATTATTCAAGCTGATACTGAAATTATTAAGGTCGAAATAGTGTGTTATTGGTGTTAATGCAGAGTCGTACTGAAGTTCACACGGTGATACTGATGATTATACAGGGTGATATTAAACTTATTAAAGGCCGATATTGAAGTTTATACAGGTTTGTACCGAAGTGTAATAGGGCTTGATACTGCAGTTTGTGTAGTAGTACAGGAATTTACGTAGGGTGATTCAGAAATTTATATAGGGTGATAAAGACGTATAAATGGGGGATTTATAAGGCTGACACTGATATTTGTACAGCGTTATTGTAATATTTACAAAGGGAGATAATAACCCACCTGGGTGCTGATACTGGAGTTTGTATAGGATATACAGGGTGATTCAGGAGGAATTTGCACTACTTTGGGAAATGATAGTGTGATTTTAAGCAAAAAAAGATGATAAGAACATAGGTCCGATTTTGGACGGCTACGGAGTTATGGGCAATTATTAATCCTGTACACGCTCTCGTGTGTAACGCGTCATACGGAACCAGCTGGCGGGTGACATACTCAACTTATCGTTTGAGTTGCAAGCATTGTGTGTCACGTGACTCGCGCAGTTCAAACCCGAGCAGCTGTCAACTGTGCAGCCGGCGGTGGTAATTTCGAAAACCAGCTTTAAGCACAAATCAATTCAAAATAAAGGTAATTTCACGAAGTGAACTGAACTTTTATACTTTAAATGTAAAATGTATAATGCTGGTTTATTATATTGTTCCATTTGTCAATCGTTATTTTCTATTCTAAGTTTCAAGTGGTCATAACTCCGTAACCGTCCAAAATCGGACCCATGTAGTAATGAATTTTTTTTGGCTTAGAATCACACGTACTATCATTTCCCAAAGTATTTGATTTCTTCTGAATCGCCCTGTATAGTTTATAGTGTGTTGCCGAAATTTATATAGGCTGATAATGAAATTTATACCCTGATGTAGAAGATAAATACCGTTATACTAAACTTTATATGGGCTGGTTCCGAAGTTTATACAGGGTAGTACTGAAGTTTTGCGGAGTAATACTTACGTTAAACATGGTGATGCCGACTGGAAGCAGTAATTTTAGAGATTGACAAAAGTTTTTACAGGCAGAAACTGAAATGTACGCAGAGCTAAGTTATCACAGGAAGAAACAGAAGTTTATACAGGCTGATAAAGAAGTCCATACAGGCTGATGTTAAATTTTACATAGGCAGATACCGAAATTTATAGAGTAATACAGAAATTTCCACAGGGTGATATTAAAGTTTATATAGTCTGACTCTGAAGATTACATAGGGTGATGTTTATATAGGCCGATTCTGCGTTTTATACAGGATGATGCTGTATTTTACACAGGGCGATAATGTTTATACGGTTAGATACAAAAATTTATAAAGGTGATTTGAAGTTCAGACATACTGATGCTGATGTATGCAGGGTGATACTCAAGTTAACGCAGGGCGGGTACCAAAGATTAAATGGGGTTAACTGAAGTATATACAGGATGAAATTCAAGTTTATAAGCGTGATATTGTAGTATGTACATGGTGATATTTAAGTTTATGTAGGGCTTTACAAAGGTTATAAATGGTGATACTCAATTCTATACAGGTCTAACTTTTATAGGGCTGGAGACTGTTCAAGTGAATACTGAAGGTCTTAAGGCTGAAATAAAATTAGTGTGATACTGATATTAATGCAGAGTTACACCGAAGTACAGACAGGGTTATACCGAATTTTATAAATGCTGATAGTGAAGTTAATACAGAGTGATGCTGAAGATTGTGTATTGCGGGAATGTACCCAGGTTTTACAGAAATTTATACAGAGTGATCATGACGTGTACACTGGGGAATTAAATATATGTCTGACACTGATTTTATACAGTGAGACAGTAAAATTTACCAAGATACCACCGTTTGTACATGCTGTTATTGAAGTTTATGTAAGGTGATGCAGTTGTATAGTCTGATGCTATAATTAATAAAGGCTTTTTATGAAATGTATACCGTTTGATGCTGAAGTTTAAAGAGGCTGATACTAAACTTTATATGGGCTGGTAGTGAAGATCATACAGGTAATACTGAAGTTTCTGCTGGTACTGAAGATTTTACAGGTAATACTGAAGTTTATGCTAAGTTACTCAAGTTTCCGCAAGGAGATACTGAATTATATACAGAGTAATAATGAATTTTACACAGACCGACAGGTTTTACAGGCGGAAACAGAAATGCAGATTTATATTTAAGCTTGCACAGTCCGAAAGTGAAGATTTTACAGGTGGATAATGAAGTCGATACATGGCGATGTTTAGTATAATATAGGGCGATACTGAAAATCAGAGGAAAAATCATACCAAAATTTACCAGAAGTTTATGGAAGCTGATAATGTAACAGGTTAAACCTGTTTTATATTTATACTGTGCTTCTGTAGTGTGTAAGACTGATACAGAAGTTTGTGCAGGGGAATACTAAAGTTTATAGAGGCTGTTACTGAAGTTTATGAAAGGTGGTGATTGTAGAGTCTTATTATGTTGATAGGGGTTGAAGTTTATACAGTCTGATGAAGTATATTCAAGCTGGTACTGAAGTTTATAATAGCAGAAGCTGCAGTTTAGACAGGGTGTTACTTTAAACGGATTTACACTGAAGTTCACAAGGTGATACCAAAAATTTTGCAAGGTTATACTGAAGTTTGTGCCTAGTAATACGGAAGTTTATACAGGCGTATAGTGGTCTGTGGCTAGTTACACCGAAGTTTGCACAGGCTGATACTGAAGGTCTGCAGAGTTGTACAGAAGTTTATACAGGATAATACAGAGACGATACAGAAGATGAGGCTAATCATGATATTGAGAGTGATACTTAAGTATATAATGTGATAGTGAAGTGTGTGCATAGTTACACTGATAATTTTTATACAGATGTTAATATAGGGTGATATTGAAATGTGTTTAGAATTGCACTGAATTTTACACAGATACAATTTATGCATATAGTGTAAGACAGATTTATACTACAACTTACACAGGATGATATTGTTATACTGGAATTAATGCGGAGTGATGCTATTATGTTGATGATGAAATTTGTAGAGGGTGATAGTGAATTCTTTTACAGGGGATACTAAATGATAGTTGCTGATACTGAAGTTTGTAGAAGTTGATGCTGAATTTTATACAGGTTATGAAGTTTATAAAAGTTGATGCTGAATTTTATACCGGTTATAAAATATAAAGTTTGATACTGAAATTTGTAAGGCTGATGCTGGTTTAAACATTACAAAGCTGAAGTTTATCTAGCCGAAGTATATGTGGGATTTTGATAAAAAATTTTGTCAGATCCTGAAGTTGGCAAGGGTAGTACTGAAACTTAAGAAGAGTTGTACTGAAATTTGCATAGGGTGTACAAAACGTTATGTGGAATTACATTGAATATTACAGAGGCGATAATGAAATGTGTAGATATATTTGCACAGGATAATACCGAATTTCATACAGGCTGATCCTGATGTCTATACAACCTAATACTGAATATTTATGGGTCAATAAGTTTAAATGGGATAATTCTAAATTTTTAGATACAGAAATGAACGGTGATACCGAATTTTATACGGGCTGTTCTAGAAGTTTAAAATTGTATGGTTGGTACTGTTGTTAAGTGTGATAATGAATATGATGTAGGTTGATACTAAAGTTTTGTACATGCTGATGCTGAAAAGTATACAGGATGACGAATATGCATTCATATGCTGCCGAATTATTCTGAAGTTTACACAGGGTGATACTGAAGATAATGCAGGCTGATTCTGAAGTTCATACAGGGGATACCTAAGTTTATAGGGCTGTTTGTACAGCGTGATACAAAATGTCATTGTGTGCTACTTTTATACATGCTGATAACGAAAGGATGTAGTCTGATGTTGAAGTTTATACGGGCTGATACTGTAGTTTATGTAGGGTGTACTTCATGCATAGTTACACTGAAGAATACACAGGGTGATTCTGAAGTTAACCTAAGACTGATTCTGAATTTAATTCAGGTTGATACCGCAGTTTTTAAGGCTGATTCAGATCTTACAGGTTGATACTGAAAATAACACAGGGTAATACTGAAAATTGTATGGGGTTAACTGAATATCATACTGGTTGATGAAATTTAATACAGGCCAATACTGAAGGTTATGTAGGGTGAACTGAGGTTTGCATGGCGAAATGGAAATTTATAAAGTTGATACTGAATTTTAAACAAGGTAATACTAATTTTTATGCGGGCCGTTGCGGAAGTTATTAAATCATGATACTAAATTTTCGACAGGCCAATGTATGGGGCGATATACGTACGGTATGATGCCGAAGATTATTCAGATAGTGATGTTAATGAGACCGAAACGTGTTATGTTGATGTTTATGGAGTGTTATACCGAAGTTAACACAGGGTGGTACTAAAGACTATGTAGGTTGAAATAGAAGTTTTCATAGAATTACAGCTTACACAGGCTGATACTGAAATTTATGGAGGCTGATTAAGAAGCTTGTACAGAGTGGTAGCATTTGGAAGGCTGATAAAGATTTTTATAGTGTGATACTGAAATTTATAAAGGGAGACAAAGTTTAAGCACATTGATGCTGAAATTGAGAAAGGTTGATGCCTAAGGTTGTACAGTCTGATGCTGGTATTAATTTAGTCTTACACAGAAAATTATGCAGTCTGATGCAGAACTTTAAATAGGTATACGTCGAC
>Ga0209628_10002304_pt1 | contig 12891 bp, 9 predicted proteins | sample TergutCu122P4_FD_187285 | JGI IMG/M metagenome (GOLD analysis project Ga0209628, IMG submission 187285) | Cubitermes ugandensis P4 segment gut microbial communities from Kakamega Forest, Kenya - Cu122 P4 (SPAdes) (version 2) | ecosystem: Host-associated > Arthropoda: Insects > Digestive system >...
CCCCCGCCGCTTTACCCAGGAGGGAAAGTTGGCCAGTATCATTTAATTCGAGACCGCGTGTAGTGCACGGCCGATACGAAAGCTTTGTAGAAGAATAAAATTTCCGTTCTATTGAGAATCGAACTCCGATTCCCCGGTCGTCAAACTGACTACAAAGTTCCATGTTGTAGTCGCATCGCTGAGCCACTCCATGTTACTCCGTTGATATCAAAACTTGCCACCAGTTCACGGTAGAGTTAAAACAAATGTAGAGTTTCATGTGGTGGGACTCGTAAAAGAAAAATCAGCCAACTGATCCAACCGCAGATAGCAAAGTAAAGTCCCTCTCAAGATTTTTAGTAGCCTTTTCGTAGAAGAGGAAGGAAATATCGTTACGTCGTTGGACAAACGGCGACAGTTCCAAGTTCCCACTCGCTCACTGCTTCTTTTTTTCGTAGCTTTGGATTTGAGGGTATATTTCTCTTCGAGTTGAGTCGAGAAAGGCAAGATTGAGAACTCGGGGGCAGGAGGGGGTATTTTAAGTAAAGAGAAAGGGGAGGACTTTTTTCTGCATTGGTGACGTCACAATTTAAGTTTAGGTTGCTAGACGTATCATGTCCGTCCATGGCCTACTCTGTCTACAGGAATGGTAAATGGCAAACTTGTAGATCAGTAGACTATGGATGACATGCATTTTATCGGTGGTGTAAGGGTGCTTTAAAAGAAGTCTCACTGACGCTGTAAAGTTGGTTACAATGTACGTAAAGTGTTAAAACCTCGAACCAGGTTTTTGAAAATGTTTTCTTTTAGACATGCAATAAGAAGCATCTATCTCAAAACCTCATGATTTCTACGTACAAGAACGAGGTTGGTTTGTTGGGTGCGGAAATTTGCCTGGTGCTGTAAGAACAAGAACGTTATTTAAACTTGTGTGAGGACAATATTGCACGTAACTGGAGGATCCAGAAACGCGCGTAGTGAGTATGTACGTAAATTGTATTCTTCACCAAACTGACCTATGATCGATCAGAGCGATCAAGCCAAGGAGTTTGTGAACGAAAATATTCACATTTTATGTAAACCAAAGGTTCATTACAGTGTTCACAGGCGTCCTCAGCTAGACGCTGTCCTGAGCCGGACTCGTCCATTCGAGACCTTCACATCCGCTTTCCCTAGAATCAGTTTTAAAATTATCTGTTCGTTGTCGCTTAGTTTTCAGAAGTTATTGTGAGAATGGTGTCAACACGTCTCAGTACGTTCCTATTTTGTAGCCATGATATGTGATAAAGAAATTGTCCTGTAAGCTATCACTGTACGCTTCTGTTCCTCATATATGATTTTCACTGCTGGATGGCATGCATATACGAGTATGTTAGTTACCTATACCCTACATCTTTTCAGGCTTTTTCATTGTGTGCAAGAATAATTACGTAATTGTGCCATGAAGTGGAGGATCCTGGTTAAGGGTAACAGAACAGGTACAGGAATTTGGATAGGGGACAGGAAAGGCAAACCATGCGGTACGACTTTAAGGAGTACACATATTACGGCCTTTTTATTTTTATTTCTTCTTCTTCTTCTTCTCCTCCTCCTCCTCCTCCTCCTCCGCCTCCTCCTCTTGTTCCTCTTCAGTTAATGGATTAATAATAAGTTGCTGTAGCCTCTTTATTGCTATTGTGACCCTGATGTGCTAGCCATCTAAAAGTGTTGTGCTGCAGTGACGGCTTCTGTGCTTGAAACATCTACTGGAAATATTTTATGGAAGATAGGTAACTTATTTAAAAATATGAACTTGCACTTAACAAACTAACATGCGTTGTGACTGATGGAGATTAATCTGTGGTGGATATTAAAAAGAGATCTTGTGAGAAAAATGAATGAAAAACTCGGTACAAAAATTAAAAGCCTCGGCTCTGGGAAACGCCAATCAAAGTAAACGTTTAAAACACGCAGATCATTTAGTTTGCGTGAACCAGATCCACGGTTCAGTTGCTATTCAGTAAATAGTCCATTACTGAAAATCAGATTCTCAAATCGATTTCAAGATTTTCGTGAAATTAGTTTAGCCATGTTTACTGTACCATGTAATTTTTACGTTGGTACGGAGGGAGGAGATCCGTAAACGCAATTGCTTGTTCTTGTAAAAGAAATACTTAGGAATGTTATAGTGCCAAATTTTTATTTCTGCACCCCTATGAAAAGCTTTTAAAAACTATACAATGTGCTTGCAGAATATGGGCGATATTTAGTAGCCCATATCCGTGTGAATGAAAGTGTTCACATGAAATGAAACAAGAACTCTGAAACATCACGACTGATAGATACATGAGTTATTAATAATGAATGTGGGAAAAACGCGAAATTAGAAACTGCCATTGACGAGCTAAATGCAGATAAAAGGCGCCAAGCTTCCGGAAATGTTCTAATTGGAGTTGAGACGTTAGATTTTGATATCCGATTGGAGAATCTAATTTATATTTCTTTAGGTCTAGATTGGATCTAACAAACGATTATTTTATTTACTGCATCGTGATAGTTTCATAGTATTTTACTTTTCTTTGCGTTTTTAAAATATTGCTGCCTCATCTCAAGTGCAGCCCGCACACACCAGTGAATCTACGTAAAGTATAAACTTGTCTCATTGAGGTCCGTTTATATCCCTTCAGAACGCCTGTTACTGTCGGCCCTTTTTTCCCTTTGCAAGCACAAAACAACTCGGAAATTACATAAGGAGTTCTCATGAAATTTGATACTCGTAGCAGGTAATTCTGCTAGACTTCATCCATCTATTTGAATATTCTTTCATCTCTGGCAGTTTTAACGACCGCATTAATCCATACACAGAAGCTACGTCCGTTTCAACGCACATCTCCAACGAATCTCGCTTAATATTTATCGGAGCGGCAACCGCTTCAGGCGACATGCTGTACAGTGGAATGACGTATATAGGTTTGTTTAAACCTGACACTTTCAGCATAATTAAACTTAAGTGACGTACGATGTATATTTTTTTAATTTACTTATCAACAGTGCTTTACAAAATATGTTGGAAGATACTGATAATGATTAAATGAAGCTTCCTATCACTTCAAAATGTGACTTACCTGTAGGTCCTATATAATAAATTATATAATGCATATATACTGCTACAGCCGTTACTTTATTAAAATTTTAAATTCACGTTTTTCGAGAAAAATAAACTTAACGGAGAGGAGTGCATGCGTATCATAACGTATTAATTGTTTTAATAGACTTAAGATTTTGAAGCAGGAAGCTGATCTAAGTAACTTGAAAAATTAAATTGTTACATCAAAGAGAACAGTCTGCTTCCATTACACAGACCAACTGGCTAATGTTGTTTAGGTTAATGATGATGATGATGATGATGATGATAATGATGATGATAATGATAATAATAATAATAATAATATAACCGTTCATTGAGCATCATACGAAACACGTAATTACACTTGGCGTTAAAGTGTACATTTTTTAAGTATTAAAACCGGTGATACATATAGTTACCTAAATAAAAGCAACGTACGTGTAGAACATTTGTCAACTTCTGCTGAAACTGTCCCGGAGGGAATCTCATGAGTGTTCCTACTGGAAGAGTTCTAGCACAATTCCCATTAGATGTGCCTACATACTCGCATTCGTTACGAAAGACCCAACAATTTACATCAGTTGTGTTTATTTTTCTTTATTGCTTAATCTGCTAACATTTCCCATGAGTGACGGGCACTTTAGCTGCGTTATTGAGGCAGTTACTTAAATTCTGCTATAACACGTGACTGCTCTTTAAATATCTCACTTCATAACTCACTGTTACGAACAAGAAGAGAGGTGTGTTGGGGCGGGCACTGTTGGCATGGCCCCCCGGTATTAACTCAAGCTCTGCTTGGCATGGTCGTGTCGAATGACAGCGACAGAGCTGTTTTACGACGTGTTTATGGAGTGTTTTGTAAACTGGTCATTACACAGCTGTGCTGCTTTTCCCTGCCCCTTTGTAGTAGGTGACCCGTGCAACATCACGCCTCGCCGCGCTTTATTGCGGACTCATCGATTCCTTCACTTTATGACGTCACCCGCACATAACTACCTGCGATTTTTATAGTCTTTGTACCGTGCTCCACTGTGTCATTAGTAGTGAGCAATATATTTACGGGAAGTAAATTATGATAGCTGAAGAAGGCCCAAGTTACGCAATGCATTTTATTGTATTTATCTAGGTCTATTGACGGTTTATTGATTTATCTGAGACAGTATGTTTTGTCGATTGGTATGCTGATGAGGAATAATGAAGTGAAAGTATGCGAAAAACGCGGTCATAATCTGATTTGAAAGAAAGAACCGAATCTCTGTGTTTATTTAATGTTAAAACTATGTCGTACAGATACTGCTACTGCACTGTAAGTGTTCAATATTGACAAATAAAACTTCTTTTAATTGCCGAAGCTGTTGAGGCGTCTGTAAGATGCGAATAAGGGCAAATCTCTTTGTACGCGTAGCGTCCAAGAGCTGTTTATTCCAACTAAGGGCACAGCCATGGACATACATAAATGAAACGCTAAGACATGCACAAGCGGCTATAATTGACTTACAAGACTGCTGGAATGCTGTTCCGACACGCTGAATGGATGAAGTCTGATCTCGCTGTTAGATAGCACAGCTGGCACGCCACACTGTCCCGCAGCTACTACAGTGACTCGGCTGAAGGCTGGACGACTGGAGAGTTCGGATTTGATACCCGGCTGAGGCAGATATTTATTTCTGCAACAGCACGCCCATGCCTGTTCCGGCACCCGCGAAGCCACCTATTCAGTGGGCACCAGGGTTACAACGGCCTGGGCGTGAAGCTGAAAACGCATTTCCATCCACTGCCGGGATTAGAACTATGTGAAGCTATACCTCCATTCCCTATATTCCCATACAGGTACGTCTGTATTGTGTGGTGCTAGATTAGTTAAGCACAGCAGCAACTTTACTCTATAAGGTGCGATTTTAGAATGCAGCCGCTCATGACGTCACGTACAAGGTGTTGGTTTCGCCGATAAACGAGTGTAAGCGTATTGATATTGCCAGTTACACGAATGTAGCGCGTGTGACCTGTATGTAAAAATGGTTTGCATATGACAGTAGGTTCTGATACGTTCGGCCGTCGCATTTGTAAGGTGAATGTTTAATTTGAATAGCTGCATCGTGCAATTCTGATAACCAAATTAATTTTCCTGACTATTTCTTTAGAAGCTGATAGTCGCTTAGATGATCAAAAAATTCTCCTCTTTGTGGAACCCGAATGTTCCTTATCGTATTCACAACTTTCTCCCACTGGGTTCTGTGCTGAGTCAGTTGAATTTATTCATACTGCAAACATCTGAAATATGACGCCGTTTTTAATTATAGACGCTAATTACCGCCGTTTCGGACTAACCTGTTGAAATCATCTTCTGGATATAATAAATTCTACCTTAAAGATGGAGACAGCCGTTCATCAGTTTTTCTGATAACAGTACTACAGTTAATTGTTTCTACTGTTACCTATGCAAAGGTGAGAGGATAATATTAAAATGTGTCTTAAAATGGAATGAGAGGGTGTGGACTGGATTAATGTGGCTCGGGATAATATCCAGGTACTGGTTCTGGTGGACATAGGTTCATGACTGTGTGTAATATCATAAAGGAACCAAACCACTCAAAGCACATTCGCCGAAAGATATGCTGAAGAATGCAATCAGGCAGACTGCCCGATTCCATGTGTACAGGGAAATGTTTTTCATACAGTCGTAAATTGTTATATAAAGCTGAGTGTTTTATTACTCTTGTTGGCAACTGTACTTTATGCGCTTTGCGGGTTTCGCTCTTCTATTTTTCTCTTTCTCTTACATCTCGAAACCCTGCAAAAGATTTTCATTTCTTCCTTCGTGGGTTTGCAAGACTCACAAAATTATGGAAACAGCTAGGAGTCCATTTTGAAAAGACTTTTTTCCTTCCTCCACCCCAAGCCTTCTATCTCCGTTGGGGTGTGGTGGAGGGGGGGGGGCATCTTCCTATATTATATGATATAAGGAAAGGTCACTTTTGTTCCCTGGTATTTGAAGGAAACTTCGCTTCTTCTGTTTCGGGCTTCTCCACACGCACACCAGCTATCGATAGAAACATTCGGGCAGACTATGCCGTTATGCAGTACATCCTGACATAAATCTTTTGTGTTTTATGGCATGGTTTTGTTTGAATGTTATGAAAATGAGATTATTAACTGTTGAAAGCACAGCGCACTTCATCTGCATTAACAGTATAAAACTCTGAATTTTGCCTGCACATTGTATTTATGTGTTCCCTGCGATTCTTAAGGCCAACAACAATTATTTCCTTTGACAGCAATAGACGACTGTTCTTTTCAATGGACGAGCGGTGTTTCGTGTACAGCAGAATATGAAATATTTCATATTTTGTAGGTGAATTTCGGACTTTAAAATGTTCACCATCAAAACCCGTATATGTTACCAGTTTGTCGTCTTAAAGGGTACAGGTGAACACTGGGAGTCGATGTTAAGCCTGTGTACTTGACGATCTGGTCAACAACATCCAACCTTCATAGATCAGGCTCCAACTTACTTTAGCCTGTCACGTTATGACGGTGTAAACACGTGAGGAACCGAGAGTTGCCACAACTGAACACGACTGGAAGTGATAAAGCACAATTTCTTGAAAAGTCGTAAGCTATTGTATAACATATAGAATCTACCTCTTTGGTGACATACATACATCTACACGTCCGTGGTGGTGAAGGCAGGTTCTGTGCTGATATACAGGCTTCTGCAAACAGTAAATTCTGGCGTCGTTGATTTTGTGAGAACTGAGATTTGAGTTTCTTACGGTGAAAGAAACTAACATTACGGTCGTCTGGGATGAGACACCGTATATGGGTACGAGATTTTCGGAGAACCCCCTTGTCTGCTTCTTAAACTTTGAAGACAGAGCCATCAGGTTTTTCCGAAGCCTTTTTTCTCACATGCCAAACCCCACGGTGTCACATCCCAGAAGAGCGTAATCTGGTTTCATTTTATTTTTATGGAATGTATAAGGTATTATAATGATCGTTTGCAGTCTGAACGATCGTGGTTTGATTCTCGGAGGGGGGTTGAGGGGCATGCTTGAACTGGTTCTGACTGACTGTGCGTCCCGTTTAACTGATATTGGTGTAAAGCGGCCAGGGCATGAAGCTGACTATGCTCTTCCATCTAGTTTTGAGATAAAGAATGCGTGAAACTCTGCCTGTACACTCTATACACTTCTGTGACATGGTGCTTTAGCGCATAATCGCTTTACTGTTTGTGTTACAAGAAAGTAAAGTGTCAGGCTAATTGTATAGTCTCCATGCCTTGGCGTTTGTTACGATGAACCGTTCTGGGCAGAAATTTGAAGTTTGATGCGGTGCTGGACTGCCTATTAATTTTTTTGTGAAACAAAATTTAAAGAAAGAGCAGACATGGCGATAGAGCGAAATTTGTCAAATCATAACTCACTACTTTCTTGTAGAGGTGAATTATTCTAATGTATCTTTGAGTTTTTACGGATTAATTTGTACCTGCTGATTGCGTCCGGATGTATCTGCAGTTATTTATGGAACTGCTGTTTTTGAATGTAATTTCTGTGCAAATCAGCCACACGCTACTTTTACGCTTGCTGCATGGGATCCCATCACATGACTGCTCGGTACAAAAGCAAAATGTTGGCCTACAATTCTGTCTTAGGAGAAGAAGGAGGGTTTGTGAGATCGCCGTGCTGTTTTTGGGCCATCCACTTCATCTTTTGAACCTGACGACCTATTTAACGATGCTTAGTGTGAAAGTTATACTACTGCAGGCCATCTCAAAGTCGTAATATTGTGAAGTGAAAGCTTCACTTAATTTAAAGTCATTTTTGTTAAAATAATATTTTATAGGACATAAAATAGCAATATGGCAGTCGTGTGAAATGTTTCCGTAACTTTATGTTTTATGACGATGGCTAATGGAACATAGGAGCTAGGGATGTGAAATTTTGTACAACGTGTGCAGAGGTCAGCGGTTGCAAATATCTTCACTTTGTAAAATTTGAGGATTGTAAGACAGACTTTAAAGTATAAAGGATCCCTAGTTATAAACTAAAAAATAAATTAAATTGTCAATAATACTATTAATATATCCATCTGACTTGTTACCTGCATTGTAAGACAGAAGGCTGTTATGAGTTCTACTCAAGAAATGCTGTCTTTTATGGCAATATTTATATGCCGTACGAAGTCCATTCATTTGCATCGTCAGTATTTTTTTTACTTGCTCGTTGAGCGAGAACACATGCTTATGGCTTTGACGCGGAAAATGTCGGCACTGTTGCTGTTTCAATAAAGTTGTTGGTTGATCTGCAGCGCCTTTAGAAAAACCCTGCATTTTCCAAACTACAGGCCTGGAATTTTGCGTGCCTTTATAATGCTCTGCTACTACATTTGGAAAGGCACTGCAAACTACTGTTGACAGTGCCTTTCCAAACGTCTCACAGAAGTTGCAATAGACAAATTATTCACAGCGGAAAGAAATGACTTTTGTTTCAGGACGTAGCCTTTGATCTTTCTGTTTTATGTACTCTTCTGTGTAGAAAAGACTGTGCTACCGGCTGGACGACCGGGAAATCGGCGTTCGGTAATCGACCGAGGTAGATATTTTTATTTTCGCCACCCCATCCACGCCGGCTCTGCCGGAGCAATGGGTTCAGATAGTTCTTCCCCCAGGGGTAAAATTGTTGGGACATGGTACTAACCACTCACCTCCATCAGTGCCGAAAGTTTATGAAGGCTGGAACTGTAGTTCTACAAGTGTGGTGTAGTATCACTGCTTCACAGTTTCACCCTGTACAGTAAGTTTTGGGGGCACGCGGTGGCGCAGTTGGTTGAGGCACTGCGCTACAAGCCGGAAGATCTCGGATTCGGTTCCCGATGGGGTGTCATTGTCATTGATATAATCCTACCGGTCGCACTATTGCTCAGCCTCTAACAGAAGTGAGTACCAGGAATATTTCCTGGGTGGTAAAGGCGGCCGGTGCGTACGACTGACAACCTAACAACCTTCATGTGCCGAGTGTCTTGAAATCTGGGAGCCTCAACCTCCTGGAACCCTTAGGGCCTGTCCAGGCCTGTACAGGAATTGCTTTACATTTTACAATAAGTTTCATGATAGGCGTTTCAGCGTTTTGAAATTAGGGACTTCAAGTAATTGTCGAATTTCTCTGCTGAAAATAATGTGAGCTATTTCTGGAGTATTGTACGATGTTTTGAGTTACGGCTTTCATGACACCGTGCAGATTCGTAGATAATTACGAAAGTCTCGCAGGAACGTACTGCATCCATCTCCATGGCAGAGCTGAAAGGAGGTAGGATTTTTCCGAAACGCTGGCAACCCCGACTACACGCGGTCACAACAAAGTTACTTATGTTCACCACCTTCGACGGCACAAATCTCTACGTGATGTGATTATTTTTTGCAGCTCTACATTCTGTAACGAAACATTTTTTTTCCCTTACTCCTTACAACTCAAAAATGTTTGCTTCAAGTTAGTTTCGCAGTCGGTATAGCGATTCGCTACGGACTGGACGATCCGGGGATCGAATCCCGGTTGGGGCGAGGTTTTCCACACCCATCCAAACCGGCCCTGGGGCCCACTCAGCCTCATATACAATGGGCACCGGGCCATTCCCGGGGGTAAAGCGGCCGGGACCTGGCGTTGACCACATACCCGCATCTAGCGCCGAGATTAATGAAAGAGTAGAGCTGTACCTCTACTCCCACTCTGGACCTTCGTGGCCTGTTCTACGGTGAACTTTACCTTACTTTACAAGTCAGTTTTGAAATTAATATAAGGTTTTACACTGACTTCTGTTCTCTGAAATTACATAGCTGTATGAATTTCTGTAGGATGGTATCTTGCTACTCATTTAAAACGTATTTGACCGTTCATTACTAGGTGTGTGGGTAAGTTCCATATAGGCGTATGATGAATAGCGTTGAAAGAGTAGGTGATATGTTGTGAAACGTGTGTAATGTATTCTTACATCACCTTTTAACTTTTTAAACCACAGTGGTTAAGTACGTTTTTGCACATAATTTACTAAAACATCAAAAATAAAAAGACTCTACATTTTGCCCACACTCTCACAGTGAACAGATATTATTTCGCAAAACAGCATTGTCTGGTTAGTTTCCATAATGGAGATGCAATGTACTTACTGTGAGTTAGGAACTGAGTTTTTTTTAATTATTTAGATGAACTTCAGGCTTCACAGAGTTAACAAGTCTGTTACATGTTGCATGTAGGGACAAATTCCAGTGTCACAAAGGCGCCTACTCGATTAGTTGCTGCAGCATAATCAGGTGTCATGATCGGTGTGTACTGGTCGCTTGCTGTTTATTTGTGGTTGTTTGATCAAAGTCCCCGTGAAAACATCCGCAACCGATCATCGATCAGACAGGCAGGTGATCATGCAGTAGTGTGTTAGTAAATGGACCGGACCAAAAATAAAAACACCAAAAAGGTACTGAGGGGAGGGCGGAGCAACCCAGCCCTTCATGGATGCAGCAGCAATAACAATAACATGCAAACAAACGCGCATCGTGTCCTGTGCTTGGCTTCAACAGTTTCCATGTCAAAAGCTTCGTATGAGCAATTTACGTGTCAAAGGCTTCATTCCATGTTTCACTTTTTTGCCTCTGTACAAATGCGGGAAGCGAATGAATGTTGGATTGAATGGTGATTTGTTGGTGGAAACTGTAGGCTTTGTGGGGGTGAAAATAGGATTTGATTTGTTTTGAATAATAATAATAATAATAATAACACTTTGCGTTCTAAGTTGTAATATAGTGTGAGCAAGTTAAAGAGTAGGAGATGAACAGGAAATTTGCCACTCAAAGGAGGGATGAAATATATATATATATATATACACATAATATATAATATATAAACCAAAATTGGCTGTAAACAGTCAGGATATGAGTGTGTGGAGGGCTTCATCTGGCTCACGGTATGCTGAAATGGCGGGGTTTAGCAGTAAATGTGTATTTATTTTTAATTTATTGTACGTCGCTGTCAGAATTAGAAACTAACTTTATGTGGTGTCAAACAGCAGGACTTTTAGGGAGTAGCTAACTGTAAAATAATGTGGAAGGGAGCGGAGGCGGCCTGGAGGAACTGAGTACAACAGTGAGAGCTTTTAAGATAGTCGGCGTATCGGCTGGTTCTCGATGGGATCACCACCACCACCAGACTACAACATAAACGTTACCGCTTGGATAACCTTACTCGATGGAGCGTTGTAAAGTCATGTAGTTCCTGTAAAATCTTTCCCAACTTTATTCGATTTTTGTGGATGCGGGTCGGAGAGACGTATCTTCAGTACAGAGAAGGAAGGCACAATCATTGGATATTGACATTCTGTGTCACTGTCATGGTTACAAGTATTGGAAGCGGATCACCCAGTACAAATGTCTGCCACGAAGTATGGCTTTTCATTATGTTTTTTGTACGTATAAATGTGCTACTGAAATGGAAAGCGCAGGGAGTCAGGTTTCGGAACTGCTCGTTGCGTGTATTGTGTTACATAATTGGCGGGAAACTAATATTAAATATTGTATTGGATATGGAAATAACGTATTCATATATGGGGTATTAAAAAAGTGCACCGCGGGTGGTACGATTTGTATCCGTTCAAAAGAGATCAATAATTGTATGTACCTCTCAAAATCAGCGTTTTTCAACATATGGGTCGCGATTATGTTTTGAATGGGTCACAAGACAATGATTGCGTGCTGATTTTACAACGTATTTCTTTATGTTTATTTAATTGAATCATTAAAATGTCACAGTCCTTATCCGATTTATTTATTTATTTTTGTTGTACACTTATTTTTATATCTGACTCCTGGGGTCGCAAGAAAAGCCACTGGCCTGATCTGGGTCGTTGAGAAACACCGACACATACCGGTGTATTGGATTTTTTCTTTTGTCTTCTTTTTAGTTAAAACTTGACCTCTCGGAAGCCAGCTAAGTTTCCATCATCAAAGGAAAATAAAATAATTGTACGAAAACGTGGCTGTTTTGGTCTATGAGATTCATTTCATCACAACCCTGCAGATCGTATTTTAAACTAAAAACGAGACACTGGAAAAAGTCACTTTAATAAAACAGCCACATGACAATGTTTTGGATTGTTTTACATGCCGTACTGTACGCCATTTGCTTCGAAAAAAAAAATACAGTTTGCCAAGAGAGTAAAATTTTTCTGTTTCTTGTGTTGCTCACTATAAAGAGCAATTTACCCACGCAGTATTACTTTTATTGGTCTCCACATTTCATAAGCACTGCGGTTACTGTAAGGCAGGAACTGGACTTAACTTGTTGTTTAGATACAATTTAGAATTTACGGGATTGACGCTGCTAAGGGCACAGTGTATGTACAGAACACAACGTACTGTTACAGTGTCTGGAGAGTCGCGTCTTCGTCGCCACAACACGAAAATTTGAGGTTCGCCATTGAGCGGCTTTTTTCACATTTTAGAGGGCCCAGTTTCGGGGCTGGGCCAGGAGATCGGCTGCTCTGAGTTGCACAATATTTCTTCCTTAATAACCTCAAGTAAGCTGTTCCAGGTGGCCACGCAGTTTAAGGCATAGTTCTGCGGCCTCTCGCTTGCTGGGATTGTGGGTTCGAATCCCGTCAAGGGCATGGATATGTGTCTCTTGCGGATGTTGTGTTGTCAGGTCTCTGCGACGGGCGATTCCTCGTCCAGGGTAGTCCTACAGAGAGAGAGAGAGAGAGAGAGAGAGAGAGAGAGAGAGAGAGAGTGTGTGTGTGTGTGTGTGTGTGCGCGCGCGCGCGCGCGC
>Ga0209628_10002306_pt1 | contig 12888 bp, 12 predicted proteins | sample TergutCu122P4_FD_187285 | JGI IMG/M metagenome (GOLD analysis project Ga0209628, IMG submission 187285) | Cubitermes ugandensis P4 segment gut microbial communities from Kakamega Forest, Kenya - Cu122 P4 (SPAdes) (version 2) | ecosystem: Host-associated > Arthropoda: Insects > Digestive system...
CCTCTGGCTGGGCCGCGCCCTGCAAGGGCAAACCGCAGCGATACCCGGCGGTATCGCGAGGATTTGCAACGCCGCATGGCGCGTCGAGCACGGTGCTGGCGAGTGCGTAGCGCGCTCACCCAAAAGGTGAACGTAATCGAAGCCGCGAACATCAATATCCACGCGGTTCTTCTGAGGGTTGCAAGCGGTCAACTGCCGTTTCTAGGTTCAATTCACGCTCAAGCATGCTTAGACCCGTAGAGACTTGTTTTGTACTGCAAGCGCCCATGAACGCGAGCTGGATCCAGTTGTTTTCTAATAAATAACGATTTCTGTAATGGATATGCACGCCTTTTTTTTCCAGTGCGGTTCCAAGCGCCAGTGAAGATATTTTTTCAGGCAGTGCGATAGTCCATATGTAATCAACTTGCGGCGCGCTCAATGGTGTATGCAGGCCGTTTGCCGCCAGGAGTTTTCGTACTTGTAATGCGTGTTTTGCATTCTGCCTGAATTTTTTTGCATAATCGGTGGTCAACAGCGCCGTGCAGAGCGCATTCAGCAGGTTGCTGGAAAATGTGAAAGGGACATTTGCCGCGTTGTGGTACACGGCCAGGTCAAGATAATCATGTGCATTGAGCGAATATTGCGGCTCATGATTATAAAAAACCATGCTAATTCCGGTAAAAGAACTTAATCCCTTGCCGGAAGTGCCGCTGGCCAGATAGATGTCGGAAAAATCCACCTCCTGATTGCCAATAGCGCTTACACTGTCCAGACACAATTTGATGCCGAGTGACTTGCAATGCGCGATAAGCCGGGGCTCCAGGTTCATGGCGCCGGTGGATGTTTCGCAGTGTGTAAGCCACAACCAGGATGTACCATACAGCAGTTCCTGGATTTTTTCAAACGCAAACTGTTGGCCCCAGTTCTGCACATGCGTGTCAAAATTGAGTCCCGCCTTTTCCCCTTGATGGATAAGGCGTGTACCAAATTCCCCATTCGAAAGAATCAGTCCTTTACCCGGTAATTTTTTCAATTCCTGAGCCACCACCGCATTGGCGGCGGTGCCGCTGCCCATAAGCAATGCAACAGATCGGCTTTTTGTGATATTTAGTAGTGCTTCCTTGCATTGATTATATAACCTGTCGAACGCATCGCTGCGATGCGAAAAAGCATCCATGGCAAAGGCAGCCCGGACCTGCCGGGAAATGGTAACCGGGCCGGGCAGGAAGTTTATCGCAGCCATCTGGCGTTTCTCAGAGATTTTTTGGTTATGTACATGGGTTGGTACCATGCGCCGTCCTTGCCCACAAGTTCGTGGAAGGACTGAAAGCCCATTTTTTCATACATCGCAAGTTGCCTGGTGGTTCCTGATATGATCGCCAAATCGGCTTGGTGGTTCAGTAAATATTTTACCAGCGCTCGCAGCAGCATGGCGGTGACTCTTGTCCGGCGATACTCTCTTTTTACCGCCAGCAACCGTATTTCGTATATTTTGTCGTGGGCCGGCAGATAGGAATCCAGCTGTTCCACCTTGGCGTCGAGCGAAAAGGGCCGCTTGTCGCAGCAGGCGACCATGCCGGCAATCTTGTCGCCGTCTTTGCACAGGATATAGACGTTGTTTTGATGAAATTTATCCTTGAGCTTTTTCAATTCATTGGGCTGATGCTGGGGAATTTCCTCCACAAAGGTGTGGTAATTGAGTTCAAAAATCTGGTTGAATTCTTCGTCGGTATCGGCCAATTTGACCGTATAACGCGAATGTTTTTTTCTGTGCGCAAAAATAACCAGCAGCAAATTCACGCCAAACAGCCAGGTGGTGGGCGGAAATATAACTATATACAGCGCCGCGCCAACGAAAACGGCCACGCCCTTGCCGCCGCGAAACCTCAGCTGCACCGGATAAATATGTCCCAGCAGACCGGCGAGCACGACCAGCGCATGGCTGAACTGGCCCGCGGCATTGCCCGCGTCGAGCAGGTACAGGCTGGGCCATATTTTCAGCAGATCGAACAAAAACACCGGCACCGCCATGCCCCAACCATAAAGTCGGTGCACATTCCGGGCGCCCAGCGTGCCGGAGCCCTGCCGGCGCAAGTCATTTTTTTTTGCCAGGCGCACGGCGTAATATGCCGCGTTGCAGCATCCGCTTGCATACGCCAGCAACAAACAGGGGAGTACGATTAGGGTTGCGTCCATGCTTCTGGCGCCAATTCTAGGGCCTGTTCATCAGACAAGAGGGGGAGGCGCAAAACAAGAACCGGTTCCAAGGTCATCATCCTAAAAGCCGCAGTTGACCGCTCGCAACACCTTCAGGGGAGCCACGTGAATATTGGTGTTCGCGGCTTCGATCACGTGTACCTCTTGGGTGAGTACGCTACACGCTTGCCAGCACCGCGCTCGACGCGCCATGCGGCGTTGCAAATCCTCGCGATACTACCCGGTATCGCTGCGGTTTGCGCCTTGTCTGGCACGCCGATCACGGCACTGGCAAGCGCGTCCAACTACGGCTTTTAGGATAATCCCCAGATGCCGGACTTGGACGAACGTTCCCGCCTGTTGCTCAATGCGCTGATCGAGCGTTACATCGCCGATGGACAGCCCGTCGGATCGCGCACCCTGGCCAAGACCTTGGGGTTGGCGCTGTCGCCCGCGACGATACGCAACGTGATGTCCGATCTGGAGGAGATGGGCCTGATCGCCAGCCCGCACACGTCCGCCGGGCGCGTGCCCACGGCGCGCGGCTATCGCCTGTTCGTCGATACCATCCTGACCACCAAACGCGACGAAGTGCGCAATCCGGCGCGCGAAGCGGTGCAGTGCGCAACGGACGGCAACCAGCCGCCGCCGCTGCCTTCCGTGCTGTCGCCGGGCGAGCCGCAGCGCGTGATCGCCGATGCGGCGCAACTGCTGTCGAGCCTATCGCGGTTCGTCGGCGTGGTAATGGCGCCGCACCGCCCGTCGGTGTTTCGGCACATCGAATTTTTGCGGCTGTCGGAAAAGCGTTTGCTGCTCATCATCGTCGCGCCCGATGGCGACGTGCAAAACCGCGTGCTGTTTACCGACGTGGACTACAGCGCCGGCGAGTTGCAGCAAACGGCCAATTACCTGAACACGCATTTTTCCGGCCTAACCATTGAACAGGCGCGCACCCGCCTGGGGCAGGAAGCCGATCGGCTGCGCGCCGAAATTTCGGCGCTAATGGCCGTTGCCGTGCGCACCGGCGCCGAAGCCCTGAACCAAGCGCGCGAAGCGGTGGTGATCGCCGGCGAGCGCAACCTGCTGTCGGTAACCGACTTCACCAGCGACATGAAGCAGCTGCGCCGCGCCTTCGATCTGTTCGAGCAAAAGACGCAACTGATCCGGCTGCTCGACGCCTCCAGTCAAGCCGAGGGCGTGCGCATTTTCATCGGCGGCGAAAGCGCCAATGGGCAAACCGAAACGCTGGAGGCGCTGTCGCTGGTCAGCGCGCCGTATGAGGTGGACGGCGAGGTGGTCGGCACGCTGGGCGTGATCGGTCCCACGCGCATGCCCTACGAGCGTGTGATTCAAATTGTCGGCATCACATCGCGCCTAATCGGCAACGCTCTGAGCGTGCCGCCGGGATAAGCGGCCTGAGTGCCTCTAAAATAGGCTTTGCCGTGGGGCGTTAGCTCAGTTGGTTAGAGCAGCGGACTCATAATCCGTTGGTCGTAGGTTCAAGTCCTACACGCCCTACCACGGCCCGTCCGAAAAGGCGTCCGCACGGACATCAACAGGCCTTTTGCGCCTGCTCCAGTGTTTCCAGCGCCAGGCACAAGTCTTGCCACGCCTTGGCTTTTTCGGGCAGGGCGCGCAGCAGGTATGCGGGGTGGTAGGTCACGATGACGGGGACGCCCTGATAGTGATGCGCTTTGCCGCGCAGGCGGCCGATAGGGTCGGTGGTTTGCAACAGCGATTGCACGGCAAAGCGCCCCATTGCCAGGATAACTTTGGGTTGTACCAGCGCGACTTGGCGGCGTAAATAGGATTCGCAGCAAGCGATTTCCTCGGGCTGGGGGTTGCGGTTGCCCGGTGGCCGGCATTTGATCACATTGGCGATATACACGCCGCGCGGTTGTTTTTCTGGCGGCGCGGCATCTGGCGGGATGGCCTCGCTCTGCGGTGACGGATCGGATTGCGAGCTGGCTTGTACGCCGGCTTGACGCGATACGCCGATGGCGGCCAGCATCTGGTCGAGCAGTTTGCCCGAGGGGCCGACGAAAGGCTGGCCGAGGCGATCTTCCTGCTCGCCCGGCGCTTCGCCGATCACCATCCAGTCGGCGCGCTGGCTGCCCATGCCGAATACGGCCTGGCTGCGTCCCGTGCACAGCACGCAGGCGCGGCAGGCGGTGACCGTGTCTTGCAGCGCGCTCCAGTCCATTGCGGCGATGGCTTCGGGTGCGGGATGCGGCGTGAGTTCCGGCGCGTGCGGCGCGGTGGCGGCGGGTTGCGGCGCGACCATGCGCGGCGCGGGCTGCATGGGCCGTGCGGGCGGGGTTGCCAACTGGGCAGGCGCGTGCCCGGTCTTGGGTGGGCGCGGCGCGGTTTGGCCGCGTTGCGCGGCGGCGTGCGTGCCGGCTTGCCGCGGCCCCTTGTCCTTGTCCCAAACGCGAATGCCCATTTCGGCCAGCATGGCACGCTGGCGGGCGCTGAGCGCGGTGGTCAGGGTATCGGTCAGACTCATAGCGGGCGGTTCATCAGCACGGCGTCTTCGCGCGCGCCGTCTCGCGTGGGATAGTAATCCTTGCGCGAACCGGTTCGGACAAACCCGTTTTGCTCATAAATATGTAGCGCCCTGGCATTGTTCGACCCCACTTCCAGCCATAAGCTATCGGCGCCCTGGCCGCGCGCCCACAGCGCCAGCGCGTCCAGCAACGTGTGCGCCCAGCCCTGTCCCCGGTAGGCGGGCGCGATGGCGAGGTTAAGCAAATGCGCCTCGTTGACGCCGGGCATGGCGACCAAGTAGCCCAGCAGTTCGCCGCCGGCGGCCAGGCATTGCGCATGCCAGCCGGTACGCAGCACATCGAGAAAGTCGCCGTGCGTCCACGGGTGGCCCTGGCTGACGTGCTCGATGGCCAGCACGGCGGGCAAGTGCGCGAGGGTCATCGGTTCGAGCCTGACCGTGCCGGGCGCGGCGGGGTTGGCCAGGCTGCGCGCTTGGGCGGTCATGGCCGCCCCGCTTGCGCGGCATTGCGTTCAGCCGTCGTCAGCGCCACTTTGTCGCGGATGTACAGCGGCAGTGCGTCTTGCGCCGCCACCGCCAACCCTTGCGCCAGCCGCGCGGGCGCCAGATTGAGCAGGGCGTCCGCCGCCGGCCAGGCTTCGATGCGCGATGGCGTGCGCAACGGCGGCGGCAGCCGGTTGCCGTAATCGACCGACGGGGTGAACACGTTGCCCGCCAGCATCCAATCCGCCGGATGCGCGCCGTCATCGGGCAGGGACAGCATTTCGGGCGGGCCTACCGTCATGCCGGTCAGAGGTTGCCAGACGCCGCCTGTCCAGGCATAGGCGGCGGCGTAAACCTCGTCCATGCGCGCATCCAGCAGCGCCAGCACATGGGCCGCCGGGTGAGCCGCGAATTTGCCGCGCGCGGCCTCGGCCACCGCCAGCAGCGTATCGACCGGCAGCACCGGCAGCGCCGCGCCGAAGGCCAATCCTTGCGCCACCGCGCAAGCCGTGCGCAGCCCGGTAAACGACCCCGGTCCGCGCCCGAACACCAGCGCATCCAGATCAGCCAGCGCCAAGTCCGCTTGCGCCAGCAAATCCAGCAGCGCGGCAATCAGCGCCGCCGACGCCTGCGGCCCGCCCGCGCCGTCGTAGCGCCAGCGCGCGTCGCCGCGCTGCACGGCGGCGGAAACGCGCTCGGTGCTGGTGTCGAAAGCAAGCAGGTTCATGGGCCACGATCAGGAAAAACCACGCCCGGATTATCGGCTGCGCGGCAAAATAGGGGAATCCATGTCAGCCCCGCCGATGCACCGCCCGCCCCTCGTCATCGACACCCACTGGGCGCTGGATTTATGGGCGTTTGACGACCCGCGCGCGGCGGATTTGCGCGCGGCCATTGCCACCGGCCGTGTGCGCTGGCTGGCCTGCGCCGCGATGCGCGCGGAACTGGCGCGCGTGCTGGCTTACCCGCGCGTCACGGCGTTGCTGGCCCGGCGCGCGGCGGCTGGGCCTGAGTGCGCCGCGCAACAAACCTTGGCCGCGTTCGACCGCCATGCCCGGCTGCTGGCCGATCCGCCCGCGCTGGCCAACGGGCCGCGTTGCCGCGACCCCGACGATCAAATCTTCATTGACCTGGCCGTCGCGCACCGCGCCATCCTGCTCTCGCGTGACCGGGCCGTGCTGGCGCTAACCGGCGCTTTGCGCAAACGCGATGTCCGCGTGCAGGCGCAATGGCTTGCGGCGGCGGGATAATCGCACCTGCCATGAATCAACTCCAAGCCCTCCGGCAATTCACCACGGTCGTCGCCGACACGGGCGACTTTCGCCAGCTTGCGCAATTCCAGCCGCAAGACGCCACCACCAATCCCTCGCTGGTTTTAAAGACCGTGCAGCAGCCCGAATACGCGCCGCTGCTGCGCGAAACGGTGGCGCGCTTTCGCGGCCATCCGGAAGAAGAAATCATGGACCGGCTGCTGGTGCGGCTGGGCTGCGAAATCCTGGCGCTGATTCCAGGGCGCGTTTCGACCGAAGTCGATGCCCGTCTGTCGTTCGATGCCGATGCCACCTACACCCGCGCCGAGCAGATCATCCAACTGTACGAAGCGGCGGGCATCGCGCCTGAGCGCGTGCTGATCAAAATCGCCGCCACCTGGGAAGGCATCCGCGCCGCCGAACGCTTGGAGCGGCGCGGCATCCACTGCAACCTGACCTTGCTGTTTTCGTTTTGCCAGGCCGTCGCGTGCGGACAAGCGCGGGTGCGGCTGATTTCGCCGTTCGTGGGCCGCATCTACGATTGGTACAAAGCCAAGGCCGGCACGGCTTGGGACGAGGCCGCGCACGCCGGCGCGCAAGACCCCGGCGTGCGGTCGGTGGCGCGCATCTACCACCACTTCAAGCGCCACGGCATCACCACCGAGGTGATGGGCGCGAGCTTTCGCAACATCGGGCAAATTCTGGCGCTGGCCGGTTGCGACCTGCTGACCATCAGCCCTGAGCTGCTGGCGCAATTGGCGGCGCGCGATGCCGCCGAAGCGCCTGTTTCAAAAGCGCTGGATTCCCATCTGGCGCGCGCCATGGACTTGCCTGCCGTGCGGTATGACGAACCGGGGTTTCGCTACGCGCTCAATCAAGACGCGATGGCCACCGAAAAACTGGCCGAAGGCATCCGCGCTTTCGTCGCCGACACGGAAAAACTCCAAACCTTGTTGCGGGCGGCCTGATTTTGAACTGGCAAGACCGCCCGCGCTGCGATCAAACGCCCGCCTGGGCACTGCTGCGATCGCATTTTGAGCGGCATTTTTCGCCGCGCGCCGGCACACCGTTCGATTTGCGCGCCGCCTTCGCGCAAGACCCGCGCCGCGCGCAGGACTTCAGCCTGCCAGCGCCGCACGTTTTTGCCGATCTTTCCAAGAACCTGATCGACCGCCGCGCGCGCGACCTGCTGAACCAACTGGCGCGCGAATGCGACGTCGAACCGCACCGCGACGCGATGCTGGCGGGCGAGCCGGTCAACGTCACGGAAAAGCGCCCTGCCCTGCATGCGCTGCCGCGCACCCCGGAAGGCGACCCTAGCGTATCCCAGGCATTGCGCGAAACACACGCGCAAATACTGCAAAACCTGAATGCCATGCTCTCATTTGCGGAGCAAACACGGGCCGACACAGGTATCGTCGACGTGGTGCATATCGGCATCGGCGGCTCCGACATGGGGCCGCGCATGGCCGTGCAGGCGCTGGCCGGTCACCTCACCGGCGATGCGCCGCGCCTGCATTTCGTCGCCAACATGGATGCGCACGACTTGCTGGCCGCGCTGCGCGGCTTGCAACCCCAGCGCACGCTGTTCATCGTCGCCTCCAAAAGCTTCGGCACCGCCGAAACGCTGCTCAACGCACGCGCCGCGCTGGACTGGTTCCGTGCCGGCGGCGGGCAAGACATCGCGCGGCACTTCGTGGCCATCACCGCCCGGCCCGATGCCGCCGCGCAACTGGGCATCACGCGCTGTTTTGCGATGGCCGAAGGCGTGGGCGGGCGCTATTCGCTGTGGTCGGCCATCGGCCTGCCGGTCGCCATCGCCATCGGCGCGGCCGGCTTTCGCGCCCTGCTGGCCGGCGCGCACGCGATGGACCGGCACTTCGCCGGCGCGCCCATCGAAACCAATCTGCCGCTGCAACTGGCGCTGCTGGACCTGTGGCAGCGCAACTGGCTGGGCTTGGACAGCCGTTGCCTAGTGCCCTACCACCACGGCCTGCGGCGGCTGCCCGCGTGGTGGCAGCAGCTGGAAATGGAAAGTAACGGCAAGCGCGTGGACTTGCACGGGCGCGCCGTCCCCACCGATACCGCGCCGGTCATCTGGGGCGCCGAGGGCAGCAACAGCCAGCACGCTTTCTTTCAAATGCTGCACCAGGGCACGCAGCCGGTGCCGGTCGAATTCATCGCCGTGCGCGAACCTGGGCATCAGCTGACCGATCAGCACCGCCAATTGCTCGCCAACGCGCTGGCGCAGGCGCGCGCGCTGATGGTCGGCACCGATCACCCCGACCCGGCCCGCCGGTTTCCCGGCAACCGCCCCAGCACATTCTTGCTGCTGGAGCGGCTAGATCCGCCCAGCCTGGGTGCGTTGCTATCACTTTATGAGCACCGCACCTTCGCCGCCGGCTCGCTATGGGGTATCGACAGCTTTGACCAGTGGGGCGTCGAACTGGGCAAAACCATCGCCCATGCCATTCATGCCCAATGGTCCCAGCCTGCCGCGGGCGGGTTTGACGCTTCTACCGCCGCGTTACTGGGGCGTTTGAATCTCTAGCCACGAATATTCCTCCGTGGCAGCACCCAGCTTGTAGCCTGAACAAGGGCCATAGGTTGGGGTTCGCGTTCCGCTCACCCCAACCTATGGTTATGGCGCGGGTTTCCCTTGGTAGGGAAACCGCGCAAACGTCAACAACCGCTTTAGAAACTATGCGTCAGCCCCAGGGTAATGGCGGAGGATCGAAGATTACCCGCTTGGCTGCCGGCATAGGAATTGTTCAACTTGTAGAAGTTGCCTTTGCCGCGGTTAAAGATCTTGACGATGCCGGCGGTGAGCTTGGTCCGCTTGGAAAACGGATAATCGTAAACCGCGCCGAGCATGTAGGCGTTGTTGTTGAGCTTGTCCCTTTTGTAAATGAAGGAGGTAAACAACATTCCAGGACCAACCGGCGCTTTTATACCCACCAAGAAATCACTGTTGTCCTTGGTCTTTACGTTACCCATGCCACGGTTGCGCGTGGTTTGGGTGGAGTAGGAAACGTATAGCTTGAGAAACTTGAAATCGTAGTTGGTTCCCAGGATGTAGCTGCGGAAATTCAGGTCTGAAGTGGGGCTGGTCCAAGTATTTTGCCTCTGGGCGGCAAACTCTATGTTGACCGGCCCCGAACCATAGCCGAGGTAGGCGCCGTCGGTGGCGTTGCGAGAAGCTTTTTCCTTGTCCGTGCCGAAGTAATGTGCCAAGGCAAAGGCAAACCCGTTATGCGCATAATCCCAAGGATTGAAACCTGGTGAATTGTATATAATGCCGTTGTTCAGCCGCACGCCGTGGGTTTCCATCAGGTTGGCGCCGGATATGACCGAATAGGTGCCGGTGGAATCGGCCACCAAGGCCATGGTGGAAAAAGCGGGTGTGTACAGCCGGCCCGCGCGTATCGTACCCCACGCGCCTTGGATCCCAATATATGCCTGTTTGTCCCACAACGCGTTGGCATTGGACTGCGCACCGGTGGTGGCGTTAAAGCCACTTTCCAGCTTGAATATGGTGGCATTTCCGCCGCCCATATCTTCCCGGCCCGATATCATCCATGAGGCTGGACCGGCCGCCGAAGTGTAACTGGAGCCCCCTCCGCCAAAATTGTATCCTATGCCGCCGTAAACGGAGCCGGATAGCTTGACTGTACTCTGCCCATACGCATAACCGGCCGAAACCAGAATGAGTGTGGTTAATACTAATTTTTTCATGACTGTCTCCTTGAGAATGGAATAAAAGACTGACCGCCACCCCGGAAATCCGGGAAAAACCCTTGGGTAAAACCAAGGAGGCGCCCCGTGATGGGGCGCCAAAAAATAAAAAAACTTGTTCTTATGAAAAAGTCTGTCTTAGACCGCCGCAAAGTCCGTTTGTTTGATGAAACGGTTGCGGTGGAAACTGGTGTTGCCCAGGGTCATTTCAATGGCGGTTAACCGCTTGAAATAGTGGGAAATGGCCATTTCGTTGGTCATGCCCATGCCGCCGTGCATCTGGATGGCCTGCCGGCCCACGAACTCCATCGCCTTGCCGACCCGCACCTTGGCGGCGGAAGCCAGCTTGCGGCGTTCTTCGGGCGGCGCGCTGAGCGCTTTTACGGTGGCCAGCATGGTGATGGATTTGGCTTGCTCGACGTGTACGAGCATGTCCCCCATGCGGTGCTGGAGCACCTGGAAAGTGCCAATGGCGACACCGAATTGTTTGCGGGTTTTGAGGTATTCCAGCGTCAGGGCGTTGGCCGCTTCCATCACGCCGACGGCCTCGGAGCACAGCAGCGTGACGCCGTAGTCGGTGGCGGCTTCGAGGATGTCCCAGCCGCTGCCTTCGGCGCCGATTAGGGCGGAGGCGGGCACGCGCACGTTGTCGAAGCGGATATCGGCGCCGCGTTGGCCGTCAAAGGTGCGGTATCCGGTGACCGTCACCCCTTGCGTGTCACGCGGCACGTACAGCAGGGAAATGCCGTTGGTGTCACGCTGGGCGCCGCCGGTGCGTACCGAAACGATCAAGCCGCCAGCCTGGGCGCCGTGGATGACGGCGCATTTCAGACCCTGGATGACGTACCCGTCGCCGTCCTTGCGGGCGGTAACGGCGATGTTGAACAGCTCGTCGCCGGCCTCTTTTTCGTTGAGCGCGCAAGCCAGTTTGAGCTTGCCGGCGGCAACTTCCTTGAGCTGAGCGGTTTTGCCGCCGCGGCGCAGAAAGTCGGCCCCCAAAACGGTGGCGAAGTACGGCTCGGCAACCAGGCCGCGGCCCAGCTCCTTCATGACGAGCATCATGTCCTCGGATTTGCCGCCCAGCCCGTCCGCGTTTTCCGGCACGGCCAGGGCAACGGCGCCCAGCTCAACCAGTGACGCATACGCCGTGTCGGATACCCCGGCGGCGGATTTGACGATTTTTTGGCGGGTCTCAAAGGTGTAGTCTTTTTCAACCCAGCGGCGCAGCGAATCGGCGAATTGCTGCTGTTCTTCAGAAAGGCGAAAGTCCATCTTGCTCTCCTTACAGGCCCAGAATCATTTTGGAAATAACGTTGTGCTGCACCTCGTTGGACCCGCCAAAGATGGTGATCTTGCGCAAGTTGAAGTAGTGCGCGGCCAAGGGCGCGAGGTCGTCGTCGCCCGTGACGGCATGCTCGGTCTTGCAATCGAGATAGTCCGGGTCGAACGCCAGGCCGGCAGGCCCAGCCGCTTCGAGCAGCAGCCAGCTGATTTCTTGCGAAATCTCGGTGCCCTTGATTTTGAGTACCGACGATTCCGGTCCGATCTTGCTGCTGGCGCCTTCGGCAACCAGGCTGAGGGCGGTCATTTCGAGCGCCATCAGTTCGATTTCGACATCGGCGATGCGGGCGGCAAACGACGGGTCTTGCAGCAAGGGCGCACCATTGACCTGCTTGCGCGCGGCCAGGCGCTTGAGCACCTTGATCTCGCGCTTGGAGCCGCCGATGTTGGCGATGCCCGTGCGCTCATGGCCGAGCAGGTGCTTGGCGTAGGTCCAGCCCTTGTTTTCTTCGCCGATGAGGTTGGTGACCGGTACCTTGACGTTGTCGAAGAAAACGTCGTTGACTTCCGGGGTTTCGTCCATCAGGAAGATGGGTCGCACGGTGATGCCGGGCGTCTTCATGTCGATCAACAGGAAGGAGATGCCGGACTGCTTGGTGCCTTCGGTGCTGGTGCGCACCAGGCAGAAGATCCAGTCGGCGTGCTGACCCAGGGTGGTCCAGGTCTTCTGGCCGTTGACGATGTAGTAGTCGCCCTCGCGCACCGCGCGGGTGCTCAGCGCGGCCAAGTCGGAGCCGGCGCCCGGTTCCGAATAGCCCTGGCACCACCAGTCCTCGGCCTCGTAAATGCGGGGCAGGTAGTGCTGCTTTTGCTCTTCGCTGGCAAAGCCCAGCAGCACCGAGGCCAACAGGTTCAGACCGAACCCCAGCGTGCCGGGCGCATAGGCCAGCGCGGCTTCTTCGGACCAAATGTGGCGTTGCATGGCGTTCCAGCCGGTGCCGCCGTACTTGACCGGCCAGCCGGGCGCCACCCAGCCTTTCTTGGCCAGAATTTTGTGCCAGCGAATCATCTCGTCACGCTTGAGGTGACGGCGGGTTCGCACCTTTTCGCTCAATTCCTTGGGCAGGTTGTCACGGAAGAACTGCTGGATTTCTTGACGAAAGCGCAGGTCTTCTTCTTTATATTCGAGATCCATCATGTACTCCTTGAAAGAGGGGGAAAAAAACCAACTTCTACCAACGGGGGATGGAGCGGCCCGTGCAGGCCGCTCCGGGGACACGGAAAGATTTAATTGCCCTTGCCCAGATCACTGAACTTGCGGCCGCTGGCAACCAAATCCTCCAGCAGCTTGGCCGGTTTGAATTGCGGGCCGTACTTGGCTTCGAACTCCTTCATCCTGGACAGCACCTTGGGCAGGCCGACCAGGTCTCCGTAGAACATGGGGCCGCCGCGATA
>Ga0209628_10002307_pt1 | contig 12885 bp, 19 predicted proteins | sample TergutCu122P4_FD_187285 | JGI IMG/M metagenome (GOLD analysis project Ga0209628, IMG submission 187285) | Cubitermes ugandensis P4 segment gut microbial communities from Kakamega Forest, Kenya - Cu122 P4 (SPAdes) (version 2) | ecosystem: Host-associated > Arthropoda: Insects > Digestive system...
GCCATGCGAACAGTGTAGCCCAGATTAATTTGAGATCGGCGCAGAGCAGATCACCCGCCGCTCGGTGCGCCCGTCTCGATCGGCCTCGATGACGCCGTGCTGATAGCCTGGTGGGCACGGCCCGAGATGTTGCTGTTGCGGCCTCACAGGTGAGGCAAAACTTGGCCGGACACTTGTCTGACTTTTCCAGGCCCTGCTAAATCCATCAAAAGCAATGGAGATGCCGCGAATGACCATGTAGTCATGCACGAGCAAGGCGGCGAGAACTCCGATAAATGACGCAAAAATTATTGTGAAGAATCGTTCCATGCGCGCAGAGTATGCACGCTACAGGTCACGCCCAGGGATGCGCGATGTTGTCCTCTGAGCCGGTGAGGACGGTTCGCGTTCCGAGTCGATGATCGTCAGACCATACCCGGGCAGTGAAGCCGCGGCGACGACGCGCCCGGCATCCGACGGCGGCAGGCCGCCATCAGATGCCGGCCGGATCGTCGATTGGCGGTACTCGGAGACGCGCGATTCGGATTCCCCGATAGGCCACATAGTCGCGAGCTCGACCCACTGGCCCAGTTTTAGGCGGACAGATCCGCGCGTGTGCTCGACGTCGACGCCCCAGTCACGCAGCTGATCAAGGGTCACACGTTCAACGACGCGCATATCCCCCTCGACCCATTCGACCACGCCGGTGAGATGGCCGGCGGCTTCCATCAAACCTGCAAGCCGGATGCGTGCGCTCTTGCTCAAGTCCGATAGGTGCCGCTCTTGCGGCGATCGGGTGTCGGGCTTGGCATCCCCCTGCCCTGGGTTCGTTCGCGCCGCCACGGGGCCGCTAGCTGGTTTGGCGAGGGTCGGCGCAGGAGACGCCGCAGTCTTCTTTGGCGGGGGTGGTGCCGGATGAAAAAACGACCAGGATTTAGAGCCGCCCCAGACCGCGAGGAAGATCGCAATCGGCACTGCGTACTTGATGAAGCCGCTCGACATGAAGTTGACACGTTTGTCGGTGTATGTGTCAGTGTTCGTGCTGTCGCTCACGTGGCTTGCGTAGGTTCCGAAATACTTTGAGTCGTACTTGCTGATTCGATCGGAGACCTTGACGAATTGATCGTCGCCCTGGCCTTTCGAGATCGTGATTCGGTAACGCTTGCTGGAGCCCAGCGCGGTGAGCTTCAGGAAGGTAAATTTCTGATCAACACGCCGGCGCCACAGCGCGAGCACGTCTTTCAGAGACTGGCCCATGAGCAGGATGTCGATGCCGCGGTGACGATGCTCGGTCACGAACTGGGTCAGCGCCTCGGTTGCGCGCAGCCGGTTCGGCCACCAGTTTTGCGACTCGTCGAAAACGTGAAATGCGTTGTCCCTTGTCTTGTCGAGCCACGTGCCATCGATTGGGACCGTCTTGCCGTCCTTCTTGGCTTCGCGCGGGCGCATGTCATCGCGAGTGAGGACGTGAAGGAGCTCGTGAACGCGCTCGACGGGCAGCTCGGCGACTTCCGCAATTCGCTCGTGATTGAGCCCCTCGATGTAGGCCACGACCTCCCTCCCCTTCTGGAGCATCGGGATGATCTGCGTGGCCATCGCCTCGTAACTTTTGCCCGAACCAGGCAGGCCTTCATAAAACAGAATCGCCATGCTTACTTACCATTGGAAGAGGGTGAAGAACTTGCGCGCTAGCCGGAAGGCGTAGCCGCCGCCGATGATCGCGAGCGCGGCAGGCACGCCGCATTGCGTGACCACGTAGAGAACGCCGGAATCCATGCCCGACCAGGCCGAGGCCAGGCCGTTTGAAAGCCAGTCCGGAACCGGTATCAAAGAGACCAGGCCGACAAAAGCATTGATGATCAATTCAAGAATGCTGATGACAACATCGGTAACGAAGTCCCACAGCGCGGCAAAGATCGACCGCACAAGATTCAGCAGCCACTGAGTCAGTTCTGCAAGCATGGATGTGCCCCCCTGTTATTCGATTGCGATGCGAAACGCCATGAAGCTGGCGATCAACAACAAGACGCCGCGGATCACCGCAAAGGCTTTTGCGGCCATCTCAGAGCACCAGACATCGAAGACGACCGACTTATTCAAGAAGGGGATATCCCAAACGCTGGAAGGACAGGAGCCGCCGCCTTGAACCGCGAAGAAGCCTGAAACTGCGCGGGCGATGCCCGAGCCCATCAGTTGATCTTTCGCGCCGGAAAGGACGGATTCGAGCGTCTTGCCCTTGCTTGTGTAGATACCCCCAATCGACGCGGCGGAGCCACCGCAGCCAGAGGAAGCGGGGTTTTTTTCGCAATCGTCTTTATTGCCTGAGTCGGTGCCAGGATTCGGATTCGGATTCGGATTCGGATTCGGATTCGGATCGGGATTCGGATTAGGGTCAGGATTGGGATCAGGGTTCGGATCGGGGTTCGGGTCTGGATCGGGATCGCCGCCCGGGTCAGAGCCCGGATCGGAGCCCGCACCAAAACCGGCGCCCGAATCAGAGCCAGGGCCGGAACCAGTTCCAGAGCCCGAATCAGAGCCGGGATTATTCGGGCTATTCGAAGGAGGAACAAATGGAGGGCCGCCACTATCTCCACTGCTGCAAGATTGTTCGGTGATTTTGTACTGACCACCTGCCCATTTAACCCCATTGTCATCAGTCCAGCCAACACCGATTCCGGTACCGCTAGCGACGCACCCTTGACCAGGAGGAAGATCAGGCGACCCCAGACAGATTGAATCAAGAATGCTACTTGATTGGTAATTGCCTGAATCAGCCGTAGTGCCCGCGTTATCCTTGCAGTAGTTCGGCGGGCGTGGAGGGGCAGACGGGACACATTGGCCGTCTTGCTCTATGTAGCCGTCATTGCAGGTGCACGAGGAGCCGGATAGTGTGCTGTTGGCGGGGCAATATAATTCATAGAAAGCAGCAAAATTTTTCCGAACTTCACAACCTCCCAGTGGAGGCGCATAAAATTTAACGCAAATGTGGCAAGAACCCCCGCCATAAATAATTTTCTTCCCTCCATAAGAATTATTACACGAATCACAAGCAGCATCTTCAGACGTTGATGTAATTCCGCACCGACCATCCGGACTATTCATGAAATAAACACCTTTAACCGCTGGAATCACCGCATGCGAGGTACCAGCGCAAAGCATCAATACAAAAACGATCCACAACCTGATCAGGGCGCGAAGCTCAAACATTGAACAGCCCCGCGACGGCAGCGGCGCCGCAAACGATGCCGCAGAAAAAGGCAAGAATTAACCACATAGCGCAGAGTCCAGAACCCGCCAGACGCTGTGCTATGTGCCCCCGTGTGCACCCGGAGGCAGCATTTCGGCGCTTAGCCCTTAATAAAGCCAAGCACCTTTTTCGCGCCCCAGCCTGCGACCTTGGGCACCACCATCAAAGCGGCGATCGCAATAACTGCAGTGCCCACAGAGCCCAAATCCACCGCGCTGGTCAAAACAGAAAAATCCATGTGTAACTCCCTTGTTTTATTTAAAAAAACGTAGCACCGTCCCGGCGCCCCACGACAAAACGTAGGAGCCGACCACTAAAGAAAACCCAAACGCCCAGACGGCACCAAATTCGGTAGGCGAAGGGAAAGCAACACCGGTCAAAGCCGAAAGCTCTTGACCCGTAACCAGAACAACCGCGCAGGTGCTGAGATCGGCCGGCTGATTAACCGCCGCCGAGATCGGGGACGATCCGTCAGCACTGGGAACGCCGATTTGCGCGCAGATCATGAATCACCTCAATGCACTGAATGAGACTGCGGCACCCAAGAAAACGGGCCGGATGCGTCAATGCGGCGCGGGGTCGTCCGAATTCGGACAAAGTTCTTAAAACCGCCGCCCGTTGGCATGAATTCAGATCGAAGAAGCTCGCCCGTGTCACGATTGAGGTAACCGCCTCCACGAGCAGGTCTGAATCGGTCTGTGACCGAAGCATTGCCCTGCACATACGCAGGCCAAAGAACCCAGCGCTTGCAGGCAACGCCAGCAGAATCCAGACCGCCGCAGCCGTGAATCCGTGCACCACGTGGAAACCCCCCTATCGTTGATGCGTCAGCCTTGCTCGCGTACTTGAGGATGTACGCGACGGGACGCTTGGCACGCACCGTGTTCGTCATGCCATGACACCACCAGCCTTGTTTATCGGCCTTGGGCATCGTCAGGCCCTTGGGCAGCCAGACGAGAACGTGGTAGTGAATGACGCCGCGCTTCTGAAGCTCGGCAACCCACACGTAACGCAGCTTGCCGCCGCCGCGACGATCCAACCACTTGCGAACCCGGTTGATGTAGTCGCGCACGTGTTGCGGCCGCCAGTCTTCATTCGTTCCGGCATAGGTGAGCGTGACCATGACGACGTTACGCTGATACGCGCCGCAAACGTTGTGAATCGCCTTCGCGCCAAGGGAGACCGCCTTTCTCAGGCGCTTCACCCGAGCTTCAGAACGATCGATCGTTACGATTTCCCCGACGCCGGAGGCGTCCGGGAACTTTGTTGATACTGAGACAAGCCCGCGCGCTACGCGCGCAGCGGCATCGGCAGAGCGATCGAATGCGACCTGCGAGTAGGCGCGGACGGCCTCCATCTGAACGGCGCGCGCGGCGTCTACCTGCGCCTGATGCTCGCTGACGTACCGCGAAAGGATGTCGCTCACCGATAGCCTCCATCGATGCCGATGCAAATGAGGTAAGCGCCCTCGCGGCGCAGGCGGGCGTATTGCTCGGAGAAATGCGGATGCACCGCCCTGCCCTGCTCTGCAAGCTCGAACTGACGATCGACCCAGGTACGCAGGATCAGAAACTGACGAACGCAACGGCTCATGACTTGATAGAGGAGGGGCGGGCGTTAAAGCGGCCGGTCATTTGGAGGAAGCTAGCAAGTGCGCTGAATGCGCTATCTCCATCGAACTCACCGACACACTTACCGGCTACATAGACAGACCAAACGCCAACGGCTTCGCGTGGCACCGCCATCAGGGACAGCGAGTGAGGATGGAGAAAACGGCTGATAGCCTCGTCCGCACTGTCAGCCTTGATACGGCTGGGAAGGGCCATCACAAAATAATCATCAAAGTAGATGTCCCAGGTCACAGCGACTCTCCCGCAACCGGTATCGCGCCGACCATCCATTGCAGATCGATGGAGACCGTATGGTCTTGTTCGATGACGGCGCTGATGATCAAGCCGTCGGGCTTCTGAAAGCCGTCTTCTTCCTCGCTTGCGTCACGCAGCAGACCGAGGATCGCGCCCTCGATCTGCGCAAGACGCGCGGCATGCATGGCCGTCCTGATGGGCATGGCGCACCCCGCTTACGCTTTAGCTGCGATCGCGGCCAGACGCGGAGCCACCGAGAGCGAGCCGCGTTGATCGACATAGAGCGAGGCGGGATGCAGTTGGTACTCGCCCGGCTGGTACACCAGCGCTTGGCCCTTATCGTCCTTGTCCAGAATGATTTCGGTTTTTTCAGGGAACGGATTCAGCTTGCCTTCACGTGTCAGCGTGTGCACGTAGACCGTTTGGAAATCGAGGTTGTACGGCTTGCCGCTCGATTTGCTGTTGCCGCTCATGTTGCGGACGATCACTGAAGGAATTGAGACTTTGATCATGGTGGCTCCTTTAAGGCTTGGTAAAAGTTGTGACTACATGTTGCAGTCAGCGGCGAAATCCTAGATTGACTGCAACTTGTAGTCAATGAACTTTGTATGATGAATGCATGTTGTAGTCAACACGCAACAGGAGGGCGTATGCAGACAACGATGGATTTATTGAGGAAAGCGCTGGAAAAGGAGCCCGCGCCGTTTTGGACGAATCGCCTAAAACTAGCGAGAACAACCCTTCACACAGCAAAGGTGAGAAGACACCTAAGCCCCGCTATCGCAGGTGCGCTAGCTGAAGAGATGGGTCAAGACCCTACAAAGTGGATAGTGATCGCGGCGCTTGAAAGCGAGCGAGACAGCGCCTGTAAGACGCGGATGATTAAAAGTCTCCTCGGCCGAACGGCTGTAGCTGTCATCGTCTGTGCGATGGTTTCGCTATCAGCGCCCTCCCCTGCAATGGCATCTGTTGCACAACCCTCCGATCAGGTTGTTACCAATTGCAAAACTCTAAATATTATGTTAAGTGGCATCGGAAATCAGATCACCCTTGGTAGCCAAATCCTGGATCATGCGGACTTCACCACTGCAGTGAAGTCAGACCACTGTTCAATACGGAAGGCGCGAATGTCGCGAACCGACTTCGGAAACCATATTCTGGCCCGCAACGCCTGAATGGCGAGAAACAGGTTCGCCATATTCTCATCATCGGTAACGTATAGGCTGCCTTGCACCCGGCGAAAGCCATGTTCACCGAGCACGGCGCCAATTTCGGTGTATGCCTGTGTTACACCCTTGGGATGGTGCTTTTCGGTGTCAGCAACCACCAGATCAAAAGCAACGGCGTACATCAGTGCGCCACCGGGTCATCACTCAGGCGCGTCAAGCGATATTCCGCCTTCTCGCCCGTTTCAATCATTGTGACCTCGATCATCCAGTCACCATCGTCCAACTGACGCAGAGCATGGCCTACCTCGTACTTCGGGCCGAAAGGCCCAAAGCTCTTAATCATTCCAACCGGGATATCTGGTGGCGAAGTGGCTATTTGCATTGCATTTCCCCTATGAAGAAGGCCCTTCAATCATAAGCCAGTACCGCATGCGCCTCGCTCACAAGCGCTTCGAGCATGAGCCCGGCATTGAACGGGTGTTCCGCGCTTCTTGCCGCATCTGCCAGCGATTTCGACCAAGCCGCAAGCGCCTGCATCGGCGGCGCGGGCGGTAGATCGGCGATATCGAAGAAACGCGGCGCCGCGCCTTGTGCAGCCGCCATCAGGTCGTGGCAGAGCTTTTGCAGCACGTCGATGGCTTGTGATGGCGTCTGTGCGGCTTGTGCGGCCAGTACCGCAACTTCCCCGCGCGCCATCGCCTTCGGCAGTCGCTGCCAGAACGCGATGGCCTCATCGCCGCTTAGCCGTAGCGCGTCGTGCGGACGTCCGCCTGCCGCGCGCAACAAGATGCGCGCCTGAGCCGCATCGATGCCCTGCGCTTCGAGCCAGGCGCAGCCCTGCGCTTCGTCAGGCCAAGGTACGGCATAGCCCAGGCAGCGGCTGCGGATCGTCGGCAGTAGCTGCCATGCAGCTTCGCTGGCAAGAACGAAACGCACCTCGCCGGTTGGTTCCTCAAGCGTCTTGAGCAAGGTATTGGCGGTGATGGCGTTCATGCGCTCAGCCGGATAGATCAGCACCACTTTGCCACGTCCGCGCGCGCTGGTTTGCTGTGTGAAAGCGACCGTCTCACGCATCGCCTCAACACGGATTTCCCGGCTGGGCTTGCGTTTTTTGTCGTCGATGTCGGCTTGCGCTTTTTCATCCAGCGGCCAGTCCAGCGCCTGCATTGCGGTTTCAGGCATCAATACGCACAGGTCGGCATGCGTGCGCACCGCAATCGCATGGCAGCTTGGGCAGCGGCCGCAGGCGCCTTGATCGGTGGGCGATTCACACAGCCAAGCCGCCGCCAGCGCGAGCCCGAGCGGGTATTGCCCCAGGCCCGACGGTCCGTGCAATAGCCAGGCATGGCCGCGCTGGTGCAGCAGTTCAGCCAAGGCCGGCGCGAGCCACGACGGCAGCCGATCGGCTTCGGTCATTGAATCCAACCCCTGTCGCGCAGCACGGTTTCAATTTGCCGCCAGACTGTTTCGCGCGGCTGGTTCGCGTCGATGCGCGCGAAACGCGGCGCCTGCTGCGCGCGCATGGCATAGGCGGCGTTCACGCGGCGGAAAAATTCGACCGGTTGCGATTCGAAGCGATCAGGCGCGCGCGTGCCTGCCAGGCGCGCCGCGGCAATCTCGGGCGCGAGGTCGAACCACAGCGTCAGGTCGGGCTGCAGCAGTTGGCCGTCGTCACGCGCCTGCACCCAGTTTTCAAGCACGGACAGCACACCCGTGTCGAAGCCCCGCCCTCCTCCTTGGTAAGCGAAGGTGGCGTCGGTGAACCGGTCGCAAATCACGGTTTCGCCTCGTGCGAGCGCCGGGGCGATCGCCCGTGTGACATGTTCGCGCCGCGCGGCAAAGACCAGGAGTGACTCGGTCAACGCATCCATCGGCTCGTTGAGGATCAGGCCACGCAGCGTTTCGGCCAGCGGCGTACCGCCGGGCTCGCGCGTGCGCACGACTGTGCGGCCCTGGGCGCGCAGCAGCGCCTCAAGGGCGTCGATGTGGCTGGATTTGCCAGCTCCGTCGATGCCTTCGAGCGTCAGGAACAGCGCGCTCATGGTCATGGGTTCGCTCTCCGCTGGTACCGGTTGACCGCGCGATTGTGCTCGTCAAGCGTATTGCTGAAATGGCTGGTACCGTCGCCACGCGCGACGAAATACAGCGACTGAGTTTGGCTCGGCTGCACCGCCGCAAGCAGCGAAGCTTCGCCCGGCATGGCGATCGGCGTTGGCGGTAAACCAGAATGAACGTACGTATTCCAGGGCGTGTCGGCTTGCAAGTCGCTCTTGCGCAGGTTGCCATCAAAGGCTGCGCCCAAACCATAGATCACCGTCGGATCGGTCTGCAGCGGCATGCCGATGCGCAGGCGGTTGGTGAAAACGGCCGCGATTTTGGCGCGATCCTCAGCTTTGCCTGTTTCTTTTTCGACAATGCTCGCAAGAATCAGCGCATCTTCCGGTGTTTTCAGCGGCAGTCCGCTGGCGCGTGCCGCCCAGGCTGCTTCAAGCTTGCGGTCCATTTCGCGCATCGCGCGCTGCAACAGGGCCGTGTCGGTGGAGTTCTTGGAGTAGGTGTAGGTATCGGGGAAGAAACGCCCTTCCGCGGACACTTCGGGGCGTCCGAGCCATTGCATCAGTTGCTCGTCGGTCAGATTCGCGGTTTCGGACTTGAGGTCGCTGGCCTTGGCCAAGGCGGCTCGTATTTGGCGGACGTTCCAGCCTTCGATGAATATCACGCTGCGGGTGGCTTCCTCGCCATGTATCAGCACATTCAGCAGTCTGTACGGTGAGACGCCTTGCTTGAGCTCGTAGTTGCCGGCGCGGATCTGCCGGTCATTGCCCGATAAACGAAACCACCAGTAAAGCCACCGCGGCTGCGTTTGCGCGCCGGCATCGACCACGGCCTGCGCGATGACGCGCGGCGAAGCGCCCTGCTCCACCTCGAGATCAATCGATGGCGCCCGCAGCTTCAAGGGCTGGCTCACCCACCACAAGCCGGCGGCACAAGTACCAATAGCCAACAAAACGATCAACAGAAAGAGCGTGACAAGAAAGCGGCGCACGAAATTTGACGAAGGCAACGAATAGCCCCACGCTCCGTTTGGAACACTATCGCCCATGATAATTCACCCATGACTGCTGCTTTCCTCGATGGCGTGGCTCCTCTGCCTGACTGGGGAGTCATCCGGGCCCAGGGCCCGGATGCGGCTTCATTCCTGCACGGCCAGCTTACGCAGGATTTTTCGCTGCTCGACACCGGGCATGCCCGCCTGGCGGCGCTGTGCAGTCCCAAGGGCCGCATGCTGGCGAGCTTTATCGGCATCAAGCCGCAGCCCGAACTGGTGTTGCTGGCCTGCAGTGCCGACCTGCTGGCCGCAACACTCAAGCGGCTATCGATCTACGTGCTGCGCGCCAAGCTCAAGCTCGACGACGCGAGCGCGCAGTACGCGCTCTATGGGCTGGCCGGGGCCGCACTGGCGCAAAACGGTCTCGATCCGGCAGCGGCGCCGTTCACATGCCGCGCGCGGGATGCCGCCTGGGCCGTCACGCTGCACCCGGCTGACGGCGTGCCGCGCGCGCTGTGGATCGCGCCTGCGGATTCACCGCCCCCCGAAGGCGAGCCGCTCAACACCACCCACTGGCACTGGGGCGAAATCCGCAGCGGCGTGGCTACGGTGAGCGCACCGGTCGTCGATGCTTTCGTGCCGCAGATGCTCAACTACGAATCGGTCGATGGCATCAATTTCAAGAAAGGCTGCTACCCGGGCCAAGAGGTGGTCGCGCGCAGCCAGTACCGCGGCACAGTCAAGCGGCGCGCTTATCTGATCAGCGCCGATGGGCCGCTCCAGGCCGGAGACGAAGTTTTTGCCGCGGGCGATGCCGAACAGCCCGTCGGCACCGTGGCGCAGGCAGCGCCAGGGCCGGACGGACGCTGGAGCGCCTTGGTGTCCGTGCAGATCGAAGCCTTGAATGCCGGCGGATTGCGCGCCGGCAGCGCCCGGGGCGTCGCCCTGACGGTGGAGCCACTGCCCTACCCGCTGCTGCAGGAAATCTGACCGGGCGCGCGATGCGCCGACCAAGCACCCGCGCGGCCCGGAAAAGACGGCGAGCGGGCTGCTTACAGCAAGCGCCGCATTTCAATGTGGGCGATCCCGGCTTCCTCGAAGGGCTCGCCCACCGCACCGTACCCGAGGCGCGTGTAAAACGCCTCGGCGTCGCATTGAGCGTGCAGCATCGCTTCACGGTCGCCACGTGCGCGCGCCGCATCCTCCAGCGCGCGCAAGATCGCCGCGCCGTGGCCGCCACCGCGCAGCACGCGGCGGACGGCCATGCGGCCGATGCGAGCGGGCCCGCCGCCGCGCGGCAACAGGCGGCCGGTGGCGATCACCTGCCCCAGACGATTGCGTCCGATAGCGTGCACCGACTGCGCATCGAGTTCATCGAGCTCGATCCCCGCAGGAACACCCTGCTCTTCAGTAAACACTTCGCGCCGCAACATCGCTGCTTCTTCACCGAGCGAAGCCCAATTGCCGATCAGAACCTCGCACATGGGCTCGCCCGCCTCGAAGCCCTGCAGCACTTCGCGCAGCGGCGGCGGTACCGGCCTGGATGTCTGCGTGGCAGGATCGGCAAACACATAGACCAGTTCCCCCGACGCGAGCAAATCGCCGCCACGGAACACCGCGCCCAGGAAAACGACTGAGGAATTACCGATACGGCCGCACTTCATGCCGATGTCGAGCCTGTCATCCACGCGCGCCGAGGCATGGAACTCGACCGTGGCCTTGCGCAGGTACATGTCGCCGTCGAGCAACTGCATGGCTTCCTCGTAGGGCAAGGCCAGCGCGCGCCAATAGTCGGCGATCGCCGTGTCGAAATACATCAGGTAATGCGCATTGAAGACGATCTTCTGCATATCGATTTCGGCCCAGCGCACGCGCAAGCGGTGAAACAAACGGAAATCTTTCTTGTCCATCGGATCGACTCAGTTACGTTGAAGAACCTCGCGCAGCGATGCGCGCCGCATCGATATGTACTGACATGGCCTTCGGTCATGCCGGCGACCGGTCAAATTTGCTAGATTGCGCGTATTGCTGCACATCGTAGCGCGACTTCATGGAAGGGCTCTCATGGCATTGATTCAATACCTTACCCAAATCCAGTTCGATTTCGGCGCCATTCAATTGCTCCCGGCCGAATGCGCCCGGGTCGGCATCACGCGCCCACTCATCGTGACCGACGCCGGCGTGCGGGCCGCCGGTCTGCTGCAAAGGGCGCTTGATGCGCTGGGCGGTCTGCCGTCTGCCGTATTCGACCAAACGCCCTCTAATCCCACCGAAGCCGCCGTGCGCGAGGCGGCGGCTCTTTATCACGCGCGGCACTGCGATGGCCTGATCGCACTCGGCGGCGGTTCGGCCATCGATTGCGCCAAGGGCGTTGCGATCGTCACCACGCACGAGGGGCCGCTGGCCACCTACGCCACCATCGAGGGCGGTTCGGACAAGATCACCACGCGCGCCGCCCCGCTGATCGCCGTGCCCACCACGGCCGGCACCGGCAGCGAAGTGGCCCGCGGCGCCATCATCATCGTCGATGACCGCCGGAAACTGGGCTTTCATAGCTGGAACCTGATGCCCAAAGCCGCCATCTGCGACCCTGAGCTCACGCTGGGCCTGCCCCCTCGCCTGACCGCTGCCACCGGCATGGACGCCATTGCGCACTGCATGGAGACATTCATGTCGGCAGCCTTCAACCCGCCGGCCGACGGCATCGCCCTGGACGGCCTGGAACGCGCCTGGCGCCACATTGAGCGCGCGACGCACAACGGCGATGACCGCGAGGCGCGCCTGAACATGATGAGCGCATCGATGCAAGGCTCAATGGCTTTCCAGAAAGGGCTGGGCTGCGTGCACTCGCTCAGCCACAGCCTTGGCGGCGTCGACCCGCGCCTGCACCACGGCACGCTCAACGCGCTCTTCTTGCCGGCAGTGGTGCAGTTCAACGCGCAAGCCGAGCCAGTGCAGCGCGAGCGCCGCATGCAGCGCATGGCGCGCGCGATGCACCTCGATTCGGCTGGCGACATCGCCGGTGCGATCCACGACATCAATGCGCGCCTGGGCTTGCCCAAGGGCTTGGCCGAAATCGGCGTGACGCCCGCGATTTTCGACAAAGTGATCGACGGCGCGATGGCCGACCACTGCCACAAAACCAATCCCCGCATCGCTACGCGCGAAGACTACCGGCACATGCTCGAAACCTCGATGTGATGGCGCCTGGAAGCAAGCCGCTACAGGGGCCGCACCACGGCCGGATCGGGCCGCTCCAGCCACTGCGCGAACTCCTCGGCCAGGCGCCGCGCCTCGGTGGCGGCACGGCCCCAATCGGCCGCACGGGCGGCGTGATCGTTGCCGTAGCGTGTGAAATCGGTGCGGTCTGGCAGCTTTGCGTTGGGTAGCGCGCGCACCCATTCGGGATCAGGCGCAAGCACCACCATGCGATCGAGAAAAGACGTCGGCCGGTGCCGCCGCTTGAAACCCTTGTCCAGCCAGCCCGGCACCACGGCGCGCTGAAAGTGCGGATAGAGCACGATTCCCTCGCCGCCGCCGTAGTCCAGATGCAGGTGATAGTCGGTGATGCCGCCG
>Ga0209628_10002308_pt1 | contig 12881 bp, 11 predicted proteins | sample TergutCu122P4_FD_187285 | JGI IMG/M metagenome (GOLD analysis project Ga0209628, IMG submission 187285) | Cubitermes ugandensis P4 segment gut microbial communities from Kakamega Forest, Kenya - Cu122 P4 (SPAdes) (version 2) | ecosystem: Host-associated > Arthropoda: Insects > Digestive system...
CAAGAAACATCAATGAGTTTTGGCATCGTTGGCACATTTCGTTGTCCACATGGTTTCGGGATTATGTTTATTTCCCCATGGGCGGAAGCAGAGTGAAAACGTCGCGCTGGATATTTAATATTGCATTTGTTTTTATGTTAAGCGGGTTTTGGCACGGTGCCAACTGGACTTTTATATTTTGGGGAGCCGCTTATGCCGTGATCTATATCGTTGAACACGCTATAAGAAAGATTTTTACCCACGATTTTTCTAATCATAAATTCTTAGAAATAATAACAAATGGTGCTCGGATTTTGAAAAATTTTGTTTTGGTAACGCTCATTTGGGTTTTCTTCCGCTCGGTAGATGCGAAACATATAAAACTGATGTATTCATCTATCGTCCAGAATTTTAATATAAAAGATGACTTTTTTGTGGATTATAAGATTTGGTTCTTTTTAGTATTGTTTATACTCATTGATGTGCTCATAAGAAAAAGTCGTTTCGATACATGGTGCGGAAATCGCTCTATCTTAATCAGATGGACGATTTATGCGGTGATGTTATTTTTGATTATTGCTTTTGCAAGTGTGAACAGTTTCCCGTTTATTTACTTCCAATTTTAAACGCCATGAATAAAACAAAAATAATACTCCTAAAAATTTTACTGCTTATCTGTATGTTAATTGGAATGAATGAGTTGTATCGTATCTTTTTTTATGAAAAGGATATTCAAAAACATTCAGATGACATTAATTTGGTGCGAAATGTGGTAGAAAACGGCTGTGAGGTGGTTTATATTGGAGAGTCTTCTAATATTACCTATCGAGGCGATGATGTGGACAAACGTGCCATCAGTAGTTTGATAGCCGATTATTTTCCCGATTTAAAAGTGGGAGCTATTACGAAACCCGCAAGTCATGCAGGAATCTATTATGAATTATTAAACCAAATTCCTCAGAATTCAAAAGTTAAAACCATTATTGTTACGCTAAATTTAAGATCTTTTAATGCCGATTGGATAAATTCAAAATTGGAAACCCCTTTGCAAAAGAGTATTGTTTTGTTAAAAGATTACCCGCCGCTTTGGAATCGTTTTTTGTTGTCTTTTAAAGGTTATGATATTAAAACAGAAAGTGAAAGAAAACTGCAAGTGTATTTAGCATGGCAATTCAACACACTTCATTTTCCTTATTCGTTTCCTTATAAAAATGTAAAAGAGTGGGATAGGGCAAAGGCTATAGAAGGAGTTAAAAAAGAAGATGGTAGTTATGATGAAATGCTTACGCAGTTGGCATGTCATTTTATAAAAAATTATGCTTTTCAAATTGATACGTTAAAAAATCCAAGAATTAAAGATTTTGATAGAATTGTAAAATTAGCCCAAAAAAGAGGCTGGAATTTGGTTTTTAATTTGATGGCGGAGAATGTGGAAATGGCAGACAATTTAGTGGGAAAAGATTTGGTTTTCTTGATGAAGCAAAACAGAGATTTGTTGGTGGATTATTACCAACGAAAAGGGGTATTGGTTGCGGATAACCTTACTGCTGTTGAGGATAAGGAGTTTATTGACAGAGCCTGGCCAACGGAACACTATGCCGAACAAGGCAGAAAAATGGTTGCCAGAAATGTGGCGCAATCTCTTAAAAAGTTGCACGCTGATTATTACCGTGATGTTCAGTATTTTACACAGAAAGCACGCGAGTTTTTTAATAATTGCGATGATGAAAATCCTTGGACACAGTGGCATACAATTACAAAAGAGAAAGCTTTTTCAGGGAAAAAATCGTCGAAAACCGGAAATGGTAATGATTATGGGCTCACTTTTGAATATGGAATCAAGAATTTACCCGACTCATTAAAAACGGTTTTTATAGAGATGCAAATCTTCCAAAAAGATTTAGACCATGATGCTCAAATATTGTTGGAAATAACAAATGACATTACAGGCAAGAGAACGATAAATTTTCCGGTGAAAAATACAATAAAAGAAGTAAATAAATGGCAAAAAATAAGTTGCCAATTTGAACTGGGAGAAGATTTTTACGATGGCAGTATTGTAAAGGTTTTTCTTTATAATCCCTATAAGACTGTGATTTACTGTGATGATATCCGGGTGGTTTTTGAATAGTATGTTCCTTTTTCAAAAATTGAAAAGTTCGCTAATCTCCATTTTTGAAGTCTGTATTGAATTGAGGTTTTGAGAACGCCAAGCCCATATTTGGAACTTCTGGAGAAGTTGATAGAGGAGGCTTCTTTAAAATATTTAGTAGGACAGGTAATTTCAGCGATTTCATAGCCTGCATAAAATATTTGTGCCAACATTTGGTTATCAAATACAAAGTCATCAGAATTAGCCATAAAATTAATAGATTCTAAAACTTCTTTAGAAAAGGCGCGATATCCGGTATGATATTCTGTCAATTTTTGATTCATAACCATATTTTGAAATAATGTCAAACAACGGTTAAAAAAATATTTATACACCGGCATTCCTCCTTTTCGGGCGCCTTTTCCCAAAATACGTGATCCTAAAACCACAGAATATACGCCATTTACAATAAGATATGCCATAGATTCTATTAATTTGGGCGTGTATTGATAATCGGGGTGAAGCATAATTACCACATCTGCACCGAGTTCTAATGCTTTTTGATAGCAACTTTTTTGGTTTCCGCCATACCCCAAATTTTTCTCATGTTCAATAATCTGTTTTATGCCCAGTTTTTTAGCTATTTGAATAGTTTCATCTTTAGAGTGGTCATCCACTAAAACCACATCATCCACTATATCGAAAGGAATTTCGGAAAAAGTCTTTTCCAATGTTAGCGCAGCGTTATAAGCAGGCAACACTATACAGATTTTTTTGTCTTTTAGCATAATGTTTATTAAAATTTAAAATTTTGAAAGAGTGGGCAATAAAAATAGTGCATTTAAGTGTAAATCCATCCGTTGCAAAGATACATATTGAACAGATAGGTTGTCCATAATATATTTAGAATACCTATTCCTATGAGAAAAACATTGTAAACAAGTTTCTGTTTTGTATCTTTGAATAAATAAAGCGCCATAGTGCCCACAAATACAAAATACCCAACAAAATGAAACCCGAAGCGGTGAAGGTAGTTACAGGTCATCAGTATTATAAAAGAATACAATGCTAATAAAAGGAAAGTGATTACTCGCTTATTGGGAGTTATGGATAAAAGTTTTTCCTGATTCAAAAACAATAGTAACACAAAATAGGGAGAGCATAATAAATATCTGGAGAGCCCAAACAAGGCGCCACCTCTAAATAGTACTATAGAAGCAAAAGCAGCCATGCTACAAAAAATGATAACCAAATTCAGATAGTCTAATTTGTTTTTGGAAGAAAAGGACAGAAAAGGAATCTCTTTTTTTATAATATTTAATTGTTTTAGAGCAATATATAATAAAAAAACAGATAAAGGTATTCCTATCATGATGAGCGTTGGCACATTTACAACAAAACTCTCATACGACCAATCGTTAAGATTCATTAAGTTTGGGAAAGATAATTTATGTCCCCAATACTTTTGTGACTCTAAGAATTTGAAGATTGAGCCGCTGCCGGAGAGATATTGAATGAGAGAAAGGATTGCTGTTCCGGTTAAGACAGGGAGCGAGCCCAAACTTGTTCGTATCAGTGATTGTCGCAGATTTCTTTCTTTAATAAAAAACAGTATCTCTACACAAATAATGGCAGGAAAAACAAAGAGAATGGTGTTCCTGGATAATGAAGCTAAAGCCATCGCAATAAAATAGAGCCAATATTTATCTTTCATATAACCATACACTGCTATTGCAAACATAAGAAAAAAGGTTGCTTCAGTATAGGGGATTAGAAACACTACGAACATGGGAAGTGATAATATAATAAGAAGATTATCCCACTTTTGTTTAAACAGATAGGCTAATAGTAATAGCCCACATGTAAACATGAAGAAATTCAGAAAAATAACATGTGTTGAGGATAGTGATGAGAGTTTCCAAATATAAGAGAATAGGGGAAACATCACAAATTTCCATTCTTCCTGGGCTGAGTATCCGGTTTCTTTAATATTATAGTAATGCTCGCCATCCCATTGAAGCATATTTTCAGGAGTTATTTTCTCATAAGGTTTTTTTTCTTTACCTTTATTTCCATCCTCCATGCAATAATAATTAGAACTTATTCTTCCCAAAGTGTTGAAATAGATTTTTTCATTCTGCAATGCCCAAAATGTAATCCAAAATCCAATAAAACATAGTAAACAGATTGCAATACTTTTTTTCATTTTTTATGATTTATGAGTTTGTAAAAAAATTAACATTAAAACCGTGCTATTCGGCAGACAAAAATATAAAATTAGATTTTCAAATAAAATTTTCCCAAAATTAGATTATTTTTTTTGTAAAATCACACTACTACAATGGAATTTCAAAAATGTTTACTTTTGCAACTCTTTTTACACTATACGATCTTAATATGCAAATGAATATATTTACCAAAGAAAACACCCTTATTTATAAAGGGATAGGGATATTGTTGATTGTGTTTCATAATTTTTTTCATTGGATTCCACCTTACACGGGAGAGAATGAATGGGATTTTGACCCGGAAAGAATATCTAATTTTTATAATGGAATATTACAGTATCCATTAGAATCTATCAACTTATTGTTTTCCTATTTTGGGCATTATGGCGTTCAATGTTTTATTTTCATCAGTGGAGTAGGGTTAGCATTGTCTATGCAAAATAAGCATAGAAGTTGGAGAAAATTTATGGCAGAACGCCTCCTAAAATTATATCCGTTACTAATTACCGCATTTGTTTTTTTCTTTTTTTATGAAATTATTATAAATTTAAAAATGATGGGGTGGTATTGCTATAGGGAGTTTATATTGAAATTTTTGTTTATACATACTTTTAATATTACAGAAGATTCTGCCATAACTTTATCGGGACCCTGGTGGTTTTTTGGTTTAATATTTCAGTTGTACTTATTATTTCCTTTACTTTATAAAATGATAAAAAAATACAACTTTAAAGCATTTATTCTGATTTCTCTTGTTTCTTTTGTATGGATTTATATCTCACAATTTGTTTATTCACCAAAAACAGGCATTATGTTATTTCAAAATGCTCCGGGGCATCTTCCCGTATTTTCTTTGGGAATATTACTGGCGCTAAATCCATCAAAAAGAATTCATTTTATTTGGGTACTTTTATCATCTGTAATTTTTACTTTAGGAAATTTTTATAAGCCATTTTTCCCGCTCACTTTTCTAAGTGTTACGCTCATAATTTATTGGGTATTATCCAAGAGTATGCCCTTTATTTTAGATAAAACCAGAAGCATAAAAGCAGTTCTGCTTTATTATGGTTCCATTTCTATGATTTTATTTGTTATTCACGGACCATTAAGAAATCCGTTTATAACTATTAGCGGAGAAACTTTTTGGGAAAGACTTTTGGGAGGGGGCTTGTTCCTAATAGCCGCTACCGCACTTTCAATTTTAGGAGAAATGATGTATAAGTGGTTGGTAAAGAAGATAAATACTTTGATTTAAGGGAATGGTATCTGGGTAGTAGGTGAATAAATGTGCTCATAAAATTTTTTTGATATATCTCTATTGAGCAAACTAGCTAATAAATCCAAATTATCAGTATATATTTTTTGATTTCTTTTTTAATAATCAACTATTTCAGAATTGCCACAATTTTTTTGTCAGCCATTTTTATGGTATGGTAATAAGAATCGAAAACCACGGGGAGGGTCTCATCCACTATATCACTTCCTCTTTGTAAATTAAATTTATGATAATCAAATAGATACATATACATAAAGGGACACCCTTCTTTTAAGTTCAGGTGTACCATATTTTTAATCACCCGATTGTCAACAGCAACATTTTCAACCACAGGCGAAAAGCCTATATTATGGACAATAGTTATGGCATAGGGTTCTTCTGTTCTATCGGGCAACAATGAGGATAGATCGCTTACTAATAATTGGGTTCTAAAATCATCATATCTTTTTTGGTCGGCTAAAGCGTTTCCGTAAGAAAAAGAAAACACAAAAAAGCACCAAATTAAAAGTATTGAGGGCAATGAAAATATTTTTTTTAATGAAAAAGCGATATCCACACACAAAATGGCAAGAAAAAATCCTACGGCATACATTGCCCGCGGAGAAAATAACGGATTGTCAAGTAACAAATAAACTCCAAAAATAGATGCCACTAACAAAAGTAAAAAAATAGAGGTCAAGCAGATTGAAGCGATTTTATTTATTTTTGAAAAAACTATGGTTTTTACATAAAATATTGCAATTATGACCATGGATAGTATTTTCCACTTTATGTTAAAATCGTAGTTCATTTCCATAAAATATCTTTTGAAATTTTGCAGAGAAACAGAAATCATACTCCCGATTTTTGTTATATCGGATGATACATAGCTGTTTACATTTGCTAAAAACAACAACTTAAACATCAGTAAGGCTACACAATAACTACCCAAAGCAATCCCCAGAAAAGTGAAATTATTTTTTAAAGACTCTTTTTTATAGAGCAGATTTGTAAAAAAGAGATAGAGTGTCATCATTATGAAAATACCCGACGAAGCCTGGTAAGTCATGGTCATTACCAAGGTTGCCGCAACGCAGACCAAAGCAAACAACCATCTGTTTTGTTGCCTAAAAAGGAAAGGGAACACACTTGCCAAAATGGATAATGCCATATAGGGCGCATCGTACTTATAGGAGAGGCACGATAAGAAATAGGGTATCAGTCCAATAGGTAAAGTTACAAGCAACAAAAGCTTATCCGTTTTGCTGGAAATCACTTTTACTAAAACAATTCCTGTAAGCGATAATATAAGACAGGCAATTAATTGCGGTAAAGGCGAAATATCTGTTAAACGTCTACCCGCGTGAAGAAAATAACTAAGAAACGTTGAAATATAGCGGGAGAAATCTCCGGTTAAACTATTCCCATCAATATTTCTTCGAATATCGTCAACATAATTAAAATTGGTACGAATTATACCGATAATTGCCAAAAAGTAGATAATAAATAAGAAAACCAGCAAAGAGGCAAATTTTTTCTTGTCAAATTTCAATGCGGATAGGAAAGATTGCATAGATGTTATTTATGCGGCGAAAATAGATAAAAATCCTCTGTATCTGTTACAACAAAATACTATAATTATTCTATTGAGTATCTTGGGCTTTCATAAGAGGATATGTAAAATCCGGCCTATTCTTGGAGTTTTTTATTAATGCTTGTATTTGGTTTATCGCAAGGCGTATTGTCTAAATATAGTTCTGCCCCCGGTGGCACTTCAAAACCATCTAATAATTCAATAGAGTTAACTGCCCTTAAGCAAACATTATCTCCTGCTTGTATGGTATTTGCGCCACTTAGGGTAATTGAATTTTTAACCTTGTAGTCGTAATTGGCTAATTGGGTAGTGTTGGTAATACTGGCATTATTAGCGCAATCGTATTTTAAATCGTAAACTTTCACGTAATCAACATACCAATAGTCCACAAAAGGTGGGGCTTGGGGTGCGTTTTTAATACCTGAACCTAAAATTATTCGAACATGATCAATGATATTATGATTATTTAATGTTCTAATGGTTTTACCATCAACAAACCATGTAATTTTCTTAGAGTTCCATTCAATTGCATAAGTATGCCAATCTGTATAATTGAATCCGGGCAAAATCTGTTCTTGAAAATAATTTTCTTTGCATGGGTCATCCTCTGGATTAGGATATTTTTTAGGGTTAGGGTAACATGTATGAATATTGGTTGTAACTGTGTTTGGTGGCAAGGTGCCAATCATTTCAAAAATGTCAATTTCTGCTTGATTTGTAGAGCCCTCTCTTGCCCAGGTCCAAAAAGCGTGGTGATAGTATCCGGTGTGGTAGGGGAGTTTAATCTTTGCTTCAATATAGCCAAATTGAGGACAATAATCATATTTTGTTTCTGCCCAGCCGGATGTATAATAGTGCCATCCGGGATGGCATTGTCCACACGCCCAGGTTTCTACCGTGTATGTACCACATGGCGGACAATTTGCTCCATCATTAGCAATTTTTATAACCAGATTACTGTCTGCTACCCAAACATTCTCCTCAAGATGTAGCTGAGGTTCATTAACTCTTTCACAATCGCCATGGTCACAATAATGCGCTTTCAGCCATTTTATATTGTCAAAACTATTAAAATCATCTTTCCATTTCAATTGCCAGTGGGGGTCGTTTGTATTTGGGTTATCCGTAGGGATTTGTGCAAATGCTATATGTATGAACAAATAACACACAATAAGCATAATTGTTTTATTCATTTTTGCCTCCTTTCTTTCTAATACCGTTAATAGCACATCTTGAAGTGCTTCCTAATCCTTCATATCCACATTCAATATGTACTTTAACTTTTTCTTCAAATTTGCCTTTAGCATAATAATGCGGATCTTGAAAATATTTGAATATATTTCCTGACTTATCAACATTTAGAGTTAATAAAGTTGATTCCCTATATTCAACATTTAATTCATCATCATTATTTCCAAGACTTATTTTTCCTAAATAATAAGAAGTATCTAGTGTACTGCTGCCCCCTACACGATAATAGTGCTCCACTACAAAATCCCAATCTCCACTCCATTGGGCACGGAAATCTTTATTATCTTTTTTACATGCAGAAAAAAGAGTAACACAAATTATAATGATTGAAAACCAGAAAATTATATTTATTTTTTTCATAACATAATGATTTTAAAGTTAAACAATGCAAATTAACTATTATTTCGTTAAAATCATACGTTTCGAATCAATAATTTCATTATCTGCCACCAGCGTGTAGAGGTACATACCGGCGGGAAGTTCAGAGCCATTAACAATGATGGTATTTAAACCGGCCCGTGTAACAGGATATGCTTTTAACTCACTGCCCTGTAGATTGTAAATATAGATAATCGCTTGCTGTGCCGTTTCCGGGAGATAACAGGAAATTTCGGTATTGGAAGAGAACGGATTGGGTGCATTTTGAAACAAAATTGCTTTCTCTTGAGGTAGTTGTGGCTCTTCAAGTTGCAAGGGATTAGAATTATTACAGCAAATAGAGACTTTTTTTTGCAATTCAAGAATATCGCTACGAATAGCTTGCAACTCTATTAAATCTATTTCTTGATTAGAAACAATATTTTGAAGAATTTCAATTTTGTTTTGCTGATTCTCTATTATCGTTTGTTGCTCTTTTATTGCTTCTACCAAAACAGGAATCATTCCAACATAATCAACAGAATAATAATTATTTGTTGGGTTTGGGGGAAGTACTAATTCGGGAAATATTTTCTCCAATTCTTGTGCAATAAACCCAAACTGTTCTCTTCTTGCTAATTCTTCAAAACCGGTAATTCCTCCAACGTCAGAGTCTCTTTTATATTGATAACTTTTTCCATCAATCTTCAATAGTTTACTTAATGTATTCTCTAAAGGTTTAATATTTTCCTTTAATTTCTCATCCGACATTTTGTATGTGTTATAATAATATAACCAATTAATGTATGCGGCATTTACTATATAGGTTTGGTTGCCTAACATAAAATTTTGAGTTTTGCAATAGAGTTGCGGCGCGCCCCACTGGTTTGCTCCATCTATAAAAATATCTTCCCAACCTTGCCCATACAGAGAAAACCTGGCATTGCCTTTCAAATCTAATTTGTAGGTGGGGTTATTGGTTCCTACACCTAAACAGCCATTATTGGCCACTTTAACCTGATTCATAGCGCTTGCCGTAATTAACAGCAGCGCAAAAAATAATACAATTTTTTTCATACGTAATTCAATTTTAATTTTTCTGCAAAGAACGTACAAATCTTAGTCATTCTCACATTTTTATTATCCAATGTAGCTATAATTATTAGCGAATTACGCTACAAAAAATAATACTTTTCGCTATTCCTGTTTTGTTTTCTTTTTTGGTTTACAAAATCGGAGTGAAATGAGAAAAAATCCATATCTAAAACAATGGATATTCTTTCCAATAACTCTGAGTCAATATATTTTTTTTGGAATATTTTATACATATTGGTTTTATGGCAATGAATTTTTTTTGCTAACCACGATGCGGAGATCCCTTTCTCTTGCAAGGTTTCCTGAATCAGTTTTCCAAAATGTATAGGGTTATTGTGCATATTATAAAAATCGTGAACTCAATTCTCCAATTTCTGAGGCCTTCGACTGCCTATTACACAAGATTAGAAAGCTCACGATGTTTAGTCGGAGTATCTATTGTGTAATAGTTTTGAAGTTGTCGAAGCTTCAGAAATTGTAGAAAAATAAAATATTTTGCAATGGTTACGTTGTGCCTGTTAGCACACTGTTTATTATGTCATATTCAAATAATTTTTTAGTTAACACTTAATTTAAAAACCCCGCCACTCCTGATTTTAGTTTTTGTTTTTTGCGAAATAGGGTGCTGATTTTATCCCACGAAATAAAATTAATGAAAATAATAAATATGGCGGAAAGAGAGATAGCCTGTATCCGGTAAGTGTACCACCAATGCCACCAACTGTGCTGGGCAAGAACAAGATACCATAAATAGGGAAAAGTAGCGACGATGAATAAAAGCAGGTTCGTTTTAATCTCTTTTTTATTAAAGAAAAAAACCACTAATGGTAATAACAATATAAAAAACAGGTAAATGAAGAACAGGGGTAGCAGATTAATATTGGAAATGACGGCGTCTAACCGAGAGTTGGTTTCAATACCTGCACGATATAAAGCAGTATTCATAGCGCTTTGGAAAACATTTACATCCGTAAAGACAGTTCCCAACGCCCATTTGGATGCCCAGGTTAAAGCATAGCCCGTTCCCCACAACCCGCTAAACAAAAATAACGCAGATAATCTTTTCTTAAAAGTTTCCTCTTTTTCTGCCAATAAATACACTACCAAGGGCAATCCGCAGGTTAATAAGGGTGCGGTTAATAAATCTAAATATGAGGTAAAACACCCTATAATAAAAGAGAGTAAAAGAATTTTCTTTCTATTTTTGAAATGGTTGCACACCAAAATAGAGGCAATAACAGAGAGGGCTACCACAGAAAAAAATTGTATCGAAAATTGAGTAACAAAAACATTCACAAACAGTAATCCCATAAAAAAGGCGATGGTTCTTCTCATCCCCGTAAGCTGAAATAATTTTATTCCTAAAATGAAAAATAAAATAGAGGAAATGGCATATAACATCCATCTGATTACAGTATAGTTGGTAAACAACAGAAAAGGTCTGAGCAAAAATGTATTTCCAAACCAGTATCTCGGATAGGGAACAATGATAACATCTTCTAAATCTGTTTGCCGCTTCAGCGCGCTAACAATATTCAAATCATATTGGGCAGCATGCTTTCCATACATGGCAGACTTTACCGGTTGTTTATTGTTGATGGTATAATTTTGGCTTAATATAATGGCATCCGTAAAATTATCCATTTTGCATTCCTGTTTGTGAAGAATAGCATACGGGTAGTTTTCGCCGTCATCCATAACCATGGCGGGAACAGACTTGGCAATATTCTTTTTAATAGGCTGGGTGGGCAAAAGGCAAACCAAAACCGAGTAGGTAAAAAAAACGGCAATTAGCGTAATAAAAACTAAGGAATATGTAATGAACTCTTTTTTCATCTTTTATTATTTATTAAAGTTGCTAAGTTTCAATTCGTATGATTTTCGTTCGTTACGAATCATATTATCTAAAATCAGGCCGGCAAAAAAACTAAGCAGAGCAGACAGTGAAAGAAAACCGGATACAATAAGTGTTGGAAAACGAGGTACTAATCCGGTTTCGATATAGATAACGAATACCGGAATAAACAAAACGATGGCTATAAGCAGAAGCAAGGCAGCAATCCACCCGAAGAATTTCAGCGGGCTGTATTCTTTAAACAAACTGAAAATTGTTTTAAGTACTTTTATTCCGTCCCGTCGGGTATCTAATTTAGAAAAACTACCTTCGGGGCGGTCTTTGTAGTCTATTTGTATTTCTTTGAGAAAGAAACGTTTATCCAAAGCATGAAGGGTCATTTCCGTTTCAATTTCAAATCCTCCCGACATAACCGGAAACAACTTTACAAAGGGTTTACTAAACGCACGATACCCTGTCATAATATCTTTTACATCAGTTCTCCAGATAAAGTTAATCAATCCCCGAACCAATCTGTTTCCAAAATTGTGAAAAGGGCGTTTGTTTTCTTCAAAGTAAGTTGAACTTAGCCGGTCTCCGATAACCATATCCACCCCTTTTTCCAATACTAAGCTCACCATTTCACGTGCATGTTTTGCAGGGTAGGTGTCGTCTCCGTCAATCATCAAATAGCAGTCGGCATCAATTTGGCGAAACATACTTCGAATCACATTCCCTTTTCCCTGCTGATATTCGTAACATACCGTAGCGCCTGCCTCTTCGGCAAGTATTGCTGTTTTATCTGTAGAATTGTTATCATACACATAAATAGTTGCTTCGGGCAACACTTCTTTAAAGTCGGTTACAACTTTTCCGATAGTTTTTTCTTCGTTATAACAGGGTATTAATACGGCTATTTTTTTCATAATTGCATAGCGGTTATTTATGTGGCGAAAATAGATAAAAAATCCTCTACATCTGTTACAACAAAATACTATAATTATTCTATTAAGTATCTTGGGCTTTCATTAGAGGATATGTAAAATCCCGCCTATTCTTGGAACTTGTTATTGATTACGGTATTTGGCTTATCGCAGGGCGTATTGTCTAAATATAGTTCTGCCCCCGGTGGCACTTCAAAACCATCTAATAATTCAATAGAGTTAACTGCCCTTAAGCAAACATTATCTCCTGCT
>Ga0209628_10002309_pt1 | contig 12880 bp, 13 predicted proteins | sample TergutCu122P4_FD_187285 | JGI IMG/M metagenome (GOLD analysis project Ga0209628, IMG submission 187285) | Cubitermes ugandensis P4 segment gut microbial communities from Kakamega Forest, Kenya - Cu122 P4 (SPAdes) (version 2) | ecosystem: Host-associated > Arthropoda: Insects > Digestive system...
TGGGGATAAATACTTGAAATTCCAACGTTTTAATGGTGAAGCAAATGAATTCAACTCAATACACTTGAAAATCAGGAATATCCATAACTCCTTTGATAATAATAGGTTAGCTCACTATACAGTCAAACTACTAAGGGCGCAGAAGATTCGAAATTTCCCAGCCCCGTAAAAGTGACAATTTGATCCCGTTTTCGGTATAGTAGATGATCGGTGCCGTATCAAGGTACACCACATTACTCTTGAGAAAATCTAAGGAACAGTATAAAAATAACAATGGCAGCCGGGAACGGAGCGCAGTGACCGGATCAAACCGCTGGGAAATCCGGTCACTTCACTGCGTTACGTTCCCGGCTGCCATTCACAAAATGCGGTTGTTATTTTTATACTGTTCCTAAATAACGGCAAGCGGCAACAGCGTTCGATTGAATCGTACCCCAAGTGAGCAAGTGAGCATGTTGTATTTTAACGAGTTTTGAGGTCAATGACCCCCATTAACCAAACGGTTCTTCAGAGATTGCCACAAGGTGCGGACCGTCTGCTTCTTGGGGGCGGGATTGAGGTACTGGTTTGCCTCTGTTTCGCTTTTGAGTTCCTTGACCCGAATGCTTCGGAACGCCACGGGATCATTATGACCCAGGAAACCGATAAGCCCGGTTTTATTGAAAACGTGCGGTTTTCCGTCCAACGCTTCCTTCTTTCCTTCCACGAACTCGGTCATGTCGGCGTCCACGATCACCTGGTTGTTGCAGATAACCTTGATCTTATTACCGTAAACGATGATCTCTTCCTGATTCCACTCACCGACCGGACGGAGTGAACCGCGAACTGCCGGGATGAATCGGTACACGCTGCCGTGAGCTTGCCACGGTTCGATGTTTTTATACTGCTCGTGAGTATCGTCAAGTATCTGAATTTCATGGCCGTTGTATGCTGCATTGACACCGAGCCGGGTTCGGATTCCGATCCCGTTGTTTCCCGCCGGAGGAAGTTTGAACTCGAACCGAAATACGAAATTTTCGTACTCTTTTTTCGTAACGAGATTTCCGCCATGATCGCAAACGATGGTGCCGTCCACCGCTTTGTAGCCGTCCACCGCTTGTTGCCAGATTTCCCTGTCGATTTCTTTTCCGTCGAACAGTAGTTCGAATTGGGCGGCTTTCTCCCGGTTCGAAAGGGTATTCGGTTGCGCCGAAGCAAAACCGGTAATGGACGCTACAAACAATAATACAAACAAGTAAATTTTTTTCATGGGTGATTCTTTGTTGGAGTTATGGAGGGCAGTAGAGCATCGGAAATAGGAGGGCGTTTTTCACTTATCACCGATTTTGAGGAGATTCCTGACCCGCAGACCATCATTCTACTCCTGAAGCACACGGAAAACAAGAGACGTTTCCCGCAATTTGCAGCTTTTTGACGATAATGACGCAAAGTTACGGAACTTGAAGCGAAAACGTCGCCGATGTTTTCCCTTTTTTGAACGAGATATACGACGGCAGACCGTTTTTGTCGGTAACGTCCACCGTAAACAGAATCGCCGGGGAAAGCTGCACGATGTTGACGTTGTCGTCTTGCGCCGAACATTCCAGTGCGTTTGACTCAATCCGGACGGTAACAGTGCCGCTTCGCTTGGTCGGGTCGGAGATGGAAACGAAAATTTCCGTATCCGTTTCCCGGATTATTACCGAGGATTTTCGGTCCGCTGTGATCGGACCGACCGTTTTCGCCGCATCCTCCCAGAAATTGACGCCGGTGAGATGCAGGTTCTTTTCATACACGCCGTGTGCCTCGACGGAATTTTCAAGAATGATAATGTCGGGATTGAACGCGTAACTTGCCACTTGTTGCGCTGATTTGTTCGGCAGGATCACGTAGCTGTAGGACGCATCTTTGGGATTGACACCATGATCGAAATAGAGCGTGAGGTAATTGGCCTTTAACTCCCGGTCAAGCGACGCCAATCGAACGTTATTGATCGAACGCCAGTTTCCCGACCGCTCGCCCCGTTCAATCTTCACACCGAGGCCGTTGGGGAAATAGTAGCCGATGTCGCTGTTTGCGTCGCTACCGGACAAGTAGGCCCAGGTTGGTTTTGCGGATTCTTCGAGATCGCGGCTGAAGAGGAACTCGTTGCTATTGTCCGGTTTCAGTTTTCGGTTTTCGATAATCGTTTCAACAATTTTGTTGTCTGTTGCATTGATTCCGCTGCCGAGAGCGACGATTTCGTCGTCGAACATGAACCACGATTTTTTCGCCGCGAGGGTTTGGCCGTGGGGTTTGAGGTGCATTCCGGCAATACCGTACAGGTTGTCGATGGACGTTCCGCCCGCCCAGGAGTCGCCGTTGAGCGTGTGGGCCGCCGTTTCCGACTTTTGGTTGACCGTTGTGCCCGGCAAACGGTAAGGATCCACCGTAGGCCAAAAATCGTCACTGAATTGCCCCAAATCGCCGTTGTACAGATACGTCATACCGGCACCCGTGTTCCAGCCTTTCAGATTTTCGCCGATGATCGCTTCGTAGTTTTTCACGATATGACTGTACATACTGATCGCAAACGTAAAGTCCGGCCTTGAATGGACGACGCTCGCCATCGATGGAAACTGCTTGTGAAAAACGGGCTTGTCGGCAAGTCGTACATTGGCGTCATTCATAAGCCGTTTCAGTTCGTTGATGAAGAACACGTAGTTATTGTTGTTCGAAACCTCTTTACCGTAGTAGATGCTCCTGTGAGTTGCCGCAGTGATCCAGTGTTTTATCAGCTCCTGGATCGCCCGTCCCTCGCTTTCCGGTACGACTAAAGTGAAAAGATACATCGAACGTATAATGACATGACCGATTAAATGGTCGCTTTCGGTTTCGCGCGACATGGAACGTCCACGGACCATATCCATCATCAGACCGTTGTAGATAACCGGTGCATAGGCTTCTTTGATCCACCGGATTGCCAGATTTTTGCTCTCCGGGCTGAGATCGTAGACCGTACCGTTGACGAGATAGGCGAGTTTTGCGGCAGATTCGATGGCCGATGCGCCGTAACTGCCGGTATACGGATGGGTACCGTGCATCAGGTAGGAGCCGTCGGCGTAGAAACCGTTTCCTTCGGTGGAATACTTGAACCAGACAGTATCCATGTCGTCAATGATTGTTTTGAGGGAAGCGTCGTCTTTGCACAGCACGCCGATCAAGAGGCGTATGAACAGGTTCCACATGACGTTTGCGTCGCCCGGGGAGGGTTTGCCTTCCTTGACATGAATGCGCAGAGCTTCAACGCAATGCTCGTATTGTTGCGCCGTCATTTTGTCTTTCATCATCACGAGACAATCGATGAATCGCAATGGAGAGCCGACTTGCCAGTCCCACCAGTTGCCGTAGGTTTTGCCGTCGATCTTGAATTTGTTTTCGTTCATCCAAAGAATCGCGCCGGCAACGTCGCTCCCCAGTTCTTGATTCTCGTAAAGTCTGCCCCCCTTTGTTCTGTACGCCTGGCACATCACGCTCAGCCGCAGGAACGAGTTCGTCATTTCGTAAGACGCGGCCTGGAGGTTCTTGTCCGTGAATTCCATCGGCAAATTTGCCCAAAGAAACGTTCTGTCAGGATTTTTTTCCAGCGTATCCCAATACGTTTGGGCGGAATCGTTGATTTCCTGAATTTTTGCGGCCACATCAGGATCGCTTGGGTCGAGGAACGGTCCTCCGGTCAAAAAGTCGTAGAATTTCTTTTCGATTTGCTCACAAGCGTCTGTCGGAGACGACGCGGCGTTTGACGGACCGATCAGGGCGACAAACAAAAACAGAATGACAAAAAGTTTCACGGAATTTTCCATTCGTTTTCCCATTTCTCTCATTTCTCCGTATACCCATATTTCTTAATATACCCGCCCCAGCGACACTGGATTTGTTCGGCAATCGCAGGTTCGATCTCGAACTTGTTCTTCTTGTACTCTTTTTGCGAATCGGCAAATTGCTCAATGTTCCCTTTGATCCGTTCGAAATCGTCGAGGTTCAAACATTCGTAGATTTTTCGAACCGTTTGTACCGGATCGGACGTGAGTTCCTTGTACGCAATGTCGCAAAACTGATCGCTTTTGAGTAGCGGAACGTCGGCTTCGAACGCGTCGTACATCTCCTCGAACGTGCGGAGAATATACTCTTCCATTCCGTTTCCGGTCGGAACCTGAAGCCCTTCGTCTTTGGCAAGCCGCATCCAGAGATTGTACGTCGACGGGAACAATTTGTACGGGTTCCGGTGAATATGAACGAACTTTGCGTCGGGGTAGCGGCTTAAAATCGTTCGAATTCTTGCCGTGTGCGGCGGCGATTTCAAGAGGACTCGCTTTGGAGTTTGTACCGTCAGGCTACGGAGAAAGAAATCAAGCGAGTCAAGCCAAGCGTTACGTTCTTTTTCGCTGACGTCGCGGAGCGTCAAAAACCGCTGGTATTTCGGCGGGGTATTTGCAAAAAGCAAGTGAAGGTACGGTGAGGGGCAACCGAGCGCACACAGGGCGAACTCGTCTTCCTGCGGTCGGTCAAACCCTGCTGCCATGTTGTCGATGGGCCGTTTTTTCGGCATCAAAAACGAAGCCGCCGGTTTCAGAAAATTTCGTGACACCAAAAAATGCGCCGGTGTGAAGCAGGCGTAAGTGTCCGCAAACGTGAACTCCGGGTCGAGGATCATGTACTCGTGCAAGAGCGTCGTTCCGCTGCGCCAATGTCCGATGATGAACACCGGCGGAGCGACGAGCTGCGTTTTCGCAATTTTGCCGCCGTAAAGGAGCTTTTCAAGCAATGCGAACGAAGAGTTCATGACGCCAAGCCCGGTGACAAACCCGGCCATTGCGTACCGTTTGGGGGAAACGCGATATCCGCCGCGATGAAGCGTCGCAAGCCAGGCACCGAGCGTCATACCGTCCCAAAAACGCGGATACCAAAAACGATCCTGATACCCACCGAGTTCCACTTTTTTGATTGACATGACGGCTCAAAGTGTAAGCGGATTAAATCTTAGGGCACCCGGCTAAGTGATAGGTGATAGGTAATAAGTATTTCCTATGCCCGATGCCCGATTTCCGATGCCCTTCCTTTACTGTCGGCTCACGGCTTTTAGGTCGCTGACACCGAGGGGAACGCCTTTGATGATTCCTTCGCAGACGATTTTGTCGTTAAGAATTCCTTGAAACTGAGCGGAGATGAGTTTTTTGCGAAAATTCAACAATTTCGCCTGGACCACGAATCGGTTGCCCGGGGTGATGATTCCACGAAAGCGGACGTTTTCCAGACCGGCGAAACCCATGATGCAGTTGTCCATCAATTGATGCTTTCCGGCGTAATAGCTTGCCAATTGAGCGGCGGCTTCGCACATGATAACGCCCGGCATGAGGGCAAAGTCCGGCATGTGTCCGCGAACCCAAAATTCCTGCTCCGTCAGATCACGATAGCCCGCACACTCTTTGTTTTCCCAGTCGTCGTACACAATTGCCGTCAACTGTTCCATTTCGAACCGTTGCTGGTTGAAGCGGCGAATTTCCGTCAAGTCGGCAATCGGCTTGTTCAAATCATACAGGGCCGGATCGATGAGAAACGATTTTTTCATGATGGAGCGTTCTGTAAGTGGAAAGATCAGGTCCGCACGATCCGGCGCTTGGCACGCCGGGCTTTCGCACAGGAAGGACGCTTTCCGTGATTGGCTTTTTTGATTTTACGTGTGGTCTTGGACATAAGATTTTGCTGATGGTAAGGGCGGAATTTCCTGAAAAACAACCTTGGATTATAGTGGGAGTGTTTGTTTTGCAAAGGGGGCAAATAACAAATAACGAATAACAGTGACCGGATCGAATGGTTGGGAAATCCGGAGTGATTTGTGATTTTTGACAGAATTTTCCATGCCCTTTACAATTTGCGATTGGAGGAATAAGATGAGAGTTGATGTGAAACGCAAAAAAGAAAAGAAAAAATAAACGGCTTGGTTTTTGTGTTACAGTCATCTATTTTTGGGGTGTAGCCGTGATTTTAGGTCGTTTTTCGTTTCGAAAACTGGGGAAACAACCTTATTTTCACCTTATTTTTCTGACAAAACAACCTCAGTAGCGACGAAAGCCCACAAACCGAAACTGCAAAACAGTCAAGGAAGTGACAAAATCGGATTCTGGCGGATTAACGAATGATTCGCCAAGATAATTTACGGAGCAAGATACACAACTTGTCAGCGTCCCGGACGCTCGGCTAAACAATTTTTCACACCAGCACCATGAAACATCTCTACCTGATTGATTACACTATTATTGCTCTCTATTTTTTGCCGATGATCGTCATTGCTTGGGTGACGATGCGTCGGGCGGGAAAAAGTTCATCGGAGTTTTTTCTTTCCAGTCGAACAATGCCGTGGTGGTTGCTTGGCTTTTCACTCGTCTCGACGACGTTTGCCGCCGATACGCCGTTACTTGTCACCGGTCTGGTTCGTAAATACGGCGTCGCCGGTAACTGGCTCTGGTGGGCGTTCCTATTGACCGGGATGACCACCGTGTTCATTTACGCAAAGCTCTGGCGGCGGATTGGTGTCATGACCGACATTGAGTTTTATGAAGTCCGTTATTCCGGGAAGCCCGCCGCGTTTTTACGGGGATTTCGCACCATTTACATCGGCTTGGTGTTCAACACGATGGTGATGGCGGCGGTGACACTGGCCATGCTCAAAATCGCCGGTACCATGCTGGGAACGCCGCCGATTTACACGCTTATCCTGGGTGGTGCCATCACATTATTGGTAACGATGCTCGGCGGCTTCACCGCGGTGATCTGGGTCGATTTTCTTCTCTTTTTGGTCGCAATGGCAGGTGCCATACTTGCCGCCATTTTCGTGCTTGGAATCCCGGAGGTCGGTGGTTTAAGCGGGCTTTTCGGAAACGAGTGCGTGCGTGGTAAAATGTCAATCTTCCCTGATTTTAGCAACACGGATGCGATCATAACATTGCTTGTGATTCCGCTGGCGGTGCAATGGTGGAGCGTCTGGTATCCCGGTGCCGAGCCGGGCGGCGGCAGTTACGTGGCCCAGCGAATGCTTGCTGCGAAAAACGAAGCCCATTCCGTCGGGGCCGTGCTCTTTTTCAATTTCTGTCACTACGCCGTAAGACCCTGGCCCTGGATTATCGTTGCGCTCGCGTCCTTGATCGTCTTTCCCGATTTGGAATCGTTACAAGAAAGGTTTCCCCACATGGAAAACATGGTGCGGGATGACTTGGCGTATCCTGCCATGTTGACGTTTCTGCCGCCGGGATTGTTCGGCCTGGTGTTTGTTTCGCTTCTCGCCGCTTACATGTCCACCATCGCCACGCAATTGAACTTGGGAGCGTCTTATCTTGTCAACGATTTTTATCATCGCTATATCAACCGTAACGCCAGTGAAAAACAACTCGTCATGGCAGGACGCGTCAGTACGGTTGTCATCATGATTCTCGCCTCACTGATCGCAGTCCACCTTCGAGGGGCGGTCGAGAGTTTCGAGATTCTGCTCATCATCGGGGCCGGGACAGGGTTGCTTTTCATGCTGCGATGGTTTTGGTGGCGGATCAGTGCTTACAGCGAGATTGCCGCCATGGCGATTGCACTCCCGGTGGCGTTGTTTTTCAAAATGGGGGGCGGCGAGCGACTTGGCCTTTCCCCCGGATGGGAACTGGTGATTGCCGTTGCCATCACAACGGTCGGATGGATTATCGCTACTTTACTGACGCCGTCGGACGATCCGAAAGTGTTACGCGAATTTCTCCGCCGCACCCGAGCAAATGGGCCTGGCTGGCAGAAAATCATCGACGAGGCCGCCAGGGATGGGGAACCGATCCCAGACGCTGGTGAACAGTGGTCGGTCCCGATTGGGATTTTCTGCTCGGTGATCGGGTGCATCGCCGTTTATGCGGCACTGTTCGCCGCCGGGGCTTTCCTGTACGGAAACCACACCACAGGGATTGTACTCACGGTGATTGCCGCGATTTCCGGTGCGTCGATTTTACTCCTGTGGAATCGCGTTTCCGGAGAAAGAGAATAAGATTGCAGACAGCAGATGGCAGACGGCAGATTGCAGAACTCTGCCGTCCGCCGTCTGCTGTCTGCCGTCTTATTCTATGCCCGACGCCAGGCGTTTGAATTCAAAAATGAGTAGCAAAACCGCCAGGATGATTGCGCCGAGATCGGAAATCGGGGTGGAGTACCAAATTCCGTCCAGACCCGTTGCGCCGGGGATTCTTTCAAACACGTAAGGCAGAAAGAGAAGGAGCGGCACCAACAGGAGCACCTGGCGGAGCATTGACAAAAAAAGCGACAAAAGCGGTTTGCCGCAGGATTGAAAGTAGGATATTGTTATGATCGCAAGTCCGACGCCCGGCAACATAATGGAAAAAACCCGCACGGCATGGGTGCCCAGTGAGAGAATTTCCGCACGATTCGGCACGTTCGATTTGATGAACGGCAGAATCAACCATTCCGGCCTGAGCATCACCAGAATAAAAGTCAGCGTTGAGAATAAAAACCCGACAAGCAGCGCAAAAGACAGCGTTTGACGCACCCGGTCGAAACGCCGGTTTCCGATATTGTAGCCGACAATCGGTTGCATTCCTTGTCCGAGTCCCAAAAGCGGCATGAGAAACAGCATGAACACGGAAAACAGAATCCCCATGATTGCGATGGAAATTTCCGCTCCGTTCTCCAGACCGTGAATTTTGCCGTAAATCTCGCCGTAATACTTGAGCTGGTGGTTCTGCAAAATCTGCAAAACGCACCCCATGATCTGCATTGCGAACGGCGGAAATCCGTAGGACGCGATTTGAAAAATCCGTCGATAATCGAACCGGATGTACCGGAATCGAATTTTCAAAAGCGTTCGTCCGCTGAAGTAGAGCCAAAGAACCCAAACGGAAGAAAGGGCTTGTGCCAGAATCATTGCCAAAGCGGCTCCCCAGATGCCGGTGCCGAGAACCACGAGAAACAGCCAGTCGAAAAAGATGTTTGACAGTGCTCCGATGAGCATGGAATACATGGCGACTCGCGGCTGTCCTTCGGCGCGGATAAAGCTGTTGACGCCGAACGAAATCGTCTGGAACAGGATTCCGAAAAGAACGAGTCCCAAATACTCTTTGGCAAGCGGCAGAGAAACCGCAGTTGCTCCGAACAAGTAGAGCATCGGTTCGAGAAACAGTGTTCCAATCACGGCAAAGAGCAGCGAAATGAGCGCAAAAAGAAAGAGCGATTGTCCGATAATCTGTTCCGCTTCGCCGTTTTTCTTTTCGCCGAGTTTGATCGAAATGATCGTTGATGTACCGATTCCGATGAGCATTCCGAAAGCGTTGAAAATCATCACTGCCGGAAAGGAAAGCGTCGCGGCAGTGATCCCGATTTCGCCGATGGTTTGTCCGATGAAAATCCGACCGACGATATTGTACGTTGCATTGACGACCATGCCGAGTATGGCCGGAATCGAATACTGCCAAAGCAGAACACGAATCGGAGCATTCTCCAATCGTCGTGTTTGCTCGGAATGGTCCATAGAAGTAAATCGGGAAATCGGGAATCGGGCTTGTTATTTAACGTTACACTGGGTGTCGCCGCGATTTTAGGTTAGGTATTTTTTTAGTTTCGAAAACGTGGAAACAACCTTATTTTCACCTTTTTTTTCCGAACAAAACTATCTTAGTAGCAAGCGGCCCCACACACCACCCCAACCTTATTTACCTTATTTTTTGAGCGAAAAAAGGTCGTTTTTTGGTTACGGTTATCCCACGAATCCTTGCACTTTGCATTTAATTCTCTTGGAAAAATGCACGCCATGACCAATCAATCGGACGCCCTGAATCTTGGGGATGTTCGCACGCGATCGCGTAAAGGTGGGTAATTTGCTCCGGGGTGTATTTTTCACGTTGACCGTTGTAAGGATCGTCGGCAAGGACAAATTCGGTGAGGAATTCTTTCAAGGCTTTTTCATTGCCACTCTACGCCGTTAAGCAATTCTTGCGGTAGAAAAAATATCCAACAACTCCGGAGCATCCTTCGGCAGCTGTTTCCAAAAAATCTTTTCAAAAATATCGAACAACGGGAATCGTCCACTTGGAAAATTTCGGATTCCGCCGTTTTGAGTGGCGGTTAAAATTGGATAAACTGGGGAAATTGGTATTTCCCAAAATGGCAAAAAAGACCATAATCCGCTTTGTTTTAGCGAAACAAGGAGGTGAATCATGGCCCCAGGAACGGCAACAACGCCATCCCCATGCGAAGATCGTACTATAATTTTACCCATCGGACAAGAGGAATACGAAAAAATCGTGCCGTATCCTCAACAATTTCGGGCGCGGATCGACAAGCATTATCGCTGGAACGCCGAACTTTTTCCCAAAACTTTCGAGAAAGGATACAAGTTACACGACAAAAACACTTTGATATTTGAACATCATTCGTAATTCGTAATTCAAAATTCGTAATTCCCAAGTGCCGTGCCGCCACAGAGGAAGTTGTAAGCCATGTTCAAAACGTGATCGGATTCCCTGTAGGGGAGTTTTAGTTTCAGTACGGAAACGCTGTTGATGGCGTCAATGAGTCCGCTTTGGACGACGATCTGGTGAATCAGGGCGAGTCCGCTGTGAGCGACGCCGTGTGTTTTTTTGGACACCTCGAAAACGACGGGGGCCGGGGACAACTGGGGACCGCCGAAGGGGGCTTGAGTTCGATCTGTTCGAAAATCAACGTCCTGCTTGCGACGGGCGAGAGTTACCGTCTTCGGGCCGCGAGAAAGCGCGCCAAGGCCGCTGTGGAGGATGAAATGGAAACCTGAGGAAAATCGTGATGAAATTTTTCGTTTTTGGAAGAGCATGCTCTTCCAAAAACGAAAAATTTCCGCTAAACTAACCCTGCCACGCTGTACGTTTCGCGTGCCACGCGCTGCACGTTTCAATTTCCGCCCGCAACTAATCTTGAAAATTTTAATAAAATTGCGATTCAGACATTCTACATTTTTTTTATGCTTGAGCTTACCGAAAACAATTTTAACGAACTCGTTCTTCAATCTGAAATTCCGGTGTTGGTGGACTTTTGGTCGCCGACCTGCGGGCCGTGTCGGGCACTGGTTCCGATCCTGGAGGCATTGGCCGAAGCGAATGAAGGCGAAGCCCTGATCGCCAAGGTCAACGTGTTCGACTGTCCGAACATCGCCCAAAAATACGGCGTCAGTACGCTTCCGACCCTTACGGTTTTCAACAAGGGGGCTGTCGTCGAGCGAATGATGGGCATACAGTCCCGGGAAAAACTACAGGACGCTTTGGATGAATTGATTTGACACCATTCGGGCAATTACGGCGGTCCGCCGGATTCCGGAAGGCGGGCTTGGAAGTTGTGCACATCCAGCGGCCCTTCGGGAAACGGTTCGCCCGTCAATTCGTAGTACATCGGGCAATTCGACCGCATGGAAATCGGCAGGTCGTCTTCGTTACGCATGACGGTGTGGTCTTCCGGCAGCTTCCAGCCTTGCGAAGCGTAAAAATCGACAAACGGTTCCTTGCAGAAAAGAATCGCGTACACAAATCCCCGCCGCTTCGCTTCGGCAAGGGTTTCGGCAAGCAATCGGTGAGCCAATCCGGAGTGCCGATGTTCCGGGGCAACCGCGACCCCTTGGATACTTGCAACGTAGTAACGAAAATTCCACGTCGTCGTAATCGCCCGAACCACGACCGCAACGTGTCCGACAACTTGATGATCGATCCGGCAAAGCACCGTAAAGACCGGGGCCGTCTTGTGCCATTGCCGGTGTTGACGAAAAATCCCCTTCCAATCGGGAAAATTTTCCCCGAGGAATTCCCTGATGCTCTCGTCCAAGGCGGCATCAATGTCCTGTTCGTCGATGATCTGGATAGACAAATGAGAAATGAGAAAACTTAAGAATCGGACGTGTCCCAGCGAAAACGGACAGTGAAAGCGTCAACAGCACGTTACCGCTGACGGAAAAACAGGTTTTTCAGGTATAGGGAACAGAGAAGTTTTTGTAAGGAACTGCCAAGAATTAAAATACCCGTTACGATTCGGTGGAATTTTCGAGAGGGCTTGCAATGGCGCGCCCTTAGTAGGGTGCTACTAAGGGCGCGACATCTCGAACGGAACATTCCACTGAACCGTTTGAAAAACACTCGTCCCGCAATTTTTGGGCAATTTATTTTTTGACCGTTTCTAAGGAAGCTACTGATCGAAACCAGGCAGACTTCTCCGTTTATTCGAGTATTCCTTGGCACAGTTGCCTCCGCTTCTGCCTCCGCTTCGTCGAACAGTATCATTCTACTCCTCTTACCGGCGGTGTCAACAGCAATTCCTCATGCAAAAGAGTTTGTAGAGACCAAAAAAGAAAGGATCGGTATGCGACCAAAGAACTTACACAAAAGGCATACGTATCGAGTTTGACTTGTAGTTTGTCCTATCGCGGCCCAGCCGCAACCAAAGTTTTCATCAACAGATACAACAGATATTTTTTGAGAAAATTCAAGCTTCCTCTTTCTTATCTGTTGCATCTGTAGCATCTGTTGATCACCATTTTTAGCCCGATCAAACCATAATCGCCGTCAAAAACACACCTCAAAAAAAATTCTGTAACCTGTTGATTTACAATCGTTTAAAGCAAATATAAATATAAAATCCTGAATTTTTTAAATGATTTTAAACATTAGTAGTACAAAGAGCAGAAGAAGTCATAGAATCGTTACTGCCCGAATGTAACCGTTTATCCGGTAATGCTCATAATTTGACTGTATATTTTAAATTCGTCGATGTAAGATGTTTTGTACACGTCGTTTATAGTTTTTTCGATGAAAGTGTTTTGCGGTCATGTTTCGTTGCATCCAACGGGTGGCGGTTTTCGCAACAACTT
>Ga0209628_10002310_pt1 | contig 12876 bp, 9 predicted proteins | sample TergutCu122P4_FD_187285 | JGI IMG/M metagenome (GOLD analysis project Ga0209628, IMG submission 187285) | Cubitermes ugandensis P4 segment gut microbial communities from Kakamega Forest, Kenya - Cu122 P4 (SPAdes) (version 2) | ecosystem: Host-associated > Arthropoda: Insects > Digestive system >...
CTCTGACGCCATCCGGTCGATACAAGGCGTAGGAACAAATTTTCCGCCATAGCAACCCACATCGCCAAAGCCCATATCATCCGTCAGAATAAAGATGATGTGGGGACGGTTGTCCTCCGGTTGACCCTGGTTACTGCAAGACCAAACCGCAGGAACAGCAATCACTGATAGAGGAATAAGTGTATTATTCAGATTCATAGAAGTGTTAATTAAAAAAATAAAATGCAAAGGTAGGGAAAACTTTCATATATTTGCACTCAAATAGTATATCAGACATGAAAACTTCAGTTTTTTCTCTCCTGTGTTGTATAGCGTTAGTTAGTTTTCCGGCGTGTGAAACAAATAAAACGTTTCCGGGTGAAGTGTACCGGTTTGATCTTCAACAGATGGTCAAGACCGGCGTCGCCCATGAATGGGTGGTAAGCCCTGAATTTGGTGGAAAAACGCTATCGATTGACATTGTCAACAACGACCACGAGTTGGTGTTATCGCCCGATTCGAAGGGGATCGACTGGGTGAAAGCCAACTACTTTGTGTGCGAAGTATGGCATGATAATCCGTACATCGTTATGCTGCATTTACAGTTATTTCGTCAAACGGATGAAGACCTTGCTGTACATACGCAAGGCGATGAAGCGGTGAAAAAAGAGACCGGTCCACGCATTGAATACGTGACCGGCATCCTCCCCCAGCTCAAAACCCAACTCGTTATGCCGCTCAGTTATCTTGATGGTCAGGATATTATCAGTACCCGTCAACCGCGCCAACTGAAAGCCGTCGTTTGGGGGCGACGCATTGAACCGACAGACATTGGTAAGGTATCCATGACCTTTCATCCAGCCGAAGCGCCCGATTATTTACCGCGTCAAATTCAGATTGCTTCGGCTTACCTGACCACCAAACCACCCAAACCGTACGAAAAACACGCTACGGCTGTGGTCGATTCCTTCGGCCAATGGACAGCCCGCGACTGGCCGGGTAAAGTACACAGCATCGATGAACTGAAGACGTCGATGGCCAAAACCGAATCCTTAGCCGCATCAGCCGTCTTTCCCGACGAATGGAGCGCTTTTGGGGGATGGAAACAGCTTCGGTTCAAACCCAAAGGTTTTTTTTACACACACCACGATGGTCGACGGTGGTGGTTAGTTGATCCTGACGGTTACGCTTTCATCAGCGCAGGGGTCGATTGTATTAATAATGGGGAATCGGGCGTACTCAGTGGTCAGGAAGATTTGTTTGCATGGCTTCCACCGAAAAACGACCCTTTATTTGCCAATACATATCTTGAGCGACGAAATAAGACAGAGGTGAATTTCCTGAAAAGCAATCTGATACGCATGTATGGTCCTTTATGGCAAGAGAAATGGGAAGAAATCACCACAGGTCTGATGAAACAGTGGCGGGTCAATACGGTGGGTAACTGGTCGGACAGTGATATGGCACGTCGCCGGAAAATGCCGTATGTATTCAATATGGTTAACTTTCCAAGCGTTCCTGTCAAACTTTATCGCGATTTCCCCGATGTGTTCGACCCGGCTTACCAACAGGCCTCCCAACGGTTTGCTGAACAGTTGGAGCAGATCAAAAATGATCCTTATCTCATTGGTTATTTCCTGCAAAACGAACCGCATTGGGCGTTTGGTGACAACAACTTAGCCTTCGAGATGTTTGCCACACCGACGCCTGCATTTACTAAAAAGGAAATGGCGCGCTGGTTACAGAAAAAATATGGAGATATCCTTCGTTTCAATGAGGCATGGAAACTGAACCTGCCGGATTTCGATGCTTTGGAAACGTTTACGATGAAAGATAAACCGTCGGATACCGCGTGGGACGACTGTTATGAATTTTCAGGATTGATGGTCGATCGTTACGTAGAAACCGTATGTAATGAAGTGAAAAAGGTAGATCCCAACCATTTAAACCTCGGCATGCGCTATGCCTGGATCAGCTCCGAACTGTGTTATCGCGCCGGTGCCTGGTTTGATGTTTTTTCCATCAATGGCTATAGCACTCCTGATCCGCCGCGGACAGATGAGTTGTCCCGCCGCAGTGGAAAACCGGTTCTCATTGGTGAATGGCATTTCGGATGCGCCACCGACCGCGGTCTTCCTTCCACCGGCGTGCAGGGCGCTGAAAGCCAGTTGGCGCGTGGAGAAGCCTACCGTTACTATTTTGAGCAAGGGATCGCCCGTCCCGAAGTCATTGGCATCCATTGGTTTCAATGGAACGACCAACCGGTTTTCGGTCGTTTTGACGGCGAGAATTGCAATATCGGATTTTTGGATGTGTGTATGCAACCTTATCCTGAACTGACAAATCAGGCCAAAAGATCACATGAACGGATGTATCGTTTATCTAATGGCAACGAACAGCCCTACGGCAACGTTTTTCGAAAGGTGCCGCAGATTTTTTAACAATGACCGCAACACTTCAGGTTCGCTTTCGCGTCGGGAACGTTTTGAATAACGAAGGCGACTGTTGGGCAGGTGTCTAAATCATCACAGTCGCCGCAGGTGTTAAAACCTTTCTCCTGTACGCATTTGCGAATTCCGCAATCTTCATAGTGGCTTATCTTAACGCCATCGATACGGCATCCCACACAATTGATTGATTCCGGTGTGATATCTGCCACGCCATACATGACCTTCCATTTATTCGCGGTTTCTTCACGCAATTTGTCGTCATTGGCGACAGTGGCTATTCGGGCGTCGCATGTCTCGCAATCCAACCCACAGCAAGCAATTAATTCTTTCATCGTTTAAAAATTTTATTAGTTATTTGAAAAGTTAAAAATAGGATGCACAAAGATACGCTTTTTTCTTTTTTTTCAAAAAAAAACGATTATCTTTGCATCAAAATATAAAATTATGTTACTCAGAATTTTTAAAATTAGTTTTCTTTCCGTGTTGATGATTGGTGGTTTATCTTCCAACACAGGGAAAGTGGTCGCTCAAGACCGTCCGCCCCTGTTCTTTCGTGAGGATTGGAAGGAGACGCCACCTGAAACGCCTGTCACACAAGATCATGTCGCGAACAAGAACCTCATACTCACCTTGCACGGTCCGGGCAAAGAAGGTATCCGGAAAAGCCATCATGACCAACCTGCTGATGATCCGTATTACATTTGGTCTGGAGTGGCAGAAGGCCATTGGGCTGTCAGTTTGCGTCACAAAACGAATGATGTTGATCTGAGCGAACAATCGCATGTACGATGGCGTGCACGACAAGCCGGTTTCCGTGCGTTAAGGCCAATCATCAAGCTCGCCAACGGCGTCTGGTTAGTGGCCGACGCCTCTGATGAAGCTACGGCCGATTGGCGCGAACGCGATTTTGTCATTGCCGATTTGTCGTGGCGCAGGTTGGACATTGAAAAAGTGATCGAAGGGAAACCGGTGACATCGCCCGATCTTTCGCGCGTTGTTGAGATCGGTTTCACGGACTTGATGACCGGAGGAGGGTCTGATGCCTGCTCGCGTTTAGACTGGATCGAGGTCTGGGGAAAACCGGTTCCCCGAACAACTGATCCCTCCAAAATCGGGAAATAAATCATTTGTAGGGACTTAAAAACGTAATAAATTAATATAACACCAATGAAAAGAAGAGATTTTTTTAAGACGGCAGGCGTTGCTGCGCTGCCGGTTATAACCGCAGGGCAATTAAATAGTTGTTGTGCCTCCGGTACAGATAAAAAGGCCGAAGGAGGTCAACTTCCTAAAGTCTTTATGACCAAGGATATCAGCGGAAAGGGCTTGATGGCTTTATACAAAGCCTTAGGAAAAACGGCTACTGGAAAGGTGGCTATCAAATTGCATATGGGCGAACCGGGCAATGTCAATTATTTACGACCGGAAATTGTGCGCGACCTGTGTATGGCGGTCAATGGCAGTTTTGTGGACTGCAACGTGTATTATGAAAGTCCGCGCGCGACGACGGAAGGCAACAGACAATCCGCGCTTGATCATGGCTATACGTTTGCGCCAATCGATATCTTGGACAGCGAAGGCGAAGTGCGGTTTCCCATTAAAGGGGGCGTGCGACTTAAAGAAGCGATATTTGGTTCCCATATCGTCAATTACGATTGGATTATCTCTGTCGCCCATTTCAAAGGCCACGCCATGGCGGGCTTTGGCGGCACCTTCAAAAATTTAGCCATTGGATTAGCAACACCTGATGGAAAGCGTGAAATCCATACGAAGGGCGAGGGTACCGACCAATGGTCGTGCGTCGGACAGCCTTTTTTAGAAAAAATCATCGAATACAACAAATGCCTGTTGGAACTGAGAGGAGATAAGATGCTCTATTTCAATGTGCTCAATAATCTTTCCACCGCATGTGACTGCGACCGAAACGCCCCCCTCCCGACCATGCCGGATATTGGGATGCTTGCCTCAACCGACCCGGTCGCCTTGGATAAAGCCAGCCTCGACCAAATCTATGCCCGTCCTGAAGATGAACGGAAAGTGTTGGTAGAGCATATCGAAGGACGATTTGGCGTCTATCAGGTCATTTATGCCGAAAAATTAGGATTGGGTAGCCAGAAGTATGAGTTAATCACAATTTAACTCTCTGTGGTTCTCTGTGCCTCCTCTGTGGTTCTCCGTGTAACTAAAGAGAATGTCACAGAGAACCACAGAGGAGACACAGAGAACCACAGAGGAGAATCACAGAGGTTTATGATTGAATTGCTTGCTCCGGCTAAAAACTTGGCTATAGGTATTGAAGCGGTTCTTCATGGCGCAGATGCGGTGTATATCGGCGCGCCGAAATTTAGCGCCAGAGCTTCCGCCGGTAATTCAATCGAAGATATCCGGAAGCTTTGTGAATTTGCACATCTCTATGATGCAAAGGTTTATGTCGCTTTAAATACCATCCTCACGGATGAAGAACTGAAAGTAGCCGAAGAACTGATCTGGCAGATTTATGATGCCGGTGCAGACGCATTAATTATTCAGGATATGGGGATCACCCAATTGGCTATTCCCCCCATACCGCTTCACGCGAGTACACAGACGGATAATTGTTCGCTTGAAAAGGTGCGTTTTTTATATCAAACCGGTTTTTCAAGGGTTATTTTGGCGCGTGAACTGTCTCTTGAAGACATACGGGCGATCGCGCAAGGCGTACCTCAGGCGACGTTGGAAGTATTTGTTCACGGCTCATTATGTGTCAGTTATAGTGGACGATGTTATTTGAGTTATGCGCTAACCGGACGAAGCGCCAATCGCGGTGAATGTGCCCAATGTTGTCGCTTGCCTTATGCATTAGTCGATAGCGATGGCAAAACGATCATCCACCACAAACATCTCCTTTCGTTGAAAGACCTGAATCGTTTGGATGATCTGGAGGATTTACTTCAGGCGGGTGTGACTGCGTTTAAAATTGAAGGTCGCCTGAAAGAGGCCTCATACGTCAAGAATACGGTGGCTTGTTACCGTAAAAAATTAGATGAACTCTTTGAAAAAAACCCGCGCTATAAACGTTCCTCTCAGGGTACATCTACATATACGTTTGAACCACAGCTCAATAAAAGTTTTAATCGGGGTTTTACCTCCTACATGCTTCATGGACGAGATGCCGGAATCACCTCATTTGATACGCCAAAATCCATTGGCGAACCTGTGGGGGTTGTCAAAGCGATCAACGGCTTTTCATTAACCGTTTCCGGTGAAAAACCTATCCATAATGGCGACGGGCTTGTTTTTATAAATAGACAAGGCGTATTGGAAGGATTTCGCGTCAATCGCGTCGAAGCAAACCGGATCTATCCGAAAGCGATGATCGATTTACAACTTAATACCTCTTTATACCGGAATTACGACCATGCGTTTGAAACGGTATTATCCAAACCTTCTGCCGAACGAAAAATTGACGTATCCATGGTCTGGAGCGACTATCCAGAAGGATTTAGCCTGTCCATTAGCGATGAAACGGGCGCACAAATAAGCGTTTCACGCCCTTTCGTTAAAGAAGTGTCGCGTCAACCACAGGACGAGATCATTAAAAAACAGTTGTGCAAATTAGGCGGCACCCCGTTTTTTGTCAAAGCATACAGGATTGCGATGACCGACCGTTTCTTTGTGCCTTCTTCGTTATTAAATGAAATGCGCCGTGAAGCTGTCGAAAAACTCATGGCAGTTAAACAAGCCCGATACAAACGACAGGAAGTTAGGCGTGGAGTGGCCTCCGCTTTTCTTCCCCCTTTGAAGGGGGCAGGGGGATGTAATGCCTCTGTCGCAAGCCTTGATTTTGGGGTTTTTAGGAGTCCCTTAGATTATACGGCGAACGTATCTAATGCCAAAGCCCAAGATTTTTACAAAAAACACCGTATTGAAGTGATACAGCCGGCTATGGAATTAGAATTGCGAAAAAATGTTCCGCTCATGTTTACCAAACATTGCCTTCGCTTCAGTTTGGGATGGTGTCCCGTTCTCCAAAGCGAACAATCACCTTTCAGGGAACCTTTCTACCTGATTTACAAAGATGTCCGTTTACAATTGTCATTCGATTGTACGAAATGCATCACTAAAATTCATCAACCGATCCGCCCCAAAGCGGTTCGGGGGCGGGGATGACGGCGGTTTTTTTCGCCCATGCTTTGAATGTGGTCACTAACTCCTTCACTTTTTCGGGATATGTCGTTGAGACATCGTGCATTTCACTGCGGTCGGTATTGAGGTTATGGAGTTCCCATTCCCATTCGCCGTGGCGTTGGCGTTGTACGATTTTCCAGCCATCGTGTGTGATCAGCGCTTTCTCGCGGTAATGCTCAAAGGCTAAGTATTCGTGACGTTGGTCGCGTTTGCCCGTTGTAAACAGGGAAGCAAAACTTTTTCCCGACAATGGGATAATCTCGTGCCCGTTGCAGGTGGTGGGGTAGGCGGTACCCGACAAATCTAAGCACGTAGCCATGATGTCGATCACATGGCAGTGCTCCGCTGAAACCGAACCGCCTTTTATTTTCATGCCTTTCGGCCAATGGGCGATCGCGGGCGTGCATATGCCGCCTTCGTACATCGTCACTTTCCAAAGGCGGAATGGCGTATTAGCTACGTTTGCCCATTTTGGACCAATAGACGACCACACATTTTCCGGTCCGGGTAGCACCTCTTTTTGCTTGGGAAAGCGCATCGGTTCGCCGTTTCTTAATTCTGCCGGAACATCATTCCGACCGCCCGGATAAAACTGACACTCCTCAGCGCTGCACCCGTTATCGACAAAAAACAGGATAAGCGTATTATCCAATTGCCCGTTTTTTTCGAGGGCGCGGACTAAATGGCCTATTTCCTGATCCATACGGTCGATCATAGCGGCATGAACCGCCATCGCGCGTGCATCCCAGACACTATCGGGGTTAGTGTCCCAGGAATCATTAAAATGCCTTTCACTCAGGAAATCCGGGATATCGCCAAAAAGACCGGATTTTTTCATCCGTTCGTAGCGTTGGTTACGGATCGTTTCCCATCCCGCCTTATACGTATCTTCATATTTTTTAATGTCTTCGGGCAACGCATGTAACGGCCAGTGGGGGGCATGAAAGGATAAATACATAAAAAATGGATCATTGGTTTTTGCATAACGGTTGACACAGGCCACGGCGCTGTCAGCCAAAGCAACGGTGCAATAATAGTCGGGTGGAACCGTTTTTACCTGTTCTTCGCCATAAATTAAACTGAACGGATCGAAGAAATTGATTACGCCATAGATGGTGCCGTAGCAATAATCAAAACCTCGACGGGTCGGATAATTATCCCGATGGGTGTAATCAGCATGTGATACGTGGTGAGAAAGCCATAACCGCTGGTCCTCGCGCAGACGCGTTTCGGCGACATGCCACTTGCCGATCATACTGGTTTGGTATCCGGTCGTTTTCAACGCTTCGGCAATCGTCACACCATGATGGGTCAGGTTGCCGCGATAACCGGGTAGACCCAAATCGAACGTCATCAGACCGATACCCGCCTGATGCGGATATAATCCGGTGAGCAGCGCTGCGCGGGTAGGGCAGCTCCTTCCGGCGTTGTAAAAACGGGTAAAACGTAAGCCGTTAGACGCCAATTTATCCAAGTTGGGCGTTTGAATCTCGCTGCCATAACAGCCTAAGTCCGAATAACCCATGTCGTCGGCTAATATAACGATGATGTTAGGGCGCTCGTCTTTTGGTTTATCCGGTGTGCAGGAGAAATAACCTGCTGATACCGAAAGGGCAGCGAATGGGAAGAGGGTGTTTTTTAATTGCATAGACGAAATTTTTTTTTTTAAAATTAGACAAAGATAATTATTTTTTTTTGATGAATTACAAAAAAAACCCTCAAATGGGGGTATTGTCATATTTTTTATTGTACTATTTTTGCCACGTCAAATGAAATGATTATTTTTGCCACGTTAATTTTGATACTAATATAAAAATCAGAGATATGAAATGTAGAAATTGTGGGTGGGATAACCCGGGCGGAAACGCCAAATGTGAGAAGTGTAATGCGACGATGGGCGTTTACACAGCAGATAGTCGCGCTACTCAATATGTGAGCGGGGCTGATGATTATAATCCAAGGGCAACAGCCGTAGGCTATACGCCCGATGAGTTTAACCCGTTAGCGACGGCAATGGGATGTCCTCAATGCGGCTATCCGGTCAGGCCGACCGACGATGTTTGTCCGATGTGCGGTCGTACGATTGCTGGAAATAAACGAGCGCCGGAAGCGGCTAAAGTGGTTAAAGAACCGGAGGTTGTAAAACCGGCTGTTCCGGTAGGGACGATTATTCAAGGTATTAATCAAACGCAGGAAAAAGCCGACCAGGAACGGAAAAAACTGACCGGTTTTTTAGTCACGTATAACCTTTCGCCGAATGGCGAGTTCTTCCCGCTTTTCGAAGGTAAGAACAGCATCGGACGGACGACTTCGTCAAGCATAGCGATTCAAGGGGATTCGGCGATATCCGACAGACATTTGTCTATTCTTTACCGCGTTGTCGACCGGAAATTCAAATTCAAGGACGAACAATCCAGTAACGGCACATTTATCAACGGCGAACTCTTGGATGAGGGAGAATTGAAAAACTTAGATGTGATCACCGTAGGCAGTACCCGTTTGTTATTTATGGAAATACCTCAATTTTAAGAAGACCGTAAGATTGTAAAACCGTAAGAGCGTAAAACCGTAAAAGCGTAAAAGTTTTTTAAATCTTAAATTTTTAAATTTTTAAATTCGCAATAGCGATAAGCGTAAAACCGTAAAAAATTTTAAATTTTAATGAGTGAATTAGTAGAACGGTGTGAAATCCGGACGGGAGAAATCCTTAACAATAAATACACTGTTGAAAAGCTTTTGGGAGAAGGCACCTTTGGAAAAGTTTACAAGGTGACCGACCTGCAAAACAGACAGGTTTGGGCGTTTAAATTATTCAAATTCTGGGAAATGCCTGCCGACCTGCGCAAAGGGATGTTGTCGCGTTTTCAAATGGAGTTTGAAACCGGACAAATCAAAAGCAATTATCTGATTCATTCAGTCGAATCCGGAACGATCAAAGGGAATCCTTATATCGTCATGGAGTTTTGTCCTAACGGCGATTTAGTCGATTTGGTCAACAAAAACCGGAATGTCGATTTGGTCAAAATAAGCAGGGAAGTCCTTTACGGTTTGAAGGATTTACATGCTTACGGAAAAGTTCACCGTGATCTAAAGCCTGAAAATGTGCTGATTAAATCGGATGGGACAGCCGTCTTAACCGATTTCGGCATCAGTGGCGACCGCAAAAAACGCATCACGGTGACGGATTTATTTGGAAGACCCACTGAAATTACCGGAACCGTTATTTATATGGCGCCCGAACAGGCGAAACCGAAAAACAGGGAGGTGACCGTACTGCCCACGATGGATATTTTCGCTTTTGGGGTGATGATGTACCAACTGATTACCGGCGAATTTCCTTTCGGTCCGTTAAATAACGAAGACGACATGGTGTTGTACCTGCGTAATGCCGGTGCAGGCCAATGGAACAAACAACGGCTGTTGGATTTTCCGGAAGGCCGGAAATTCGAACCGTTGATTGCCGGCTGTTTGCTTCCCGATTTCAAACAACGGCTGCAAACCGTCGATCATGTGTTGTCCTTACTGCCTCAAAGCGTCGACCGACCAAACCATTATGCCGTCAACTTCATGCCGCAACCGGTGATCAACGGCGTTTTGCTGCGTGTCATGCAGGGTGAAGACTATGGCCAAGTCTATAAGTTGAATGAGTTACTTCAGGGAAAATGTAAGGTTATAACGGTCGGATGTAACGATCCTTTCATTTATAATCACTTGCAGATTACCGAAAATTTAACCCGTTATATTTCAAGGAAACACTGCACCTTGGAGCAGACCGCAGATAATCAATGGATTATACGCGACGGGCAATGGGATAGAAACGCGACGGCGACTAACGGATGGAAACATTCGTTAAACGGCACGTTTGTCAACTCAACCGAAGTGACTTATGCCGGTATGCCCATCAGACCGGGCGATATTATTTCGATCGGCGACGTCAAATTACGGGTCGAGGGCTATTGATTTAGGAGTCAGGAGTCAGGAGTCAGGAGTCAGGGAAAAAAATCCACTATCCCGTAAGGGATTTAATATTGGTAGAATTCCAAAAATCCACTATCCCGTAAGGGATTTAATATTGGTAGAATTCCACAAAAAAAAATCCACTATCCCGTAAGGGATTTAATATTGGTAAAATTCACTATAAAATATTATTATTATGTCACAAGCAACACAACCTTACAAACGTTCATTTTCATCTTCGGTAGGATCCGGAATGGGATCCGTATTCGGAGGTTCGGGAAGACAGTATTACATTCTCGAACACAAAGCCAATTCAAAGTATCATCGAATTGGAGAATCACAGGAAATTATTGTCGACCAGATCGAGATCGGGCGTGACCCGAAATGTCAGGTCCGTTTCGACGATTCGTTCACGACCGTAAGTCGTCAACACGCCGCGATTGTAAAAGCCGGCGACCGGTGGCGGCTTGTTCAACTATCGACCACTAATCCGACTTTCTTGAACGGATCAAAGGTGGATCGGGAAGCGTTTTTGCAAAACGGCGATGAAATTCAATTAGCCGTCGGTGGTCCGAAACTCGGATTTATCCTTCCTTCAGGCAATAAGTCGACCGTCGGTAGTCTGCGGCTGACGCGACGATTGAGTTTGTTCCGTCAACAGGCGCTACGTCCCTACAAGACAGCGATTACCTTGTTGAGTCTCGCTTTATGCTTAGTCGTTATTGGCGCCGTTGGCTGGGGCTATTATTCGCATCAAGAACAACAAAAATTGCTGGCTGAGAACAGCCGGATTGGCTCTGATTTGGATGATCTCAGTAAAAAGGCGGAGACCTTAACCGTCGAAGCCGGGCAAAGCAAAGAAGAAATGGAGGCGTTTAAAAAACAAGCCGAATCGTTGGCAGAAGAGCTCATTCAAAATAACGAAAAGTCAGCCGCATATCAAAAAGAATTGGATGAAATGCAAAAAAGAGTCAATAACTTGGCTTACGTTGCCGCTTCGCGACCCCGGGAATCGGCGTCTTCAAGTCGAGGAAGTGGCGGAGGAAGCGGACCGACAACCGGTGGCGGCGGTGGCGCTCCGATTCCTGAAAATGAAAATGTTAGCGGTCGAGGCGTCTCTTCTGTCGGTGAAATCAACAGTTACATCAAGTATGTGTTTGCTATCTTTTTGGATAAAAAAGAAATTACCGTTCCCGGAAGAAAAACGACGGTGATAAATATTCCTTTACCTACCGTTGTTGGAACCGGATTTATGTTGAATGACGGTCGTTTTGTGACAGCGAGACACGTGATGGAACCCTGGTATTTCTTTGAATATATCAAAGATAATGGGGATTTGAGGCATGAAAATCAATATGCCTGTAATGGTGGATCGGTGGTTTACTATTTTACGGCATTATCTAACTCTGGACAACGCTTTTCTTTTAGCAGCGCCCTTGCAAAAATTAATCGGACGACCGATAAGGTCGAAAGTGATAAAGCTGGCCGATCGCGCATTGTGGTTAGAAAAGCGGTCATTGACGATACCGATTGGGCTGTATATCAAAGGAATGACAGATCAGGAATGGAATTTAATAATTCGCTCTCAACCAATTTAACGATCGGAGCAGAGTTGGAAATATTAGGTTATCCCTGGGGGAGAGGCGCTGAAAGCATCGAAATTAACCCCATTTATTCCACTTGTAATGTGGCACGGCAGGGATTAGATGTGAACCGGACCATCATGGTTTCGAATGATAATACAGAGCGAGGAAATGCAGGCGGTCCTGTGTTTATGAAAAATGGAGGAGCCTACCAGATTGTAGGCGTTATGTCCGGAAGTACGTTTGCCAAAGGACGTATTGTGCCTATCGCCTCCGTTCAATAAAAAAATATGATTAAGATGACTATGGCGGCCCGTTGCGAAGCGGCGGGCCGCCCCAATAATGAAGATAATTTCCAATTGTCCGATAATCTGTCGGACGACCAATGGGGATTCATCACTGACCAGGACGTGACCTTAGACGAAAAAGGCGCTTTGATGGTCATTTGTGATGGTATGGGAGGCATGAATGCCGGAGAAGTTGCATCCGATCTGGCCGTCCGTACAATTAAAGATTGGTTTGCCTCCAACCGATTGACACCCGAAGTCATGGCTTCACAGTCATCCATTCTACAACATATCGAACAAGCCATCATTGCTGCAGACGGCTCAATCAAGGAAGCCGCACGAAAAGACGATGAATTGGAAGGGATGGGTAGCGCCATTGTCTTGGCATGGATCGTTGGAGACATGGTTTATATCGGTTGGTGTGGCGACAGTCGCGTTTACCGTTTTAATGGC
>Ga0209628_10002311_pt1 | contig 12875 bp, 13 predicted proteins | sample TergutCu122P4_FD_187285 | JGI IMG/M metagenome (GOLD analysis project Ga0209628, IMG submission 187285) | Cubitermes ugandensis P4 segment gut microbial communities from Kakamega Forest, Kenya - Cu122 P4 (SPAdes) (version 2) | ecosystem: Host-associated > Arthropoda: Insects > Digestive system...
AAGGCTTCTAGTGTACTCGTATGCTCTCCTAGCTTGCGCTCGAACCGCGTGTATTACGTCTGACCAGCTATGGTTCATGGATTGTGGTATAGTCGGCCCAAAGCCTACAACAAGTACTTTAATGCTATCATGGACGTCTATTCCTAACTCTGTCGCCGGCTCTTTCCAACCGCCAAGGGCCATTGCTTTCGATTTGGAAGTGTTGAGCTGTGCTCCCGTGGCTCACTGAAAGCACTGTATCGCCTGACTATGGTTGCGAACTCCGTTGGATGGGTAACGAAAACCGTCACGTCATCAGCATATGCAAGTACTGGTCGGCACCTCTTCCTCCGGCCACCCCGTAGTCCCTGTATGTTGTGGTCCAACGCGCAGAGGAGAGGCTGCAGGCATAATGCGTAGAGGGCCATGCTTAGCGGGCAACCTTTCCGCACGCCACATTGGATCGATATGGGGTCCGCTAGAGTGTCGTTAATCTGGACTGAGGCAGTTGCGTCACTGTACGTTTCACGTAGTCGCTCTATGAAACACTGCCGTATTCCGTATTGTTGCAAGTTGCGAAACACATAGTTTTGGGAGATGCGGTCAAATGTGTTGTGAAAGTCCAGCGTCAGGATGCACAAGGCGATACCTGTGTTTTCGGCGTGCGCAATTACGCTCCGAATTTGCGATAGCGCATCTAGGATATAATTGCCGGGGACTCCACAGAATTGTGTGTTTTGGAGTTGTTCAGCCATGACCTGCCGGAGGCGTCGTGCCAGGATCCGCGCCAGAATTTTGTAATCTGTGTTTAGGAGCAAAATTGTTCGGTACCCGTTGGGGGTGTTATCTCCGTCCGACTTCGGGAGGCATACTAGAATCCCATGTTTCTGACGGAGTTTATGTTTTTATGCAGGAACATTTGGTTCTGCAGCTCGAGGAGGTCCATGTGTACCGTCTCTCAATTTGCAGAATAGAACTCAAGGCAGATGCCATCAAACTACGGTGTTTTGCGCCTTACTCCGGACCTGATCGCCGCGAAGACCTGTTCTAACGTGATGGGTTGTTCCAAACACTTAGCAGTCGTGTGGTACAGTGGTTGTACGTGGCCTTGCAGCCTGTGGAGACTATCACCCTCTATGACAATTGACCAGAATTTATGACGTAGTTGCTTAAGGAAGATGTTGGAAATATCTTGTGGACGGGTTACGATGTTTCCGAGTGAGTCCTGAAACTTCAGGATTGCTCGGTGTCGCGACGTCGATGCGTTTTGAGGAGGTGGTAAAGGGACTGTTCTTTGCCATCCATCCTGTCATATTCGCTCGTATCCAGCATGATTTTTTCCTCTCCTCGTCGCATGCAGCTGAATAAGTTTTGTTTTGCACCGTTGGAGCTCAAGGAATTTGTCCATCTCGGGCATATCGGTGCGTATGATGTCGTGAAGACATTCATACAGGTGGTTCTCCGTATGTGGCAAATTTCTATTCCTCTCTATTTTTCTGTCCGCATAAAGCGCTGAAGGTATTTCTTTGCGCACCTCTTCTAGCACATCGCCACATCTGGGTAGTGGCGCTTACGACTCATCCACTGCATCCATTTATCGCGTATTTTCCTTTTTAGGGCATAATCATGCATCACGGTCGGGTAAATTCTCCATCTTCGTAACCTCCTCCGCACAATCGAATCCTGTATTGTTAAGCGGAGCACTACAACTTGGTGATCAGTAAACGCCGCTGGTATGATTTTTATGATGATTTCCTCTTCACGAGTTCTGGGGATACGTAAATGCGGTCTAGTCGTGTAGCTGCGGTGGGACAGTGGTGTGTACAAGACGGTCGCAAGGGGTCTTGCAGCCATGTGTCGACTAGTGATAAGCTTTTGAAGATTTTCGAGAGTGCTCTGCTGGGTAGAAAGGAGTCGCTGCTGTTAGCAGGTTTCAGTACACAATTAAATTCTCTTCCGAGAATCGTGTGGGAAGAAGTGGTATAGAAGGCAAACGGTAATTCGGTGTTAAGAAGCTCTCTCTCAGTCCTCTGTGCCGAGCCCGATGGAGCATACACGTTGCTGAGACTTATTTCACTGTACTCAGCTGACATGGCCCGGCCGGAAGGTAGCTTATGAACGATTGTGATGGGCCTCTCTTTTCTCGCTAGTTTGGCGGTCTCACGCATCGAGGTCCGAATGTTATGGTGAGTAACATATCCCCTAATGTTCAGTGTGTCCGGGTTGGTAAATTCTTGAACCAACAATTTGTCCAGCTCATGTCTTGTTATGAAATCGGAGAGCATTCCCGCGCTTGTAGGCGCTGTTATCCCATTAATGTTAAGCGTTGAAATTTTATGACTCGCTTTCGTGATGGAGGGGGGATGTTATTGTAGGCTGAGACAATTAAGTTTTCCCACTCTAGTACGTCACCCGTCGGGGCAGACTGCGAATCCGCTCAGAATGGTGCTCAACGGTCTACTCGATCTTCATTTTTTATTTGGTTTAGGGCTGTGACGCATATCCTCCTGTGTACCTTCCCTGGCAAGGGGTGTAAGGCTAGTATCATCATCGTCGTCCATTTTTTGCGTCCTCATTATCACTCCGACTAGCTATGTCCGTCAGGCGGGGTACTACGTATAGTGACATTTCCGGTACTTGCGTCAAGCGTCTGTGTGTCACCCTTCCGTCGTGAGCTGTGTTTATTTTGCAGCAGGTCTGCAGCCTTCGGTCCCTTCCCTTCCGGTCCGTCGTCGGGGTGTGGTATGCCGTTTAAACCGTCGGCAGGCCCGTCCGCAAGAACGGGTGTAGTGCCTACGCTCGTTGTCATGGGTGGTTCCATTTCCGTCACGGTAGTCGATCTTCCTATCCGATATGATAGCGGCCGTCGTTGTGTAAACATTGTTACATTCTGCTTCGTGTTGTTCCATATTTGCGTTTGTTTCCATTGATTGTCTGCCGGAGAGTGAGGTTTTGTTGGTAACAATGGATGAGCACGTGGCCTTCGGTGGGTCCTGTCTATCCGTCCCTGTTGTCTGACATGCAGGGCATGTCTGGTAAAAATTCCCTAACTCACCACAGCCACAACACGTAGCCGGTTGGCCCTCGTACAATAGAAGTATCCTATGTCCAGCAATGGTCAGATGTGAGTGCAGGTGTCGGGTCAAATGCATCGCAAACTGCCGCACCCCGTTCGACACGTGGTACCTGTAGGCCTTGGACCACATCTCAGTATGTATGTTCAGCACTTTTCCAAAGGAAGCGAGAGACGCGTGAAGCATGTCGTTAGACACTTCAGGTGGTAAGTTGGCTACCCAGACATATTTAGTGCCCATACCCGCCAAATCTGTATTCACAATCGATACTCTCCATTGGTTTATTTGTATTCAGCACGACCGGAAGTGTCTCGAAGCAAGACATTCACAGATTCGTTATCCACAAATTTAATGAATTCTTGCCGCTTAATTACATCAATTTGTATCATGTTCACTTTATGTTCTTGGACCCGAAGGGTTTCGTGGATCCATTCGTAGATTTCATACGCGGTAATAAGTAGACTCGATGTGTCGAAGGACAATTGTATTTTGTCGTTCAGCCATTACTGCACAAAGTCAAACTTCTCCACAACACACCAAAACAAACGTTACGTAAACTACACTCCATAACACTCACTGCTTTCGCTTTCGTTGAGAAGGCTGTTCCCTATACACACAACCTTTCTGTGCGGAAACACGTGGCAGACTGTCGAACCCGCGACCTGTGGGACTGTAGCATAGTTCCTTAACCACTACGCAACCACGCACCCCCCAGTGCCATAATAGTAACAGGCATATATAAATTTTTCAGCTCCTTATTGAATAACCTTCTTCTACACCATTTACACCATCATGATCATTTGATGGGAAGATTCCGAGGAGCTGCTCATAATAGTTGTAATCTAAATTATTAAAATCCTAGATTCATACAAGTATTTTTTCACAATTTGCCTGGTTATGAATCACATCTCTATTAAACAACTAGGTAAAGATGATTCAGATATTAAGTTAATCCCGAACACGGGGGAAAAATACATCTCATTCTCTAAAATTTTGAAAAATGTTTCTGGAAAAATAGATAATAAAGCGCGGCCAATTACAAATAAATTCGAATTGAGGTTAATTGATTTGATTAAATTTTTGACAAGTTCGTAAATAAATTATTACAGAATTTATGAAAAAAATCGAATTATCCAAATATTTTCGAAGAAAAAACTCAAATTTTCTAACTAAAAATTAGCTTATCCGTATGTATATATGGCCTCTCCTGAAAAGCTTTTGAAAAAAAATTGCCTTCTATAGAAAAGATTTACAGTTTGTTAAATAATGAACATGTTGATAGAGAAGAATATAAAACTGCTCAAAAAATATGGGACAAGTTTAACATTAGAAATCTGCAGGAATTCAATAATTTATACAATAAAGTCGATATACTTTTAATTGCTGATATTATGGAAAATTTCAGAAACATTGCTTTAAAGACATATAAACTACATCCTACTTACTACTTTACAACGCCAGTGTTTGCTTGGGATTGCATGCTCAAAATGACTAAACAAAAATTAGAACTTCTATCCGATTACGACATGGTCTTAATGATTGAAAAGGGAATTAGAGGTGGTATTTCTAAGTGCAGCAATAGTAATGCAACGGCAAATAATATGTACATGAATGTAAAAAATACGACAAAAGTAAAGAATCTCTTTTCATCGAATACCTAAACACAAACAATATGTATGGTTGGGCTATGAGCAAGTATTTACCTTATGGTGGTTTCAGATGGAGCAGCACAAACATTGATGTCTCGAATATCCCAGATGATTCTTCTAAGGGTTTTATTTAAAAGTGGATTTATCTTACCCAAAATAATTACATGATTATCACACAGATTTACCATTAGCACCCGAAAATTAAAACTTTCCGAAACTTCTAACTACATTGTACGATAAGGAAAGATATGTTGTTCATTATAGTACTGAAAACAGTATTTTAAAATGGGTTTAAAATTAAAGAAAATTCACAAATTGTTAGAATTTAAACAATCAGAACAAAGGCAAAGTGACTTCGAAAGACTTTTTCAAGTTAATGAATAACTCTGTTTTTTGAAAGACAACGTAAAACATTCTAAATCGTGTTGATATCAAATTATGTTCAAATGAAAATAAAGTCGAAAAAGTAATCGCAAATCGTAATTTTGAAAGCAGAACTATCTTTGCTGAAAACTTGGTTGCTACTCACATGAAGAAAACTAAAATTGTGTTTAACAAATCTATATATGTAGGTATGAGCATTTTAGATATCTCAAAAATATATATGTATGCATTTAATATAACGTAATGAAAAAACTCTACAATGATTAAATCAGCTTGCTGTGTACTGATACAGATTCCTTAATAATGGAAATCAAAACTATTGATTTTTACGATTATGTTAAAAATAGTTTAATAAATGAATTTGACACCTCAAATTACCCTAAAGATAATGTTTATAATATGCCATTAGTAAACAAAAACGTTTTGGGTAAATATAAAGATGAACTCAGTGGTCAAATTATGGAAGAGTTCATCGGTTTAAGTTCTAAACTCTATGCTTATAAAATGCTTGAAGATAGAAAAGAGTGTAAAGTGGCTAAAGGCACTTAAAAATATTGCTCAAAAATAAATATGCCTTGAGGATTTCAAAAAGTGTGGTTAACAAAACAACCTGTTTGCAAAAAACAAAATGTGTTTAAATCTAATAAGCATGATATATACACAGCTGAACTAAACAAAAAACTCTAAGTGCTTATGATGACAAGTGGTTTGTTTTAGATAATGATATAAACACTCTAAGGTGGGGGAAATTATAAAATTAACACAAAAATATAAATTTCTAAGCTATTTAAAAGAATTTCAAACTCATTAATTGTAATTCTTTAAAAGCAGCTATTTTTTTTTTAAATTGTGATGACCTTCAAATAACCTTTAAGTGACTGTGCGGAGACCTCTGTGAGTTGAGGAAAAGTCTGTGCATTTGTATTTCGGAAATTTCTGAAAGATCATTTACCTCTGGTGATTGTGAGCACTGGTGATAGTGGGCACTGGTATTTCGGAAATTTTGGAAAGGTCATTGACACCTGGGAAATTTTGGAAAGGTCATTGACCTGTGTTGGGAAATTTTGGAATGTTCATTGACCTCTAGCAGTAATGGTTCAAGTGATTGCTGGTTTGTGGTTATGGTTTAAGTTGGTTCTGGTCATTGGTTATGGTTGAAGTGTGTGCTGGTTGGTGTTTATTGTTGAAGTTAGTACTGGTTGGTGGCCAAAAATTGACTGTGACAGGAGCCACATTTTCATATTTCTGATATATGTAAATTGCTTTCAAGTAACACGGGACTTATAAATTAACTTCAAATATATTTAATGATATTTATGTACCGTCACAGTTCAATACGACTGACTGTTCCCTGGTTCAGACCACAGCGCGAGCCATCCCAAGATGGAGAGATGTAAATGTAAGCTTGATATTTGACATAGAGTCCTGTTGAGATAATTTGGGAAGACGATAGAACTGGTGCATTTTGAGGACTCATTTTTCTTCATTAACCCAATTTATCCGAAATTATGGTGTCACGAAATTCAAGCTGCAGAAATAGTTCAAATTTAGTGCTTGTACAGAGATTTCAGCAAGGGAAACTTAAGAGTCTTGAAGAATAGGACTGAAAATCACTACCCTTTCTACCAGTAGCTTAATTTCGCCCCACTCTTCGGGATGTGAAAAGCTCAAAGTAACTGATTGATAGCATTGGAAAATATATGTATATCCTCTCGAAATTACGTTGCGATGGAGTGGGTAAAGATAAAATAACCCAATTTTGTTCAAAATTATAAAAGCCGCGAATGTTCTCCAAAACTATTTTAAAAATGAAAAAGAGCTTGGCGATGAATCTAGTCTGGTTTAGTGCAGCCTGTTTAGGCTAACCCAGTCCAGGGTGTGTATTCGTAAAATATTCGAGATACATTACTGCAGCATATCAACAGATCCGCTTGCATTCAGAAAATTTATCATAGTACCCAAGCACCATAAAGCAAATTTAGGCAGTATAAGGGAAAATCCTGACTGCGATGCCAAAATTCGTACAGCCCATATATATTAAAGTGGCAATTTCAGTATCATTGTTATTGTAAAAGGTAAATAAACCGTTTTATTGAAGTTTAATATTCGTGTATCATCGCGTCGTTATTAACGGAATCTATCTGTGACACTGAGCGCCAGTGTTGAACAGGATTCCTTTTCCGCAAGTTACACTGTCATAGTCCATGCATAGTCTAAGTTGTTCTTAATCATCCTTGGGTTTTCAAATTTCTACTTGAAGAAATAAGCAGAAGTATGTAAACTAGGCGGAGATAGCTCAGCACCACCTTTGATAGGGAAAAATGAGGTGACGGACGAAATATTATGAGCAATATTTTTCGAAGTCGCAACGGTTCCCGTTTTCAGTTGTTGAGGGTCAGAAACAATAAAGTAACTTGGGTTACTGAAGCCTTAATTTACGCTAGAGTAACCTCTGTTTTCAGTATATAATAAATCACAAGTTACTTCAGTTTCATCCAGTGATTATTATTTACAAACAATAAAGGTATGATAATTACACATAAGGAACAACTGATATAGAGGACTAAAGTACTATACCAAACTTTTTGTTGCAAATCCTAACTATCATTCAAAATGGCACATAGAAAGAAGTAATGAAACCTCTACTTTCAATAAAACATTTTAAAATAGTTTTAAATTGAATTCATAAAGGCTTATATTATTCTATATGTATGTATTCATTGATTCGCTTTCTATAAACTCCGCCTAACTACATGGTGTTCCATAGGAATATATAGCTTGCTTGGAACAAGCCCTACATGTAATTTGTAAGGCAACAGACCGTCAATTTGCAAGCATGGAATGTAGTACAAGTTTTGGTCACGTGTAAAATTACCACTAAAAGCGAATATGATATCAATATTACGATCAGAATTATACCAATACCATGCATTACTCAATACGCATTACCATATGTTTAGCTGTCTCGAACAAGTTAATTTATTGTGGAAACTACAAATTATACAGCAATATAAAAAGAGTGAAGATCTACAGTTAAAAATTTTATCGCTAACGAAGGGCCTGATGGCAGGACTGTGCTCTCGGCTTCTGTATTCATGGAGAGTTGCCCACTTATGAATATGAAGGCGGTGATCCGTTATCTTTGTGAGCTGTAGAGAAGAAAAAACAAGATTTGGTAATATTTTATACACGTACATAATTTTGGTAAAGTGATGTGGTGGTATAATTGCAACAATGGTATTTGAGACCGCTTGAATCATACATGGCAATCTCCGTTTTTGTTCGAGATTACATTACTTTCGCTATTGGATTCTGTTCAGAAATTTCTACAAGTTTTTATATTTATTTTAACCATAGCCAGAAATGATCACATTTTTAGGATGAAAATCGGGTTTCATAAGTTTAAGTATCTCCAGTTGGACACACGTTTCGAAAAACAAATCTGTCAATACGAATATCAAAGAATAAATGATAAGAAATACAGCTATATGGTAATATCAGCTGTCAAAAGTCCTAGTGAGATTTTTACTATGATTTTGTAGTAGGTCGCAAATTTAATCAAATTTCAATTTATATAATTCTGTTTGTTTAAAGAGTACTCAACACGCTAATTCGGAGAGTGAGTTTGTCTGTTTCTTAACATAGAAGATGAACGGAAACTTCAAGGCCAAACCTATGGAAGGTGAATCTACTCCACAACGCAAACAAGACTGTATGAACATTTGCTTTCTGCAGCCTGGTTTTCAAGCTACGGTTTCCTGATGATTAAAGAACATGTTCGAGTGGTCCACTTTCAGTTTCCATGCAGGAATCGCAAAAGAAAGACTTCTAGGATCTTACATGCTTTCACCATTACGACTGTTTACTACGATAGTAGAGAGCATATCCGTTGGGTAGCCGAAGAAACGTCATGGTCCCGTGATGCAAACAAAGATGGCGGCGGGGTCAATGACCTTAATACTTCGACACCCAGAAGTGATGTTACATGTCAATAAAGATTGGAAGCGGGGTCAATGACTTTAATCCTTTCAGTTAATATGCAAATGGTGTAATTAATATGCAAATTATACGAAAATTAACTTATTTGATCTAATTAATATTCAAATTACCTAATTGATATGCAGGCGACCTTCAAAGATAGGCAAATTATTTAACTTAATGCGAACGACCTTAAACATTTTATTGATATGTAAATTACGTCCTATACAGCCTGGCGCCAAAACAAATAAGACTTAATACTCATACCGCGTTTTATGGACATCTGTTCATTATATCAAGCGTTGTGAGGATAAGCACAAGCAATTACGTCCATACACATTAACACAATCGGGATGGATAATACCTTAAGGAGAAATCCGCAAAACAACTTACAAATCAACGCATAACTAAAAGATAATATTAAAATCGGTGTGCAGTTCTTTGGTGCAGTAAAAGCGTAAGATTGCTGCACGCAGTGGCTGCAGCTTCGAATACCAAAGACGCGTTTGTTCGACCAATACAGCAGAATATAACTCTTCTCAAAGTTCTCATGCAAATTCTAAACACGGCTACATTTTGTGACATTTTAACAAACAAATATATTCTGGATTATTATTTTTACGTAGACTTCTAGTTCTATCAGGTCTATTACGATTGTTATTAATTCGTCTGCTTTAAATAACGCGCAGATTCTGTATACGTATGTTGAGCTCGGATATAATCCCGAAATTACACAGGAAAACAATGTTTTTAATTGTTGAGTGTAGTACGCATTGCTGTGTGCTGGCCAGTTTGTCACTGTGTAAAACAATAACTGCTCCTTCATCGTAAAATTAATGCTCCCTCAAAGCCGAAAGTTGCAAAATCAAAATGGTAAAAGAATACAGTTCGTAATAAATTCGGTGTTTGAGATGTATACATGTAGCAGGTTTTATTAAATGTTGTGTGACGTAACATCCCCGAGAATAGAAGTTGCCCTTCTTTGTATCAAAGCAGAGTAAAGAAAGAAACATATTTTCGTCACCTTATAACGAAACGCGGCCAAAAAAGCAAATAAATTCATGCAAACAAATTAAGTTCCACATTACCAAATATTACGGGATATTACAGTCAGCCAGACTTGTTTCCAGAAACGCCGAATTATATGATTGTAAATAATAAATTAATAAAAATTTAAAAGAAAACTATATATGTCTCATTCACATGTTATCGGAGTTAAGGATTCTCTGCGCGCCACTTACCTGGCATTTCATGAAAACTTTGGTCGCAAGGCCCATCTCGCAGCCTTGCCCGAAGCACTATAAGTTTTGCGTCTATATCGGTTGAAAGCTGAATCTAATTAATTATCTCTTCACTGGTCTTACAGGTCAGTGTATGGGTTCACAGAACTCATAACTCAACGATATATAAATCTACTCAGCAAGAGCATGTGCCGACACAAAAGGAATGTGCTGTCACCAAGGAATGCTGTATGTCACAGACTTCCTGTTGCTAGCTCTCAGCTCAGCTAAAATTGTATCCTAATTGCGAATTTAAAATTTCTATCAAGCCAACATACAAAATACAAGTTACACGTATGAAATTCACTACAATTTCCAAAATTCTAAACAGAATCTAAATGTTAATTATTCCTCCTCTTTCTATGCATTACATTCCTCCCTACTTAAACTATGATCCGTCCTCGCAGCCTTCGCATTCATGCCTCCGTAAGCACCTAAGCCCCAAAAGCTAAATAATCTAAACTTAAAATAAACAGCAAAATTTACGGTAACATTGTACATATCCTTACAGAGTAGATAAATATAATTAATTATCAACTACATGATTAACTACGTAGCGTCATAAAATCATCATAATAAAAACAAAATTTTCCAATCAACATACACAAATATTTCACTCAGACCAAATTTAAAAATCTCTCAAATTTACCATATTATCTATCAAATACTCAATTTATAATATAAATTTAACAATTTTTGTTCCGCAAATATTTTAAGTTTACAAAACTAAAATTACACACATAAGTAACAACAAGTGAAGTAAATTACATACAGTATACATCATCATAAAAATATAATTTATCCCCTTGCCAAAATTATGTTCATGTCCATAACATTTTATGTTGCAAAACTGTAAATAGTTATTTTAAACAAAATATATTTGACTAACCTTTGACTAGCACTGCACTTCACTGTTATCAGTTCATTATTAAAAAAATTGTATCACCTATTAATTTTGTTTACACAACCATTGTCACGATGTTATTTCAGTATTATAAATTTTTCAAATTACAACCAATTGTTTGTTCAAGTTAAATACATTATTTTCCATTCTAAACTCAAAATCAAAATTAAATTTCTTGCACAATTCACCATCGTAAACTTTCAAAAATTTTAGACAAACTCTGTTCATCCAGTATAAAAACAAAAAATTTAAGCTCCCGTACATCATCCTTAAAGGTCGCCGTCGAAGCTTAACTTTCTACAACAGTTCTGTCGGTATACTATCCATGCTCCAGTATTCATTGTATCAACGCCCACAAAAATCTGATCCAGTTAAGAGGAGGCTGGTGTTGGACTGCTAGGTGGGACCCGCTGTTCCTTAGCATTCCATTCCAGTGGACTGGCAGGCTGTTTCTGCTGCACGTTAGGTCCATGTGTTGCTCAGTACTGGTACTGTAGATCCAGTCTCTGAAGATAATTCTTTGCAAATTAAAGCATGTGCAAAAGACGTCTGCAAAATGCAGAAGAAACGCTGATGAAAGAAGCGATAGTCCTTTAAAAAAACACATTCCAAATTTTCACGTTAGCTGTATCTATTTCTATTAATTCGTTCACAGTGCGCAAAACAGTGCTTCACATTAGCAATTTCTCCGTTCTTTTTCCATACAGTAGGCAGTGCGTAGTGTCATCCAGACTCATAATTCTTACTCTTATAAACTCGATATTCATAAAAATATAATATGATCAGCCTGTACAATCAAAATATTTTTCACAGTTCAAAATTAATTGTAACTATATCTGTACGCACTTACTCTGGTAAATTCAGGGTACATAAAGGCTATGAACGAATTTGTTCATCAATAAACTACTAGTTCAATAACAAGGATTAGATTTATTAATTTGGTTAGTTATTTTTAAAAACACTTAAATACCTTATTAAACACTTCTGATACGTGTTATTAGCGTGTAAATTTAGTTTACATGAATAGTGCCCTCCGATGTTGAAGTCCCCAAGCCCATCCAGAGCTTCCTTGGTAAGGCATTCGCTGTACAAGTCGAACAGAATTGGTGACAAACAGCATCCTTGTCTAACTCCTCTTCCAATCTGCACACAACTTGTCTCCCCTCGGTCCAGTCGTATTTTAACCCTCTGATCCATGTACAATTTGCTAATCAATCTTCTGTCACGCCAGTCGATACCAGTTCTCTTCAGGATCTGCATTAATTTGGTCCAGTTTACACGGTCAAATGCCTTCTGCCTGTCTATGAAGTAAACACACAGTTCTTCATCTATCTCCAAAGTTCGTTCTGCTATTATTCCCATTATCCCAATTGCATCCCTAGTTCCTTTTCCTCTTCTAAATCCAAACTGATCTTCTCCAAGTACAGCTTCAATTTTCCTTTCAATCCTTCTAAGTATCTTTGCTATTATCTTTGCTGTATGTGCAATAAGGCTGATTGTGCGGTGGTCGCTGCATTTTGTAGCTTGTGTTTTTTTCTTTAAGGCAATCATTGTAACTTCTGTGAAGTCCTTGGGCCACTTTCCAGTTTCATATATGGTGTTGATTAGTTTTGTCGCTTCCGATATC
>Ga0209628_10002312_pt1 | contig 12872 bp, 7 predicted proteins | sample TergutCu122P4_FD_187285 | JGI IMG/M metagenome (GOLD analysis project Ga0209628, IMG submission 187285) | Cubitermes ugandensis P4 segment gut microbial communities from Kakamega Forest, Kenya - Cu122 P4 (SPAdes) (version 2) | ecosystem: Host-associated > Arthropoda: Insects > Digestive system >...
TATTTCTCCTGTTTACATATACGCTTTAGTAACTAATATGGTGATAGTAGCACCTGTTTCTTTGTTCGTTTTTGCACGCACCTTATTATTGAAAGAAAAACCTGTTAATGAATCGAAAAATGCCCTTTCAGTACCGGAAAAAGATGAAAAGTCTGCTGCCCCTCCACTATTCCAAGCAAAACAAGCGGATGATATTGTTCAGGTTCTGTTCGAAAAGGAATCCGAATCGGTATCCGGCCAAGCGATAGCAGAAAAGATTCCTGAACCGGTCGTTAGTCAAAAGGTTACCATTCAACCGATAGTCGGATTAGAAACAAAACTGAAAGAAGAACATATCAGTCAAGCAGCAACCGGTAAGCCAACCATACAGGAACCGATTGTCAACAAGCCTATTAGTATGGAGAGTCGCCGAAATGTAGTTTTTATTCGCGAAGATAGGGATAACTGCAACGTTTGGCATATCTATAAAGCGCCGTCAAAAGTTCATGCCATGTCATACCTCTCAAAGATAACGGTTGACAAGCCCTCCTATTTTGTAGTAGTAGAAACCCCCGAAGGTAATTTCGGCAGGGATAAAGACGGAATCTACCAGGAATAGTTCCTCCTTCGGGGTTGTCAATGAATTAAGTCGACAAAAAACCGGTCTTCAGCAAAGAGACACACAATAATTATTGTTTTAATTTTTGCTTGATAATACATATTTTTATGTACCTTTGCGCTCCTGTTTAATTAAATAAATTATAAATGAAGAAATTACTCGAAAAGGGATTTGGAAAAGGTATCTGCCGAAACCGGCTTTATCCGAGATAATCTGGAAAAGGTCTTCCGGCTTTGTGAAATTCTGCAATATTTGAACGAAGAACTACTGTTTATTGACCATTTGGCGTTGAAAGGGGGTACAGCAATCAACCTGACAGTTTTTGATGCGCCAAGATTGTCCGTCGATATTGATTTGGATTTTACCAAAGAATGTAGCCGGGAGGAAATGCTCCAAATAAGGACAATCATCAATGACAAGCTATTGATTTTTATGTTTGCTCAAGGCTATGCTTTGAGTCCAAATACTAAAAATCCTCATTCGTTGGATTCGTGGGTATTTTACTTTCAAAATGCTGCCGGAAATAGGGATAGTATTTCAATAGTTTGAAATATAACCAGATACGCGCTAATCTTACTCCTGTGTTAAGGAAAAGCGAATATTTCAATTTTGAAGATGCAAAAACAATAGTCATAGATTATCTTTCCAAACTGATGTCACTTACAGACGATGAAAAGTTTTTTATTGAGAAATCCAATCAAGGAGTCTATCAGCCTGAATTATTATTTGACAATGAAAGTATTATTAAACGGATTAAAGAACATCCAATGGCTGTTTGGAGGATGAAATGAGGGAACTTATATCACATCAGAAAATCAATGTCCATCTTACCGTCTTTCAGATAGCGGGGGAGTTCGGCTTTAGGTTTTTTGAGCATAAATTTTTCTTGTGCACTAAAACTTAGGGTTCGGGTAATTACTTCAGCATAGATAGGGTTGGCCGGTTGAATCTTCTCATATACGCTTTTCCTTTACTTGCTATTTGTAGCCTGCGCCGGCAAATTCCATCAGGTATGCTTTGATGAAGCCGTCGATTTTCCCGTCCATCACGCCGGTGACGTCGGATGTTTGGTAATTGGTGCGGTGGTCTTTGACACGGCGGTCGTCGAACACATAACTGCGTATCTGCGAGCCCCATTCGATTTTCAGTTTGCCGGCTTCTATCTTGGCCTTTTCGGCTAAACGGTGTTGCATTTCTTTGTCGTAGAGGATAGAGCGTAACTGACGCAAGGCGTTATCGCGGTTTTTTGGCTGGTCGCGTGTTTCCGTATTTTCGATGAGTATCTCTTCCGTTTCGCCGGTATAAGGGTCTTTATATAAATAGCGAAGGCGAACGCCCGATTCAACCTTGTTGACATTCTGGCCGCCGGCGCCGCTCGACCGGAATGTATCCCATGAGATATTAGAAGGGTTGATGTTCACCTCGATGGTATCATCGACGAGAGGTGTGACAAAAACGGAAGCGAAGGAGGTCATTCGTTTACCCTGCGCATTAAAGGGTGAGACGCGGACTAACCGGTGAACGCCGTTTTCGCCTTTCAGGTAGCCATACGCATAATCGCCTTCTATCTGCATAGTGACCGTTTTGATGCCGGCCTCGTCACCGTCTAACAGGTTGCTTATGGTTAGTTTGTAGTTGTTCGATTCGCTCCACCGAATATACATACGCATGAGCATCGACGCCCAATCCTGGCTTTCTGTACCGCCGGCGCCGGAGTTAATCTTCAACACACAACTCATCTGGTCGGCTTCTTCGCGCAGCATATTACGGAACTCCAAATTCTCTATGAGTCCTTTGGCTTTCGTATAGGCGGCATCCACTTCCTCTTCGGTTGTAAGGCCTTCTTTCACAAACTCATAAGCCATGTTTAGCTCTTCGGTGGCGTTTAACACTTCTTTGTAGAGGTCGAGCCATTTTTTTAGCCCTTTTACTTTCTGCATGTTCGCTTCGGCGCGTTTGGTATCGGCCCAGAAAGCAGGGTCGTGCGTTCTCAGCTCTTCTTCTTCCAATTGAACGGTCATCGTTTCGATGTCAAAGGTACCCCCTCAACGCTAACTCGCGTTCCAACAGGTCTTTTAGTTGGTCTGATGTAATCATTTGTTATATTTTTATTGTTTGCATTATGTATTAATTATGTGCAGCAAAGATAGTAATAAAAATGGTATAGAAGATAAAATGATTATTTTTCGACGATGAAAAGGTGTTTGCCGGAGCCGGCATTTACTTTGACAAAAGTTCCGTCTATAGCGCCTTTTTGCTCTATGCCGTTCATAGTGAGCCGCTGTCGTCGGTCGTAAAACGGCAACCATACTTCTGCTATTGTATTGGCGGGTATTTCGACTGCAAGTTCAAATTTAACACCGGGCGTATTATGGAAGGATACTTTTACGTTGCCGCGAATGGTAGGGGTTATGAGTTCGGCATGAGCCAAAGTGGAGGGTTGCGGTTTGATGCGTATCTTACGAAACCCCGGTTCTAATGGTTCAACGCCCATCAGTTTGCGGGGTATCACATTGGCAGGGACAGCGCCCCAGGCATGGTTCCAATCTAAGTTAGGCTTATAAATCATGTCCCATGCTTCAAGCGAGACGGTTGAACCCGACCGGATCATGTTGTACCAACTACGCTGAGCGGTTGATGACAGCAACTGCAAACCATGGTCGGCATCGTGCGAATGGTATACTGCATCCATCAGAAACTGAGAACTGTACACGCTGCAGGCCATGCCTCGGGAACGTATAAAGTCAGCCACACGTCCGACATATCGGTCGGGTGTCATTCCGAAAGCCATCGGAAACATATTGGCGTGCAAGGAACAGTGGTCGGTTTCAACGCCATCCCGGTAATACCCTTTCCTTGTGTCCAACAGCAACCGGTTATACTGTCTTTTAATTCTTTCAGCTTCTGCCATATAGAACTGTCTGTCGTTATGATTTCCCAATGCTTCGGCTATCAGGCTCATAGTACGGACAGCTTCGTAATGATAGGCGTTTACTACTGCATTGTATGTAGTAAAAACAAACCCGTCGGTTTCGCCGCCGTGTTCTTTCTCGTCGCCGACAACACCCGTCTGAGGCCAATCGACAATATCCCTGAATCGGTTGCTGCGGTTGTTGATAGATTGCATAAACGCGGGAGTGACCTTGCCGGTACGTGTCGAGATGAGACCATTTTCCTCCTTTAATCCCATCAAGGTCTTAGCTTTCAGGTTATTATAATGGCGTTCTAACGAAACTTTATTACCTGTGTACATAAAATCATTCCAAGCCATCAATACTGATTGAAGGTTCCATTCGGTAGGCCATGTAGGGTTTTGCATCAAATATTCGTGCGAATGACGCGCCATTGAAAACTCTCTATCGACGTAATAGTGACATAATTGATTGATAAAAGCATCTGCTTCGTAAGGAATTCGTTCCCGGTCGCCATCCACATAAACACCCATGAAAGAGGTTGCTTTTATTGAGTACTTGCACAGTTCCCAGACCTGATTCAGTACTGTATCCGACGAGTGAAAGGAGGCAGCCCTATCGTTGAAAGGATAATGTACCGATTGGTGTATAACATCGGTAAAACGGATAGTTCGGTTGTAATCTTCTATTTCGCAATAACGAAAAGGGAATACTTCGCCTATATAATCGGGCATCAGGATAGCGCTAACGCCACTTTCGTTCATCGTGGCGCTGGTATTGCGGGGGTCGGGGGGAATTTTTACTGTATAGGAATGTGTTCCAGCCATTAAGGGTAACTTACAGGTTGTGTACCGGATAGTGCCACCGGGTGTGCGGTTGAGGCGACCATCCTTCGTTGCTTCGCCTAAGTGAATGATAAGGGTGTCGGTTTGGGATGATGACAGCGTTAAACGCAGGCGTCCGAAGGCGGCTTTACCGAAATCTATAAAAGTATTATTTTCATTGATGTTACGTATCAGTACCGGATATTCATCAGTTACCTGTAAAGGGTAACAAGCAGTGGTGTTGTCGAGGGTTGTGGCAGTGACAAAACTTTTGGGTTCCGAAAACGGGCTTTCTTCTCCGTGGTTGCTCCATGTTTGCACTTTCCAGTAATACAAGCTATCCGGTTGCAGCGGCTTGCCTGCATATAACACGGCTGTGGAGTTATCGCTTTCGGTGCGTCCACTGTCCCACATATCGCCTTGGTTTTGTGCAAGGGTATGGGCATAACTTGCTACTAATATACGGTAAGCGGTTTGCAGGGTGTTGGGTTTGGCGTCGTTCATGATCCATCCGAAATGGGGCTTTTCGTTGCGAATAGCTGCTATCTGATAACGCTCGATGGCCGTTTGACGCGCATCTAATGGCAAATTGGCAGGGTAGCCATCTAAGAACATGCGATCGGTAAACTCCAACAGGTCAGTGGTTAAGCCGGTAGGAGGCTCAGCAGCAAAAGCATGAAGAATATTGACGAAAGAGAGAAGGGTAATAAAAATGATTTTCATTCTTTAAAGTGTTAAAAAACAGTGTCTCTGTGCTGGTAGACAGGTGGATAGTCTAAAGTATAATGCAATCCACGACTTTCTTTGCGGTCGATGGCCTGGCGCATGATCAGGTACCCTACATTGATCATGTTACGGAGTTCGCACAGTTCGCGTGTGGCTATGGAGCGTTTGAAGAGGCTTTCTGTTTCTTCATAGAGGATGTCTAAGCGGTCCCATGCACGTTTCAGGCGCAGGTTACTTCTTACAATACCCACGTAGGTAGACATGATTTGTCCTACCTCTTTTTGGCTTTGTGTGATAAGCACCATCTCTTCGGGCGAGCTTGTCCCTGCATCGTTCCAATTGGGTATATTATCTTGAAATGTAAGGGTATCGATGATACGCACCGAGTGGTTAGCGGCAGCATCGGCATAGACAACGGCTTCTATCAGCGAGTTAGAGGCTAAGCGGTTGCTGCCGTGAAGCCCTGTGCAGGCGCATTCGCCGATGGCATAAAGACGGTAGATAGATGAGCAGGCATCCAAGTCGACTAAGATACCTCCACACAAGTAATGGGCTGCCGGGGCTATGGGTATGTACTCTTTCGTGATGTCGATGCCGAGTCTTAGGCATTTTTCGTAAATATTCGGGAAATGATTTTTCGTTTCGTCCGGGTCTTTGAGTGTGACATCCAAATAGACATGGTCTTCGCCCCTATTTTTCATCTCATTATCAATAGCGCGTGCCACGATGTCGCGTGGCGCAAGCTCTAAACGCGGGTCGTATTTCTGCATAAACTCTTTCCCGTCCATTGTCCGGAGGATGCCGCCATAACCGCGCATCGCTTCGGTGATAAGGAACGACGGGCGGTCGCCCGGATGAAAGAGCGCTGTCGGGTGAAACTGAACAAATTCCATGTCTTTGACCGTTCCTTTGGCGCGGTAAACCATTGCTATGCCGTCGCCTGTCGCTACTAATGGATTGGTCGTCGTTTGGTATAGCGCGCCTATACCGCCGGTAGCCATGACGGTGACTTTCGACAGAAACGTATCTATTTGTCCTGTATCCATATCCAAAACGTATGCCCCAAAACATTCGATATCAGGCGTATGGCGCGTAACGGTCACTCCGAGGTGGTGCTGGGTTAGTATCTCTATTGCAAAATGATTTTCGTAAACGGTGATGTCGGGATGTCTTTTTACGCCTTCGATGAGCTTATCCTGTATCTCCGCTCCGGTATTGTCTTTGTGATGTAGAATACGAAATTCCGAGTGACCGCCTTCGCGGTGCAGATCGAAGTCGCCTTTCTTGTCTTTGTCGAACTCCACGCCCCACTGTATCAGTTGGCTTATTTGCTCCGGAGCCTGTCGAACCACTTTTTCGACCGCTTCGCGGTTGTTTAAAAAATCGCCCGCAATCATCGTATCTTCGATATGCTTGTCGAAATCGTCAACCAATAAATCAGTGACCGAAGCGATGCCTCCCTGCGCGAAAAACGTGTTCGCTACTTCGAGGCCCGACTTGCTTACTAATGCCACTTTGCCCTTGTGAACGACCTTCAGCGCATAGCTCATGCCCGCTATGCCCGAACCTATAACTAAGAAATCAAACTTTTTTACCATAGTCGTCTTGCCTAAAGTCGTGCAAAGGTAGGATTTTTTTAATAATTTCCCTTTATCCACAATTCAAAAAACTTGTCATATACGCTGTAGCCAATTTCCTTAATAGATACGTATCCGCCTGTTACAAAGGTGTTTTACAGTATTATTATGTTAATGCCTTCTTAAATTATCGTTTATAAATAACGCAAAGATAATAATAATTTGTACATTTGAGGCCTCAATCAACTCAAATGTGACATGAACCGACGTTTTTATATCACTTTCTTATTGTTCTTTTGTGTATCTGCTTTAGCGGCTCAAAAGGTTGGAGTCGTGTTAAGCGGCGGCGGTGCTCGGGGTGCTGCTCATATTGGCGTTATCAAAGCATTGGAAGAAAACAATGTTCCAATTGATTATATATCAGGAACTTCAATAGGAGCCATTGTTGGCAGTCTCTATGCAATGGGCTATTCTCCGGACGAGATGCTGGAGCTGATGCTCTCGGAAGAATTTGGATATTGGCAGACAGGTACGGTAAAAACCGAGCCTGCTTTCTTTTTCAGGAAACCGGAGAACACGCCTCAGTTTTTGACATTTTCTATCAATTTAGAAGATTCGATTGTGCTGAACAACTTATTACCCGGCAGTTTTGTCAATCCGATACAGATGAACCAGGCTTTCCTTGGGCTTTATGCACAGGCAACAGCCAAAGCGGTTTGGAACTTTGATAATCTGTTTGTTCCCTTCCGTTGTACGGGCGCCGATATTTACAGTAAGAAGCTGATAACTTTTCGTAACGGCGACTTGGGTGATGCTGTGCGCGTTTCAATGACATTTCCATTCATTTTTAAACCGCTTTGGAAGGACGGGGTGCCGCTGTTTGACGGGGGTATCTATGATAATTTTCCGATAAGTGTTATGAAGGAAGATTTTAAGCCCGATTTTATTTTAGGCTCAGCCGTGCGTGGAGGAGGAATAAGACCTTCGGAGAACCCTATCTATCAGCTCGAACCGATGGTCATGCAGAAAACCGATTACGATGTGTCCGAAGAAGAAGGGATGTTAATTCAGATGCGGTTCCCGGATGTATCTCTTTTGGATTTTTACAAAGCCAAAGAGGTGATGCAAGTTGGCTATGACCGCACGATAGCCGTCATTGACAGCATCAAAAAAAGAGCCGGCAGGGAAGCCCCTTTAGAAAGCGTGAGGGAGCGACGTAAAGCCTACAAGGAAAGTTTGCCTCCACTTATATTTAGAAATATTTTTATTTCAGGGGTAACCGATGAACAGCGACATTATATTATCTCCCAATTGACGCATGACGTAAATGGAGATTTTACTTTAGAAGATTTTCGTTACGCTTATTTCAAAATGCTGACTTATTCCAAAATAAAAGAAATTATCCCATCGACCATCTATAACTGGGATACGCAGACTTTTGATTTATATCTGTCGGTCAAGGTCATCGATGAATTGAAAGTGTCGATTGGAGGCAATATATCGTCCCATCAGGCCAATCAATTATTTTTAGGATTGGATTATCAAAGTCTGGGAGAGACATCTGCTGATTACAATGCTAATTTTCAAATGGGTAATTCGTTTAGCGGCGTATCGGTCGATGGCAGGTTTTTCTTTTCTGCGCGTTTACCCGGTTATGTAGGTGTTAAGTTAACTTACGCGAACAAAAATTATTCCCAAAGTCAGTCGTTGTTTTATGAAGACTTAGTACCGGCTTTCATCAAAAAACGGGAGCGTTTCTTACGGGTTCGTTATGGTGCGCCGTTTTTAATTAGCGCTAAATTAGAAGCCTTTACAGGTATTGGGATGTTATCGGATTTGTATTATCAGACGCCAACATTGACCGGTATCAATTTTGATGTCAGCAGATATTATTTTTTCAATACAGGTTTTCGGTTTGAACAGAAAACGCTCAATTACAGACAGTATCCGACAGAAGGCCGTCATCGGTATTTGATTGCTCAATTCATAACAGGCGACGAAAACTTTAGGGCAGGTAGCAGTAATCGATTTGTTGATGTCAGGCGGCATGAATGGTTTCAGATAAAAGGTTCATGGCTTAATTATGCAGTCAAGAAGCCAAAGTTTAACCTTGGTTTTTTGGGTGAAGCGGTGTTATCAAATAAAAATTTAAGTTCCAATTATACGGCATCTATCTTACAGTCTTCACGTTTTGCTCCCACGCCGTACAGTCAGATTTCTTTTAATGAAGCCTTTAGAGCTGATAGCTACCTGGCTGCCGGCATTATCCCTATAGTAAAACTTACCGACCGGCTTCATTTTCGGATAGAAAGTTACGGTTTTCTCCCGGTGCGTGCGACCAAACGAGAGGTCATTGATACCAGCATCTTTGCCCGAAAAGGAAGCTATTTCAACACATTTCAGTTTATGAGTGAGGCGGCTTTGGTTTTCCACTTGCCCTTTGTATCGGTCAGCTTGTATGCCAACAGCTACAGTTTCCCTAAAAATAATTTTAATGTCGGGTTAAACATTGGATATATTTTGTTCGATTCCGGTTTTTTTGATTAAAAAATTGCAGAATAAAAATAATGTCGTATCTTTGCACCCGCTTAACAAAGGCTTCGTAGCTCAACTGAATAGAGCATCTGACTACGGATCAGAAGGTTGGGGGTTTGAATCCCTCCGGAGTCACTACAACATAAAGGATTTGCGATTCATTTTGCAAGTCCTTTTTTTCTATAATAAATGATAATTTATATATGAGAAGGCTGATTATTACTATTTTGTTTTGTGTTTCTATCTCTTTACCGGTTGTTGCACATTATCCGTTACAGAATCCCGATTCATTGATTGACAGAGAAGAAGCAGCGGACGTTGCCGGTGTGAAGGCATCGCTAAGAACTGTAGGATTTTACACCGACTGGCAGTTGGCCGGAATACCGGGTGGTATCCCTAAAGCTACTGTCATTCACACAACCCTCCGGGCAGGCGCTACTGCTGAGGTAATCAACAATGCTATTCAAGCCGCCGGCGATGCTGTCAGCAGCTCCGGAGGAGCATCGCCCACTAATCTGCGGGTCGTGCAGTTAGGGGAGGGTATCTTCGACGTGGGTATCACCGATATTCTTTTGAACCGACCCGGCGTCATCCTCCGCGGGATGGGAAACACAACCTTAGTTCGCGGCACAAACGGCGGCGACGGGGTTTTCGTTATTGGTAACCAAAGACCTGTATGGCAAAACGCCGTCGATGTAATCCAAAGCGCCCATATCGGCGATTCGTGCATTACAGTGGCGGACGTTAGTGGGTTCAGCGTCGGACAGATACTTAAAATAGACCGTTTGGCTGACGATGCCTCCGCCGAAAACGGTGGCTCGGAATGGCCAAATGGACATAACCAGTTCCAACGTGGCAGAAACAACGAGTTTGGTCCTACAGGTGGCAGCACACGCCCCATATCGCAGTATATTGAGATAAAAAGAATTCAAGATAATGTGTTGTTTCTGTCGAACCGGTTGAACATTCACTTCCCATTAACCGGCAAGAGCGGCAAAGCGCTAACACCTCAAGTTTTTAACACTATGGCGCATGAGTATCAATATATAGGCCTTGAGAACTTAAAATTAGAAGCGACCGGAATCACCGCCGGCGGTAATCAGTGGCATGTGCCGGCAGTTCAGATTTGTTTAGCGAGTTCGTATTGCTGGGTTAGAAACATCGAAAGCGACGGCACGAAGTTCAACGGTGAGAACGGCTTCAAGGGACGCCATATCGAACTGAATGGCTTCCGTAACCATGTGACAGGCAACTATGTACACCATTCATCGCAAGTCAGTCCGGGTGGCAACGGGTATGGTATCCGCTGGCACGGCACTGACTGTATCATCGACAACAACATCTGTGATATGCTGAACAAACCGCTATTGGGGCAGACGTCCAACGGCGGCAATGTAATCGCTTACAACTATGTCCCGAATGCTATCATCACTATCCGAAATGATGGCGCATATTTAAGCGCAGCGACACCCGGCAACCCCCAGACAATTGACGGGTGGAACGAGACAGCCATCGACCCCAGTCATGGCGGTTATTCACATTCTGACCTCCTCGAAGGCAACTATACCGCTAATATACATACAGATGGCACCAGTAACAATGGCTTTTTTGTCCTTTTCCGCAATCATTCCTTTGGCAGGAACGCCCATAGTCCGACGACAGGTGGCTCATTAAACGGCGTATGTATTGATGGCCCGCAAAACGAACATGCTTCCATTGGGAACGTTTACCTGAACCCTGCTAACGGCATCGGTGCAAGGGTATGGAACAGCCCCGCCCACAGCCCCGGCAGAGGGATACCGGTATATAACTTCAGCACCACTACAGGTAACAACACGATGGGTAGCTACCTGAGCGATGGCGGGCGGCAGTGGGCTTTCGACAGGTTCTATTGGGCATTAGACTACAACTATGCAAACAATAGCATCGAGCCGGGCAGGCAGACAGGATGGACTGTTCCTGTCGAGCTTCCCAACTCGCTATATCTCACCACGGCGCCCGATTATTTTGCCGGATACACGTGGCCACCCGTCAACCCTTTCGGCAAAACTGATGCGGAACGTATAGGTAAACTGCCTGCAAAAGAGCGCTTTGGTGCGAGTTTATAGCTTGTGATGATGCAAAGAACAGTATCCTGGTAATTCTCAATTTTTGATGAATTGTTGCAGGTAACGTTTAAAGAATCGCCCCTGTGTTGTCGGTGTAAAATTCCAATCCGAAAAAAGAGTAGGCGCCCACGACTGATGGAAGCACCACAAGGTAAAGGATATACCCCGTTCTTCAAAGTATTTGGTTATCTTTACACCATAATCGTCGGTGGCAATAACAGGGACGTGCGCTCCGCGTTCCCCTTCTAAGCAGTATCCGAGTTCGGTACAGATAACCGGATATGTTTTAGCAACATAGCCGAAGTCGGCATCCCATTTTTCGGGCCACGGCTCTGGGCGTTTCATGGGATAGGGATGCGAAACGTATGCGATATTATTGCGACCGATGGGCGAAGCGCCTACATTGCGCAGTTCATAAGCCCAGTCAAAACCCGAAACAAGACATAGCGCTTTAGGGTTATATGCCCTGATGGTGTCGATAAGTCTTTCGCAAAGCGCTTTCCATTCCTCCCAAGTACATGTACCGAGGTCTCTACCTGAAACAGTCGGTTCATTAAATAATTCGTACATCGCTACGGTCGGTTCGTTTTTGTAGCGTTTAGCCACATCTGCCCAAAAGCGAAAGGTTTCTTCAATGGAAGTATCATAACTTCGACCGGTAAACTTCTCGTCTTTCAGATTACCTATCGAATGCCAGTCTATGATGACATACAACCCGGCTTTTTTCGCCATCTCTATACCATGGTCTAAAAGTGTAAAATACGCTTCCCTTTCACGGGTACGTAAACTGGAAGGATGTACGGCAAACCGTACAATGTTAGCACCCCAACTCTTAGCTTCGTTGAAAAGCCTTTCGTCCCAATGACCCTGCCTGTCTACATCGTGTGCATCGGCAAAACAGAGGCCACGGAAAATGATTTCTTTTCCACGAGCATCAACAAATTTATTGCCTTTCACCTTTATCCGACCGACGTTGGTCGTGCCGCATCCCATAAGAAAAGCAATCATTGATAACAAACACAATAGTTTTTTCATATCTAAAATTTTTATAAATAGCGGTTAATAAGAAAGAGGTTTATTTTTCGATGTTGGTGCAGGCATTACTAAACTCTTCCTTGACAACATTTTGTACTCTTCAATTGACATAATAACAGAAAAGCATTTCAAAAATGCGATGCAAAGGTACGACTTTTTTTCAATTCATCGATTAATTATTTATATTTCGCCTTGATATATGACAGACCCTTCTCTTTTCCCTAACCTCTAAATAGTTAAAATTTATTAGCTTTTTGTGAAATGAAATTATTGTTGTATGTTTGCGGCTTCAAACAGGAGAAAAAAAAATTGAATCGAACTTATTTACACTTTATTAAACAGTTGCCTATGAGACAGCCCGTATGTAAAAACCCTACAAATTAGTCGGTTAATTGACACTGACCGGCATCAGCGATTTATAAAATTTTTAATAACTTTTATTTAAAGACTAATGTTTCGCACCCTCTAAATCCTTGAAAAACGAGGATAGAGATAGGGTAGAAAGACAAAAAAAGTGCCATATTTTTTTGCTAAAGTCATTGAAAATAACTACCTTA
>Ga0209628_10002313_pt1 | contig 12871 bp, 6 predicted proteins | sample TergutCu122P4_FD_187285 | JGI IMG/M metagenome (GOLD analysis project Ga0209628, IMG submission 187285) | Cubitermes ugandensis P4 segment gut microbial communities from Kakamega Forest, Kenya - Cu122 P4 (SPAdes) (version 2) | ecosystem: Host-associated > Arthropoda: Insects > Digestive system >...
ACTTGGTTATAACTTCACAGGGTAGGGCGTGAGGCGGCTACTCTGTAGAATTATCCGTTTTTTTTGCAAAAAAAACGGAACTAAAAAACTAAAAATCAAAAACTTAATCACTTCAAAAAATACACTAAAATTTTACTATGAACACACCGAATTTATACACCGTTGCAGAGGTTGAAATATCCTATAAAAACCCATCCGATTTATTACAACGCCCCAAAATTGAAACTTCAAAAGATATGGTTCGCATCATCCGCGAAGTTGAAGATATGCGAAAAAACATTGATTATAAAGAGTTGTTTTACGCCATTTATGTAAACCAAGACAGCCGAATTTTATCCGTTGGCAAAGTATCCGAAGGGACAACAACGTGTTGCCTTACAAATGTGCGGCAGATTATACAAAGCGCACTACTGCAAAACGCCACAGGCTTAATAATTTGCCACAATCACCCAAGCGGCAGCCCCGACCCCTCGCCGCAGGACATCCAAAGCACCGACCACATAAGAGAAGCCGCCAAACTTCTACAAATCCAATTACTTGACAGTTTAATAATTACATCATATAATTATTACTCATTCTTTGACAGCGGGCGTTTATAGCCCGCTTTTTTGCTGCCCGACTTGTCATTTTTTTGCGCCGCCGCCCTTACGGTCGGCGAATCGGTAAAAAACACCGAAAAGGGAAACACTAAACGTTTCCGCGTAAGAGATACACCCATTTTGCAAACAAAATCTTTTCGTTATTTTTTGAAATGTTATGATACAATTCCTGCTATAGCGAGAATTGAAGAAAGAAGTGTAAAAAATTACCAATTCTCCGGTAAGAGTACCTGCACTATTTTCCATACCCTTTGAATCATGGCTTTTGGAAGCTCCTCTGCTGCAACATTTTCATTGTGTGGTACACAGAGAACATAATCTTTAGGATATGCTTCATATTTCCGTACTTCTCTTAATACTTTTCTGCCATCTGCTAATAGAATGCAATAAATTTCTCCATATCCGAAATAATCACGCCAATTCTTAACCTCTCTTGCCAAAGCAATGCTTCCGGGCTGATAAGTTGGAAGCATACTACTGCCAATAACCGTAAAACAGACATCTGTTTCCTCGGCTCCCAAAAATGGTACTTTTTTTATATCGCGCTGGGATTTATATTCAGAAATATCTTTACCTATAAGATCTAAAGTAATTAAGGGCACTAAGCGATAATCTTCACTTCTATCTTTAATGATAAATCTATCTCTTCCTGAAAGTTTGTCCTGTTCCAATGGAGAAAGTTCACATGTATCATTATCTTTATACATCTCTCCAGTTCCCGTTAACAACCATTCCAGCGAAATATTTGGAAATTCAGTATAAATATTTGCTATTGCTGTTGAATTTAAAGGAGTATCTTTAGCCTTTCCCCTGAAATTCGCAGAAGTAACTCCTACTTTTTTAAAAAAAGTCTCTTTTGCAATTTTTTTGTGTTCAATCAACAACACAACTCTTTCTTTAATTGTCGAAATTTTATTTTCCATTTCTTATGTTTTTAGTATGACATTATTATTTTTTATAATGATTGTTTGCAACGAGTGCACAAAAATATAAAAAAATATGAATAAAACAGCAGAATTTGAAAAATAATCAAATTTTTATTCTGCTGTTTTTCAGCCATAAAGATAATTACTTTACAAATTATGAAAATAAATTTACTACAAACGATGTTTGTATGAAAATATATTTACTTTTGCGGCGTTGTTCATTAAGTAAAATGTGCAAATAGAATTACAAAAGAAATTATTAACTAAAAACTGAAACAGAATGCAAACAAAACCTATTAGCAAACACATAACTTATGCGGAGGCAACGCACAGTCAAACCGCAATTAAGTACAGAAAAGAGAACATTCCGGATACTGAACAGTTGGATGCGATGCGGTTAATTGCCGAAAAAATCTTCGAACCATTAAGAGAACATTTCAAAGTACCCATCGCAATTACCTCTTTCTTTCGCTCAAAACAAGTAAACACATTGGTAGGCGGTTCGGTAAATTCTCAACACACAAAAGGCGAAGCAATGGATATAAATGCCTCAGTATTAGGCGGAGCAACCAATGCCGAAGTCTTTTTCTACATTAAAAACAATCTCCTTTTCGACCAATTAATTTGGGAATTTGGAGATGAACTAAACCCTGACTGGGTACATGTTTCCTATAAAAATGTCGGAAACAAAAGACAAACGCTTAAAAGTAAAAGAAACGGACACAATGTAAAATATGAATTATGGATTGGATAACACTTACAGGATTACTGATAGCCCCGCTAACTGCCATAGCCGGCTGGTTTGCCGGCAAACGCAAGCGCAGTAACGACTTCTTGAATGCAATGCAAGAATCTATCAACACATTAGTTGCTGAAAATGCAAAATTACTTGATGATGTTCTAACAGTAAAAAAACAAAATATTGAACTACTACTTCAAAACGAAGCAATGCGCCTAAAGTTGCTCACATTAGAACAACAAAACGCTGTATTTAAAAAAGAAATTACTGTTTTGAACAACAAATTAGAAAACGTAAAAACAATTACACGTACTAAATGAATATTATTATGAAAAACAATCAGATTCAAACCAAAATTCTCACGCCCTTTTGCTCTTTTGCTCTTACAGTCTTATTGGTATGTTTTAGCTCATGTCAAACAATACGTTATATTCCCGTTGAAAAAACTACAGAGACTAAAACAGAAATAGTAGAAGTAGTTCGCGATACTATAATTTACGTCCCATCTGACCAAGCGACCGTAAAAGCATTGTTAGAATGCGACAGCACCGGACAAATTCTTATAAAACAGATTCAAACCCTACAAGGCAAACTCAATGCTAAAGCCAATATTCGCATTGTAGAGAACACTATTATAGCAGATTGCTTCTGCGACAGCCTAAGTATTTACCTGCAACTCAAAGACCGCTATCAAACCACCACGACAAACACAACAGAAACAAAAGTGATGTGGATGGATAAGGAACTAAAGTGGTGGCAAAAAATGCTTTTATGGGTAGGCGGAATCTCCCTCATTGCTATAATAATAGGTGCAATAATAGGGCTTAAGAAAATAATCTTTTAACAAAAAATAAAAAAACTCTTGCGCAAGAGTAAAAAATCAATTATCAACAAAAATTAAATTTAAATTATGAAATCTTTTTTAATTCCAAAAGATTTTTCGTTACAAAACGAAGAACATGTATATACGCTTCAACAAGCATTATACGCATTAGACAAAGCTAATATTATGCCATTATCCAAAACAATACGTGGGATTAATGGTATTGGTGAAGGATCGCAACCAAGCAATCCACCTGAACCATCAAACAATTTTGAACAAGAAATTGAAACTAGGGCTTATGGCACAAGCACACAAGAACTGTTAAGTTTATTTCAGGAGACGTTTTCAATAACTCAAAATGTAAATTATGTTTTGCCGGAAACTGTTGCCTCTATTAATAAAGCCGCTGAGAAGCTTTATCGCATTTGTGGTTGCGTTACCAATGACTACGGGGTGCCCATTGAAGGAGTAGCGATAAAAGTTTTTTACAGCAAGTTGGGCGATTCTGCCGAAATACCCATTAATAATCCTCATGTGGTTTCTCTGCAAGATGGAACATTTTGTGCTTACTTAGACCTTTCTGTTGAAGAATTGTTAAACAAAAAGAAAAAATTAACACATCCTATTTGTGTGGTCGTTCAATTTACACAAACATTTGATGCATCACAACCACCCATTATTTTATCATCGGAAAAATTGTTAGTTCAAGAAAAAGAAACAATTATCAATTTCTCCTCTTCAGACTTTGTCTGTACTGGAAAATCTCATTATGCTTCTTTTTTGGATATTTTAAAGCAAAACAAAATCGAAAATGCAGGAAAAGCAGATTTAACTTTTTTTGAAGGAAAAGAACCGAAAGATCTTCTTGAAATAGCTGCTCAACTCAATGTTGACATTGAGTTGGTTTTGAGGGTTATGCTTGCAGCAAAAAACTCAGAAAATCCTGAAAATATTTTCGGCTTCCTATATCAAGGTTATCCATTAACTTTACCAGCCAAACTTTTTATAGAAACAGAAGATTTATTTCTATGGGAAAGTTATCTAAATGAACTATATAATGACATAATTTTGAGATTGTCATTAGAGGATGAAGATAAATTGCTTAGAATTTTAATAGATGCGAAAAAATTTAACTATATATCCAGCTCTGATAGCGAAATTGCCAATACTGTTACAGTACTAAAAGCACATTATGACAATAATATCTTGAATGAACCACTTCTTGAAGGAAAAGTTTCATTATCAGATTTTTTTGCTGCCACAGGGCTCAATCTAAGTGTTAAAAAGAAAGAAAAAATCGCAAAAATTTTTACTGACAACTTAAATGATTTCAAGGCTTTTATTGACACTTTGAACTCTGATACTATTCGTTTGGAATTAAATGAAAAAAGTGATACTAAATGTGTAGATAAACTTATTTACTACTTTGAAATTAGTCGTATTGTCAGAAATCTACCGGAAATGATTGTTTGTGTGAGAACAGCATATCCTTTTAGAAATAGCTATCATGAAGTTAGAAAATTGTCAAAATTATCTTTGAGCGATTGGGAAAGTTTAGTAAGTACTCTTACTCAAATCCCTTCAGATTTTTCTGACATAGAAGAATATAGTGAGTATGTTTTTAAAAAAGCGCAAATGCACTGTCCGAGTCTTGCATTAATTGCAAGATCATCTAATATTCAATATAAGAACGAAATAGAAGAATTTCTTTTTGAAAACCCTGATATCGATCTTCTCACACTCAATATTGATGACTTCATTGCTAATAACGCTGGACTTAATTGGGGGGCAAATTCGGAAAGTATTGTAAATGAAATTAGAAGGGTACAAAGTGCTTATCGCATCGCCCCTACTCCAAAATCTGCTGATGTTCTTTTGGAAAACGATATTGCGGATGCAGGGCAAATCTATTTTATTGGAAAAAGCCAATTAGAAAACGATTTGAAGGATCAGTTACCACAAGAAGAAATAAGCAGTATTTATAAAATGGCTACAGCTCGTTTTGCAAATGCGCTTGTTGCATATACCAATATGAACAGTACATTTTATAAAGGCGAACCGAAAGGGATACCTGCGGGAAGTAATGATATTGCTGATAAACTGAATGAGGATTTTCCCAACATAAAGAATCTGTTTGGTGATCCTGATTTTTGTGAATGTGATTATGACAGTTCTGTTTATAGTGCTCCTGCCTACTTGAGCGATATTCTTGCTTTTCTAGACAATCGAAAAGCAAAACCAAAAGGCAGTAACAAAAAAGTAAAATATTGGTTAGATGCGAGAAGGCAAGATATTAGTAAAATATACTTGAGCAAACAAAATGCAACAACAGTAATGCCGTATATTGATCTAGTAAATGAAGTTTTAGAAGAAGCTGTTCTTCAAGAAGAGAACAACAAGTTTTGTAGAGATATAGCAACCTGCCAAAGCACGCTTTCAGCAGCTGAACTTTGTGCAGCACCTGAACACTTGCTCGTTGACAAAGCAAATAATAATAAAACGGCTTATGATATAGTAAGTGAGAAAATGTATCCAATGTATGCTCCGTTGAATCTTCCGAAAATGCAAATTCTAAACTATTTAAAAAAAATGAGTGCTCCAAGGCACGAAATAATGAGCCATTTTAGACATCAGGGAAACTATAAAAAGCATATCGCAAGAGAGTTTTTTGAATTAACACCACTAGAATTAAATATTATTTTAAAGGAACAAACCCCCAAACCTAGAAATACTGCTTGGAGAAATACAGAAGAACATAAGATGACAGTAAAAATGTTTTTAGAAGATAGCGGTCTGTCTGTTCATAAATTGATGGATATTTTAAGAGCAAATTGGATTCATCTTATATATGACTTATTCGGAGATAATTGTCTTGACAAAGAAAAGTGGGTTCGTGAGATTGCCTATGAGAATGAAACAATTGGTGTAGATTATGCCGGTGGTTTTGATAGAGCACATCGATTTATCAGACTTCTAAATAAAACAAATTGGAGCATTGCTGAATTAAACTTACTATTGCAAAGTCATAAAGTTACATCATTTGACCCTAATAAGAAAAATACAAATATTTACGACAATTTAGATGCAAATGCACTCTACAATTTAATGTTATTTAAGCAACAACAAGAAAAGTTTAAAATGTCTTGCGAAGAACTGTTAGCTTGTTATGATTACATTAATCCTAATGACTTATATGAAAATGGAGACCCTAAACCTTGTCTTTTCAAAAGAATATTTTTGCTAAATACAATTGAAGCAACATTAAGAACGAAACTTGAACACATACAAAAAAAAGAAACTAATACTACTATTTTTTCTGAAGAAGATGAAAGAACCTTAGCTGCATGCTTGTCAATATCTTATTCCGATTTTTTATTACTACAAGAAAAATGGGATACAGGTGCTAAGAATATTGCATTCTTAAGCTATTTATATCGTCATATTTCAATTGCTAATCTTCTGAAAGTAAGCATTAAGGATTTACTTTTACTCTACAAAATCTTTAATATTAACATAAAATATTCTCTTTCCATTGAAGATTTACCTGACTTCTTAAAAAAAGCAGAAGCTATTTTAAGCAATGAATTATCACTCGAAGAGTTCGATTATCTTATCAGTTACAACTATCAATTTGGAATTGAAGAACAATCAAATTATGCGCTCACGATTGAAGAAATGTGCGACTGCGCTTCAAACTTGAAAGCAATATTGAATGTTCCAGAAAGCATGGAAGTTAGATCTTCCGTTGATAATGTTAGAAAAGAGATTACTGCAAAGATTGCCGAATTTTTTAGCCTTCCTTATAGTATTGCTGAAACCTATTTAAATCATAAAGGCACAACATCTATCTATCCATCCTCTCCTGCAAATAATTCATTATATGATGTCTTTAAAACGAAAGAGAATTATACAGAAGAATCTATTACTGCTGAGTTATTTTACGCTTTTGCTCTCATTCATAAGGCTGCTCTTTTATTGAAAAAATATAATATTTCAAGTGAGTTGTTTAAACAACTATATACCATTCAAGAAAAAATAGATTTTAAATGGCATCACTTTAGCATTATTAATAACTCAAACACCAATTTAACAATCACGCATTTACTATCTCTTGCTTCTTGGTTGAACCTAAACAAAAAATATTATGTTGCTGAAGAAAAAATCGGTTTGTTAGATATCATTGAGAAAAAAAGTACATTCTTAGTATTTAAAAAAGAGTTGCTGCAAATTACCAAATGGGAGCAAACTGATTTTGAAAAATTATCTTATACATTTGGATATGGTAATCTTACAGATTTTTACCAGCCTTCTGCATATGTCTTTATAGAACAATCTTTTAAATACAAAAACAAAACAGGTGCTGATATAAAAACTCTATTGGATTGGTGTAATTTAACCTCTTCAACAGACATTAATCAAGAAAAAAGAAGATGTGGAGAGATATTTGATGCGCTCAAATCTAAATTTGACAACGCTACTTTTCTAAAAGAACTGGAAAAACTTAACAAACATATTCGTGAAGCTAAAAGTAATGCTTTGTCTTCTTATCTTGTTGCCAACGATCTCAGAAAAGAAAAAGGGCAAGATAATGTGTGGTTTGATAAAGCCGATTTGTACGGACATTTTCTATTAGATACTGAAATGACTGCGGCAATGAAAACCTCAAGAATTGTACAAGCAACGAACTCGGTACAACTTTTTGTGCAAAGATGTATGTTTAACTTGGAGTCTGAAGTTATAGTCGACGATGAGTATGACACCGAATGGAAACAATGGGAATGGTTACAAAAATATCGTCTGTGGGAAGCCAATCGAAAAGTGTTTTTGTATCCAGAAAACTGGATTGAGCCGGAATTAAGAGATGATAAAACACCTCTATTCAAAGAATTAGAAGATGAATTGAATCAAGGTGAAATTACTGATGAACATGTTGAAAATTGTTATGCCAATTATTTAAATAAGTTAGACGAAGTTAGTAATTTAACTGTTTGTGCGACTTATCATGAAGTTGTAAAAGATGAACCCTTATCTATACTACAAGAGACACAAGAAGAAACGTCATCTGCCGGAAATAATCTCTTAAGACTTCCTGGCGGTGAGGGCAATAACGGAGGAGGTAATGGTAATGAAGGGGGTAATGATGAAGGTGATGATGAGGGTTCGCAACCATATACTCCTGCTCAATTCTTGACAATACCAAAAGTAAACACATTGCATGTGATTGCACGCAGTAAGACAATACCTTATATCTATTATTACAGAGCTTACGATGGTTTTTCAGAGTCATGGACACCTTGGGAAAAGATTAATGTGGATATACAGGGGGATTTAGTTGTTCCATTTGTTTATAACAAAAGACTGCATCTTTTCTGGATTAGAACGGTAAAAAAGGCATTTGCCTCAATAAAAGGCGTACCTTTGAATGAGTCAACAATAGAGACAGAAGAAGCCACAAATTATACTGAAATTCAAGTAGGATGGAGTGTTTTTAGAAATAAAAAATGGTCTCCGGCAAAATACTCGCATAAAAAACATTTGAATCTTAATCACGATCCAGAAACAAGATATTCAATGATTGCTTGTAAACAAACTGATAATAATGACTTATTATTAAAAATCTTTTCCTACGTTGAAAATGTCGAAAAAAATGTAATCAAAAACACTGGAGATTTTATTTTTAATGGTGATGTTTGTCGCTCGATTTCATACGTAAATAACTATGGAGAAAAGTATCTTGATCTTGATCTTGATGAGATGTTTAATAATTTTGCAAAAGACATGAATTTTTCTGAAAAACCTGAAAAAAAACTTCTTGATGCGAATGAATTGAAGGGAAAAAACAGAGAAATAAAGGCTGTAGATGATAGTTGTAAAATGTACAACAACAAACTTTATTTATTCCCAAATGATAAAAATATCTGGCTTCACGATTGGAGAGAAAAAGATGATAAACATAATATCATTACCACTACACAATCTTCTCCTCATTTGGTCACAATGGTTCACAATTACGATAATATGGAAGATATGCTTTACAAATCACATCTATTTTTTCCATTCTTCTATCAAGATTCTGAAAGGTCGTTTTTTGTGAGAATATATGCAAAAAAACACTTAACAACAAATTATACCGCAAAATTTGAATTTTCGCCTTTTTATCATCCCTTTACAAAATTGTTTATGCAAGAGCTTGATTATCGTGGACTTGGTGGGCTTTTAAATCGTGATATGCAAATAAATCCTGAAAAACATCCACTATTAAATAGAGATTATACATTTAAAGGAATATATAGCCCAAATGATACTGACCCTAATAATGCAGTTTCTGCAGCAAATGGGTATGATAAAGAGGTAGTGGATTTTAATTATAGCGGTGGATATGCTACTTACAACTGGGAACTATTCTTTCACGTTCCGCTTTACATCGCATGTAAATTAAATCAAAATCAAAAATTTGAAGAAGCAATGAAATGGTTTCATACTATATTTAACCCCATGGATAAAACTGATAAGGAAATGCCTGCAAAGTTTTGGGTTACCAAACCTTTCTTTGAGATGTCAAAAGATGATGTTCGTGCACAGGATATTCGAGATGTTTTAGAAAATATTCACGCCCATGTTGCAAAAGTAACTTTATGGCTAAACAATCCGTATAATCCTCATTTGATAGCTCGTGCCCGACCGGTAGCCTTCCAAAGAGCAGTAGTAATGAAATATATTGATAATATTATTGCTTGGGCGGATCAACTGTTTAGACGCGATACAATAGAAGAGAATAATAAAGCTACTATGCTGTATGTTCTTGCTTATCAAATTTTAGGTAAAAGACCCGTTATTAATCCCAAAGTACTACAGGAAAAAGCAGTGAATCCTAACTACATAGATATTAAAAATGGTAAAAATATATTTTATATATTGAATATGTATGATGAATTTATACAATACAAATATGAGGAGGAAGGATTGAACCCTGGTATTGTCAGACCTGCAATTGTAAATGTTAATTATCTTCTAAAAGAAACTATGCAAAGCGGTGGAGCAGCTTCAAGAGGAGGATCTCCCATTGGTGAACAAAAAAAACTATTACCAACACAACCCGTTAGTATGTCGGTTAATTCACCTGGCACAGAATTAGCTGTACAAGATAAAAAATTAATTACACCCATTATTATTAATCCTACTGCCAAACCTTTGCCAAGATTAGATACGGTAAATTTCTGCGTTCCATTTAATCAAGACTTGTTAAGATATTGGGATATTGTGGAAGATAGATTGTTTAAACTTCGAAACTGCATGAATATTGATGGTATAGTTCGTGAACTTCCTTTATTTGAACCACCCATCGACCCGGCAATGTTAGTAAAAGCTGCGGCGGCTGGTATTTCAATAGGCGATGCGCTAAACAACGCAATGGATGAGACACCTCATTACCGTTTTAGAGTAATATTACAAAAAGCGATTGAATTTACTAACGAAGTAAAGCAATTTGGAGACAAATTACTTTCTGCATTAGAGAAGAAAGACGCCGAAGTATTAAGCGCCCTACGAAACGTTCAGGAAATCAATATGCAGCAAGCCGCTTTGCAAGTGCGTAAACTTCAAATTGAAGAGGCTTTGAAAAATATTGATAGTATCAATGAAAGTATTAAAAATACCGCTTGGCGTCAAACTTATTATGCAAACAAGGAATTTATGAATTCATTAGAAAGTGAGGGTGAAAAGATTGGTAAAAAGTCTATCGGATTGACAATGTCAACTACTAATATACATGAAATAATCGCGATGCTTTCCTTAGTACCAACATTTAATATTGGAATTCATGGCTTTGGTGGTTCTCCTGCCCTTACTGCTTCATGGGGTATTCAAAATATTTTAGGCGCTTTAGGTTCAAAGGCAACAGCACTTTCAACAGAATCAGCAGTGTTAGATAAAAATACTTCTCAAATGTTAACCAAGGCAAGTTATCAACGTCGTAAAGAAGATTGGGATTTTCAGGCAAAATCTGCTCAATTGGAAATAAATCAACTCAATAAGCAACTTATTGCTACGGAAATTCGTCTTATGATAGCTGAAAAGGAACTTGCCAATGCAGAGATGCAAATTGAGCAAAGTTTATCTATAAAAGAATATTACGAGACTAAATATACTAACGAAACGTTATATAATTGGATGACTTCCCAAATAGTTAACATCTATTTTCAAGCGTATCAGCTGGCTTACGATATGGCTAAAAAAGCAGAAAAATGTTATGTACAAGAGTTAGGGTTATCAAGTGATCCCTGTATTATTACATTTGGACATTGGAATAGTTTAAATAAAGGATTATTGGCAGGAGATAGGCTTATACATCAATTACACGAATTGGATGCAGCTTACATTGAAAACAATAAACGAACATTTGAACTCACCAAGCATATTTCTTTGGCACAAATGTTTCCTGATAAATTACTTGAACTAATCAGTACAAAGAGTACTATTGTGAATTTAAAAGAGTGGCTTTTCGATATGGATTATCCCGGACAGTACATGCGCCGCATTAAATCGGTAGCAATAACCATCCCCAATGTATCTGGTCCAAACACCAATGTGAGTTTGAAATTGTCATTAACAAATTCAACAATTCGTAAAGAATCTACCATAGGTAGTGGATATAAGGATGAAAGTAATTTTATGGGAAGTAGCGTTAAGGAAAGCATCTGCACAAGCAGTGCTCAAAATGACTCCGGCTTATTTGAACTCAACTTTGGTGATGAACGTTACTTACCATTTGAAAATGCAGGAGCAATTAGCGATTGGTCTCTCGAATTTACTGGACATAACCAATTTGATCTATCCACAGTTTCGGATGTAATTTTACATATCAACTACACGGCTCTTTCTGGAAGTCAGTCTCTAATGGAAGGAGCAAAAGATAATCTTCAAGAAATTTTACCTAACTCTGGTGTCATTATATTTAGCCCTAAGCAAGATTTCTCTGACGAATGGAACAATTTGTCAGAGGAAAATATAAGTGTGAAGTTTGAAATCCAAACAGAAAATATTCCGTTTTATCTGAGGGGTTTATCAAATCAGCTTAAAATTAATAATGTAATATGTCTTTTTACAAGCAAAAAAGAATTAAATGGATTGAATATCAAACTAAAAAATGCTATTACTTCTTCTACTCCTGTTACTCTTAATAATGATGATCAGCTTGAGCAATACGGAGATTTGTATGTTTATAAAACTGAATTTGGCTTTGATACTCCACCGAAAGTAGTGGGTAACTTTGATTTTGATTTTGACTTTTCCGGAACTGCCGGCGTTTCGGCTTCCGACATTGAAGAGTGCATTGTAGCCATTACTATAAACAAGTAACAACATTTCTATCTTGTAAATAGAAAGTATAAATGCTAATTTCATAACGGCGGGAAGAATCCGCTGGAAAACCCCGCCGTTATTTTTTACTTTCTCAAACGCAAAAAAAAAATGATAATTTAAAAGAAATAATATGCAAAACAATTTTGATAATAAAAATAGTAAAATTTCGTCTAATGTATCTACTTTAGGACAGAGTAAGACGATGAAAAATTTTATGTCGGAATCTACTGGTGCAACAAAATTAAGAAGTTCCACAACTTCTCTTGCATTTACTACTTCTTCCGATTCTACTGATTCCCATCAATCCCCTATCACCCTCCCCGCCGGTGGCGGTGCTATTCGCAGCATCGGCGAAAAGTTTGAGGCTAACCCTGCTACCGGCACCGCTTCCTTTAGCGTACCGCTAACCATCAGCGAGGGGCGT
>Ga0209628_10002314_pt1 | contig 12869 bp, 12 predicted proteins | sample TergutCu122P4_FD_187285 | JGI IMG/M metagenome (GOLD analysis project Ga0209628, IMG submission 187285) | Cubitermes ugandensis P4 segment gut microbial communities from Kakamega Forest, Kenya - Cu122 P4 (SPAdes) (version 2) | ecosystem: Host-associated > Arthropoda: Insects > Digestive system...
TTTGATGAACTGGAAAGACTGGAACTTGAACAGCTGATGTCCTCTATGAAGGATTGAAAAACGCCGTATATACGGCGTTTTTTACGTTATTCCAATACCTATCAATGTAACGAAACGTTTGACATAAACTTGCAATTGGCTTATCATACTTATGTGAGCACTTAGCTCCTGTACATAAAGGAAGGCAGGTGATGAGCTATGATAACAGGGATGCGCGCGGAGCGTATAAAGCGCAATTGGACGCTGGAGTACATTGGCGGCTGTTTAGGCGTTACACGGACGGCTATAGGCGATATTGAAAGGTTGCGGCGCAAACCCTCATATGACATGCTTGTTGGCCTGGAGGAATTGTTTGGGCTAACAAGGCGCGAATTGTTTGAAATGGTTGAGGACGTGCCATATGTGCGAAAGAGGAGGTAGCAGCAGTTGCAAAATATCGTAACAAAGAATTACAATCGATGACAAAAGGCATCGACGGAGTTGGAAAGGGAAAGTAAACATGAAAATCACGGTTAAGGCTTTTCTGCCGGAAGTCGATGAATGCGCTGATCAAGCCATATCCGATTTAATGAAAGTGTTTTGCGGTGCTGTGCGCTATTCATTTAAGCGGCTTCTCGAATCAGAAAAAATAGGGGATATAGAAAAGACTGTTGCCGCGAACTATGGCCTGAACATACGCCAAGCTAAAGATGCTGTTGAAGAAGCGCGGCAGGTAATAGCGTCGCAAAGAGAACTATTGAAGTTGAATTACGAAAACGCGACAAAAAAGGTAAAGGCCTTAGACAAAATACTTGAACAAGACAATTTGACAGAACGAAAACGAAAGGGGCTGATGAAGAAGCTGGACAAGCGTAAGAGACGACAGGCTTATTACGCGAAGTTCATCGGCAGCGGCACAATCCCGCCTGTAGTTTTCGGTACGAAAGCACTGTTTATCAAGCGGTGCAAAGGTCAAATCTCCCATGAGGAATGGCGGGCGGCGCGCAGCAACCGGGTATACAGCCGAGGCGACAAAACAAAATGCGGCAACCCAAACCTTAGGGTCATTGACGATGGCAATAAAACATTCCTTGAGATATCAACGCTCGGCAGGACAGATACAAATCGGGCGGTCAAGATACAAACCCCGTTATACCTGCCACGGAAGCTATCAAAGAAAACGGGTAAAATAAACGGACGCGACTACAAAAATATGGTATTTGATTACTTACGCACAGGGGAAGCCTATCAAGTCGAACTAATAAAAAAAAACAGCGGATATTATTGCCATATAACGATAGACGAAGCAAAAATTAGGGAATATAAGACTGTTTATACAGGGCATTGCGGCATGGTAGGCGTTGACACGAACCCTGACGGGTTTGGGCTTACAGTAATAAGCAAAGACGGGAACCTAATAGAATCCACATATATAAAACAGCCGGAATTGCAGTACGCCAGAAGCGACCGCCGTGAAAACCTTTGCGAGGAAATGGCGAAACAGGTTGTGGAGTATGCGCAGAAGCATGAATGCGGTGTCGCAATCGAGGATCTGAAATTTAAAGACGACAAGGATGTAGGCCGGAAGTTTTCTCGGATAAAGCATCAGTTTATATACAGTTCGTTGTTGAGTGCACTGGAAACCGCATGTATTAGGGGCGGCATTGAGGTAACAAAGGTAAAACCACAGTTCACCTCGAAAATTGGGCTATATAAATATTGCCACCAATATGGACTATATGTACATAACGCAGCGGCGATGGTAATCGCAAGGCGCGCGTACGGATATAAAGAACGCGTTCCAATTATACTTAAAGATAAGTTCGTAAAATATAAAAACTCATTTGAAGAAAAGTCAGAATGGGCCCAGTGGGCTATTATAAACAAACAGCTTAAGGAGAAGGGAGGCACTGGTTTCTGGATACGCAATAGGAAGCAGATATTGGGGTTAGTTTAAGCTAAGCTTTATCTTTATTTCAACTGCCAAAGTACACGCTGTGAAAGGCTTTGGCGGAACAAAAAAGATAGGGGCGGGTAACACCCGCAATCTTGCCGGACGTTAGAAGATAATGGCAATGCGAGATTTTATAGCAGCAGCTATAACCTGAGTAACTGAATCCTGTGACGTTACCACTCAATTTAGCTATAAATAGAGTGAAAAACCGTGATGTAACGATTTGTTACGGTTTTAGAAACCAGGAAAAAGTCTGATGTCGGAAACACAACAGAGTAACCGCGAGAGTAAGCTTCTGTTTGATGAGCAGCCAATAGTGGTTAGTCGCGAGCTGGCGAAGCGCATAGGCTTGAATGAGGCCATAGTGCTGCAGCAGATCCACTACTGGCTTGAGGTCAACCGTAAGACACATAAAAATTTTATAGATGGCAGATATTGGACTTACAACTCTATGAGGAATTGGCACGAGAATGATTTCTCGTTTTGGAGCTTCAATACTGTTCAAAGGACTTTTTCAAGTTTGGAAAAAAAAGGGTTTTTAGTTACAGGCAATTATAACAAACAAAGCTTCGATCACACAAAGTGGTACTCAATAGACTATGAGACCTTGGAACCGTTGAAAAAATCGATTGCCCCAAAATGGGGTAATCGATCAACTCAAAGCGGGGTAATCGATCACCCCACTTTGGGGCAATCGGATCCATTGGGGCAATCGATTACCCCAAAATGGGGTGATCGACAAACTCAAAATGGTGTAATCGAGAATCCCAATTTGGGGCAAACAATACCAGAGAATTACCAGAGATCTAAGATACACATAGAACAGTCTAGTCTATGTCAATGTCAATGTCCGGCAGTGGGTACCCATGAGTCAATCGACAGTAAAAAACCGGACAAGACACTGACGCCTGACGATGACATGACATCCCGTGAGCGGGTAGTAAACGCTGAAGAACCAAAAAAAAAGCCCCCACCCTTTACGCCGGTATCTGAAACCTACCGGCAGGCGGAAGCACCAAAAAAATATTCTGCCGATGATTATACTACATACGCAGAGCTAATTAAATCGAACATAGATTTCGAGTCGTTTAGCGACCCGGATGATCAAAAACTGGCAGGTAGCCTCATTGGAATCATGCTGGACGTTATACTGACGAGCAGTCCCGACACGGTCAAGATAGGGAAAGAAATAAAAAGCCGGGACATAGCCAGGTCTGTTTATTTGAAACTAAACCACGGCCACATAGCGCATGTCATGAGCCAATACCGGGCGCAATCCCGCAGGGTTATATTTAAAAACGCTTATCTGCGGACAATGCTGTTTAATACATATACCGAACTTGAGGCTGCGGCAGTTAATAAGAAAACCGTTGCCGCCAACCCAGAACAGTGCCAGCAGCCACAGCGGCCTCCCGCAAAAGAAACACCACAGAAAAAGAACCGGTTCATTAACTTTGACCAGCGGGAAATTGATTTTGATGAACTGGAAAGACTGGAACTTGAATTGCTAATGTCCTCTATGAAGGATTGAAGAAACGCCATATACGGCGTTTTTTTACGTTGTGCCAATACCTATCACTGTAATGGAACGTTTGACATAAGCATGCAATTGGCTTATTATATATTTATGAGCTATTGGCTTCTATACATAATGGAAGGCGGGTGACGGGATATGATAACAGGGATGCGCGCTGAACGTATAAAGCGTAATTGGACGCTGGAGTACATTGGCAACTGTTTGGGTGTTACACGGACGGCTATAGGCGATATTGAAAGGTTGCGGCGAAAGCCCTCGTATGACATGCTTGTCGGCCTAGAGGAACTGTTCGGGCTAACGCGTCGCGAATTGTTTGAACTGGTTGAGGACGTGCCATATGCGTCACCAAAGAGGGGGAGAAAATTCGATGGAAACACAACAGTGTAACCGAGTCAGGTATCATGTGAATGATATATTTTGGAACAGGTTTTGCGAAATGCCGTGGTTCTTGTTCTCGGACGAATTCAAGGGAATAAGCAATGACGCGCGGGTGCTTTATTCCATCCTAAGAGACAGGCACGAATTGAGCTTGGAAAATCAGTGGTTAAATGAAAACGGCGAGGTCTATGTTCTGTTTTCACGTGAGGAAATGTGTGAAATATTGGGTGTGTCAGAGAATACAGTTTCAAGGACAATGAAAGTTTTGAAAGAAAAAAGGTTAGTTGAAGAAGACCGCCAAGGACTTGGCAAGCCGAATAGGATCTATCTTTTGAAGGAATGAACAAATTAGTTTAGAAAGGCTATTTGAGTTAACACGGCGTGGATTTTGATTGAAATGGCTAGGTATGCGCCGTAACACCACAAAAGAGGGGAAGACGATTTAATGTCGGAAATACAGCAGGATAAACGTGTCAGGTATCATCTGGGCGATGTGACCCTGAACAGGTATTGTCAATTGCCGTGGTTTTTGTTTTTGGACGAATTCGAAGGAATTAACAACGATGCGCGCGTGCTTTACGCGGTTCTAAGGGACAGACATGATTTGAGTATGAAAAATCAGTGGGTAAATGAAAATGGCGAGGTTTATATTCTTTTTTCGCGTGAGGAAATGTGTAAGCTATTAGGTGTGTCAGAGAATACGATTTTAAAAACAATGAAAATTTTGAAGGAAAAAAAGTTGATTGAAGAAGAGCGCCAAGGGTTCGGCAAGCCGAATAGAATTTATGTTCTGACGGCTGGAACCGTTGAAAACACTGACTCACGCATATTTTGCGGTACGACTTCCGCAGACTTTGCGGTACGATTCCCGCAGGATTTGCCCCCTAGTCAACTTACAGATCTAACTTACATAAACCATACGGAAAGTCATAGTCAGAGTCAGACTGAGTTGCCAAACATACTTTCAGAGAATATATGTTCCAGAATTGAAAAGGAAGACTCAAATGAAAAACCAGACAAGACAATGACGCCTGACGATGACATGACATCTCGTGTGCTTGTAGTAAACGATGAAGAAGCAAAAAAAAAGCCCCCACCCTTTACGCCGGTATCCGAAATATACCGGCAGGCGGAAGCTCCAAAGAAATATACTGCTGATGATTATACCACATACACGGAGCTTATAAAATCGAACATAGACTTCGAGTCGTTTAGCGACCCGGATGATCGTAAATTGGCGGACAGCCTCGTTGGTACCATGCTGGATGTGATACTAACAAAAAGTCCTGATACGGTCAAAATAGGGAAGGAAACAAAGAGCCGGGATATAGTTCGATCCGTTTATTTAAAACTTAACCACGGCCATATAGCGCACGTCATGACCCAATACCGGGTGCAATTCCGCAGGATTATATTTAAAGGCGCCTATCTGCGAACGATGTTGTTTAATACATATACTGAACTTGAGGCTGCGTCAGTCAACAAGAGATCTGTTGCCGACAGCCCCGAACAGGAACGGCAGCTGCAACAGCCGCCCGTTAAAGAAGCGCCGCAGAAAAAAAACCGGTTCATTAACTTTGACCAGCGGGAAATAGATTTTGATGAATTGGAAAGGTTGGAACTTGAACAGCTGATGTCCTCTATGAGGGATTGAAAAAACGCCATATACGGCGTTTTTTTACGTTATGCCAACACCTATCACTGTAAACTCTTTTTTTTCCTGACCCGCAAATCTTCCTCCAAGAACAGAACAGACGTTTTGCGGAGCTTCTTTGAAGTCTTTATAAACGTATGTATGTCGTACATATGAACGACAAACGTTCGTTCCCTTCCTTGTTTGTTGTTTTTAAAACCTGTTTAAAACCTGTTTAAACCTGTTTAGGGGCGAAATGGCTTAAAATGGCGGTTTTCGAGCCGAACTTGCCGAGACGGATTCCGAACTTGCCGAGACGGATTCAGAACTTGCCGAGACGGATTCAGAACTTGCCGAGACGGATTCAGAACTTGCCGAGACGGATTCAGAACTTGCAGAAATCTATTGACTATTCTCAGCAAGTAATTTATGCTCATTTTATCTAAAATTTGGAAGGGGAAGGGCATGTCACGAAAGAGGTTGCTGGTCGAAAAGCGCAATATCCTTAACGATATAATAATGCGTGAATTTACGTTGCAGGAGCTGCGGCTGTTTAGTGTCTACCTAGGGAGGATAAACGCGCGGGATCTATCGACGCGGCAGGTAAGGCTGCCTCTGAAGGAATTTTATAAGGTCATGGACTTGCAGCCCGTCCGCGTCGAGTACTTAAAAGAGGTGACGCACAACCTGTTGACTAAAGTTGTATGCGTGCCAACGCCGGCAGGCGGCTATAGCCAGTTTCAGCTTTTTAAGGAATGCAGGGTAGAAAAAGACGCTTACGAGCAATGGTATTTTGAGATTGACGCACACGACAAGGCGCTCCAGCTCATGTTTGATTACAAAAGGGACTATTTTACCTATGAGCTGTGGAACGTCCTTAATTTAGAGTCGATCAACCAGTTCCGGATGTACGAAATATTGAAGCAGTGTGAATGGCGCGGCGAACGTATCATAACTGTCGGAGAATTAAAAGCATTGCTAGGTATTAAAGAGAAAGAGTACCTCAAGTTTAATGACTTTAAGAGATTTGTCCTTAACGCCTGCCAAACTGCGCTTAAAGAAAAAACGGACATATGCTTCACATACGAGCCGTACGCCAGGAGCGGGCGCGGCGGCAGGATCCAGGCCTTGCGTTTCGTTATAGCAAAAAACGTCGACTACAAAGACCGGATCAGGCTTAAGGATTTTATAGGTGCTAAGATCATTGAAAGAGTCAGGCAGGAAGAGGGGCCGGAGCAGGGGCAAGAACCGGGGTCGGGGTCGGAGCAGGATGTATCTAGCCTGGGCTTTATCCAAGAACCTCTGAGCGACAGGGACAAGCTGTTCGTCCTGCAGGCCGCAGACGGCGACGTGGCGCTAGTCAAAACAGCGTATAACATGGCAATAGGCCAAGGCGGCATAAACAGCCTGACAGGCTGGCTGATAGTCATGATCAGGAAGCTGCAGAAAGGCGAGGCGAGCCCGCCCGTAAACGTAAAAAGGCAGACAGTGAACCGCTTCAACAACTTTGAGGGGCGGAATTACACCCCCGAACAGTTCAAGGAGTTTGAGCGGCTTGAGCTTGAGCAGCTCAAGGCCTCAATGAAGGACTAGGAACGCCGCGTAAATGGCGTTTTTTTATAAAAAAAATGTGTAACTGAATAATAGTTGCAAAATTTATTTATATGTGTTAATATCAAAGAGTAAACGCTAAGAAAGGATGTCTGTTCCAGTGAGTAAAAAAGAAAAACTATTGGAACGTTTAGTTGGGACGCCTAAAGACTTTACATTCGATGAGCTTAGGTCTTTGCTAAATATTTTAGGGTTAGCAACTGTTTTCTAAATTCTAATCAATTATAATCATTTATTATCAAAACGGATAAATTTGTTGACAGGCAAAGGTAGATATGGTAACATAGGGACATGGATAACTTAGTGTCAATAAGCAAAGCGGCAAAAATACTTGGAGTGTCCGAAATAACGCTGCGCAGATGGGATTCTGAAGGGAAATTGCCATCGATAAAGACACAAGGCGGGCATAGGCGCTATGACATATCAAAACTCAAGCCGGAACTGGTCCATAAATACACGTTGCTGAATGACAACAGAAAGACAATAGCATACGCGCGTGTATCAAGTCACGATCAGAGGACAGATCTAGAGCGCCAAAAACAAGTATTGGAACTGTTTTGCAGCCAAAACGGATGGACATTCGAGTTGATCTCAGACTTAGGCTCCGGAATGAACTATCACAAAAAGGGCCTTACAAAGCTTCTAAACGCTATATTGGCCGGGAATGTCGGTAGACTTGTGTTGACGCACAAAGACCGGCTGCTAAGGTTCGGCGCTGAATTGGTATTTTCTATTTGTGAAGCAAAAAGCGTTGAAGTAGTGATTATCAACAAAGGCGACGAAGCCACGTTTGAGGAGGAACTTGCGACTGATGTTTTGGAGATAATAACAGTGTTTTCAGCGCGCCTGTACGGCGCGAGGAGCAAGAAGAACAAGAAGCTGTTGGATGATGTGTCAAAGGCGGTGAATGCGAATGTTGCGGGGCCACAAAATACGGATATACCCAAATGACGAACAGGAAACATATCTGAAGAAAGCTTGCGGGACCGCGCGGTTCGCATATAACTGGGCATTGGGGAAATGGATTGAGGAACACGAAGGCATGCCTGAAATGCAAGTGCTAAACGAAGCAAGGGCGGCAGATTATAACCCTGATGGCACAAAATCAAAAAAGCAGGCAAAGAAAGAACGCAGAGAGGTCATTACTAAAGCTGAAAGCGAACTGCGGGACACGTTTCGGGCGAATGGCGAACGAACAGCGGACGAGTGCGAATACCGAAAAGAACTGAACAGCATTAAGGCGCAGCAATACCCGTGGATGTATGAAGTTACGAAATGTGCCGTCCAACTGGCTATAAAGAACGATTTTGCCAGCGCGGTGAAGCATTTTTTGGGCAAGGAATGTTATGGGTTCCCTAATTTCAAAAAAAAGGGCCGTGACGATAGTTTTCGTATGGACAATACCGCGTTGCGTGGCTTAGATAAAATCAGCCAAGGCAGCCGGTATCTCAAAATACCGAATCTGGAAGCCTCTTTGAGGATGGCGGAAGCGCTCCGGTATAACGGAAAAATACTGGCTGTTGTAATCAGCCGCAAAGCAGATCAGTGGTACGCGTCTTTTACTGTGGAAACCGATATAAGCGAAATCGTGGGCAGATATCATTTCCCCGAAGGCAAAAACCAAGCCGTCGGTGTGGATCTCGGCATCACAAACTTGGCTGTATTATCGAACGGCACGGTAATCCCCGGCAGCAAAGCTACGCGGCAATACTCAAAACAACTGGCCAGGGCGCAGAAAAACCTTTCTAGAAAAATAGGCTCAAAAAAGGGCGAGGAGAAATCACAAAATTACATAAAGCAACAAGTAAAAGTTGCGCGGATACATAAACGCATAGCCGACACAAGGCTCGACACCTTGCATAAGTTAACAACTTTTCTGGCAGTCAACTATAGCGTTATCGGTATAGAGGACTTAAATATAAAAGGGATGCTGTCAAACCATAGGTTAGCCAAGCACATTGCGGACGGCGCGTTTTACGAGTTCAAGCGCCAACTATGGTACAAGACAGAGACGACCGGCTCTAAGATTGTATTAGCAGGCGCATTTTTCCCATCGAGCAAGACATGCAGTAAATGCGGCGCCGTCTATGACACTTTGAAGCTTTCTGAAAGAGAATGGACTTGTCAATCGTGCGGCATCCGTCATGACAGGGACACTAATGCCGCTATTAATCTAGAGAGGCTGGCTTCTGCCAACTAGGTATTTCACGCCGTGAGTTACACGGTGTCAGCCTGTGGAGAGTTCCGCACAAGCTACTCAATGAAGCAGGAATTAAACATCAGATTTGATCAGAAATGATTAGATTTGTATAAGTTTTAAATAACGGCAATGAGCCTATTGTATTGGAATGGAACTATGGGCTTCCAAAAGTCGTAAACATTTCTTTTGACAACGGCTATCGTATAAACACCACATACACAGGCGCTCAGCAAAGGCAGGCCAGTGAGGATGAAAACACTGAAGATACGGCTGGCGTTGATTTAGGCGAAATACATTTAGCTGTCGCCCATACCAGGGACAAAACCGTTATTGCCAACGGACGCGTACTGCGAAGCAAGCGCCGGTATCAGAATAAGGTTAATGCGTATTTTCAACGTAAAATATCAAAGTGCAAAAAGCGTTCACGCAGATGGAAAACCCTTATTAAAGCAAAAAAACGCGTATTAAACAAACTAGACAACCAGATTAAAGATATCCTGCACAAGCAAACTACTAAACTTGTCTCTATCCTAAAACAAGAAGGCGTAAAGACAGTAGCTATTGGTGATGTGCGGAATTTGCGTCAAAACGTTGATTATGGAAAACGCGCCAATCAGAAAATCCATCAAATGCCAGCGGGACAGACAAGGTTTATGCTGACATACAAAGCTAAAAAACTTGGCATGAGTGTACATATTATCAGCGAAGCTTATAGCAGCCAAACCTGCCCGCAGTGCTTAATAAGGCATAAACCTAATGGCAGGGTATATAAATGTCCCCACTGCGGGTTCAAGTTCCACCGGGACGGCGTCGGCGCTATAAATATAAGGCACAAGCAAATGTATAAGGAATACGTTCCTGTAGTTGGCGATATGACACCGCCTGTAGGTATACGCTACGCGGCATAAACCTATAACATCGCGGGCTACTATAGACGCGAGAATCCCCGCGCTTTAGCGCTGGGGAGTGTCAAGTGTAGCAGAAAGGCTTGTCTATAGGGAAGACATCAAATCTTATGTACTCCCACAACCTAATAATCCAGATGAGGCAATACTATATATGGAAATTTATGATAGACTTGTTGATATAGCAAGGGCAAAAGGTGAACAATATTTGTATTATATTCCATTATACTCTTCGGATGGAGAAACAATAATTGGTAGATTTGGTATAGACATAGCAGTTGTTGAACAATGTTCAGTTGCCTGTTGAAAAACACCCTGTGAGGCGTTTTTTTTATGCGTATGTATGCCAGTATACGTTTAAACCATATCCACCAGGCGACAACTGAGATAGTGAAAACCAAACCGTCACGGATTGTCATTGAGGATTTAAATGTAATAGCATAACGTTATTATAGTTATACAAAACTGAACAAGCCACAAAAGAGGCTTGGCTTGTTCAGTTATTCATCTTATTGTAACCTGCCATCAGCAGTTCAAGTTCCAGCCTTTCAAGTTCATTAAAATCATAATTATGTCCATCAAAGTTATTGAAGCGGTTTACAGTCTGCTTTTTCACATTTACGGGCGGACTTATTTCGTCATTCTTCAATTTCCCGATCATGGATATCAACCACGCTGTCAAATTGTTAATGCCGCCTTGGCTTTTTGCCATATCATAAGCTGCTTCGACCAACGTTGCATCACCGTTGGCAGCCTGTAAAATGAATAGCTTGTCTCTGTCGGTTAACGGTTCTTGAATAAACTTCAAACTGGTTACATCCGGCTCAAGCGTTGATTCTTGACTCTGTTCAGTATTTTCATATTTGACGCCTTTGAGCACATCTGGTTCTATAAACTTATAAATTAAATTATCCAATTTCAAATGGCATACATAGTCAGTATTTTTAATAATAACAAAACGTATGGACTGAATCTTTCCTCCGCGCCCACTCCTTAAATGCGGCTCATATGTAAACTCAATGTCTGTTTTCTCTTTTAACGCTTTTTTACAAGCATCCAGCACACGTTTTTTAAAATCACCAAAACTAGGATATTCTTTTCTTTCAATACCGAGTAACGCCTTTAACTCAGCTACGGATATAATGCGTTCACCACGCCATTCATATTGCTTGAGTATTTCATACATTCTAATCTGATTTGAGCTTTCTAAGTTCAGGACATTCCAAAGTTCGTATTTAAAATAATCCCGTTTATAATCAAACAAAAGTGGTATCGCCTTTTCATGAGCTTCTATTTCAAAATACCGATTGCCTTTTGCATCGCTTTCAATGGCGCATTCTTTAAATAGCACAAATGCTCTGAAGTTGCTATTGTTTTTTTCATCTGGTATGTAGATTACCTTTGTTAACAGACTTGTGACAATTTTATTTAAATATTCTTTATCTCTCTGCGGTTGCAAATCCATTATTCGGTAAAAATCATTAATCTCTAACCGGACAATAGGCTTTGTTTGATCTCGCGGGTTTATCCGACCGAGGTAGATGCTAAATAAGCGTAATTCTTGTAGATTGAACCGTGATAACATTTCGTTTAAGATATTTCGTTTTTCAACAATAACTTTTTTCCTTGCCATTTGATACCCTCCCATATACTGGAACATTATTATAATATTCTATATTTAGGACAACAGTCAAGTCTTATCTATGCTTTCTTATTTCGAATATAAATTCGTTTTTATACGTGTTTGAAGACCTTAAAATCAAACAAAGGTACGTTTTTTTTTACAATGACAGACTTCAAGTCTTGTCCGATCTTTGTTATCTGTGTCCTTAAGTTCCGTTATCTGTGTCCTTAAGTTCCGTTATCTGTGTCCTTAAGTTCCGTTATCTGTGTCCTTAAGTTCCGTTATCTGTGTCCTTAAGTTCCGTTTGAAAGCCGCTATTTTAGGCCATTTGCGGGGGGTGTAAATATTATAAATATAATAAATATTAAAAAATATATATAAACAACAAACAAGGAATTTTGTTGTTGTCATCACGCACGATTGTAAATATTTGTTCGATGTTCTCATACCAATAGCTTTTGTACAAATGCAAACAAAAGCTCGCCACTAAGCTTATCTATTCAACCGCACTTATCAAATATTTGTTCTATCCCTGACGAACTGGAACATAGCCTGAAGCTCTTTCCTCACCGTGTCCTTGCCGTTGGCTTTCAATCCAAATGGCACACGGCAATTATTAAGTTTGACGATTGCGGGTCAGGAAAAAAAAATGTTCGATCGTCACTTGGATAGAATGCCTAAAAATAGTTTTAAAAGCGTTGAAAATGAAAGAGCATGCGCCTAGATGATCGCTCTGTCCATTACTTAACAGAACGCCGTAATCTTCGCATCAAAAATCCTCACGTAGCGCTGCTATTCTGTTGCGGTGGTACAAGCATACGCTAAACGAATTGGACGCTTGTCTACGGGGCTAAAACGGGGCATAAACGGCATTTTAGAAATGGGGGTGGATCGGGCCAAAATTTGTCTTTTCGTTATGTCATTATGAAACTCATACAAATCTAAAAAAAGAGTTTAGCGTGTTAGATTCGGGGTGGAATTTTTCTTGCTGATCCGAAAAGGCTGAAAATGTTCAGAAGGATAAAAATAATGTTTACGTAGTAAATAT
>Ga0209628_10002315_pt1 | contig 12867 bp, 8 predicted proteins | sample TergutCu122P4_FD_187285 | JGI IMG/M metagenome (GOLD analysis project Ga0209628, IMG submission 187285) | Cubitermes ugandensis P4 segment gut microbial communities from Kakamega Forest, Kenya - Cu122 P4 (SPAdes) (version 2) | ecosystem: Host-associated > Arthropoda: Insects > Digestive system >...
CGTAAACTGAATGCCACTGAGGTATCAACTTCTTCTACAGTGACAGCAAAACAGATCTAAAGCTACTATGTACTTACTGTATAAAATTCCAGCTATTCGAGGGTGCCCAAGATATTTTTATTAGACTGACATCTGTGCGTTGCATGTTACTGCCCCACAACCACTACAGAGTACACCAGCACTTCAAGAGGCAAGACTGTGAGCTCTTGTAGCAGTAAACATCGATTTTTGAGGATATTTCCAATTTTGAAACAAATGGGTACAGTATGCCACTGAAAATATATCGGGCAAAATTAATGTTCAGTTTCATAAGCCAGTGTTGCTATTTCAACTCACAGTGGACTCCAGTGCCAGTGATAAACAAAGCTCCTTATGTGTGAAAGGAAATGTGCCAGCTGGGACAAATACGCAGTTGCAGTTTGTTGACTTGTATAAATCAGGGTTGTAGAGGGGTTTAGGTGGTGGAAGGGGTCCATTCTGGATCCAGACAGAAACACTGACCTTCAAGGGTCCTGCAGCGTAAGAAAACACCAAGGTATAACGAATGGGAATGAACAAAATTCCTGCAAACTTCTACGCACTGTTTGCGATGTGATATCACGTCATTCGGCTTTTTAAAGGGCCTTTTCTCCTGACGTGTTTAGAAGGCATTCGGCGTCAAAGGGTTAAAGTAAATATAATTTTGATTAAACTTCTACAGCAATAAATTTCAAATAAAATCTTCTATATGTAGAAGAAGACTAAAGTAATTGTTATTAAGATCGTGAATGGAAGACAGCCATGTCATTCGGGTGGAAGAAAGCTTACAATGGCACTGAAAAATATTAAAAATTGTGTGCTAACAAGGAAAAGTGAAAAAAGCTTGATTTCCAGAAGGGATCCACAACAGGAAAATATCATCATCATCATCGTTGTGATGATGGATGACAACTATTATTTCTCTATGGTGGTAGAAGTAGTAGTAGTAGTAGAAGAAGCAACAGCAGCAGCATTGAGAGTAACAATAACAGTATTTTCTTTTGGGAAGAACTTATTACTGAAGTCAGACGCATCAAAGTTTCACCATGTATATGACTGTTAACTCTGAATAAAATTTCATACAAAATCTGTTGATATATTTATGATCTGACTCCACACCACAGTGCAGTTTTTAGCTTCAGTGCTGCATTAGTTATCACCATCAAATGACGGCTAATACAGATTCTACAAAGCTTAACAAAAGCTGCACATACATTTTACAGCTTCTACCATAGACAATGCCAACTTTCTTTATCAGGTGGCACCCACACTTCACAAATTCATGCAGCAGAAGAGCTGTTATTAGTAACTGATAGAATTTAAAATGACACTGAAATGGCCTACAATCACATAATATTAACAATAAGTTTTGTAAAAAAGTGGCCAATTATTTCAAAACTTGTAAGATGCATGTATGATCATGCATGTACACACACATAGTATGGTGACCCCACACAAATACGTTTCTCATTAATATATATATATATATATATATATATATATATATATATATATATATATATACATACCAGCATATGCTGGTCTTTCTGACCATATTCAACATCCTTATTTGGATTTCCACATAGGCATTCATTAAACTAATGCTTACCTTTGCTCTGTGCCTCAAGAGATGCAGGCCGGGCTCCAGTGGCTTCATAAATTAAACAGACAGTCAATGGGAAAGGTCTGTGATCGGTCTCTTGTACTGTAAGTGTCACAAACATGCAGTCAATGCTGCTGAAAAGCTTCATTCCATTAGCCTCTGCCTGCTCCTATGAAAAGAAGAGTTTATATATAGATCCAGCACCTGTTTCACATCTCTGGTAATTTTGATAGGTAAGTAACAAAAAAAAAGGCAAAAGCAACTAGATACAACATTAAGTTTAGCAAATACTGATTCAATTGCAGTGCTCGAACTAGGAGAAAAATAATAAGTGGGGAAGTGAATTATGAATTTTAATTTTCAGACTGTCTCCAGCTTTTTTGTTGACTTACACATTACCAGGCACTGGAGACAAACTCTCAGCACATTTCTATCTAGACCTTCCACAAATGTACCTCACCAAACTAGATCTCTCTGAAGTGTACTGTGGTCCTGAAAGACTACCACATGTTCCTGTCCTGACCCAAATGAATCCAGTCCATTCCCACCACAATTCGTTAAGATAAATTTTAATATCATCACCCTGTCTGTTCCCTGGTTTTCCAAGCGCAGTATTTTCTTCAGATATTCCCACCAAAACCCTCAAACACCTCATAACTAGCATCAACAAAGTTTCAGCTACCAGTGCACTGCACTCTTTATTTTTAATTTCACCAGAAACATATTCTTTTTGTTATTCTTCATCCTTTCATGTAGCTATTTGTTATAAGCTTCACAGACAAAATTCTGCATACCAATTATTCAGAACATGGACAAAACATGCTGTATTGCATTTCTTAATCTTGCAATAAATGTCATTCGGCCATTCTGGAAAGTCTCTACTAATATCGCATCCTTCACTTAAATGTTTTTTTTTTTTCCTTAGCCATTAAAAATTACAATGTTGTAAAGGCAGGAATGAATAGAATATAAAACAAATAAATACTTAAATATTTCATTGCTATTCTACAGCTGCAATGGCTTTGTTACCATATGATAATCTGCACAACAAGAAAATTTGTTTCACATGCCACAAATTCACAATTCTGCCTTAGAAAATGGGTGATGTCCAGTGTAACCACAGTATATAAAACTAGCATTACATTACCTTTGCACATGTGATTTGATGCTTCCTGTCATGGTAAGCTTCCACACACAGCTGAACGGAGTGTATAAAATTGATTAGTTCCCTGTCACTATTCAAGGGACTAGCCTCAACCATCTCTCTTACGTTCACCGAGTCAGGAAGAAAGTAACGTATAACTGCCCATGAACCTGTATGCCACAAAAAGAGGAAAAATGTTAAATGAACTGGCACAAAACTCATTAATCCAATACAAAAATACTTTTAAGTAACAAGCGGCATGGACAGGAACTTCCCTGGTTCATAAATTAAGAAATAGGACATAAAATGCAAAGATAATGATGTGAAAATAATCACTGATATCTGGGAGAAGGTGGCCTATTGTATGACAGATATACTTAGGGAAAGAAGAAACCCAATATATAAGTCCTGTTTCACCTTGCACCCTAACACTCAAATCATGCACATGCTTTGTTAAATCTGCAAGAAAAATGAATTTCCATAGTCCTTCACTGTTTGTGATAACAGCAAGTGGTCAACTCTTTTCATGCAAAAATATGTCTATTTCATTTTGGAAAGCAAAAAATCTTGATAGTATCTTGCCACGATTAAGCCATAAAACTACATTATAAGGCAAATCACATGACTTGGACTCAATATTGGCTAAGAATGTGCTGAAGTGGCAATGGTTAAAAGAGCAAGTAATATTTACCGCAAAAAACTCTGGGTCCATAACACATGACAAAGCAAAAACAAAGTGCAGGCTACTGAATTATGTGTAAATCCAAAGCCTTCATACAACCTGCACTTTAACTCAATGTAAATTTTCCAACTTGTCCTGTTATGGTAACACACATTCCTGCCACCATCTGTTGTCACATATTTCAGTTGTTCCTGCTGCAGACTGTATTCAGCAACCGCCTTCTCAACTTCCTTAGAAGTACTTTTAAATGGGGCATCTCACTATGATGAAGATAAACAGATGGATAACTGTCAGTCATGACTCTTTTTATACAGTGGGTAGTTTAATGAAACATGTTTTGGCTTACCATAAAGCCATCAGGCAAATAAGACACAAAAGGAATTATTATGTAAGTTGCATTACACTATTTCACATCATCCAAGTATATGGTTGGGATCCCAACTTCACAACAGTATCATAAAAATATATGATAAGCCAAAACCAGTAGTCAAAAAATTATGATAATTCCAAAAAATGTGGTAAAATAAAAAGTTTAAAAATACGGCATTAAAATGGCTGGGATTAAAACAGTAGCAGTAAAACAGTAAAAGTACTTCTGGATGTGAGTGCAGGTTGTCTTGTAGATATTTGGTTTTTTGGCAGGAATTTTATATCCACATTCCTTAAAATATGTGCTCAAGATTTAAGAAATGTTTAAAGATGTCATCACTCCTTATTTTCCTTATATTCTGACCTCTGTTCTATGTGAAATTGTGGAAGTAAATGTATACAAGAGCTGACAATCCCTTTGGTTATAGTGTAGGCCTCTATGCACTAGTATTGCTTAGGAAAATAAAACATACCTCCACACACACACACACACACACACACACACACACACACACACCCCTCAGGGCCGAACACCAACCAAAAAAAATCTGTATTCACATCTAGCAGTATTATTATACTATTTTAATCCTAACCATTTTAATGCCATATTTTTAAACTTCTTATTTTATAACATTTATTGAATTTAACATAATTTTTTTACTGCTGATTGTGGCTTATCATACACTCTATGACATTTCTGTGATGCTGGGATCCAAATCCTATACATGGATGATGTGAAATAGTATTATGCAGCTTATATAATCATTACTTTGTGTTTTATTTGCCAGATGATGGCTTCATGTTAAGCCAAAACATGCGGCATTCAACTATCCAATATATAAAAATAGTTGTGATAGACAATTATTGTCCATCTGTGTTTCTCAAAAAATATTCATGTCCATGTTAGCCCCACGCACTCTACGTACAGTGCTAATCCTACTGCCATTTTAAAATCACTACTGAGTCCACAAATAAGCAACAAGAATTGTGAGCAATCACTAACATCTCTTTACTAAACTGCTAACAAAATTAATTCAGATTTGGATGACTTTTCATGTAGCTGTAAAATATTTCAACTGAAATCTTAAATTCTACAGGGAACTGTATTGAGAGCAAGGTTACTTGTTTCAGAGGTCTGAAATTTTCTGAATGCACTATGTTAACCACTTCAGTGATGCATGACATAATTATTTCACCATCTGTAAATGGTTTTACTGCCGCGGCAAATAAATACACTTCCCAAAACTAGGTCATGTTGCAGCCTAACTGTTTGTTTTTGCCTTTACAACAATATTCTGTTGTAATGACAGACAGCATTTCATTGCTTCCCGACCACCAGCACAAAGCTTTTCTGAATATCGTGCACTCTTCCACACAGACATTTGCTCTCTCAGAAGTTATATTCTGACAATACCACCATGGTCTCAGTATACAGGAGACACAACACTTTTACACATAATTGAATAAAAAATAATTCAAACTCCTCTCTTACATTAACACCTAACACTCAGAATCTAATATTCTCTTTGTTATTGGTCCCATCATATTACGTTTCACAACTCGGACATAACTGATGGGGGGTTATTACCTTCAGTTCATTTGGCAGTTCACACAGCCAGCCAACAGACCACAGTAAAGGGTCACTCAGTGGTGGGATGTCTACACCATTTGCTCAGTAATGGTTCTACAGCTTGCATAAATAACTACCATGCAAGTGATGCAGAGTTTACATTTACACATATGTTAACTTCACTAATTTACATATTTTTATTATACTAATATTTGATAGGATGACACTCCATAGCACATAAACATAGTATTTCCTGTATTTACTCAAGAACGACTATGGAACAGATGACAGCTTTGACATGACATGAAGTCTGGGAAGCCCTGATATAATTTACTACATATGATTCAAATGTTTTCGCAGGCTGGATTAAAGTGTGTGGCAGGCTATAATACGGAAAGCACTGATGGAAAAGATAAAAAACACGACAGCATGAATACATACAAAAGGCACTGGACGATAACAGGAAGGAGACAGAAAGTGAAGGTTATCACTGTAATTACACTTGAGGTTATTCAGGGATGTTGTGCCATGTCAGCCGGCAAATAGTTACCAACTTTTTGGAGGATCATTGTGCCTCCGTCTTCAGGTTCAGGCAGTCAAATTAGTGGAACAACCAAATCTTCATCAGAACCATCACATTCAAAATTTCAGTCACAAATGTGACCATGTATCATCATTAGAATCTTCTAAAGTTTGCTTCTTACCTCCACCCACCTTCCTGAAATGTGCATATCCTGGCTCACAGTAATGTCCCCTGACAGATGCATTGAACTCCAAGATAATATCCCTGCCCTCCCTTTTAACCAGAACCACACCTGCCAATAAAAAGATTACTATATATTGGTGCAAGAAATAAAAATTCAGACACACAGTTGGTCACACAAGACTGTGTTCAACACAGCAAGGAACCTATTAATTTATACATTGTTACCATCAGCATAATCAAATCAAGTACATTAAAATGGGAAAGGCATGTAGCTCGGACACACAAAATAGGCCTCCATGCACAGATTTAGTGGGAAATCCTCTTGTAAACCGGCAATATGAATATTAAGAGGAAGATGGAATAATAATATTAACATGGATTTTAGGTACAAGAATGTCTGATAAGTATGAAATAAATATGATGTTTTCCCTCTGTGTCAATTACTGTATTACTGTAGTTTGAAGTTTTAAGTTTTCCTTAAATTTCTGCACATTCTTTTTACAAAAATGTTTATAACTCTCATTGTAAGGACAGCTTATTCTGGTGTCAATGAAAGCATATGTGACGTGTTTTCACTTGGTATGCCATTCATAATATTTTTGGGCACATTCACATTTGACCTTACCTTGGACTTTAATTTTTGTAAAAGCTCCACAGCCAGATAGGTTTTGCCCAGAACATTTTACGGTTTTTTAACATTTATAATCTGACCTTTAAATCCTAATGTAGCTGCTGTGGCCAGAGTCATTTTCATTTATAAATGCTCATGCCTGCACCTGCATGGGACAGCATTTTCGCTTTTGGCTGTGAAGAGTTACATTGAACAGGACACTGCCTCCTGTTTGGCCAATAAAGGTTAAAAACTGGACTGATGAGAAACATATTTCTTGTGTAACTATAGACTACACAAATACTGTTATTGGTCACCTAAGTTAAAGATTATACTATGCTACAGAGTTAAGACACAAATAATTATGAAGGTACAGTTGTCCCTATGAGCATCCTGAGGGCATACAGGGTGAGGTACACCTTCACTTATTCTTTCATTCTTAACCTCTGCAATGGATGGAAATAAAGGGTAAGCTGCACGCCATGTTCACTTTGCCCTCAAAGCAAGAGGCCCCAGTTCCAGCTCAATAGGAAGGTGAGTGAGTCCCAAATCTGGTCTGGACAATTTTGCAGTGGAGGAAAACCTCTTGCCGCTACCACAATTCCTCAGTCACAGAGCATATTTAGGTGTTAAGGTATTCAATGCGCTTCCTTCTGATATAAAAACAGAGTTTAATAATCCTAAGAAATTTAAAGTGGTTCTACAAAAATTTTTATATGAAAAATCCTTTTATTCCTTGGATGAATATTTTGACCTCCAGAATTGTTAAATTTACATTTGGATACACATCTACCAATCTGTACTACAATTTGTTTGTATACTACCTGAAGGTTTTTAATTATAATCTGTAATGCACTGAACCTCTGTTCAGTAACTATTTTAATTTTTTGTTTTAACGTATGCCATTATTTTTATTATATTTTATTATACGAGTACTAACTAATTTGTATTGTGCCAGAACCTTAAATATTGTACTGAGCTTTGTTATTGATGTACACTTTGTAATGGTTGTACTCCTTGTTTTCTCTAAAATGTGATGATTTTCATATCCATTTGGATTTTGTAATCCTGTATGGATCTACAGAAGGAAAATAAACGATGATGATGATGATGAATCACTATACCAGTATACTGTCCCAGCTCCTTAAGGGTAAAGTTGCCACCATGCATGTCATAATGGCATATGGGGATGTTGAGGTACAACTACACTCAATTTAACCATGGCACCTGATGGGGATGAGTGGTCAGCTGCATGCCCCAGCCACTGTACTCCCAGGGAAAGAGCCTCTGTTCCCACAGAATAGACAGATGGGTCCCATAGTCAGTTTGGATGCTTTGGGAAAGCAATAAATCAGTTGCTATTGCCAGCAATCAATCCATGATTCCTGGAGTACACCACCAAACCATTAAGAGAAAAACAAATCACATCCTATCACTTTCAGGTCACAACACAATATACTCCATAACATAGGCAGGTAAAATCAGTAACAGTCACAACACATCTACATGTCTATGCAGATGTTGTGTTGTGACTGTTACAGATTTTACCTGTCCAAATTTTAGACACACAACAGGATGTCACACATAAAAAAAAATTCCAAAACAATGAAATTATCACTATGTGTTCGGGGGGGGACCCATAATTTCATAAACTGAGGTCAGAAATGAAAGTAAACAAATTTGTGTGCCCTAAAATACTTGATGGGTTTACCTAATGAAAGCCCCATTCAGGAGCTTTCAACTCTTACTACAACAAACTATCTATCTTAAGTAGGACCAGAATTATGATACAAACATTTTAGTGAATGATAATGTGGGGAAATTTAAGGTAAACATTAAAATTTTAAAATGCTACACTTTTGCAAATGATAGAGTAGGGTATAATTTCATACGTCACTCCCTACAAACACCCAACAGGCTGGCAACACATTATTGGAACAAGAGATGCTCATGACAATTCTGCCACTATACTATGTTGATCTGATATGGAATGGCCCATTTTCACTCCTTCAACAATCAAACAACATTATTTGAAAAGAATAACAATGTGAGTTTTAGTCTACCACAACAGTGCTGTTGAGGTCTCCTTTCTTCTGGGAGAGGATGCTGCAGACTGCATAATTGGTACCTGACAGTTCAACATGACACAACAGTCTTATCGTTAAAGACGAGATCACTGTTGTCTTAAGACAATGTTGGGAACCAATGCCCCAGTGATTCAGTATCACTTTCCAGAAAAACAGAGACCTCAGAATAAAATTATGTTGTGACAATACTTTCGGGTCAACTGAGCCAAGAAATGTCGACTAGTCAAAATGCTAATTGCAGTCTCTTATGAATGCCCATGGTTCATTATGCAGTTTTTACCTTAGTTTTAAATTTACTATGATCACATAATTACCTGACAGTCTTTGAAACATCAATTTCTTCAGCAACAATTTATTTTCAATCTGCAGAAAGTGTTTCTGGCTGTTTGTTGTTCTTTCCATGTGTTTTTTGCTTGAAAGAGACCGGAATTCTACTGGTTCCTGGTGAAGCTGCTCAAGTTTTCGTTTCTGCAAATGCAAAGCTTTCACTTCCTTTTCCAAATTAGCCAACTTTGCCTGTAGCATATCATAATCAATTTCTCCACCTGACAAACAGAATTATCAAACACGCCATAGCAATTTTGCTTCTTTGTATAGGATCAACACAGTACCTTTCAGTGACATGCCATCAAACTTCAGGAATTTGATGCCTCTGCATTTAAATGTAACAATATTTTGTTCAAAGATTACGGCTAAAAATAAAGAATGGAGTAATATTCTTTACATCACATGACTGCACATTACTTCATTCAATCATAAAGTGTCATCATTTTAGAACTACCAGAGGAGAGGTGTCTGCTGCTCACATGAACTTGAGGTGCACAGTTCCAGGCTGAGAGTGGCCATGACAAACCAAGAGTCTATAAAAATTACAATTTCTCTTCAATGTTACTCCAATAGACCATTTAACAGCTATTATGATGACAGTATAAGCACTATGTGTGAGCTTCCCATAATCTCAAGCCCCTGTTACTGTACTATCATGTCAAAATGCCACATATGAGTTACACAATGAAATTACAAGTGTTCATGTGCAGTACAATAACTATGTGAAAAGTTGTTGTTTAAGTAAAGGAGAAGATCCAGAATTAAATTTCAGGATGTTTCAGTTACAAAACAGAGAAATCATTCATACACTCATAACAAATTATGACAGACAGTATCATTACTAGATGAAGAAGAAGAAAATCAAAATGCTAAGTGCTCACTAAAGAAAAAATGGAAGCAAAGAGTGCAAGGCTTTATCATTCTTGAAAATCCTTCACACATCTTCCTACTCACATAAAGTGTGAAGTGAATGAAAACAAGTTTTTAAATCGGCCTTAAAGAGGCTTCTTCTTTCTAGCTCCTTTTATTCTACTGAGGAATATTTTAATTCTAATGAATAATATATATTCCAGATTGTTATGTTTAATGTTATAATTAATACTTTATTATGTAACCATTGTATTACAATTGTATTCTGTAATTTGACAGATGTAATTTAACAGATACGTTGTGTCATCACATTATAACTATTTTCACATCCTTAGGTTGTATCTTTAAATGGATAAACGGGGGGAAAAAATGGAAATGTAAAAAAAAAAAAAATAGCTTCAAAAAAGTTTGAAACCACATTCAGCTGGCAAAGAAGCACAGCTTTTCCTCATGGTAGCTTTAACAGTTTATTGAAGTGATACTGAAGAAAAAATGTAATGTGCGCAGCAGTTATTTTGACACGGCCACTACCGGTCCAAATGTGTTCGCCCTAAGATAGTGTAAGTTGTCCCTTTGTTCCACACAAGCAGCTGAATGACTTTTTGGTATTTCTAAAATGACTGCTGTACTAGTGCATGACTAAAGAAAACACTGGCTTCTAACTGATCTAACTGCATTTGAATATTGAAATCGGGATGTGTACAGTCATATCCTGCACTAACTGGAATACTTTACTTCAGTTCTATGAGCCACTATGACATCCAATTCACCTAATCTTATAAACCAAAAATTTAAATTTACACCCAGAAATCTGTGTATGCAGATTGAAATAAAACATCCCAGTCCATATCTTTAGTGCTGGGTAAAAAGGACCTAAGCCAAATTTTTGTCAGTTTTGACTCCATATGATAAAGGCACACAAAGACCTCTTCTTTCTTTTCAATAACATTAAAGGGTTAAATATATGCATCCCACAATGATGGTGACAAACATGGCACCTAGACCCAAGTTAAAAACATTTCCATTGATATCAATCACAACTATTTTTTACTCCAGGCCTTCTTACCTAACATAAAAGACACGCCTTCCATAAGAGTTTTATATTCTGAGTAACTGAAGGGCGGGTCCAGTCACAGGTACACCCATGCAGGGGACTGCCAGGTTGCAGCCCCCCACCCCCTCTAATCAAAGTCTAGTCCTTGTGATTTAAATTGGGAGAATGAGTCATGGAACAGGTATTTATATGTACATACCGTTGCAAACAATGTTATGTTAGTTATATGATTTTTAACACAGTTTTCAAAGTCAGATGTAAATTATACATAGCCTCTGGATTGTGCCCCCCCACATGAAAATCTCTGGATGCGCGCCTGGGTCCAGTTACAATTAGATAAGACTGGCTACAAGGGACACAAAGTACCTGCGTTACCTACAACCATTCATAGGGCAATTAGCTTAGTTCACAAATGGTACAAACAAAGCCATAAAAGAACACACACCTTCCAAATTTTCATATACAGCAGCCATTTTGGTAAAACGTTCTAGAGACATTTCTGCAAAGTTATAACCATCATCTCACACATAACATACCGCAACCTAACACACCACGTCTTTCACTTTTCGCGCACTGGGATGTTGATCGCCACAGTGAATCGGAACGATAACAAATACAACTTGCGTTAACTTGACCGATTACCTTTGAGTTGTGTTATCCATGCCATGGTTGTGTTCACAAAACGCAATCATCTAGTCACAGAACACTTAGTGCAGTTATGTTGAAGCTACGAAGCTATAGACGTCCATATACAATACAGTATTATGCAGTGGTGTGGGATTCCACAAATAATGTAACGACCTTACATATTATGTTGACGTGGCGTTATATTATACTTGCTGCTGGCCTTGTATATACGGCCTCACATGGATTTAATTAATCCGAAACATGTAACCTATGCCTCTGAAAGAGAACATACGCTGCGTTTTGACAAATGACCTCTTTCTTCCATCCAGTGTTCGTTCGCCTGCCATCTGCAAACGGTTTCTCTTTCCCGATAAGGAACCATGTGAAGGTGGAGCAGCATTTTTTTCCATAGAAGTTTGACTTGCAGATACCTGGGGAGTTTCTTCAAAGCTGTCTTGCTTTTCACTTGCTGTATCCTGTGTGTTGTTTCCCACCTCATCTTGTTCAATAGATTGGGATTCCTTAAACGAGGACACAAATGTAGAGCAAAATTCAAAATAATCTCAACTATATATATATATTTTTTTTTTCTTCATAATTTCAGGTCCCAGCCATTTCAAAAGAGTGGGTAGAAATTGCACGAGGTTTCCAAGAAATATGGAACTTTCCTAGGTGCTGTGGGGCTATTGATGGCAAGCACATTCTTATTCAAGCTCCGCCGAATTGTGGAACCGAGTTTTTTAACTACAGAGGTAGTTCTTATGGCAGTTGCAGACTACAACTACTGTTTCACCTATACTGATGTTGGTTGTAATGGGATTGTGTCAGATGGTAGTGTGTTTCAAAACTTTATCCAGCTTTAGAAAACGGTTTACTTCCAGAGGGATACTGTCTAGCAGTGGCGTACCGAGGAGGGGGGGTTCAAACCCCCCCGAAATTCCGAAGATATCGGTGCAGTCCTCGATCGCATGAGCAAGAAGAACCGGCATCTCGATTTCCTTTTGTAGTTCACTGTGTTCTCATACGAATGTAATTTATTAAATAAAGGTTTCTTTTAATACAAACTGTCTTGCAGTGGCGCATCTGGTTTCAGAGTTCAGTCCCACCCCAACATCCCGAAAGTTTGACAAAGTCGAACTGGATTGCAAATTGAGCGGAAAATGTTTAGTGTTCCTATTCCAACATCCTAATTAGTTTAAA
>Ga0209628_10002316_pt1 | contig 12867 bp, 9 predicted proteins | sample TergutCu122P4_FD_187285 | JGI IMG/M metagenome (GOLD analysis project Ga0209628, IMG submission 187285) | Cubitermes ugandensis P4 segment gut microbial communities from Kakamega Forest, Kenya - Cu122 P4 (SPAdes) (version 2) | ecosystem: Host-associated > Arthropoda: Insects > Digestive system >...
GCTGCTTCCGGCATCAGTTTTGGTGTCTCTCTTCGTCTGACGCCTACCCTTTGACCTGTCCAGCAAGAGAGGCCCTGCCAGTAGCTACGCTACCGCTGGTATATCAACAAAACAAAAATGTCAACTAAATGCAGAACAATTCTGTTGAGTCAGTTCATCCTGACCCATGTAAATTGACACAAACTGCAACTGTTCTCATCATGCATAATTCTCCTTCACCCTTCAACCAATGTAGATCCAAATATGTTCCAGACACTTGTAATTTTGTTCTCCACTTAAAGTGAGACAGTTTCATAACTTCCTGCATTTATTGTTCTTTAATTTAATCACAAGTCTCAACTATTTTTATTTTTATAAGTCACGTGACAAGCACCATTATCCTTACAGCAAATGCAGGAATGTCACGATCAGTTGCTATGAAGGTCACACTAATGCACCTTCAAACCATAAGAAAACTGAGAACTTCATACAGCTTTATCCTTGAAAAAAGTACATCTTATGGTCCACAAAATATGGCAGGCCAAACATATACACAAACATCACAGAAAGAGTTGTGATATTTGGCCTGGAAGAAACAGAGAACCTAAACATCTGTAGCACTTACACAGGGTATTTTCCCCGCCACACTAGCCAATAGGGTTCAGTCTACTTTTACTTACAACGATCAACAAACAATTAACTGGTTTCTCCACAATATACAGGAAATTATTTCATACTCTGTGTTACATATGGGTATTATTCTCAGATTGGAAGCCAAAATAAATCTTGAATAACAGTTCTAGCTGGTGAATTAAGGCAAATGTATGAGATTCCTGTTCATTCACTGTAGAATGTTACAAATTATGTGATTACAGGATAATTTAAACAGTAACTCTAATTCACAACTTTATTTGGCTAATTTTACACATCCACATCAGCTGCTCAGTTACATTAGTCTACTCTTTTGTCTTTACTGCTGCTTTTTGAAACGGCACGTCAAACCAATGGTAAATACACAGAAAACATATTATTATAGACCGCGAAAAAATAATAACCAATAACGAGCTAAATTTTATGCAAGATTTCAAGATTTAAGATGATCTCACCATGGACTTGATGGGAGGTGACTCCTGGTCGCAGTGCTGGTGTCGTGGTGGTCTGCACAGTGTAAGGACTTCCTGGGTTGTATGGTCTAGCCACCAGTGAGCTACCTACACCTGCTACCTGATAACCACTCGGAGTTTCATAGTAGTAAGTAGCTGGAAGTGTGTATGTTGGAAGTGTTGTGCCTGTTCTGTCTACAGACGCCTGAGTGGAGCTTGGAGCTGTAACAAAGAAATGTGAACATCAACACAACTAAATAAAATAACCAAAATTAACCAAAAATTATCTCTTCTATAGACTGTAGGTAGCTGTATTATACATTACCAGGGGAAGTTCTGTGTGAAGTTTGGATATAGACACTGGCAGCTTGAGAAATAGCTTGTTGAGTTGCCACAATGGTTTGCTGAGACTGTTGCTGTGTTGCTTGTGGGGTCTGGATTGTATGTACTGGTAATGTCACTTCAGACACAGAATTTGTCCCAGTCTGATCACGGCCAACACCAACAGCCTGTGGAAATACTTTAGCCACTGGTATAGCTGTTGTTGTGGCCACTGTTACTGGGCGGACACTGGACACACTACTTGTAGTAACTGTTGGTGTGGCTGTGTACGCTACTGCAAATTAAATTTAAATTATTTATTAGTACAGTGTTAAATATTTTGTGCAGAAAAAAGATACGACTAGACATGGATTACAACTGTCAGAGTCAAACAAAATTTTTTTTAAATTTTTAATCATTAGGTCTAGCAGTACAACAAAGGCCTACTCCATGTGTTCTGTGTCCATTCTGTTTACATGTTCTAATGCGAAATATTACGTTACGTACTGTGACTCATGTACTTTCATCAGTTCAATATGACAACTCTGTGCTATGTAAGTTCTTCTCAATTGAAATGGATATCTACAGACATCAGAAAACTTTGTCAATTCTGTAAGGAGTTGTGAATTTCAAAGTTACATTAAAGTCCACACTGTCTATTTTAAACTTCATTCCTATGTAATTTAAACCTTCAGTTCACAGGGTCCAGTATGTGCAACTGTAGCTTAACTCAGCTGTTCTTCCTGAAGAAAAATAACATGGAAATTCCTACAGCGTTTGTGCCACAAACAGCATGGAAAGTGATGTTTGGTGTCCTTGTATCCAACAGTGCCCCAGCTTTGGCTGTGTACATCACCAAGAAAACTACAGCTGGCATTTGTCGTCATTGCTCCGCAACCACACAACTGATGAAGACAATCGAAAACTAGGAACAATTTCTTATTACGACTTAACAAAAGGGTGGTGTAGACACACCAGATGACAAAATATGCCAATTGGTGCATACTGAACAAGACATGGCTACTTTCTTCAGGATTCTTGCCATATGTGCAGTGGATGGTTGCATTCTATAAAAATTCTCATGTTCCCAGTCTTGAATTCATATAGAAAGTTGCAAAGCAACTACTGAGCCTGTACATGGCGATCAAAATGCAAACTGTCAAATCGTACATGACCTTTGAACTTGTATGGAATTAATTCTGGAATCAGAAACTTCATATGCAGGCAAATCTCGGAAAAAGTAACGTGCTACATGCATGTCATCCCTGCAGTAGTGGTATGTAAACATTAAGGTGACAGAGCTTTGATATGAACAGAATTCAGACAGTTAAGGCCTGAGACTTGTACAAAATTCAGCATTTTCAGGATTTTAATTTGTATTAAAATTATTAAAATACTGATATTCTTCTATTTCACACATTTAACAATCATTTGCTGAATATGTAACACATAAAAATGATTGTGTGAAACATTATTTAATAAAAAAATGTCCATAAACAACTTACGACTTTGAGCTTGTATTATTCCAAGCATATTTTAAGTAGTTAACAAATACAAACCAACTGATGAGAAATGTATCAAAAAATCTCACAAAGTTCAGTACAAACAAAACAAGTGGCTCCAACAATGTCAGATATTAAGTCTCCTAACACATTTTTTAAGTATATTGTGTCTGCTTTCGCAAAGGCCACTGTCTTCAGCTATTCTAGTGTAGAAGAAAAATCCAGGGGTGTGTTGTCTAGTGATATCATTAGCCATCCCACATGGCCTCCATGCCCCATCCACTGATTAGGAAGCATTTCTTCTAGGTATGACCCCACTTCATCATGGAAGTGTGGTGGGGCCTAATGGGCCTAACCCTCTTGGTGAATTAGATCTGGAATGTTTTCCTAAAGAGGTGGAATTAAGCAACCCCATAGCATGTCCAAACAGACAATTCCTGTCACAGTAGAATCTGCAAAGAACCTGAAAACTTCTCCTTCCAACAATACTGCAAAGACATTTTATCTTGAGACTATCAGAGCGCTGGTGGCACGCAGGAGCAGAGTGGTTGAGGCACTGTGCTACAAGCCAGAAGGTCACATGTTCAATTCCCGATGGTATCACTGAAATTTTTTGTGCACATAATACTTCCAGGCACACTATGGTCCTGGGGTCAACTCAGCCACTAACAGAAATAAGTACCAGGAATATTTCCTGGGGCATAAAAGTAATAGGTGTGTAGGGCAGTGCTAACTGTCTAGAAATCTGGGTGACTCAACCTCCTGGAACCCTAGGGGCCTGAAATAGGCCTGTACAGGAACTGCTTTTATTGTCACAGCACTGTCACACTTTGTTTCATGAAAAGCTATCACACAAAATGCCTTTTCTGGCTCAGATCACATTTTGTAATACTAACAAACACTCCTCTGCCTAGTGGCCAGAATTTGTAGCAGGCTGAAACCCACATATCTGACCGAATCTTGATGAGTTCACATTTCCAGCTGGTACACACTTCAATATACCTTACATGTGCCCTGAGCAACACACAGTTAAAAATGGTACAGATCATTTACAGATATCCTGCATTTCATATTTAAAAAAAAGTTTCATAAAATGCAGTAAGTATGCCTTAAGAACTATACAGCATATCTAGATCTGTCCTGAACTCTGCCAATACACAGACAATATGAGATAAATGAGGATTTATTTTATGTCATGTGGCTCAAACCTTTCATGCTGAAGGTCAAACACAACTGTCACCAACACTGCCAATGTCATCACCAACAATGCACTTCTAAAGGACCATTAAAATTCTCACCAATTGCAGATTATATCAGACATTTAATTCCAGCATGACGGGGTTAATCTATTCTTCATGAGCAAAAATACACAGGGTCATTGAAAATGACAGCCTTGGGTGAGAAGAAAGTTACACTGATGGGATTGGCTCGAATGGATTCAGCAACATATGAAATTTTCTTAAACATGTGCAAACACACATACACACACACACGTATATCTGCTGCACATACTCCATGTGCATGCTTCCAGCTGTAGTATGCACTGCCACTACACCGGATAGTCAGTATCATGGTGAACGTGATAAAGAAAGCACTGTGAATCATTTGGTTAGCTGAAAGCAAATTCATTGTAACAATGCGGCACAATCTGCTATATGTACGGACAAGATCCTCCTGTCGGCAGAGCGATTCAACGCTGGTTTAACCAGTTTATGGAAAGTGGACATGTGGAAAAGTGCAAATCACCTTTATGACTGCATATGTAAGAAGAGGATGCTGAATACAAAACACTGTCATGTCAACGCAGTCCAATGACGTCTACTGCTTGCCAGAGTTTCCAGCTGGATATAGCGTACCTAAAATGACAATCCAAAATGTCTTGCAAAAGATGCCAAATTTGAAGCTTACAAAATTCAAATTTTGCATGAAATCAATGATAGCGATCAGTACACAAGAGATGAATTTGCAAATTTAATGGTGAATGCAGTTGAAGATGACCAATTTTTGTGGCAAGTGACATTCACAGAAGAGACAACCATCCACATGAATGGTCACACAATTAGGCACAAGTGTCATGTTTGGGGACAGGAACAGCTACAAAAATTTATGAGCTTGTGCAAGACTCCCTGAAAGTTAATGCACGGTACAGCATAAAGCATGATTGTGTTATAGCACATTTTGTTGTTGCTGAAACCATTATCATTGTGAACATTTACCTCAATATGTTACGAATGTATTTCAACAAACTGATGGCACTGGAAAAGAAGAGGTAAAATTTTGTTTCAACAAGACAGTGCTCCACTCCACTTCAGTTGTAAGGTACAAAATGCTCTGAAACTCAGATTCTCTAATCAGTGGACTGGAAGAGGCAGACCAACAACACCATGGTCACTACAAAGTCCAAACCTCCCATCACTGGATTCTTTTCCTGTGGGGATTTATTAAAAAATCAGCAAAAATCTGAGATAATCATCATCTGCAAGGGAATTAAAACAAGTGCAGCAGTCACTCCAGAAAAGCTTAAACAAACATGGCACCAAAATAAGTACTGTCCAGATATTTAAAGGGGCACCAGCTGTGAATACATCAAAGTTGATGAACACATTACAGCTAATCCCATACCTATATCTCCCTTCCTGTAAAGTTATTATATCTATATCTCCCTTCTTGTAAAAGTTATTATGTCTCAAACCAAAGTTCAACTTCAATGATACTGTATAACAAACGCACAGCAGTTCCTAAGACTAGGCGAGGGTATCGGGTTCCCTCAAATTCAACTCAGATTCTAAAAGCTTAACAGCTTTTCTATATTTAATGTTCTGCCTTTATATTACCATGATGTGACATGTCTGTTACTATGGCATGGGATTGTCTGAACTTTCCCTATCAGCATGGGTTCCACTCTGCCACCTAGTCCCTGATTAGGCATCCCATACAAAGAGCTTATGCCATAAAAGCATATGGACAACAGTGATTTCACTTCACTCATTCTTAGCCTTGGCACTAGATGTCAGTCAGTGGTCAGCTTCACACCTGGACCCTTCACCACCAGACAGAGAGCCCTCATACCCACCATACAGGAAGCTGGGTGTGTTCCAGAGCTAGTCTGAACACTCTGGAGAAGAGATATATCCCTATACCTCTTATCCCTGCTGGGAATTAAGCAATTCCTAGAACATCCAGCTCATAGACTGGACACAAAGGTTATGCCATCCCAGCTCCCAGCATCCACATGGCACAAGGAAGAATTATTTTTGTAAATAACTGTTTCTGCACTTTAAGCCACAAGTAGAGCAACTAATGCCTGTTCTTCAAGTACCGTCATCTAAACATGTTACTTAGGTGAAACCAAACATGTATTTTGATGGCAGCAAAAAATGTTCACTAGAACTAATAACCAGTATTGTATTATTTGGTGGCCATTGCTAGGTTAATATGGTCAGTCACTGGTCCCTATGCACTTTGGCTTTCCTGTCACTATCATACCACCTAAGCCCCACACCCAATTATTCATCTATCACAGATGCTACACAGTCTTAGCAACGGACACTGTTGTTACATAATGCACTTTCAAATTTGGTAACAACCACAACATGCAAGGTGGCACTCATCAACCAAAAAGTTACATGAAAAAGTTGTATGTGTATACAAATATATGTTAACAGTCTCTAACTACATGGTATTTCACATGCTTGTCTGTTATTTAATCAAGGGGTCTACTTCTGGCAAATCATGCTAAGGCAACCTCAATGTTTCTTAAGGTCTCTGACATTTTTCTTTCCTTGAATCAAAACTATGAAAAAAACTTTTCTCATATTTAGTGTCCTGCACAGTATAATGGGAAATTCAATGCTGTTGAAGTACAGAAATGGTTGGTAAACAACCTAAACTTACTCCTTACTTACATAATCCATGGAGCTGAATCATTCTTGAGAAGCTAACCGGTTCTCAGCTAGTCAAGAAATTCCCTGCATTTTATGGAACCCAACGGTTCATTACTGCATTCACAAGTGCTTGCCACCTGTCCCTATTCTGAGCCAGCTCGATCCAGTCCATACCCCCATATCCTACTTCTTGAAGATCCATCCTCCCATCTACACCTGGGTCTCCCAAGTGGTCTCTTTCCCCGGGTTTATCCACCAAAACCCTCTATACGCCACTCCTCTCCCCCATACGCAGTACATGCTCCGCCCATCTCATTCTTCTTGATTTTATCACCTGAACAATACTGGGTAAGGAGTACAGATCATTAAGCTCCTCATTATGTAGTTTTCTCCATTCCCTTGTTACGTCACTCCTCTTAGGCCCAAATATTCTCCTCAACATCCTATTCTCAAACACCCTCAGCCTACGTTTCTCCCTCAATGGAGCAACCTAAACTACAAAGAATAAAAAATCAGGCTTAAGCTTACCTGTTCTGGTGGTTCCAGTAGTAATTGCTATAGCTGTCTGCAGGGGAGTCACACTGTGCAGTGACTGGGGCAGCTTACCAGCCACAGAGCTCACTGGCACCTGTGTAATCTGGATTGGAGGACCATGAGCCGGCTGTGTTATTACCTGCCACATACCACAATACATGTGGCCAATTAATGCATATTTAAACGAATGTCTTCATACTGAACGTCACAAAGAAGTGGCAGCAGTATTGCTTCACAGTCTGCAGGTCCTGATTCAAACCTTGGACAAACACTGACTACACTGACTAAGGATTTCAGGATTTTTCTCAATCTATCCATACAAACACCAGGAGAGAACCTCAAATTAGGCGACACACACTTTTTTTTTACGCTGTATACACAGTGCATCATTGACTATATATTAATTACCAACTTGATGCACTGATTATTATTTATTCATAAAATATTATTCTCCTCTACATGTTTCGAGCCTCAAGTGCTCATCTTCAGAAGGATACAGTTGTATACATGCAGCCTATGGTACTGTCACTCTATGTGAGAGTTCCTGGTGGCCTGTCGGTACACAGCTATGTACCAACAGGCCACCAGGAACTCTCATAGAGAGTTACAGTACCATAGGCTGCATGTATACAACTGTATCCTCCTGAAGATGAGCACTTGAGGTTCGAAACATGTAGAGGAGAATAATATTTTATGAATAAATAATAATCAGTGCATCAAGTTGGTAATTAATATATAGTCAATTCATGATGCACGGTCAGAGGAATATCAAAACAGTGCATCATGTTTCATGTCACTGTTTATTAACCAAAGAGTGATCTTAGAATCAATAATTGCTTGTCATTCTGATGTGTTGCAAAAAACAGTATAATACTCCCTGAGGATGGTGTAGACAAAGCTGAAATGTGTTTGAGTTAAAAAGTGATTAGCTTACAAAAATGTGTGCATTAATTGTTGGTTAATAAAAAGTGACACGCCCTTGTTTGAAGCACCAGAAGTTTGCTTATGACAATTTGAGCATTGTGCAAGTTCCTCACCTCCATATGATCTACAGCACATCCATTTTAACATGTCCTTGAGCATAGTAGCTTTCCTGCACAGCAGAATGGAATTTAGAATGCAATGAGACTCATCTATGAATAAGGTAAAATGAACTGCAGAGTAAAAAATGACCTCTACATTCCCGGTGGATGCAGGCTTCCTACGCAATAGCACCCATGGCAACTTCTGTTCAGGTACATGATCCAATGGACACCCTATGTAATCTGTATCATAATGCAGATGGCTAAAACTCACAACACTTTCCTACAGTCCCTGTGACACGAACAGCAGAATACCACAATGGCTTGCTGCCTTACATTTTTCTTACCCCATCCATTCCCATTACTGTTCACTTGGCTTGAATACACTAAGACTGCTACAACCAACTGCCTGCCTGAGTAATGTATACAAATTAAATAATTTTCATATGGGTTTTATTATGTGGAAAACTGGAAGAAACATAAAATACATATTATGCCAGTGGAGTGAAGTTAACATACCTTTGGTCCCAAATTTTGATGGGTGGTAACATTTCTGTTGGCTGATGTTCCCAGCTGGTTGTGTGAGGAAGGTTTCAGAGCCAAGCTTGGATTTGTGTTTGAGACAACAACTGGATGAAGTGACACAACACCTGCAGGTGAAAGTGCTGAACTGGGGACACCTGACGTTACAGTCAGACGTGCAGGGGCAGCCAGGACAGTTGTACCCTGGTGGCCTGGACTTGACACAGATGAGTTTGATGATACTGTGAGACGTGTGGGAGCCGGAATCAGAGTATTCTGTCCTGCATTCGGTGCAATAGCAGAATTAGCAGCTACAGTAAGGCGAGCACCTTGCTGCACTGGAGGGCCAACAGAACTAGCTGAAACTGCAATACGTGCTTGTGTGGCTAGCACAGCTCCCTGAGAGGATGAAGCTGCAATGGCTGTGGGAACAGATGAAGACACTGCCTGTAAACGTGTCTGTCCTGACAATACCGCATTCTGGCCTGGGACAGGAATACTGGAGGTCATAGTGAGCCGAGCTGGTCCAGTCAACAAAGCGGCAGCCCCCTGACCTGAGGCAAGGACTGAGCTGGGCAGAGTGGTGATGCGGGCAGAACTTGCTATGATGGTTCCTTGTCCTGCATTTGATGCAGATGCAGTCAGACTCACACCCGGACTCGAGCCAGTAGCTGCTACAGTGAGACGGGTAGTTCCTTGAGCACAGACAGGTCCCTGACTAGCTGTAGAGACAGCTAAACGACCAGGTGCTGCTACTACTGTGGCATTAGATACTTGTCCTGGTCGCTGAGTGGTAGCAGCAGCAGCAAGCACAGCACCCTGAGGAGTGAGACCTGTTCCTGGAATACTGGATACAGTAAGCCTGGTTGGTGCTGTCAATACTGTGGCTGAGCCTTGCCCACTACTTGTGCTGCCTTGTGATAGGGTTAATGGATGGGGTTGAGAAGCAATAAGTGTAGTAGTTCCTGGACTGGTACAAGATGTGGCTGGAAAATGTGCTGCTGTGGAAGTGAGTGGGTTGCTGTATGTGACAGACTGTGTGCGTGCCGGTAACACTTGAGCTACTGATACTCCTCCAAGTGAGGACTGCACTGACACACTGGGTTTGAAGTAACTCTTCTCAGCAATGTGCACCTGAAATAAACAGAAGCACAGTTTCTCATGCGGACAACATCAAAAAAAAAAACAAACACTGTTAATATATCAGACTTAATTACAATGTTATGAAAGTTCTTCTTTCATTATTTCACCTGTTATTTGAAACAGGAAGTTGCAACAAGGTGAACTATATGGTTCATTGAAAATCAATGTCTAACATCACTGACGCATATTACTGAATATGTAACAAACAACATGCAAATCATTACATGAAGCTGTACCCAATAACGCAGGGCTCAGAAAAATTCTGTGCTTATGTCACACATGGATAATTTAGTCTACTGTACATCTATTACACATATGAATACAGTTATTGAAATTCATTTATTTAATAAAAAATAACATCTCACTGATTTACCTGTGTGCCAGTCTGTGTAGCAGCAATGGGTTTCTGTGCAGACGCATGTATCAGCTGAGGTCGAGGTGACTCAGACTGAATTCTGTTTCCTTGTGGAGTTAATGGCCTTGCAGTTACTATACAGATATAAAGAAGAAACATAATGTTATCAGTCCCAGCAAATGATAACATGTTTGATAAATTTTATCTTTAGTATATCAAGTGTTACTTACAAGACACTGCACAGTAAATCCTGTTTTTAATGCTGAAGTAAACAACCAGCTGACCAAGACAGGCGTCCTTTTTGAGGCCCAACAGTTCATTACAGTGCCAAGGTAAACTATCCAGTTCACATCCTCATACCATATTATTTTAACATCAATTTTTACATTATCCTTTCATTGACACTCAATCTCTCAGACAGGATCTTTATGTTGGTATCCTAACTAAAAATCTGTATGTACTTCTCATCTCCCTCATGAGCACTGTATGTCCCAACCATATCATCCTACTTAATTTGACCACCGTAATAAAATTTTACTCTTCTTCATCTATTCAAATTCAAAATCCTGCGTAACACACCACACCCTACTACGGATAATTAGACCCACCTACCTCTCAAGCCGTAGTACCTCCCCATGTTATATGCCCAAAACTGTCTACCCAATGTACAGTACAGTCCCAATTAGATGACCAAAACATGACTGAAGAACGGTCAGATAACTGAAAATGTCAGACAATATGCAAGACTACAAAAGTAAGAAAGAGAAAAACACACAAAACAAAAACAACAAGGGTACATAGCAACTCAATGTATAATTCAACTTCATATAAAGTTATGAAGACAATACAAAGACAAATCAAATATAAGTATTTCATAAGCAAAAATATAATTCACGATTATGCAAATATGAAAGTGAGCTTTTTGAAGAAATGAGTAATAAGAATTTGTTTATGAGCCCCTTCCTTTAACTTGCAGCAAGGTTTTGCCAATGCCTGAAAAGTAATATGTATGTAGCAGCCATCTCCCTGTAATGTTCGACATAAGCAAGTTCAGAGTCTAGTGGTCTTCAATTCCCCACTAATTTATTCTATCAACTTCCTCTGCTCCTTGGTTACCATCTTCTAAAGGGACATAACGAACATGGCTAACAAGATCTACTATGCTGGTATTATGCCACAGTGGAAATTTTTCTTCACTGTTTAAACAAAAACCTGGTCCATACACAGGCAGAGTGTAGTAGCTTGGTGTATGGACTACACTATGGGCTACATGAGCAAGGAATCGTGGTTTGATGCCTAGCTAGTGAAAAATATTTTGCTCTTCTTTAAAACATTCAAACTAGTTCTGGTGGCCACACAACCACTTACACAAATGATTGTTTTGGGGGGAGGCAGCTGCATTGTAGAGCTGAACACTAACATCCATCCAGTGCCATGGTTAAGAATGCATGAAGATGGCATTTTATACTCCATGTTCTTCATGTTATTCAAAAAATTACTGGTGAATATTGTTGATAAACAAGGTCCCTAAGAACCCTTTTTACACATTTAAGGGCCCTGAAACACAAATAAAATTATCCAAGTTCCACAACCACACCTGTCATGGAAGTTGAGCGCCCTTGTGTATACTGCTGGATGGTGGTAACTGATGAAGCCCTTGGTGATGCTAATATGGGTCCTGGAGATGCACACTTAGGTGCTGCTGTTGTTGCTGCTGGAGTAGTACTACCGCTTAACCATGTTGTTACCTGAGATGCAGGACTGGGCGCATGAGGTAGCAGAGTGTTCGGACCCAAACCACGTAAGCCAGGCGTAAAACTAAAATAAAACATAATTTATCAGTAAAACAAAGTCATGCAGACACAAAGAATACCCCAGTGTTTCTCAAAACATTATTTCTCTCAGCCATCTGAAGATAACAGAAGAATGGAAGGTGAAGACAAAAATTCTCAAGTTGGACAATGACTAAAGATCTGGGCATTCATAGACAAGCAAATACGTTAGAAGAAATCTTCTCCAAACTGTTAGAAAGAAAGAGTGCTGAAGGAAATTTTTATGTTGGCTGGGGGAGTGCAATTGATGATCATCACACAACATTCAGAATAAGCTGACAACAATATTGAAAGGAATGTTGACAAATGATTTCCAGCAAACTTTCCAGACAGTACAGATATGTCAATGGGAATTTTGAGATTATGACACTCAATAAAGTTCACAGACAACTTATATTTTACAGACTCACTTAAGATGTTTAATAGTCACACCATGTATGCAATATGTGAATAAGGCTGACAGTCCTCAAATTTAATTTCAGCTTTCAAAATTTAAGCCCATTTGATTTTTTGGGCACACAGTAAGTGAATAAATACAGTATTTATTTACATCACTAAAAGGTTGTTTTTCATAATAATTACGAGGGTTGGAACTTTAATAGTGGCAACTATTTATTTACAACTGATACAAAATAGATACATGTTTCGAAGTTTTACTGTCCTTCAGTGT
>Ga0209628_10002317_pt1 | contig 12866 bp, 8 predicted proteins | sample TergutCu122P4_FD_187285 | JGI IMG/M metagenome (GOLD analysis project Ga0209628, IMG submission 187285) | Cubitermes ugandensis P4 segment gut microbial communities from Kakamega Forest, Kenya - Cu122 P4 (SPAdes) (version 2) | ecosystem: Host-associated > Arthropoda: Insects > Digestive system >...
CCCGCGCATCCATCTCATCAGCGATGCCTGCCATCCGGTGCGGTTGATCGAGCAGGCGCAGGCCGTCTACACCGTCACCTCGCAAATCGGCTTTGAAGCGCTGATCTGGGGCAAACCGGTACGCTGCTTTGGCATGCCTTTTTATGCCGGCTGGGGCCTAACCGGCGACGCGCTGCCGGCTCCGGCCCGGCGCGGCCAGGCCACGCTGGAGCAGCTGGTGCATGCCGCGCTGATCGCCTACCCGCGCTACGTCGATCCCGAAACCGGCCAGCGCTGCGAAGCCGAAGCCGTGTTCGGCTGGGTGGCCCGTCAACGCCAAATGCGCGAGCGCTTTGCGCCGCATATTTATGCGCTGGGCTTTTCGCGCTGGAAGCGGCCCATCCTCAAACGCTTTCTGGCCGGATCGGAACTCAGCTTTATGCGCCACGCGCGCCGCCTGCCGGCCGGCGCCACCGTGGCCGTATGGGGCCAGCGCAACCCGGACGTGCCGCCAGAGACAAAAATCATCCGCATTGAAGACGGCTTTCTGCGCTCGGTCGGCCTGGGGGCGGACTTAACCCGGCCACTGTCGTGGGTGTGCGATGCCAGCGGCATCTACTACGACGCCACGCGCCCCTCGCAACTCGAAGAAATCCTGGCCGGCACCGAATTTGACGCCGAGCTGCTGGCGCGCGCCGCCGCCTTGCGCAACCGCATCGTGCAAGCCAAGCTGACCAAATACAACGCCGACACGGCCGGCTGGCGCCGCCCGGCGGCGGCCGGGCACGTCATCTTGGTGCCCGGGCAGGTCGAGCAAGACGCCTCCATCCGCCACGGCGCGCCGGGCATCCGCACCAATCTGGAACTGCTGCGCAGCGTGCGCGCGGCCCACCCCGGCGCCTACATCGTCTACAAACCGCACCCCGACATCACGGCCGGCTTGCGCCGGGCAGATCCAGCCGAGCAGCGCGCCCAACAAGCGCTGTGCGATGAAATCGTCACCGGCGTGGACATGGCGCGCCTGCTCGAAAACGTGGACGAGGTACACACCTTGACCTCCCTAACCGGCTTTGAGGCCCTGCTGCGCGGCCTGCCGGTGACCTGTTACGGCCAGCCTTTTTATGCCGGCTGGGGGCTGACCCGCGACATGATGCCCATCGCGCGGCGCCGGCGGCGCCTTGAACTGGACGCGCTGGTGGCGGCCAGCCTGATTGTTTACCCGGCCTACGTCAGCCGCAAAACCGGCTGCTACACCACGCCCGAACAGGCCGTGGCCGAGCTGCTGGACTGGCGCCGCACCGGCCCGTCTACGCTGCCTTGGTGGCGGCGTGGGTTGCGGGTTTTGTTCCGGTTGTATCAGCGCATCATTGAGACCAGCCGGCCTGGCCAGGCGTCTAAGTCACAAAAATGCGGGGGGGATCCAAAATGATGTTCAATCGTGCCATTCCACGGATGCCACCATCCGTTCGGGCTGAGCCTGTCGAAGCCTGTCCTGAGCTTGCCGAAGGGGCCCCGCGCCTCTCCCGTCAGGGAACCAGGCAAGTTGCCGCCGCGCTTGAATCGCTCTAAAATATCGCTAAAAATCGTCCCATGCATAATAATGTAGCTTGTTGTTTTGGCTTGACTCCTCTGCGCTGCTGAGGGGGTTTTTAGCAGTTCCCCGCAGCATGCACCAGACAAGTATCCATCGAGACATGAAAAGCCAAAACACATGAGCAAGATCGTCATCATTGGTCATCCCGCATCCGGCTACCAGGAGGTGGAAGCCCTGCTGCACCAGTACGGCATGGGCCGGGCCCAGCCCTCGCGCCGCGATGGGCTGTCTCCGCTCCAAATCACCGACACGCTGTGCCAAGCCCACAAAGCCGCGCCGCTGGACAGCGTAACGGACCAAGAAGACATCCGCCAAATTGCCGCCGGCCCCATCTGGAGCGGCCTGGCCTTGGACTTGATGCTGGGCAACCTGAGCCAGCCCTTGTGGGGCTGGGCCGACCCGCAAGCCATCTACACGCTCGACTACTGGAGCGGGCTGGAGCCGCAGATGTGCTTCGTCCTGGTCTACGACGAGCCGCACCGCGTCCTGCTACAAGCCGCCCGTGCCGAAGGCCCCCACCCGTCTATTGACACCTTGCGCCGCCTGCTCGACAACTGGGTGGCCTACAACGGCGCCCTGCTGCACTTTTACCTGCGCCACCCTGGGCGCTGCCTGCTCGTCCACGCGCGGCAAATGCAGCAAGCCGCCGGCAAGGGGCTGCGGCAACTGCAAAACCTGCTGGACACGCCGCTGGCCCTCCCCGCCGACGAGCCAGACCCGGCGCAACCGCGCATCGAAAACACCGAGCCGTCTGACACGGCCACCGCCAGCGCCCCCAGCACCGTAAGCACCGTGCTGGCGCGGCTCACCCAAGCCGAGCACCTCAAGCGGGAAGACCTGTCCGCCGCCGCCAACACCACCGCCACCGAACGCTACCTGGCCGACGGCGTGCTGGCCGATTACCCGAAAGCGCTGCAGCTGTACGCCGAGCTGCAATCGGCCGCCAATCTGCCGCTGGACAAAACCGCCCGCGCCGCCGCCAGCGCCGCCTCGGCCTGGGAAACCTGGGTGCGGCAGCGCGCCTTTGTCTTTGACCTGGTATCCAACATCCATGCCCAGTACCGCAGCACCAGCGACGCACTGGTCGCGGCGCAAAAGCAAGTCGAAGAGAAAATCGCCGCCCTGGCCGGCTTGCAGCGCCAAATCGAATATAAACAGGCCGAAAGCCATCAGGAAAATCAACGGCTGCTATCACAATTGCAGCAAGCTCAGCGCAAACTAGAAGCCGAGCGCCAGCAAGCCCAAGACCAAGCCGCCGCGCTAACCGCGGCGCAAAAGCAAGTTCAAGACAAAGCCGCCGCCCTGGCTGACCTGCAGCGGCAAAGCGAACGCCAGCAGGCCGAAGGCAGCCAGGAAAACGAACTGCTGCTGTCCCAATTGTTTCAAGTCCAGGAAGAACTGGAGCGCCACCACCTGGAAAACCAGCGCCTTAAAGATGCCGGGCAGCGCGCCGCCAACGATGCGCATGCGGTACGCAAGCAAGCCCAAGACCAAGCCACCGCACTGGCCGCGGCGCAAAAGCAAGTCCAGGACAGGGCCACTGCACTGGCCGCGGCGCAAAAGCAAGCCCACGACAAGGCCGCCGCACTGATAGCCGCGCAAAAGCAAATCCAAGACAAAACTGCTGCCCTGGCCCGCTTGCAGCGTGAAATCGACCGCAAACAGGCGGCAAGCAGCCAAGAAAACCAACTGCTGCTGTCCCAGTTGCACCAAGTCCAAAAAGAACTGGAACGCTACGGCCAAGAGCTCCAGCGGCTGAAAAATCCGCCCAAACCGCCCGCCCCGCTGGGCGCTGCCGCCCGCGTTAAAGAACAGCTCACCTACCGTCTGGGCGCGGTCATGGTCAGCCACAACACCCCGGGCGGCTGGCTAACCCTGCCGTGGGCCTTGGCCGCCGAAGCGCGGGCCTTTCGCAAAGAGCGCCGGGCGCGCGGCCTGGTCAAACAGCCGCCTATCCATACCTATCGCGACGCGGCCGAAGCTGAGCGTGTTAAACAGCATTTGTCCTACCGCCTGGGCAGCGTGCTCATCCAGCACCTGAAATCACCCCCCGGATGGTTCACCCTGCCTTTTGCCTTGCGGCGTGAAGTGCGTGCGTTCCGGCGCGCACGCAACGCACCCTTCAAATGAGCCAGCCTGAAGTCCCCCACCTGCCCATGCCCACCTGGCTGGACGTGCTGCGCGCCGTCTTGCCCGTGCGCGGCGTGCTGCTGGTCGGGGCCGGCATGGGCAACGGGCCGTGGGTGCAGTGGCTAAAAGACCGGCGCGTCAGCCCCGTACATTTGGTTGAAGGCGACCCGCGGCAGTACCAGCACCTAACCAACAGCCTGCCGCGCATCGACGGCTGGACATCGTGGCGCGACGTTGCCGCCGCCAGCACCGGCCCGGTCACTTTTTACCAAGCCAGCAACCCAGCCGAAAGCGGCCTGCTTCAGCCCGAAGCCCTGCACCCGTTCTGGCCCCACCTGGATACCGACCACAGCGCCGTCGCCGACAGCGCCATAACCCTCGACGGCCTGGACGCGGTAACCCATTCCACCATCAATTGGCTGATCCTGGACTGCCTGCCCGCGGCGGACCTGCTGCAAGGCGGCAGCCAATTGCTGGCCAAGGTAGACGTGGCGCTGGTGCGCGTGGTGCTGGGCCAGGGCGACACCCTAGCCGCCGCGCGCCATGATGCCGCCGATAACGTACTGCGCGCCGCCGGCTTAACCTGCTGCCACCTGCAAGCCGAACGCAACCCGGCCCTGGCCCACGCCCTGTACGTACGCGACACCGGCCATCAAGCGCGCAGCGCCCAAGAACAGCTGCGGCAGGCCCATGAGCTGCTGGAGCAGAAAAATCAAACACTGGAAGAACGCAGCCAGGCGCTTGAACGCACAAAAGCTGTGCTGGAGCAGGAAAGGCTGGTGGCGGCCAGGTATCAGGAACAAGCCGCCGAATTGGCGGTCAACCACGCGCAGGGTTTGCAACAGCTGCAGCAGGCTAATGACCTGCTGGAACAGAAAAACCAGGCTCTGGAAGAGCGCAGCCAGGAGCTTGAGCGTGCCAAGGTTTTGTTGGAGCAGGAAAGACAGGCTCTGCTTGAGAAATCGAAAAATATCGAAACGCTTAACGCAGAAAATGTAAACCGCTTCAGTGAAATAGCTTCTGAATTTAAAACGCAGAATGTTCAGATCGAGAAAGCGGTTCAGAACCTGAGGCAAAAATTAGATATCGGATTACAAAATACGGTCAAGCAAATTGAATCTTATATTGGTATTGAGTCATATTTGACCTATGGTAATCTGGCACTGCCGATGCATGGTTGGCCGATAAGCGCTGATTTTGCGCTGTACCTGATTGAGTTGATAGAGACACACCATTACGACCTGATTATCGAGTTCGGTAGCGGTACTTCAACGGTTTTGATGGCCAGAGTAATGGCCAAGATGATCAAGCAGCGCCAGCCGATGAAACAACTTGCCGGGCAAGAAGTTATCGGTTATGCAGAAGCGCCCGGCGTTTCACGATCTGTTCACCCTCAAAACCGAAGTGCCCCAATCGAATCATGTCCACCTATCATGAGCTTCGATCATAACCGAAAATTTTACGACCAAACGTTAAATCGGTTACGCCAGGAGGGTCTGGAATATCTTGTTGAATTGTCTCATTCGCCACTCCGAGACTATGTGGCAACCAGCGGTGATCATTTCCTCTATTACGCTTGCGAGGAAAAGTTTGCCGCCTTGGCAAAGCAATTGGCCGGACAACACCCTCGTATTCTGGTGGTGGTGGATGGCCCCCCCGGTGCGACCAACCCTCATGCACGCTATCCCGCCATGCCGATTATCCTCCAACATCTGGCCGAGCATCGGCTGGATGTTCTGCTGGATGACTACAGTCGTAAGGAAGAAAAGGAGATCGTGGATCGTTGGATTGAACTGTTAAATCAACGGTCTTTGAAGTATGACAAACAGAATTTGGCCTTTGAAAAAGGGGCTTGCCTCCTGTCGATTAGATAGTCCCAATTTGAAATTACAAATACGGGAAGTCAAGGGAGCAGTTTAGCAGGTTGTTAAGTACAATGACGCAGATGAGTGAAATCGCTAGAGCAAATGCTTTATATCGCGCAGGCGATTACGGTAAAGCGTTGCAACTTTATGAAGATATTGCTCTACGATCAGAGTGGAATCATCTTCTCCACACCAATATTCAGCTTTGCCGAAAAAGATTGCATGATCATCAGGGGAGGGCAGATACACCGCCGAATGATTTTCCAATAGTCGTGACTATGACAACAATTCGATCGCGTCTAGTTTATGTTCCTAAGGTGATCGAAAGTGTTATAAATCAAACCCTAAAACCGATTAGGGTAGATATCAATATTTCAAAGCAACCTTATTTAATAGATGAGGGAATTGCGCCGGATGATCCAATTCTTGCTGAGTTAATTAAAAATCCTTTAGTAAAGATCAATTGGGTTGATAACATTGGTCCATACAGAAAAATTTGGCCTTTTCTAGAAAACCATTTTTCAAAGACAGAGGCAAAAGATTGTCTTTTTGTTACGATTGATGATGATACACTCTATCCGGATTATTTCCTTAAGAAGTTGTATGAAAGCTATTTACTACATGATTGTGTAATTGCTTTTCGTGGCCGGTATATTGAAAGTGATACCAAGGATTTGATGCCCTATGAGGAATGGGCTTTAGGCAAAAACAAGCCATCGCTCAATAATTTTCCAACTGGAAAAGACGGTGTTCTTTATAATACAAAATTTTTTACTAGAGAATTTCTTAATTTAAAAGACGCACTACAGTTCACACCCACGGCAGACGATATCTGGATAAAGTGGCATCTCACGTTAAATGGGGTGCCATCGGTTATTTTAAATCCGGAGGCTAGTACATCAGACTACAAGAGTTTCCCAGTCGTTAACTATGATAAGTCATACAGAGGGAATAGCCTCTACGCTATCTATAATTCAACGGCATCTGAAGGGAAAAATGATAAAGCGATTAAGCAGCTTGAAGCCTTCTATATGCAGGCTTATGGATATAACGTAGCACGGTTAATTGAGACAGAGCATAGAGTGAACCAATATCAGCGAGTATTGGATTTTCCTAAAGATGCTCTTGGATTTGGTATTTGCATTAAAGTTGATGATATTTTTGAAGCATCAGTAATTGGGAAATTGGAGGAGTGTTTAAGAATTCTTCATGTCAGGTTTGAACCTCATATCGTACTAGGAATAGGAGGATTGTCGGAAGAAGGAAATAAAATTTTCAGGAAGTGGTTAGCTGCTGGGATTGTCGATGAAGTTATTTGCTCAGGCCACGACAGTCTGGTTTTGAATGATCTAGTTGATGCTGCCATCCGCAGCAACACAGCATCCGTGGTATTCATGCGTGCGGATGAGCTTCGACACGCGCTCGCTCGTGCATTAAAATTCATTGTGGAAAATCGGGGGGGCACGGACCAGTCAAGTTTGAGCGCCGATGCCGGTCTTTGGTCTGTTGGTCAACAGAAGCTGCGTAATATACCAAAATCTTGTTATCCAAGTGAATGGAATGAAGGATTGCAATTTGCCCATGCGGCGTGTTATCAGGAATTGAATACTGAGAAGAGGTCAAGCGTTTCTGTTTCTGGAACTGGGGAAAGCGTTGCGTCACATCATTTATTTGTAACGGAGGCCGGATTAGAGCGTCTAGGAGGTTGGGAGAAGTTTAAAACCCTTCCCATTCGTCTGGGGGGGCTTTCTATTGATGAATTCGGAAGCGTATCGGTATTGACTGTAGAGCACAATTTGTCTGATAATAAACGACCAACCCCCTGGAAAAAAGTTTCTGCAATCAGCAAGTCGGATAAAAACAATGAGTCAGTCGTATTTGATATTTGGCCTGCACCTTACTTGTTTGCCGAGATCGGCTCTCAGCACGATGGTGCCACAACTATAAATGTTCCGAGGCAAGTTTTGGTAGGGCGCCGTTGCTCCTCGTTGCTGCGCGTATCAAATAATAATGATCTACAGGCTGTGTTTATCATGTCTAATTTTAATAAAGCAACCTATTTGCATGCTGCTTTATATGGATGGGTGATGCAAATGCACCCACGCATTCGTTTAGAAATTGTTGATGATATCAGCACTGATGATTCAGTTAAAAAAATTCATGAATTCATACGGTTATCTGGTTTTAATAATGATTTATTGAGCATAGAAATCAACCAAGTCAAGCGAGGAACTTACTGGATTAGAAACCTGGTCATTTCGCGTAATTTGCGGGATGACGTAGTGTTTTTTATTAATGATTCTGATGATGTAAGCAGCGCACTGCGTACAACTATGCAATTAGCAGAATTATTCACTGATAAAAATAGAAAAGCCTGCCTTTTTAATATTGTTCGAGTAGATGGAAGCTATGCTCCATTACCACTGAACAACGAGGTTGAACGCTATGGGACAGCCTCACTGTGCTTCAAATCTAGCCTTATCGTAGAGGTCGGTTACTTCCAGAATATCAAAAAGAACGCTGATACTGAATTCATCCGACGTGTCAAACGCTTTATTGGCGCATCTGCGCTGCCGTGGATTAAGCAACCGGTTATGTTTCAGCCATTTGACGGCAGCAATTTGACATCTGATATTTACAAAATCACACAAAACACAAATAGCATCTCAGAAAATCTAGATTCTCGCAAGCTACATATCGAAATTTCAGATCGTCATCACGAGAAATTGACGCTCAAAGATTTGCCATTTACTTTTGGATTTCCAAATTTCATCTTCCCACCGGATTATGCTCAGCTAGGCAAGGATTTTTTAATAAATGCGAAATGAATTTAACTTGAATCCGTGAGCCCCGGAGTGAAAGCCCGTCACCCTGTGGGTGAACCTATCACTTCTTGAGATCACGGATTCAGGTTTAATTTCACTTAGATTGTTTGGTGTTAATTTGCATCTGAATCTATCAAATTAAGAATGGAATATATAACTATTCGATTGCATGCTTTCATCTTGATGATATAGATTTAGGGGCTTAATTAATTTTGGTATTTGTTGTATGAATAAATTTGGAGCTATTGTGTCATCTGAAATTGAAATTAGCCATGTCTATTTTATTAATCTCCCAACTCGTCTGGATAGATTAGAACATATGTATGAGCAACTTAAGTACTGTTCGTGGTCTTGGTCACGCGTAGAGGCTATTCGTCTTGAAAAACCAGCAGAGGAGCTTGGTTTTGAATTAATTCCTCGTTTGAAAGGAAAAACTCATGTTGTGAGCATATGGCTTTCGCACAGAAAGGCTTTACAGACAGTTCTGGATACTGGCGGTACGAGCTCATTTCTAATCTTGGAAGATGATGTTCAGATTCAGCCTGAAATATGGGGGCAGACGCTCTCGCTACGCTGTGATTTGCCAACAGATTGGGAGATATTACTAATATCCCCGCGCTTCAGAATAAGGAATCTTGATACCGAAGGAAAACCTATTGGGTGGGGATGGAAGTGGCTTAAGGCACCTTTTGGTCAAAAAGCTGTTTTGCTTTGTGAAATTCCGAAAGAATTTGTTTGTACTGGTGCTCATTTTGTTATATTTCGTGACTTGAATACTATCAGAAAGGTTGTTAACGAGATGGATGCTTGTCACCAATTGTTCGATGTCGATTTATTTTATTTACTACGATTTAAGACATATGGCATTGAAGATGAGCGGGTGGGAACACGTCCGTTAGGATCGGATCATCATTGACGAGAAGAATGTTTGCTTCAATATTATCCTGGATAATTAGATTTATAATTCACTCGCTGTGAGGTAATTGAAATGAAGATAGTGGTAGATGAAGAGCTACTGAATATTTTGGATCGTTCCAATATATTTCAAAAAAGAAAAGGAATGGGTCGAATCCCTGAGTCGCCTGAGCGTAGATGGAAGGTTGGTGATGTTTTGAGTTTTCACGAAACGACGGTTATAGAAGAATTCACTACGTTTGCTTCAGGCTATACGCTTTTTACAGCAGGATCATTTACTGGGATGGCATCGACGCTACCGGTAGGATCACAAGTTGGCCGATATACTGAAGTTGCTGCTGGTGTAAAATTAATTGGTTTTCGTCATCCAATCGAATCGGTTTCAATTAATTCTGCTGTATTTAATTTTGCCAGAGAAAATGTTAGGCCGTATTTTGAACGATATGATAGTGGCCGGGCAGAAAAGGTGAAAAGAATTTCTGTTCCAACTCCTCAAACTAATAATTTACCTATAGTGGTTGGCCATGATGTCTGGATTGGCTCAGATGTGACAATATCAGGCGGTGTAAACATTGGAAATGGAGCAATAATTGCAGCAGGATCATTAGTTACGAAAGATGTGGAGCCCTATTCAGTTGCCATGGGAATTCCTGCGCAGCATAAAAAATGGCGCTTTAATGAAGAAGTGGTTAATGAGTTGATGAATTTGCAATGGTGGAATTGGGAGCTTGGTGATCTTTTTCACCAAGGATTGGATTTTTCAAATCCACGAAAGTTTATTGATGGATTTTATAAAAATCAAAGTAAGCTGAACAGGTTTATCCCGAAGAAATTTTACCCTTTCGAGTATCTACTTGTTTCGTCCGGGGTTCAAATATCTAAGAATTTTTTGTATACTGCTCATCTCACATATTTTGTGGTTGATATAAATAGTATGCGTATTAGCCATATATCAAAAAATAGAAATGGCCCGCTCGATCCAGTTTGTTTGGTTGAGATGAGTGAGGGACTTTCTCTATCTGTTGGTGGAAAATTTATATCATCAATTTCTAATAATGGAACCGTCTCGATATCTGATAGCCCATCGTTTGGTTTTGTAGATAAAGATGCGGAAGGCATGATTGCTATAAAAATGCCAAAAGGATTTCTTTCTGCTCGAAAAGAGGGGCATGTTGCAGAAGTATCAGCTCTAAGAGAGTGGGAAAAATTTTTCCCAGGTTCTTACTTTAAAGATAGTATATTGATTTAATTTTAAATGATGTGGTTTTGTATTGAGCATTTTAACATGCATGAGGTAACCCGATGAAATATCGTTTCCCTGAAACTAAGGATGCTTCCTGGAACAGTTTTACTCGCCATAAGGAGCGCTATGAGGTCATTCGACCGCTTTTAGGTAAAAACGCTATAGGAGCTGAGATAGGTGTCTACAAAGGTGGTTTTGGAGAGTTCCTTCTTGAACACTGTCAGACACTGTATCTAGTGGACCCATGGCACCTTCTCAAGCCCTTCTGGGGAGAAAAGAGGCCAGAAAATAGTGCTGTTCGTTCTTTGATTAACATCTTGCAAGTTTATACCGAGGAGATTGAGGTTGGCCGAGTTCAAGTCGTACCGAATTTTTCCGTACCGTTCCTAAAGTCGTGCAAACCGGATACATTCGATTGGATTTACCTCGATGCGTCTCACCAGTACGAACCGACCCTAGCCGAAATTAGAGAAGCGCTTAATGTTATTAAGCCTGGAGGCTATCTGATCGGTGATGACTATGATCCTGATCCCAACTCTAAACAACACGGGGTTTACCGAGCAGTCAACCAAGTGCTATCCGAAAGAGGGAAATATCTCGCCCTAAATAAAAATCGGCAATGGGCATTTCAACTCGAAGAAAATACCCACTACAAGTTATGATCTTTTTGAGGCCAAGTTGTAGGTCGCAATCGGGCGATTTTGTGCACCAACCCGAAGGATGGGTGTTTTTTCGGATGGCTCTCACGGCGTTACAAATCCACCGGGTATCGCTGCGGTTTGCCCTTACAGGGCCCGATCCAGCCACGTTCACGCCGTCCAAGGGTGGGCAAGCATCCTTGCCTTAGAGCCGCAGCGTTTCTCCTTGCCTAGCATACTAAATCATGACCGTGGAGAGTTCGTTCAACTGTTTTAAAATAGGAGAATATTGATGATAAATATTAATTATATAGAATTTGTGATGAAACTGCAAGAGAATCTGGAAGAGTTTTCTTTGCCGCCAGATAACGGAAAGCAGCAGCAAATCAGGAAAAGAATAGCCGATGATTTGGCAATAGCTGTTATTGAGCTGGTTTTAAATTTGAGGCCAAAATTAGTTTTAGAGATTGGTGCTCATGAGGCTAGATTTTCTAGAGAGATAAAACAAAAATTACCGGATTCGCGCGTTGTAGCATTTGAAGCCAATCCTGGAGTTTATGGAAAATATAAGAAAATCATTGAGCCGGCGGGGGTAGAGTATCTTTTTCAGTGCATCGCAGATGAAAATCGCCTCTACGATTTCTCAGTTCCAATCAAAGAAGGGGAAGGAGAGAGAGTCACCATGGGTAGCATACATACCGATAATGTTACCAAAGCATATTCCACCTACCAAGTGAAGGGCAGGCGTTTAGACGATTTTTTAAATAACAACATCGAAGCCAATGCCATGTGGGTGGATGTGGAAGGGGCCATTGGTTCGGTACTCGCTGGTGCAAAATACACTTTGAGAAAAACCGTTCTGCTCTTCGCCGAACTAGAGGCTACTGCCCGTTGGAACGGACAGATGTTAGATGTGGATGTAATCGCTGAGTTGGCTAATTATAAGCTCTATCCGGTCTTACGTGATATTCACCGTCACAAATGGCAGTGTAATATTGTGTTCTTGCATGAGGATGTGTTGAGATCTCCTGCTGTTCTCGAAATATGCAACCGCTTTATTAATAAGACGGTTAATCATGTTAGAAATGAATCCAATTGACTTATATGAAGTCGATCGCCTTCTCTGTGGTTTAATTTGCGCATTGCAGCAAGGTAGCCCGGATAAGCGCAGCGCCATCCAGGGCAAGCTCAACCCCACCCCCATCATAACCATCATGCCAAAGCGTCGCTGATCGATATTTGCGATGCTTGGCATTGAATGACACCAACCCGGACGTCCAAGCGGCAAGCTGAAGAACGGGGTTTGTCGCGCACCGGGTCAATTCCGCTTGGCGTATTACGAGAAACGTAATATCATTCAGGGCATGATCCTGTCGTTCAAGTGCAAAGACACTCTGGCGATGTACCAAGGCCAATGTCCGCCGCGCTTTATCGCCCTAGAAAACGTGGCCGTTCGCAAGCTGACTCAGCTTGATGTGGCGCAAACGCTGGAGTTCTTGCGCTCGCCTCCGGGCAACCGGCTGGAAAAGTTGAGCGGCGACCGGGCTGGTCAATGGAGCATTCGCGTCATTCCATTTTGCATTAAAAACAGTAATAATCAAGCATCTGTGTCTAGAGCATTTTCAATTTAGTTTATTACAGCCCCAACCTTTATTCGTGTCATTCTGCGCGAAGTCG
>Ga0209628_10002318_pt1 | contig 12862 bp, 8 predicted proteins | sample TergutCu122P4_FD_187285 | JGI IMG/M metagenome (GOLD analysis project Ga0209628, IMG submission 187285) | Cubitermes ugandensis P4 segment gut microbial communities from Kakamega Forest, Kenya - Cu122 P4 (SPAdes) (version 2) | ecosystem: Host-associated > Arthropoda: Insects > Digestive system >...
CCGCCGGCGGCCGCCGGGTCATCGATACCGATGTCGTCGGCATTCTGTACACCTCGGGCAGCACCGGCAAGCCAAAGGGCGTCGTGCTGTCGCACCGCAACATGGTGGCCGGCGCCAAGAGCGTCGCCAGCTATCTCGAAAACCATGCCGGCGACACGCTGCTGGCTGCCCTGCCGTTGTCCTTCGACGCCGGTTTCAGCCAGTTGACCACGGCCTTCCATGTCGGGGCGCGGGTCGTGCTGCTCAATTACCTGCTGCCGCGCGATGTCATCAAGGCCATCGAGCGCGAGAAGGTCACCGGCCTGACGGCGGTGCCGCCGCTGTACATACAGTTGATCCAGTTGGCCTGGCCGGAGTCGGTGGCCGGTCATCTGCGCTATTTCGCCAATACCGGCGGCCGCATGCCGCGCGAGGTGCTCGACGCGCTGCGCCGCCATTTGCCGCGCAGCAAGCCTTTCCTGATGTACGGGCTGACGGAGGCTTTCCGCTCCACCTATCTGCCGCCCGCCGAGGTCGACCGGCGGCCCGATTCCATCGGCAAGGCCATTCCCAATGCCGAGATTCTGGTGCTGCGCGAGGACGGTTCGCCGTGCGCGCCGAACGAGCCGGGCGAACTGGTGCATCGCGGGGCGCTGGTCGGCATGGGGTACTGGAACGACCCGGAAAAGACCGCCGAGCGTTACAAGCCCTTGCCGGGCCGCGAGGCTGGCCTGGTGCTGCCGGAAATCGCCGTTTTTTCCGGCGACACGGTGCGCATGGACGAGGAGGGTTTTCTCTATTTCATCGGCCGGCGCGACGAGATGATGAAAACCTCCGGCTATCGCGTCAGCCCGACCGAGGTCGAGGAAATTCTCTACGCCACCAAGATGGTCGGCGAATGCGTCGCCTTCGGCGTCGATGACGATCGGCTCGGCCAGGCCATCCAGGTCATCGCCACCCCGCCGGCAGGCGGTGCGCTCGACATCGCCGAATTGCTCGCCGAATGCCGCCAGCGCATGCCGGCCTACATGGTGCCGGCCGGCATCGAGGCGCGCGGCGGGCCGCTGCCGCGCAACCCGAATGGCAAGATCGACCGCAAGGCGCTGGCGACCGAATGGGTCGAGAAAAATGCCTGATATGCCGGAGGAAAAGCCGATGTCCGCCATCCCCGCTCGCGCCTTGCCCGTGCACGCCCCGATGAGCCAGTTCGCCGTGGCCGGCGGCCAGTTGCTGGTCGGAGGCCTGCCGCTGGAGCGCCTGGCCGCGCGTGTCGGGCAAACCCCGTTCTACGCCTACGACCGCGCCCTGCTGGCCGCCCGCGTGGCCGAACTGCGGGCCGCGCTGCCGGCGGCCGTCAAGCTGCATTACGCGATGAAGGCCAACCCGATGCCGGCGCTGGTCGGCTGCATGGCCGGCCTGGTCGACGGCATCGACGTGGCCTCGGGCGGCGAATTGATGATCGCCCTGGACGCCGGCGCCGACCCGCGCGAAATCAGCTTCGCCGGCCCCGGCAAGCGGGAGGTCGAATTGCGTCAGGCGGTCGCGGCCGGCGTCCTGGTCAATCTCGAATCCTTCCGCGAAATCGGCCTCCTGGCGGCGGCCTCGGCGGAACTCGGCATTCCGGCGCGGGTCGCGGTGCGGGTCAATCCCGATTTCGAGCTGAAAGGCTCAGGCATGAAAATGGGCGGCGGCCCCAAGCAATTCGGCGTCGATGCCGAGGAAGCGCCGCGATTGCTGGCCGAAATCGGCCAGGCCGGCTTGCAATTCGAAGGCTTTCACCTGTTCGCCGGCTCGCAGAATCTGAAAGCCGAGGCGATTTGCGAAGCGCAGCAGAAATCCTGGGCGCTGGCCCGCCGCCTGGCCGAGCACGCGCCGGCCCCGGCGCGCTTCGTCAACCTGGGCGGCGGCTTCGGCATTCCCTATTTTCCCGGCGAGCAGCGCCTGGACCTGCAAGCCATCGCCGCCAACCTGGCCGAACTGGCGGCCCGCGCCGCCGCCGAAATGCCGGGGGCCGAACTGGTCATCGAACTGGGCCGCTATCTGGTCGGCGAAGCGGGCATCTACGTCACGCGGGTGCTCGACCGCAAGGTTTCGCGCGGCCAGGTCTATCTGGTGGTCGATGGCGGCCTGAATCATCACCTGTCGGCATCCGGCAACTTCGGCCAGGTGATCCGCAAGAATTACCCGGTCGCCATCGGCAACCGGATGGACGCCGATGACCGGGAGAACGTCTGCATCGTCGGCCCCTTATGCACGCCGCTCGACCTGCTGGCCGAGCGGATGGATCTGCCGGCGGCGCGGGCGGGCGATCTGGTCGTCATCTTCCAGAGCGGCGCCTACGGCGCCAGCGCCAGCCCGCAATCCTTCCTTGGCCACCCGCCGGTGGTCGAGACGCTGGTCTAGAGCGGTTTCGGTTCAGTCATGAACAGTCCGTGATTGCGTCATTCCGCGCGAAGTCGCGGAATCCATGCGGCGTCTGGATTCTGCGACTTCGCTTCGCTCCGCGCAGAATGACGATGGAGCAGGCGATACGTAAATACCTGAACGAAAAATGCTCTAGCGCGGTTTTCGTCACTTCACGGTTGCGATGTCCGTCTGGCTGAATTCGCCGCCCGTCGCCAGAATCGGCATGCCGAAATACTTGGCGCAGGCGTAGTGCAGGCAGTCGCCGAGATTCAGGCCGCGCCGCCCGGAACGATAGCGCTGCGCCGCGTATAGCGCGAGCCGGGTCATCTCGGCGGCGGGCGGCAGATCGCGCAGCTCGATGCCGCATTCATCGAGAAAATCCTCGATCAGTGGCGCGATCGCCTCGACGGAGCAATTGAACTTGTCGGCGCGAGCAAGCGCCAGCGCCGCCTCCAGCACGGCGACGGGCGCAGTGATCGCAGTCTGCGCCGTGGCGAGCGCCCGCGAGATGCGGCCCGCCTCCGGTTCATCGGCAAGCAGGGCGACGATGGCGCAGGCGTCGACAAACATCATTCGTCGCCCCACATGGCGTCGAATACCGCGCCGGGCAGCGGCTTGCGCGTTTCGGCTGCGAGGACGACGCGATGCTTCTGGCGCAGGCGCGCGGCCGCCTCCAGCGGAGTTTGCGCCGTTCGCCGCCGGGCAATGGCTTCCTTCATGGCGATCACGACGGCTTCGGTGATGCCGACCCCGGCTATCGCCGCGAACTTGCGCGTGAGCACATCGGCTTCGGGATTGTTGACATTGATGGTCACGGCGGCCTCTATGTAGATGATTCGATGTAGAAGCCTACATTGCCGCAACGGCATCCGCAAGCGCGGCCAAGCTAGCTTCGGGCCAGGAAGATCGTCGAGTGTTCCAGATCGCCGTGGGTGAGGCCGTGGTTGAGGGCGCTGACGAATTTGCGCCAGACCAGATCCGGCTCGCCGACCTTGAAGCCGTAAAAGCCGTTGAAGCCGTTGGCGCGATCCCGCACCGCCAGCGCCTTGACAACCGAAATTTCGCTGCGCCCCAGATGCACCGTCGCCGAACTCCAGACGTTGAGCGGCAAGCCTTCGTTGGCGTAAGCCTGGAAACCGTAGTCCGACACCTCGATGACCTGGACGGCGTACTCCTTGCTGGGCGGGGCGGGGGGATCGGGATGGATCGTGCCCGGACACTTGACCGAAAACCGCTGGCCCTGGCGCAGCCGCACGCCGTCGCCGGGCGCGGGCAGTTCCGGCAGGATGTCCCGGTAGGCCGGCAGATCGTAGATGGAATGCAGCAGGGCGCGCTTGCGCATGTCGAGGCCGGCGAAGCCCTGCGTGCGCCGGTTGAAGAAGTGGTCGAGCAGTTCCGGCGTCAGCACCGGGTCGTTGGTCGTGAAATAGCGGCGGCTCGGCAGATGCAGATTGGGTAGCCTGATCCTGGTGAAATAGGCAAGCAGATCCTTGCGCGGCGGCTTGCCGGAATAGGCCGCGGCCATGATGGCCGGCGCCTGGAGCAGATCGAGGCTGGCGCCGACCGCGGGCGCGCCGTTGGCGAAATCGTAGCTTTCGACGACATTGACCGCCAGCCGCTGAAAGAACAGCAGCGATTCGTACATTTCGATCCGGTTGGGATTGACGGCGATCAGCAGGTGGCGGGTATCGAAATACTCGGTCGCGTACTGGTACATGAATTTCATCAGCGGGAACAGGATGGCCCCGCCGGTCTTGCGGAATTTGGGATGCACCGCCAGCGCCGAAACCTCGGCCAGATTGCCGCCCCTGGCGCGGACGCCGCTGAGATCGAAGATTTTTTGCAGCGGAAAGCCGAACACGCTTTCCCGGATCAGGGAGATGGTGCCGACCACTTCGCCATCCCACTTGGCGCACAGGGTCGTCGTCGTCGGCAGCGCGTGGTAGATGGTGACGCGCATGCCGGACGGGTCGGGCTTCATGAATCCGGCATCGACGTAGGCGTCGTGCAACAGCGAGAAGCTCGCTTCCAGTTCCTCCTGCGTTTCGGCGATCTTGATCTGCAAGCGGCCATCCGGCGCCGGATCGCAATCGACGAAGGAGCGGTAGATGGCAAAGCGGGTTTCCCGCGGCAATGATGACAGCATTCGCCGCAAGCCCTGGTGCACCAATTTTCTCGCTGCTTTCCACGTTGTGCTTGCCATCGACAGCTCCGTTGCGCTTTTGTTTTCCGGCCTTTTCGCATTATGCCGCCAATTTCGCCGCCCGGTCGATGGCCTCGGCGGAGCGGCTCATGTCCTGGTGGTCGCTGGCGCGGGATTCCTGAGTCAGCCGCCCCCGCGCCTCTCCCGGCGTTGCGCCGTAGCGGCGGCGGTGGAGCGGGGTGGAATATAAACGCTTGACCCGCTCCGATGGCGACGACTTTTTGTTCCGCACGGGGTAAACTCAGCGCCCGCCGAAGCGCGTGCGCCGTCAGCGGCGGCGCGCTTGCCCGGATCATGATCGTTTCGTTCTTGCGCCCTTCTCTGGAGCGATGCGCGGCTTGGTATTTTCAGGAAATGGAGATGTTCGTGAAATACTGCACAGGCAGAATTTTCAGCCTTTTTACAATGTGCCCAATACGCGGGAAAGTCAGTCTCGGCACTGTATTTCCATTCTGAGGGAGCCGGGTTCTTGGCGCTTGGGTCGATGTAGGTGAGAGGCTGGATCTGATCATGTTCAGGATGTTCAATCACTGGGTGCGCTGGCGATCATTGGCCCAGATGCTGTTCGATTTTTCTTTCGTGATCGTCGGCATCATCATCGCCATGATGTGGGTGTATAACGGCCTGCCGGTCAATCACAAGCAGGTTCTGCTGTTCGCGGCGCTGCTGGCGGCGGCCATGCTGGTCATCAATTTCTGGCTGGGCTTCTACCAGCGCATGAGCAACCGCAATCTCCTGCAGGATCGGGCGAGGGCGGTGCTGTCGCTGTATCTGGCCGTTCCCGTCGCCTATGGCATCTACGCGCTGCTGCCGGTGACCGGCATCAACCGCGAGTTCATGCAGTTGTCGGCCATGTCCGCGGTGTTCGGCATGCTGGTCACGCGCCTGGGCATTTCCCAGATTTCGCAGAGCGGCATCCTCGCCCGCCGCATCATGGTGTTCGGTTCCGGCGCCAAGGCGCTGGCCGTGCAGCGTGCGCTGAACCGCTCGGACCCGTCGGCCAGGATCATCGGCTTCTTTCCGGCGCCCAACGAGGAACATCCCGCCGTGCCGGCCGATGCGGTGATCGACGCCAACCGCTCGCTGGCCAGCGCCGCGCTGACCTTGAAGGCCGACGAGATCGTCGTGGCGCTGACCGACCGCCGCAGCGGCGCGATGCCGCTGCGCGAATTGCTCGACTGCAAGTTGCAGGGGGTGCGCGTACTCGATCTGGCGAGCCATTTCGAGCAGACCCTCGGCCAGATCCGCCTCGAATCGCTGTACGCCGGCTGGCTGATCTTCGGCGACGGCTTCAGCCAGGGCACGCTGCGCGCCGTCGTCAAGCGCCTGTTCGACATCGTCTGCGCCATGATCCTGATCGTCGTGTCGGTGCCGATCATGCTGTTCGCCGCCATTGCCATCGTCATCGAGGACGGCTTCCCGGTGCTCTACCGCCAGGAGCGCGTCGGCCTCAATGGCCGCCTGTTCAAGGTCATCAAATTCCGCAGCATGCGCAACGACGCGGAAAAGGACGGCAAGCCGGTCTGGGCGAGCAAGCAGGACAGCCGCGTGACGAAGGTCGGCAAGGTCATCAGGAAGCTGCGCATCGACGAATTGCCGCAGTTGTTCAGCGTGCTCAAGGGCGACATGAGCTTGGTCGGCCCGCGCCCGGAGCGCCCCTTCTTCGTCGACCAACTGACCAAGGAAATTCCCTTTTACGCCGTGCGGCACAGCGTCAAGCCGGGCGTCACCGGCTGGGCGCAGATTCGCTATCACTATGGCGACACGGTGGAGGATTCGGCGGAAAAGCTCCAGTACGATCTGTATTACGTAAAGAACCATTCCCTGTTCCTGGACATTCTGGTTTTGATCGAAACCGTCGGCGTCGTACTGACCGGCAAGGGCGCTCAATAAACATTGGAGATGGCGCCTCTCCCTCATGGACATTGATCTGGCGGAGTTGATTGTCTGGAGCTTCGGCATCGCCGCCGGGGCTTACACGCTGCTGGCGGCCTATCTGCTGGTTTCCGGCGCCTCGTCGCAGCCTGGCCGGCGGGCCAGGGCGTTTGGCCTGGCCATCGGTTTTTCGCTGCTCTGGGCCTGGCTGTCGTGGGCCTCCTTCGCCGTCCGGCAGCCGCTGATCCTGTTTGCCTCGTCGCTCGGCGACATCCTGCGCTATGGCGCCTGGTTCGCCTTCCTGATCCCGCTCTTGACGCCGTCCGATTCAGGCAAGGGCAGGCGCGCGATACTGCCGGGCTGGCTGAAGCCGGCCTGCTGGCTGGTCGTCTTCAGCAGTCTGGCCTGGCAGATGGCGATGGCGCTCGGCCTGCCGGCCGCCGAGCAATGGCTGCGCACCGCGCTGTTCCTCGCCCTGTCGATGCCGGTGCTGGGGCTGATCCTGATCGAGCAACTGTTTCGCGGCGTCACCGACGACGCGGTATGGAACATCAAGCCGCTCTGTCTGGGTCTTGGCGGGCAGTTCGCCTTCGATATCTACCTGTTTTCCGAGGCGCTGATGTTCAACCGCCTCGACCAGGACGCCCTGGCCGTGCGCGGCATCGTCCATGCGATGACTGTTCCGTTGCTGCTGCTGGCGGCGCTGCGCGGCCGGGACTGGGTGGCGAAGATCCGGCTCTCGCAGCGGGCGGCCTTCCACTCGGCCACCTTGCTGATGGCCGGGCTGTACCTGATGTTCATGGCCAGCATCGGCTATTACATCCGCTATTTCGGCGGCGAATGGGGGCGGGCGCTGCAACTGGCGCTGCTCTTCGCCGCCATGCTCGGCCTCGGCGTGCTGCTGGTTTCCGGCGCGATGCGGGCGAAGCTGCGGGTGCTGGTCGGCAAGCATTTTTTCCGCTATCGCTACGACTACCGCGAGGAATGGCTGCGTTTCACGCGCACGCTGTCCGCCCAGGATTCGCCGGAGGGCCTGGGGCAGCAGGTGATCCGGGGCCTGGCGGCGATGGCCGAGAGTCCGGCGGGCGGGCTGTGGCTGCACAACGCGGCCCAGGGCGCCTACAGCCAGACGGCGCGATGGAATGTCCCGGCCAGCCAGGCGCTGGAGCCGCCCGATTCGTCGCTGGTGCAATTTCTGATTTCCAGCGGCTGGGTCATCAATCTGGAGGAATACCGCAGTTATCCGGGGCGCTACGGCGATCTGGAAATTTCCGACTGGCTGTCGGGCGTTCCCAATGCCTGGCTGATCGTGCCGCTGATGGTTGGCAGCCGGATGATCGGTTTCGTCATTCTCGCCAGTTCCCGCACGCCGATCGAGGTGAATTGGGAAGTCAACGACCTGCTGCGCACCGCCGGCTGCCAGGCGGCGGGTTTCCTGGCCAACATGCAGGCCACCGAGGCCCTGCTCGAAGTCCGCAAGTTCGACGCCTTCAACCGCATGTCGGCGTTCGTCGTGCATGATCTCAAGAACATCGTCACCCAGTTGTCGCTGATGCTGAAAAATGCCGAGCGCCACCGCGACAATCCCGAATTCCAGCAGGACATGCTGATGACGGTCGATCATTCGGTCGAGCGCATGCGCCAGTTGATGATGCAACTGCGCGAGGGAGCCACGCCGCCGGGCACCGTGTGCGGCGTCAATCTCCCGGATGTCATCGAGCGGGTGCGCAAGGAAAAGAGCGATCAGGGCAGGCGCGTCGAAGTACAATTGCAGCAGAAGCTGGTGGCGAGGGGGCATGAGGATCGGCTGGAGCGGGTCATCGGCCATCTGGTGCAGAATGCGCTCGACGCCACCGATGCGTCGGGCCGCGTGACGGTTTCCCTGGAGCGCCGGGGCGACCGGGCGGCGCTGGAAGTCGGCGATACGGGCCACGGCATGACCCAGGAGTTCATCCGCGAGCGCCTGTTCAAGCCCTTCCAGAGCACCAAGCGGGCCGGCATGGGCATCGGCGCCTATGAAAGTTTGCAGTACATCCGTGAACTGGGTGGTGAGATGCAGGTAGAGAGCGAACCGGGCAAGGGAACACGGATCACCATCCTGCTGCCGCTGTTCGAGGTTCGCACGGAATCCGATTTGCGCGAAAGGGAGCCAGCTTGAGCACGGAAAAACCCCGCCCCCTGCTGATCGTCGAGGACGACCCGGCATTGCAGAAGCAATTGCGCTGGTCCTTCGACCAGTACGAGACGCTGACCGCAAGCGACCGCGACAGCGCGCTGAGTCAGATTCACCGCCACAATCCGGCGGTCGTCACGATGGATCTCGGCCTGCCGCCGGACGCCGATTCCGTTTCCGAGGGCTTTCGCCTGCTCGAACAGATTCTGGCGGTCGCCCCCGACACCAAGGTCATCGTCCTCACCGGCCAGAACGACCGCGCCAACGCCCTGCGCGCCATCGGCCTGGGCGCCTATGATTTCTTCGCCAAGCCCTTCGAGCCGGAACTGCTCGGCCTGACCATCGACCGGGCCTTCCGGCTGTACGACTTGCAGCAGGAAAACCGGCTCTTGCAGGCCGCCCGGCATCCGCCGGCGCTGGCCGGCCTCCTGACGCGCAGCCCGGAGATGCTGCGCATCTGCCGCACCGTCGAGAAAGTGGCGAACAGCAACGCGACCGTGCTGCTGCTCGGCGGCAGCGGCACCGGCAAGGAAGTGCTGGCGCGCGGCCTGCACGAAGCCTCGCCGCGCAAGAACGGGCGTTTCGTGGCGATCAACTGCGCCGCCATTCCCGACAATCTCTTGGAAAGCGAATTGTTCGGCTACGAAAAGGGCGCCTTCACCGGCGCCGCCAAGATGACGCCGGGCAAGATCGAGAGCGCCGACGGCGGCACCCTGATGCTCGATGAAATCGGCGATCTGCCCCAGCCCTTGCAGGCCAAGCTGCTGCGCTTTCTGCAGGAGCGCGTCATCGAGCGCCTGGGCGGGCGGCAGGAAATTCCCGTCGATGTCCGCATCGTCTGCGCCACGCACCAGGATCTCAATGCGCTGATAAAGGAAGGGCGCTTCCGCGAGGATCTCTATTACCGGCTGGCCGAGATCGTCATCAACATCCCGCCGCTGCGCGAGCGCGAGGGCGACGCCGCGCTGCTCGCCCACGCCTTCGTCCGCCGCTTCGCCGCCGAGCACAACTGCGGCAGCATGACGCTGACCGAGGACGCCATCCGCGCCATCGAGGCGCACCCGTGGCCGGGCAACGTCCGGGAACTGGAAAACTGCATCAAGCGCGCGGTCATCATGGCCGACGGCGCGCAGATCACGCGCGAGGACATCGGACTCGAACTTCCCGACGAGCAGTGCGAATTCATCGATCTGCGCAAGATCCGCGACGACGCCGAGCGCGCCGCCGTGGCCACGGCGCTGGGCCGCGCCAACGGCAATCTGGTTCGCGCCGCCGAGATTCTCGGCGTCAGCCGGCCAACCCTGTACGACCTGATGCACCGCCTGGGCCTGAAAAAATAACCCGCTTTCCTTCCTGTAGAGAGAGTTCATGAAAACACCGACCTCGTACCTTTCCGCCACCCTCTCGGCTGCGCTCCTGGCGGCCTGTCTCGCCGGTTGCGGCGGCGACAGCCCGGAACAGTTGCTCGCTTCGGGCAAGGATTTCCTCGCCAAGAACGACCGCAAGGCCGCCGTCATCCAGTTGAAGAACGCCCTGCAAGCCAGGCCGGAATACGGCGAGGCCCGCTTTCTGCTGGGCAGGGCGCTCTTGGAAAGCGGCGACATGGGCGGCGCCGAGGTCGAATTGCGTAAGGCGCTCGATCTGAAATACGACATCGACCAGACCATCCCGCTGCTGGCCAGGGTCATGCTCATCTCCGGGCAGGCCAAGAAGCTCGTCGAGGAATTCGGCAACACGCAATTGAACAGCGGCGAGGCGCAGGCCAATCTGAAAACCACCCTGAGCCGCGCCTGGGCGGGGCAGGGCAAGGGCGACCTGGCGCGGGGCGAGCTGGATGCCGCGCTGGCCGCCAAGCCGGACTATGCGCCGGCCCTCCTGGCCCGCGCCGGCTTCGCCGCCAGCGCCGGCGATGTCGATGGCGCCACGGCCATCGTCGACGGCGTGCTCGCCGCCAATGCCGGGGATGGCGACGCCTTGCTGCTGTCCGGCTCGCTGCGCGCCGCCAAGGGCGATGCCGAGGGCGCCATCGCCCGCTATCAGGAAGCGGTCGCGGCCAAGCCGGATTCGGTGCTCGCCTATACCGCCATCATCGGCGCCCTGCTCAAGCAGAAAAATTTCGACGAGGCGGGCAAGCAGATCGAGGCGATGAAAAAGGTCGCTCCCAATCACCCGCAAACGCATTATCTCGAAGCCCAGGCGGCCTATCAGCGCAGCGACTTCAAGGCGACGCGCGAAATCGTGCAGCAATTGCTCAAGAATTCCCCGAACAACCCGAACGCGCTGCAACTGGCCGGCGCCGCCGAATTCCAGTTGCGTTCCTACGCGCAGGCGGAAACCTATCTCGGCAAGGCGCTGCAACAGGCGCCGGGCCTGCCGCTGGCCCGCCGCCTGCTGATTTCGACCTATCTGCGCTCCGGCCAGCCGATCAAGGCGCGCGACGCGCTGCAACCGCTGTTGGCCAAGATCGACAACGATTCGGCCATGCTCTTCGTGGCCGGCGAAACCTTTCTGCAAAACGGCGACGTGAACAAGGCGACCGAGTACTTCACCAAGGCCGCCAAGCTCGACCCGAACAATCCGGCCAAGAAGACCTCGGTCGCCCTGGCGCATCTGGCCCAGGGCAAGAGCGGCGCCCTCGACGAACTGGAACTGATCGCCGAGTCGGATCAGGGCATCGTGGCCGACCTCGCGCTGATTACCAATTTCCTGCGCACGGAGCAGATCGACAAGGCGCTCAAGGCCATCGACGCGCTGGAGAAAAAGCAGCCCGACAATCCGGCGACCTTCAACCTGCGCGGGCGCACGCTGCTCGCCAGGAAGGATGTCGCCGGCGCGCGCGCCAGTTTCGAGAAGGCGCTGTCGATCAATCCGACCTTCTTCCCGGCGGCGGCCAGCCTGGCCTCGCTCGATCTGGCGGAAAAGAAGCCGGAAGAGGCAAAAAAGCGTTTCACCGCGGTGCTCGACGCCAACCCGCGCCATGTCCAGGCCCTGCTGGCCTTGGCCGAGTTGCGCGCCCGCGAGGGCGGCAGCCCGGATGAAGTGGCCGGCATGATCGGCAAGGCGGTGATGGCCAACCCGCAGGACAGCGCGCCCCGCCTGGCCCTGGTTCAGTACCACCTGAAGAACAAGGATTACCGGAAGGCCGTGACGGCCGCCAACGAGGCCGTGTCGGCCATCCCGGACAATCCCGAAATTCTCGACGCGCTGGGCCGCAGCCTGCAACTGGCCGGGGAAACCAACCAGGCGCTGTCCACCTTCGGCAAGCTGGCGGCGCAGCAGCCCGCCTCGCCGCTGGCGGAAATGCGCATCGCGGAAATCAACCTGGCAGCCAAGAATCGCCAGGAAGCCGTCAAGCATCTGAAAAAGGCGCTGGAAATCAAGCCCGACCTGCTCGACGCCCAGCGCATCCTGATCGTCCTGGCCCTGGAGGACAAAAATACCGCCGAAGCCCTCGGCATCGCCCGGCAGGTGCAGAAACAGCGCCCCGGCGAGGCCGTCGGCCAGATGTTCGAGGGCGACATCCAGGCCTCGCTCAAGGCGTGGCCGGAGGCGATCGAGGCTTACCGCCGCGCGCTCAAGCTCCAGCCCTCGACCGAACTGGCGATCAAGCTGCACCGCGCCCTGGTCGTCTCCGGCAATCCCGCCGAAGCCGAACGCTGGGCGGCCGCTTGGAACAAGGATCATGCCAAGGATGTCGGCATGCGCATGCACCTGGGCGACCTGGCCGGCGCCGGCAAGGATTACGCGCTGGCCGTCAAGCATTACCAGGCCGCGCTGGAAGTGCAGCCGAACAACCCGCTGCTGCTCAACAACCTGGCCTGGTTCTCCGGCCAGTTGAAGTCGTCGAAGGCGCTCGAATACGCCGAGAAAGCCAACAGCCTCGCGCCGAACCAGCCGCCCTTCATGGATACGCTGGGCATGCTGCTGGCCGAGAAGGGAGAGGACGCCAAGGCCATCGAACTGCTGAAGAAGGCGCATGAGCTGCAACCGCAGAATGCGGCGATTCATCTCAATTTCGCCCGCTTGCTGCTGAAGACCGGGCAGAAGGATCAGGCCCGCAAGGAACTGGAGGCGCTGGCCAAGCCCGGCGAACAATCCCCGCTGCAAGCCGAGGTCGCGCGTCTGCAAAAGGAACTGTAAGAAGGAAGGCGGCAGGCGCTGTTCGCCTGCCGCCAACGCACCGTCAATCAACCTGAGGAAAGCAATCCATATGACAACCATCGCAG
>Ga0209628_10002319_pt1 | contig 12859 bp, 4 predicted proteins | sample TergutCu122P4_FD_187285 | JGI IMG/M metagenome (GOLD analysis project Ga0209628, IMG submission 187285) | Cubitermes ugandensis P4 segment gut microbial communities from Kakamega Forest, Kenya - Cu122 P4 (SPAdes) (version 2) | ecosystem: Host-associated > Arthropoda: Insects > Digestive system >...
GTTACTTCCATATACCCCAACAAGGTAGCTTAGACAAGACCTGTATTTGGAAGTAACTCAGTTCAAATCCTTGTGGTTCTTTTCTCCTAACTGATACAGTGACATGAAATAAACTGTCAAGAAGCCCAGACCAGTTATTTTCCTTGGTGAAACAGAAGCATGTGATGACAACGCAGTGTATGACTGTAATGTCTTACACAACTTTCCAGTGGTAAATGAAAACTACAGATGCAGCCTGGTCTCAGCCTTTATTATATTGATTGTTGTGTCTTTCATAAAAGGTCAGTCTTCATGAGAAACTGGAAGAAGAATATAAAATATCAAATTGTGACTGGATTCTTAGAATTCTCTTTTGTCAGTGTCTTTGGGTGTTCAGTTTACCAAGCAGTTTTCATGTCCACTGAATGTAACACAAACCTTTAAAGCTTTAAAAGAAAACAAAATAGTCTGTGGTTTTAGTCAAACACAACACAATATATAAATATATATATATATATTTTTTTTAATTTAATCTTGACAGCATGTTGCGGTCGATCGGCCATCAGGCCATCCTTACACAACTCAGAATAAGATGCATGTAGTGCAAATAATATTCACGTAGTGTGGGATCCCATAAAACTTACAAAATGTATTAAAATAATATAAAATGACTGGTTTTAGCGTGTGGTATATCAATGTTGTGTATGAAAGTATACAAACTGTCAGAATCTCAAATGAAATTAAAATATTATACACTTAAAAGCTCTAATATTTAAGTTGGTAATTTTTTTATATATTTACATTTTTAGTTATTTGAATTACATGGTTTTGGTACATGCTGTAAAACAGGGTTATAAAAAAACCTGTAAAGCTTTACTCATTTTTGTGTAACAGTAAGTAAGTAAAGAAATTGTAATGTTTTGAATGTCTGGTGTTAAAAGCCCACAGGACCACCAGAACTAGCAAATATGATGTGTTGGTTGTTCTGTGTACCATTTCATAACACTATACGTTGTCAGTGGTATTGTCTTAAATTTTGGAACCCTCAGTTTGTGTGTGGCAAAACTGTATTTTTTTGTTGTGCAGCAGTAAATTTTTTACAGCATTGCTTGACAGTATCAAATAGAGCAGGGGTGCACATATTTTGTGAAAATCTAGTAGATACCTCAAATTTCTAGGTTTCAGAAGGGTGGCGTGAAGCAAGTTCCATACTGATGACCCACTGTACAAAATTTAGTCATTATGGTGACCTGGCACATGGGATTTGTGCAGCCCTGAACTAGAACATGTGTTTCATTACCATTCATTGCTGCCACTTGGTATTACTATTATAAGTATCAGTGATATTCATGTGGTTTCCATGGAAATGAATGACAAATACATCAACATATATCGTGACTAATTGCATAATGGTAACATTTCTTTGTATTTACAATTAAGTTGTTAATAACTGATTACTGTGCATTTTGTCTTTAGCTTTCGTATGTACAAACAATCTTGATTTGAAACTTGTTCCTTTGAACATCAGACATTTTTAATTTAATGCCACTCATGAATCTAAAACTGCTCTGAATTGCTCTTCCAGACTTTTCAAAATACCAACTTAATGCAAAATTCTTTTATTCTTCAACAATATATATGTTACACTACGCTCCTCAACATGTTTCGAGCAGCACGCTGCTCGTCATCAGGAGGACCAATTGTATCACCACAGCCTCTGGTATCGTCACCCTCTGTAACATGTTGAGGAGCGTAGTGTAACATATATATTGTTGAAGAATAAAAGAATTGTGCATTAAGTTGGTATTTTGAAAAGTCTATGCTATGATGCACGGTCAGAAAGACATCAAATTATGCTCTTCCAGGTTTATGAAAGTACTGTAATAATTCCACAAATTGTAATGCAAATAAAAATTATACTGTTCCAGGTGCAGCAGTGGAAACATATCAGAAAATGATGAAGTGGGCAGTCTGTATGGCCCACAATATACTTTTGCAGATGAAGAGACAAAATCACACTTCACCAACTATTCACTGTCAAGCTCTGTGATGAGAAGAAATGAGCAGTTAACACTCCTTGATGACCGTTTTGAACAGGTAATGAATTTGTGTGCTCTTGGTTGCAGGACATTTCAGACTGGTCTCTTGTGAAAGTATTATTTCTTTATATTTGAATTATACATTTGTTTTAAGACTCCAATGCAGAAAGTAATGACAGTCATTTAACGTGTTCGGAAGTAACATGAACTTATAATATTTTAACTGTAACAAATATTTTTAAATGTAATTTAATATTTTCCAAAATACACATAATCTGTGATAATTAATACAGAAGCGTCTGTAAAAGAGAGGAACTAGTAACCAGTTGACTGACATGGTAGTATTTAAAAATAAAATTTTAGTGCTTTTAACTTGAGAAATCAACTATGTGTGCCGGATTGCAAGTCATTTTAAATAAGTTACAGTTACACACTGTAGTTCTATTAAATGAGTTTTAATATTAACCTTCAATTCTTCTCAGTCTTTTAAGAAGTAACTTTAAAGAAGATTTCTGACCAAAAGTCTGTACGTCTTTGTTATTTCTCCCTGCCCTCTTGTACGTTTATTACTACATGAGTCTTGTCCCATTTATTATGCAGCTTTTGTTCAAATATTCTTTAATCAAAAAATGAATTCAAATTGATATGAATATACTATTTGACAGCTGCTAAGGTACTTGCAGAATGTTAGATTAAATTATTAATTTACGTTATATAAATATTACATTAACAGCATATGCACTTTGGTAGGAACATCTTGTTGTGATTATAACACATATAAGGGAGGAGAAAGCCTGTTGATCACAGCTTAAGTTATGATCAACAATCCTTCTCCTCTCTGAACAGTGTAGGAACTTCGGTGGCAACATACTCTTGTGATTATAACACAGATTAGGCGGGAGAAAGCCTGTTAATCACAGCTTAAGTTGTGATGAATGGTCTTTCTCCTTCCTTAACAGGGTAGGATTTGTAGGACAGGGGGAAAATAGGCTTAATGAGTTGACTGTGTGATCATCATAATGGTTGGCCCATATAACAAGGCACAAAATTTTCTTCTTATGTCACGCATTCTAGCATTTGGTTGCAGTGTAATTGTTGTTAAGAATTTTTAGATGGATGATTAGCTTAATTTCATAAATAACATTACTCAGAAAAATGTTGCTTGACACGATGGATTTTGTTACTTATTGCCCAGAAATTCACAGTTGTTTGTTTTATTTTTTTGATAGATGTTTACAAATTGTTATGGAGAGACTGAGATTGGTGCTTTGGAATGTGAGGAAATTGAGGGTCATATAGCACCTGATTCAGAATTGATGATTCAGTATGCTATACAAATGGCAGAAGAGCAGAGACTTAACAGGCCATTGCTAGAACCTGAGGGTGATTCTCGGGCAAACCTCAATGAGGAATGCATAGATGAAGATAATGAAGAACTGGTGCCATTAGAAATAGCACAAGATTCAAAGGAACGCTGGGACTGTGAATCAGTTTTGTCTACTTACTTGAATCTGTACAATAGGCCAAAAATTATTGCTGAACCTGTGGTAAGTGAATTTACTGCACAAAATGAACAGGTGTCTGTTTGTAAGCCTGAAAGGAGTTTGTTGTATAGGGAGGCTTACAATAGGCACATTACTAGTTACTGACATATTATTTTATTTTCAGAATCATAATGGAATGTTTCATATTAACTTGTGTATCATGGCTGATGTTACCTCTTCTGGTGTATGAATCAGTTTTAACCTACTTGGATAGCTGCTGAAGGAAAATGAAAAACTTTGTAATAATGTATTTCAGAAAGGTTATATAAGTACCTTAATTAGTCTTGATGGTTATGTTAGTAAACTGACTCTTTGGACTGGATAGCCAAATTTTTTATTCCTGATATTCCATATCATGGCTAGCAATGGGACCCTGAACCATCAAAAGGTGTGTACCAGGGCATTTTCCTCAGGGATAGCATGGCCAGAGAGTGAAGCTAACCACTCATCCCCATCTAGTATAAAGGCTATGAGCATGGGGCTTTACCTCTCTACCCTTGCATGTGTTTATTGTGTGGTGATTATGCAGAGGGACAGCGTGACTTGTATCTGGTAAAAACATGGAAAACTGTACTCATCTTTGGAAAAGTGACTGTAATCTGTGTACAGCCAATAATTTGGTAGGAATAAATGACAGATTTGTTTAAGTTTTGTCTTCAGAAGAATTCTGTACAAAGGTATGCACATTGTTATTTTAACCTGAAATTTATACCCACATTGTACATTTTATTACAGTATAAAGAACAGTACCATACAACAACATGAGATTGATAGGGGGTTCATGTTAAAGTGGGTCCTGTTGAATACCAAGTTCATTCATGATGCTATGTGCCTAACACATGTGATGAACCAGAAGCTGTCAAATATTGGCTTAATTCACCAGCCAGATAAAAATATGCTCGGGTACCTGAGCATTTTACCAAAAATACAACACTTAACATATCTATCCAATTACGAGATGATCTCAAATATGACGCAGTCCCTCTTTTACAGTAGATAATTTGTAGGAAACATGATTTTATTTCTTTCGTAGATAAAGTTCTTGTGTACAGTTCTCTGGTACAAACTTAAAGTCCCCCCCCCCGGCATTTCTGTATATTGGTCAGCTTTAGTTCTACAGAATGCTGCTCTGGTAAAACTTGCACATAGTCACTCTCTTTCCTCCATTACATTGCACTAGCCCCAGAATCACTGTATTTCTTGGATGCCAGGCAGTTTACTAGCTTTGTAGCCATTTAATTTAAATCTGGCATCATATTTGGTTTTGTAAAGTGACTGAATGTATGTTTTGGGAGACTTTCTTTAAGAGGGTCTCCATGTTATTAAACTTTTGGTTAATAGGTACTTATATTCTGAACACTAAGCAATTAAACTCTTAAAGTGAATAACATGAATAACCCCAAGTATGTTAATTATCATTAGTACTGTATACAGAATCTTAAATTAGTTTGTAACACTTATCACATAAAATTAATGCACAGGCGCAAACTGACATCTTGCAACCATGGCATTGTTTGAGACATGTATAACCCTTGGAATATTGGTATTATAACATTTTCAAATAATATTTCTTTTGGAACTGTCATTACGTTTAGTTTGGTTGTAGCAATGGCATTTTCACATGGATCCATTTACTATAGAAATAGAGTCATGGCTTCAGAAATATAGAACAGAATGAATTGCATCTGAATGTGCTGGTAACAGTAATAATTAAGTGTTAAATTTTTTAAACATTTTAATTAATACTGATATGTTAATGTATAGATCCATACTTTTTGAGCTACACCACTGTTATCAAATGTGTATGTTTTAGAAGTCATTGACTTTACATGTTTTTTTAATGCATTTTCCTTTATTTATAAATGTAAGGTGACCCATTATAAGTAGCATGCTGTGTACACTAATTTTCTACAATTTGTCATGTGGTATTCATGATTGCTAGTACTTGCATTCATCAGGCCTCAGATTAATATGTCATTTTGCCAGGGACAATAGTTATAGTCATACATTCTTTTATTTCCCTTTTACATAAATCATACTTTATTTGAAGGTGCAAAAGAGAATCCGTGTATCAGGACGAACAGGAATTCCTCTGGGAGTACTGGATGGCAATAATGGAAGTGGCACAAAATTAACAGCCCATGCTCTAGCTAGACATAATGTTAGTAATGAAGAAGGTCACTGTGATTGTGATGGAACAGAATCTATGGTATCTGCCTTGTCTTTGCTGTCTGTTCGTCCTTCTGATGAAACTCCAGAGGAACGTTGTCAAAGAAAGAGGGCCCTGAAACAGTATAGGAAGGTATGTGGTGTGACTCTAAATTTATCTTAGATTTGTTATCAAAAAAGAGGAAAAGATAGCCATTTTGACATTTCAGAGTTAATATCCATATTCCTTTGCCCATTATTCCTTCTTCTGTCACTTTTATTTCTTTGAATTGAAGCATGTATGTTTAATTACTGTGCATACTGCTGTAGTTCATGGAATTATTGACTTAAAAACTCCTTATAATTTCTTGTACCTGAAGTTGTACAATTTGATGTGGGGACAGTCTAACACAATGACATACATGTGTGAGTGTGTAATTTAGTTAATAAGTAATGTAAGGGACTGAGCATCATAAATAGAGGGTGAATTAAAAACAATACAGGAAAACTCTTAATGCATTATTTGTAACACCTTGTGTGGAAGATCCAGTATCTGGTTCAGTAATTTTGTCTGGGGTATTTTTCAGCTCGGTAAGTATTATTTATTTATTATGTAGAAATAAAACCGCACATGTCTTTGACGTTATATGGACGTGGAGTCCCTGCCCAACTGGCCATGTCTCATTAACACTGGCTAGGGGGCTAGATAGGCTGCACATCTGATGTGAGTGTGGTGGAGAAAGGAAATATCAAGAACCCTTCCAAGAATTAAACCCAGTTTATTCAGATTGTATCCAGCCACTTTATTGTCTGAACTATTTGAGCTCACTTCTTAAGAATTAAGGTACACTGCATAGTATTTTTTATTATGCAAAGTTTTATTTTTCACAGGAAAGACGAATGGAACGGAAAGCCAATAGCCTGGCTTTTAAAGAAGAAAAGAAGAGGCAAGAAAAAGTTATTGTAAATAACAGAAGGAATGTTCAAGGCATCCACATATTGTAAAATGTGTCTATCATAAGGCTTTTGAAAGTTTATCTGTAGTGGAACTTGGACTTTATATGCTTTCAATGTATGTTTTCCTAGACCCCACACATGTTTTTATTGGTCCTGCTGAAACTTCTTAAAAATTAATGTTATACATTATTTTTCTGGAATATATGCTTGTGTCTTCTACCCAGTCCTTGATTGTGCATTCAAATTGAGTGTATGATGGTCTGTTCCTGTTGTTCTCAGTACCATATTTACCCAAATGCAAGACAAGATTCTTCCCTTCAATTTGGTTTTTAAATATGTGGGGTCTTGAATTCACATACAGGACAATGAAGTGACTCCACGGAGCTGAAATGGATCATGCAGAGGGACTGTCAATAAATAAATGAGAAACATGGAAGTGTACATTCAGTCTCAAGAAGCTAAATAGGTAGAAGTAGCAGCAATGTAGGGACTAAATGTAACAGTCTAACACAACAGTTTATTGGTATATCTACAACCATAGATACATGGGCTACATGTTTCGATTCTTATCGAGTCATCTTCAGGCCCTCTAAGACTACAGATCCAATTTTACAAGGTAGTCAAGTGCACTGTGGGATCCCCATTGCTTACATAGTAGTTATCGTTACAATATGGAATCATATATAGTACCTAATAATACAGGCTAATATCACTACTATATACAGTTGTAGACGACTCTGTGAACATAGAGTATAAATTGTTCAAAATATATATAGTGTATGTATGTCAGGCTGTAGGCTGTCATAGTCTATTAGGGAGGCAAGAATAGCTTCCGGAGTGACCTGACTGGAATGGTGACGGGGGTTGTGGTGAAAGTGTGGTGCGTCCACGCGGTGCCCTGTGTGAGAGCTGTGAGAATACTCTTCTGTGGGACGTAGAAAAGGTTTTATATGGCTGTTGGAGTAAAGGTCAATAAAGTTCAGAAGTAGCAGCACTGTACCAGCTTAAAGTCACCAACAGGTTTGCGGCTTTGTAGAACTGTGATGGTAATGGAGACATTAGTAGGTCTTTGGAAAATAACAAGAGTGAATATCAAAGTCTCAGCTAAAGAGAGTCTAGTCATTATGAACAGAAGCAGCATAAACCTTTTTCTTTAAAGAGTGTTCAAAATTTGTGTGCAGTGGTTGTAGGATCTAAACCAAATTAATGTGGATTTCAGGAGCACAAATAGGGAATATTTGGGATGTAAAGTTAATGAAACAAACAGTAAGAACAAGAATATTGGAGATTTTTATATAGGCACAAATTAATTTAAGAAGGATTACCAATTAGAACTAACTTACTGAGGGATGAGAAGAATGATTGCTCACACATTCCCAGTCGTTTGAGTACTGTATGTGGAAGAATCACGTGTCAGTTTTTGGATGAACTTTGGGTTAATAATGTTATTAAGCCTGACATACATACATACACTTGCTCCATAATTAACTGGACCTAAGGACTTTAAGGTTGAGTTTCCTGTTGAAAAGTTGGGAAGATAAAACTCAAGAGGTGAAGGTCAAGTTTGCCCTATAACAGGTCATGATGGGCCAAAGGGGGAGTAGAGTTATAGCTCTACTCTTTAACCTCAGTGCTAGGTGGAGGTGGGTGGTTAACACCAATGCCTGCCTGCTTTATCCCTGGTAGAGACCCAGTATCCTTCATAGAGGAGGCTGGGTGGGGCTCAGGGCCAGTCTGGATGGATAAGGAAAATCTTGCACCCACCAGGGTTTGAACCCTGGACTGCCCAGCCTCTACCGAGTAGTTGTACTGACCACGCTATCCTTGCCACCTATAAATCACCAGGTATCAATCAAATTCTAGCAGAAATGATCCAAATTGAAAGTGAAGTATTATGTTGTAATGTTCATGAACTCATTCATTCCATTTAAAAAAACTGCCTCAGCAATGGAAGAAGTTCATTATTGTACCTATTTATAAGATGGGTGATAAAACAGATTCTGTCATTTATTAAGGCATATTACTGTTGTCAACTACATACAAAATTTTAGCCAACATTTGTCTGTCAAAAACAACTGTGTATGTAGATGGAATTACTAGGGACCATAAGTGTGGATTTCAGTGTAAAACTATTGATCATACATCCTGAACTTGTCAGATACTTGAGATAAGATAGGAATGCAGTGTGGCTCTACATTAGCTATTACAGAGTTCAAGATAGCTTATTATTCAGTTAGGAGGCAGGTTTAGCATAATATTCTCACTGAGCTTGGTAAACCCAAAAAACTATGTAGTTTGGTAATTAAAAATGTGTTTGAATGAAACCACCAGCATATTCCAGATATGCAGACATTGCTGTTACAATTGCTATACAGAAAGGTCTTGGGGAGGGGGAATCCCTTATTGCTGTTGTTTTCAACTGTGCTTTAGAATATGCCATGAGGAAGGTTCAAGCAGACCAGGAGGGACTAAAAATGGTACACATCACTTTCTGGTCAATGCAGGTGAGGTAAACTGATGAAAAGAAAAATAAACCTTATTAGTCACTATTCTTTAAAAAAATATGTACTTGGCTACAAATCTACATTATGTTGAATATTATTTTTGTTTGTGTAATGTTTTTGTTTGGTTTTTCTTATATGGCACTTTGACCCAACTCCATATCATGGCTTCCCTTTATGGGGCCTCATGATCACACTCACTGGACACTCCACACTCGGTAGGACTCCTCTGGACGAGTGATCTGCCCGACGCAGAGATCTCTACCTGACAATATACAACACTCACAAGAGATGAACATCCATCCTCCTAGCAGGATTCAAACCCACAATCCCTGCAAGCGAGCGGCCACAGACCCACACATTAGACCGCATGGCCGCTGGGATCGCCCCATCATTATGTTCCTTTGTAATTTAATAGTTAATTGAGTTAGACGTGGAATTCATATTTACACTATTCTTTTAGTGGCAGGTATTGCCCAGTATTTTTGATTATGTAGCTACCTTTCATTCCTCATCAAGTTGCATAATTGGATTTCACTGTACAAATCGTCAGCCAGCTAGACGGTGTATAAATGCACATAATAAGGCAAGAGGGCGTAGTGGTTTTCATGTACACTGAGGACTGTGTTCTGGAAATTTGCGCCGGAGAACGATATGAAAACTGAAATTTTATGATGCTTTAAATTTGGCGCCATTATATCTTGTGTTTTGTAGCCTGGGCATTATGGGAAGGCCGTTGGAAGCGACGTCTGCCGATTATTATCGTAACTTCGTGTCATATGATTGATCCCCTGACCTGTGAAAATGGCTAGCCAGACGCAGGGAATTCAGCAGTTGTTAGCTGCAGAAAAACGTGCTGCCGAGAAAGTAGCGGAAGCTAGAAAAAGTAAGTAATTTACTACAAGCTAACGTCAAACATACGGTAACAGAAATACATGAGACCTTTATTTAAAAGGTAATTTCAGTATCACTAGGTGTAAGGGGGTGTGTGTGACCTATATAAAAGTATGTGTGGAATCTTAAATTGCAGGGAAAGCACGTCGCCTGAAACAAGCTAAAGAAGAGGCCCAAGACGAAATAGAGAAATACAGGCAAGAGAGAGAACGACAGTTTAAGGAATTTGAAAATAAGGTTGGTTGTGACACGCCTCATGTAGGACGGTTTACAATTCAAAACTTGACAGAACATTTGACGATTTATTCATATTATTTTTCCAAATATGTGGGCGCGCGGTGGCGTAGTGGTTAAGGCGCTACGCTACAAACCGGCAGGTCGCGGGTTCGATTCCCGATGGTGTCGTTGGGATTTTTTAGTGACATAAACCTATCGGTCGTACTGTGGCCAAGGGGTCGACTCAGCCTCTAACAGAATTGAGTACCAGGTGTATTTCCTGGGGGTAAAGGCGGCCGGTGCGTAATGCTGACAACCTGACCACCATCTTGTGCCATTGTCATGAAGTCACTGGGAACCTTAACTTCCTGAACCCTCTGGGCCACTCCAGGCCTGTAATGGGACTGCTTTACCTTTTTCCAAATATTTTAAAGCATGTTTTGACTTACACTGTCTTTCATATGCTGTTATCCTATCTGGCAGTTCTTTAACCAGTTATCGTGCTCTGTGTTCGTCACTGCTTGATGTTGCGAATAAAATGAGGGGGTGTGGTGAAAACATCACTTGTATTTCTGATGCTTTGACATGAGTAGTGCCATAATACCAACATAATTAAACTGGAAGCATTGGAGCACTTGGGACAAAGCGTTTCATTACACAGAATACAAATGTGGATTTCGTTTCAGCAACATGATATATGATTTGTGACTTGGAACGTAACTGCTTATGTAAATGTAAGGGCTTCATGAAATTACACATCATGCTTTCTTTTTTGTTCATCACTGTTTGGTGATTATTTTCAGCGGATCATAGAGCTACTAATCACGAGGAGAGTTTCAGCATTCATACTTTTATCCAGCATACCCCTTTCATGTAGACAACTCACATGTACCAATGGAAAAAATATAAGTAGTGTTTGACTGGTGATTTATCATTTACCTTTTATTAACAAGGGTCGTTTGCTCCTTGTATCCAGTCTTCTGAGTAAGCTACTACTGCATGCTTGATTTTTCTTTCTGTGTAAACAGACAGGTCTAGGGGTCTGAACAGCAGAATTACAAAATATGTCATATGAACAGTTTTCATAAGAAATAATGGAACTTCCTGAAAGTAGATGCATATGCATTGCGTTTTATATTATGATACTGACAGTGTCTCGGACTGTATGGTTTCTATGACATGATGATTGGTGAATGGGAAAGGGTTTGAAAAGAAGAGGTAATGGCCTAATTGAGGTATCCTGGCGTTTGCCTGGTAGGACAGGAAAATTACAAAGCACCCTGTAAGGATAGATTTGATCAAAGCATCTCCCATATACAAGTGTAATGTGATAGTCATTAACCTGCTTGGTGAAAGTGGATATGACAGGATATGACCTGAAATTGTGACATCTTGTCCATAATTGAAATGTAATAGTAAATAAAATTCGCTGTACATTTTGTAAGACGTCAGTTGTGTATCATCTTCCTATTTTTTTTAAGTCCAGAAATGATTATATTTGGACTGAGGGCTATTTTAGAATATGATAGCGTAATAAAATCAATTATCATGAATGTCATTCATATGGAATACATAATAAGCTGCATACACATCATATATTGAGCATTTTGTGAACTTAAATTAATTTCATTTCTAGCACATGGGTTCAAAGGAAGATGTTGCAGCACGTATTGAAGCTGACACTAGAATCAAGATAGATGAGATGCAGAAGGCTGTCAACTTACACAAGGAAGCTGTATGTACAGTACTTAACTAAACTGCAAGACTTGAGTTTCTCACTCTGGTGTTGATGAGCTTAAAGTCTTCTGGGATTTTGTGCTGTGTTGACTTCTTTCAGAGGAACAGAGTGCCTCCATGTGCAGCATCCTGCAGCCCAAAAAGAGTAGCTGTGCCGGAAGATACGGATATATATATATATATATATATATGTTTATGGCACTTAATTCAGTTTGACGAAGGCTCTACCCAGTGCAAAGCACTGTCATTTCTTTTGGCTCATAATCCTGATCATCCTTACATACATAATATTTACATTTTCCAGTGTGGCTACTCCTCTTGGACTGCTGGATCCTGAAAATGGAGGCAGTATGCTCCTAAGAGTTGGTAATTTATCAGTCAACGTGGCATAACATTGTGAAGGACTCGATGCTTCATTTTAATTTTTGTTTCACATTTATTTATTTTTAAGCTTCAAAATAAACATAAATTTTTAGAAGAAATTAATTTTGTTACTTTCTAGTTTTCAAAGGTTATGGTCCATTTGGGGCAGATATGATTTTTTTCCAGTGCAATAAGATATAAAAAGACAAAGTAAAAAAATTGTGAAATAAAACTGATAGCATTTTGTCATATTGTAAATTAATTTTTTGCCTATATCCCTACCATTTGGATGTATTTAACAGAGCACCTGAAATGGTACAGAAGCATCGTATTGGTCATGTTTGTGGGCACGGCAGCTCTTGCTGAAGCTGTATTGCGGAGGTAGCATATACGAGGGGTGATTGATAAGTAAGGTCTCCAATTGTATAAAATAAGTATCTGACCATGTAAAATAATAACAGTTATATCAGAATGTAGGAAA
>Ga0209628_10002320_pt1 | contig 12858 bp, 12 predicted proteins | sample TergutCu122P4_FD_187285 | JGI IMG/M metagenome (GOLD analysis project Ga0209628, IMG submission 187285) | Cubitermes ugandensis P4 segment gut microbial communities from Kakamega Forest, Kenya - Cu122 P4 (SPAdes) (version 2) | ecosystem: Host-associated > Arthropoda: Insects > Digestive system...
GAACAATTTTTTTATTAATAAAATTGTTCATGGCTTTAAAATCCATTCCCTCTTTTTCAGCAATATAGAGCAATACGCCCAAATCCAAATCACCACAACGGGTACCCATTATCAAGCCTTCCACCGGCGTAAATCCCATGGAAGTGTCCACAGAGGTTCCATTTCTGATAGCACAAACAGAGGCGCCGTTTCCTAAATGACACACAATAATTTTGAGGTCTTCATATTTTTTCCCTAACAAACCTGCGGCTTTAGGCGCCACAAACCGGTGGCTGGTGCCATGAAATCCGTACCTGCGCACCTTGTTTTCTTGGTAGTATTTATAGGGAATAGCATACAAATAGGCTTCTACAGGCATGGTTTGATGGAATGAGGTATCAAAAACGCCCACTTGTTTTACATTGGGCAACATTTTCATCATCACTTTAATACCCATCAAATTCGCGGGGTTGTGCAGCGGCGCTAATTCACAAAGCTTTTCAATCTCTACAAGTTCTCTTTCACCAATGATCATACTCTCATGGAAATATTCTCCGCCATGCGCCACGCGATGTCCAACTGCATTTATAGTCTCCAATGAGGGTATAACACCATAATTTTTATCTTGCAATGCCTCCAAAATCAATTTGATGCCCATTTCGTGATCGGGAATTGGTGTTTGGATATTATACTTTTCTCCATTACGCGGTTTGTGAGTAAAAATACCCATTTCCAAGCCAATACGTTCAACAATTCCCTTTGCCATAATCTCGGCATCTTTATCCATGTCACACAGTTGGTATTTTATGGAAGAACTGCCGCAATTCAAAACTAAAATCTTCATAATTAATAATTTATTGTGGTTTAATATTTTTTATAAAATGTTCGCAAAATTAATAAAAGATTAAAGCGCAGAACAGAAAAATACAACAATAAACAATAAAAAATTAATACTTTTATTTTTAATTGTTCAACATACTAATAAAAAAAATTAGATTATTGCTCAGCATGTTAAACAATAAATTTATTTTTGCTAATTAGTTTGAAAAAAATCAAAGCATCATAAAAATGAAAAAATTTAAAGAAACCGGGCTGTTTTTAGCCTCAAAAATGAAGAATAAACCACAAATTGGAATCATTTTGGGTTCCGGTTTGGGCGGCTTGGTACAACACTTGGAAATTGAACAGGAAATTCCCTACTCCACCATTCCGAATTTTCCCGTTTCTACTGTAAAAGGACACTGTGGATTACTAATCTTCGGAAAAATGAACGGCGTGGATGTGATTGTTTGCAGCGGACGCTTTCATTATTATGAAGGCTACACTATGCAAGAAGTAACATTTCCTGTTCAGATAATGAAAGAATTAGGAATAAACAAATTAATCATTTCCAATGCAGCCGGTGGTATGAACCCGAGTTTTAAAGTAGGCGATATCATGTTAATTCGGGACCATATTAACCTATTCCCCACCAACCCTTTAATCGGACCTAATGACGACGAAATGGGACCCCGCTTTCTAGATATGAGCGAAGCCTATTCCAAAAAAATGCTGAAAATAGCGTTTGAATGCGCTAAAGAACTTGATTTTCATGTACAAAACGGTGTTTATGTCGGAATTACAGGTCCTTGTTTTGAAACCCCCGCAGAATATCGTATGTTTGCCACTCTTGGCGGCGATGCGGTTGGAATGTCAACAGTACCAGAAACTATTGCCGCCCGCCATCGGGGAATAGAAGTATTTGGTTTGTCTGTAATTACGGATTTGGGTATTATAGGACAGGTTGAAAAAGTTTCACATGAAGAAGTACTGCATGCCGCAAATCATGCCGGACCGAAAATGGTAAAGTTGATTTATTCCATGTTGCCAAAACTGTAAAAATGGTACAAAAACTTTTTTCCATAGCCTATTTTCCACCTATTGATTATATGATGGAAATGAAAAATGCAGACATTGCTTTTTTAGAAGCACATGAAAATTATCAAAAACAAACTTACAGAAATAGAGCCACCATTTTAACAGGCAATGGATTATACGACCTTATTATCCCTATTGTAAGAAATACTTCATCAAAACAAATTAAAGAAGTACAGATAGATAACAGCATAGCATGGCAACGCAACCATTGGAAAACTATTGAATCTGCATATAATAAGAGTCCTTATTTTTTATATTATAGAGATTTTTTTGAAACGGTTTTTCAAAAAAAACATATTTTTTTATTTGATTTTAATATTATTTTACTGCATTTGTTAAGAAAATTGTTTGAAATAAAAAACACAATTTGTTTGACAAAAATATACGAAATAGAGCAAAAAAACAGAGAAGATTTTAGAAATTTTTTTTTACCAAAAAATCGTGTTTTTCGACAAAAAAAAATTGAATATTGCCAAGTTTTTTCAGAAAAATTCAATTTTGAGAAAAATATTGCTTGTTTAGACTATTTATTTACAACAGGTACAAGTTTTTGAAACAAATTTTAAAAAAAAAGCAAAAACCCCTTGACAAACGCCTTTTCAAAGTGTATATTTGCACCCTCAAAATTTTACTTGATGAAATTATCACAATTCAAATATTTTCTACCGCAAGAGTTAATTGCGCTACATCCATTAGCAGAGAGAGATGTGTCTCGTTTAATGGTACTTAACAGAAAAACCCGCACCATCGAACATCGTATTTTTAAAGATATTTTAGAATATTTTGAAGAAGGAGATGTATTTGTCGTTAACAACACTCGTGTGTTTCCTGCGCTACTTTTTGGCGAAAAAGAAAAAACCGGCGCCCAAATCCGTGTTTTCTTACTTCGAGAATTAGATAAGGAGAGTCGTTTATGGGATGTGTTAGTAGACCCTGCGAGAAAAATTAGAATAGGAAATAAACTCTACTTTGGCGAAGATAGTAGTTTGGTTGCAGAAGTTATTGATAATACTACTTCTCGTGGACGTACTCTAAGATTCTTATTTGAAGGAACTTACACAGAATTTCGGGCAAAACTGAAAGAGTTGGGAAACACTCCTCTCCCAGATAATATCCTACGCTTTAGAGATATCGAACCCGAAGACGAGGCTAATTATCAAACGCTTTTTGCAACAGAAGAAGGTGCTGTTGCAGTACCTACATCCGGCTTGCACTTCAGCCGTGAACTTATTAAACGTTTTGAATTACTTGGTATTGATATTGTTCCTGTTACATTGCACTCAGGATTAGGAAATTTTCGTGAAATTGATGTAGAAGACCTCACTAAACATAAGTCCGATTCCGAACAAATGAAAATTACTGAAGATTCTGCTAATAGAATTAACTTTGCTAAAGATCAAGAGAAAAAAGTTTGCGTGGTAGGGACAACTACAGTAAAAGCCTTAGAATCTTCTATTTATCAAAACGGAAAAATTAAACCTTACGATGGATGGACTAGCAAATTTATATTTCCACCGCATCGCTTTCTCTCTGCAAATACTATGGTTACTAATTTCCACCCTTCAGAGAGCCCAATGTTGATGATTGTTGCTGCTTTTGGTGGGTATGACTTCATAATGAAAGCCTATAAAGAAGCAATTGCCGAAAAATATCGCTTCTTAACTTATGGTGATGCCATGTTGATTATTTAATTACTTTTATAATATGACTGATATTAAAAAAATTGGCATGGTTGCAGGTAGTGGTAATATGCCCGTTGAAATCATTAAACATTGCAAAGAAAAAGGGATTGAAATTTATGTAATAGGCTTGGAATCATTTGCTTCTGAAGAACAACTCAAAGACGCACCCCATTGTTTTGCAAAAATTGGTGAAGTGGGTAAAATGATGAAAACCTTCAAAAAAAATAATATTACTGAGGTGGTTTTTGCAGGGGGTATTAAACGACCATCGCTCAAAGAACTAATTCCAGATTGGAAGGGAATGAAAATTCTTACAAATTTGGCAATCAATAAATTGAGCGATAATAATCTGTTCCTTGCTGTAATTGAAAATGTTGAAAGATATGGATTCAAAATATTAGGCATCGAAGAAATTGTGCCTGAAATGATGTTTTTCGAAGGCGTTTATGGAAAAGTTAAACCAACAAAAGAAGATATGAACGACATAGAAAGAGGATTTGTTGTAGCAAAAGCCTTAGGAGCTGTTGATGTAGGACAGGCTGTTGTTGTTCAAGAAGGAATGGTTTTAGCGGTAGAAGCAATGGAGGGAACAGATATGATGCTTTCCCGAGCTGCATCTATAAAAAAAATAGGCAAAGCGCCTGTAATGGTTAAAGTTCTTAAACCTAAACAGGATATGCGTGTAGACTTACCCGCTATTGGACTGCTCACTATTGAACAACTTAAAAAATATGGAATAAAAGGGATTGCCGTTGAAGCAGGAGGAATTTTATTGATTGAACGTGAGGCTGTTATTAAAATGGCTGATGAAGCAGGTATTTTTATCATTGGAATAAAAAAATAAAATTGAACAAAAAAAATAAAATATTTTTTGTATCTGATGTCCATTTAGGATTAAATGACAAAATCTCTTCAGATGTAAGGGAAACAATGCTGATTAATTGGCTGGATCAAATTAAAAACCAAGCAAAAGAAATTAATTTTTTAGGAGATACCTTCGATTTTTGGTTTGAATATAAGTATGTAGTCCCAAAAGGATTTGTTCGCTTTTTGGCAAAACTAAGAGAACTTTCTGAAAATAAAATTGTTATTAATTATTTTACGGGAAATCATGATTTGTGGACTTTTGGATATTTACAAAAAGAATGCAAGGTTAATCTGTTTCGTAAAGAAATTGTTAGAGAAATTGAAGGTAAAAAGTTTTTTATCGGACATGGTAATGGGTTAGAAGATTACGATATTAAATACAATTTGTTGAAATGGGTTTTTTCTAATCCATTGTTTCAGTTTTTATTTAAGTTAATACACCCGTCAATTTCGTTTTGGATTGCTACTAATTGGTCAAAATCAAGTCATAAAAAACTTGACAACAAGAAAAAAAATAACTGTAATGAAAACTGTTTAGTAAAATATGCAAAAACTGTTTTAGAAAAAGATCATATTGATTATTTTATTTTCGGTCATAAACACGACCCTTGCCAAATTAAAATTAGTAAAACCTCATCTTTTCTAAACATTGGCGACTGGTTGAAAAATTTTACTTATGCCGTTTTTGATGGAAAAGAATTGAGTTTACAGAAGTATGATTGTTTGTAAAAAACTATTAAAAGTAACAACTATTGAGTTAATAAGTGTTTAACTTCTTTTAATTTTGCAATTATCTCTTTTTGATTTCTTGATGAAATTTTAAAATGATGCTCTCTTAAGCAAACAGTAATGTCATTAAATGCAGTAACATACTTGACATTAATGATTATATTTCGTCTTATTTGAAAAAATTGTTCTACAGGTAAAAATAATTTCAACTCGCGAAATGACATTCTAAAAACTAACTCCTCTTTGTTATTCATTTTCAATACAATATTGTGTCCCACAACTTCTATAACCACTATATCTATAAGTTGTATGGCTTGATTTTTTACCTTTTTTGGAAAGGTTTGAATTTCATTTTTAGATAATTGATTTATTCTATTGAGCTTCTCTTTTTCAGCGTATAGTTTTTCGAAACGCTCAATTATTTTAGGAAAATAAAATATAAGTTGGGCTTTATTTGTAAAAAAAATCAAATCTTTTTCATAATATTGGTGTGCTTCATGGCTATATTTTTCTGAATAAGCAGTGAGTATAACCACAAAAATGTTTTTATTCAAGGCTTCCAAAAATTGAAAGCCATTTACTTCCGGCATTTCAATATCCAAAAAAATTAAATCTATTTCATTCTCTTGAAGAAACTTAAATGCGTCTTTTGGGTTATAAAAAGCGGCTGCACATGTATAGTTTTTAAGACTTTTAAAATGATAACTTACTGTTAAATGGGCGTGAATGTCATCATCAATAATAATGTATTTATATTTCTCCATTTTTAGATTATTATTGCGTAAAATTATCTTTTTTGGTGTGCGCAAAATTATTTTGTATTATTTTGCGCAAATTTATTTTATGAAAACAGAGAAAAATAATATTTATTTTAACAAGGTTTTTTTTCTTACTATAAAACTTGCTCTTTGGGGAATTTTTTGTTGGATATTTGTAAATTTTTCGTTTCTAATACCTTTAAGTTCAAATAGTTTGTTTAGTGAATTAATTGTATTTGTATTTCTTGCAATCGTAATTAACATACAAACATCCTATTTATATCCTAAAATTGCTAAAAAGAACAATTTGGTTTATATTCTTCTGTTAATGTCATCTATTTTAATCTGCTCTACATTTGAATTATTTATTTTTTCTGAAGTTTTTGACACCTCTTACTATCCTTTTCTTAACAGAAATAAAATTTTTTTCGTTACATTTTGTAGTATTACAATAAGGAATCTTGCTTTGTTTCTCTTTTTTCTTTGGTTTGAATACTCTTATGAACTCATTCAACTTTTACACATAAAAGAGGAGGTTCACAAAAAAGAAATATCCCTTTTGATTGAAAAACAAGAGTTTGAAAAGAATTTTTCTGGAAAAAAATTGCTACTTCACTATTTTTTCAACATTCTTGAACTGGGTTTTATAGAAAATTCTGAAAAAATTAATAAAGAACTTCTCAACAAAATAAAATTTATATTATACTACTTTCTTGTAGATGCTGAATCTGAGAAGGTTGAGTTAGATAAAGAACTGGCTTTTTATAAATATTATATTGAATTAGAAAACCTTAGACACAAAGTGAATATTAGAGTAAACTTTAATATCCTGGGGCAAACCGAAAATTTTTTTATTATCCCGTTGTTATTCGAACCCCTGATTGGCAACGCTATGAAACATACAAAAAGAGACAGCACGGGATATGTAAATATTACTGTTGATACAACAAGTTTTCCTGTGTTAAACTTCAATTGTTGTAATAATTATTCCCCTGGTGGCTTTAATGTAAACTCGTCTGAAAGCGGATTAAAAATATTCGAACAAAGAATGGAACTTTTCTACAAAAATAATTATACCTTTAAAATAAATAAAAGTGATGATTTATACGAAGTCACACTATCAATAGTTTTGGTATAAATTTTATACAAAGCGTTTAGGACTTTTTTGTGCCATTCTTTCCATAAATTAAGATTTTCATTTTTTATACTTGTTTTTTTGCAAATATGTTTAATTATAATACATTTTTTATGAAAAAACTTAATTTATTAGTCATGTTTGCGATTGTATTAATAGCTATCTCTTGCAACAAAAGTGAAGTTGTTACATCAACTACCAAAAATGAAGGTAATGATTACCCGAAACAAAACTACGCAACTTGGATTAGTTCAAGTGAAAATCAATCAAAATTTTGGTATTTAAAAATTGCAATTACTATTGGTCATAATGCGTCTGATTGTGGCAACAAATGTGTCAAAATTTTTGGAGAACAAGGACATATTGATTGCAGGGGATTTGGTAATGTTTGTACAAAAATTGTGGATGTTGGTGTTCAATTTTCAATGGGACAGAATGGTGAAGATATTATGCTTATTCTTAATGACACCGATGTGTTTGGAGAAACTTTGGTTTATGATTTTCCGGATAGGACATTCTTCATTACAAATCCTCTTAATAATAAAGATCTATGGTTAAATGTACCCGAACAATTACTATTAAGAGACAGTATCGGGTTGCCTTTTGTAATACGCGATATCTGGTTTTCGGAAGAACCTGAGTTAGAAAATAAATAATTATCTAATTCCTTTTTTGAGAAAAGATGCTTTTTTTTTATAAAAAGAGCATCCTTTTCCTTTGTTTAAAATTTTGATGTTTCTTTGCAGCAAATATTTTCTTAATGGCTGTAATACGTTTAACACGCATTTTCAATTTTGATATGGCACATGTTTTGCTTAATTATCAAGGAAAATGCAAAAATATTCATGGGCATAACTATAAATTAGAAGTAACAGTAAAGGGTGTTCCCTGCAACGACCATACGTCTCCTAAAAAGGGTATGCTTATTGATTTTAGTGATTTTAAAAAGTTGATTGATAACAATATAATTGTTTTTTGGGACCATGCTTTAATGATCCATCAAGAAACTGACCCGGATTTACTGAAAGCCCTAAAACAAAACTATGAAAAATTGCTAATTGTGCCTTTTCAACCTACAACAGAAAATATGATTTGCGAATTGGCTACTGTTATTAAGAAATTACTACCTGACGATTTGAAATTATTTTCTTTACGATTATATGAAACAGAAAAATCCTATGCCGAGTGGTATGCTGCTGAAAATGATTAATAAATCTTAAAATTATGATTCTTTTTCATTCTGAAACTAAATTTTGCATGCCTTTTAAAGCAACTTATAAAAAATGGTTAAAAGAGATTGCCAAACAAGAAAAGAAAAGAATTGGTAATATTAATATTGTTTTTTATAATGATGAACAATTATCTGCACTTAACAAACAATACTTAAATCACAAATCACTTACAGATATCATTACGTTTGATTATTCTGAGAAGGATATTCTTCATGGTGACATTTGTATATCTATTGAACGTGTGAAAGAGAATGCAAAAAAATTTCATACTTTTTTTGAAGAAGAGTTATCAAGAGTAATGGGTCATGGTTTACTACACCTTTGTGGCTACAAAGATAAAAATAAAGCAGAAAAATCACTGATGAAACAAAAAGAAGAAGGGGTATTATTATTATTCAGATCACTATGTAATGAGTGGTAAAACAGTTTATTATAAAAATGTTTCACGGGGAACAATGAAAAACAAATACGATATTATTGTAGTAGGAGCGGGACACGCCGGCTGTGAAGCAGCAGTTGCAGCAGCTAAATTAGGTTCTCAGGTTTTGCTAATTAATATCAATCTTTCTTTGGTGGCACAAATGTCCTGTAATCCAGCAATGGGCGGCATCGCCAAAGGACAAATTGTTCGTGAAATTGATGCGCTCGGCGGAATGTCCGGAATTGTTACAGATAACACAATGGTGCAGTTTAGAATGTTAAACCGGTCGAAAGGCCCTGCTATGTGGAGCCCAAGAGCACAAAGCGACAAGTACGCTTTCTCACTTTTTTGGAAACAAATTTTGGAAAATCAACCAAATTTAGATCTTCGTCAAGATTGTGTGATTGATGTAATTGTTGAAAACAATAAAATAACAGGTGTGAAAACACAACAAGGAAGTACTATTTATGCCAAAAAAATAATTTTAACAACCGGAACTTTTTTAAACGGAAAAATTCATATTGGTGAGGTTTCTTTTGCAGGTGGAAGAATGGGAGAACCCTACTCACCCCATTTATCTGATAAACTTAGTGCTTTTGGATTATCGGTAAAAAAATTGAAAACAGGAACCCCTGTGCGATTGGACGGACGTACCATAGATTTTTCCTTAATGGAAGAACAAAAAGGAGATGAGCATCCGGCAAAATTTTCTTTCACAAAAACACCAAAACTGCAAAACCAATTGAGTTGTTGGATTACCTACACAAACCAACTGGTTCATGAAGTTTTGAGAACCGGCTTTGATAAATCACCTATGTTTCAAGGGCGAATCAAAGGAGTGGGCCCACGATACTGTCCTTCTATAGAAGATAAAATAGACAGATTCTCGGATAGAGAAAGGCATCAACTTTTTTTGGAACCTGAAGGAAGAAATACACACGAATATTATTTAAACGGGTTCTCTTCCTCGCTCCCCGAAGAAGTGCAAGCCGAAGCGATAAAATATATTCCCGGATTAGAAAATGCTCATATTTTAAAACCTGGCTACGCTATCGAATACGACTATTTTGACCCATTAGATTTGTATCCTTCTTTAGAATCAAAAAAATTAAAGGATTTGTACATTGCCGGTCAACTCAACGGTACCACCGGATATGAAGAAGCTGCTTGTCAGGGATTGGTTGCAGGAATAAACGCACACCGTGCCATAAAAGAACAAGAACCTGTTATTCTTTCACGCTCCGAAGCCTATATTGGTGTACTAATTGACGATCTTATAACAAAAGGCGTGCAAGACCCATACCGCATGTTTACCTCAAGAGCAGAATACAGAATTTTGCTTCGCCAAGATAATGCTGACATCAGGTTGTTGCCAATTGGAAACAAAATTGGCTTAATTGATGATACAAGAATGGAAGAATTAGATAATAAATACAAACGGCAACAAATGTTGGAACTATTTCTAAATAGAGAAAGTGTGAAACCTAATGAGGTTAATTCCTGTTTAGAAACTTTGGGTTGCTCTCTGCTGACACAACCCTTAAAAATTGCTCAACTACTTCTTCGCCCTCAAGTAGATTTTAATTCCATTATAGAAAATGTTACAATTGTAAAAAAAGAGATTGCTCGTTTAGGTTTACAAAAAGAGGAAATTGAAAATGTAGAAATTTCTGTAAAATATGGTCCGTACATTATTAAAGAAAAAGAATTAGCGGATAGAATGTCAAAAATTGATAATGTAAAAATTCCTGAGGATTTAGATTATCATTCTTTTGTTTCACTCTCTTTGGAAGCTCGGGAAAAACTTTCAAAACTGAAACCTCACAATTTAGGACAAGCCTCACGAATAAGCGGAGTCAGTCCGGCGGATATTGCAATTTTGCTAATGTATTTGAAGGGATAGCTTTTTAACACTCAAATGATACAGATTTAACTGATTTTCGCAGATTTTTTTTATTTCACTAATTATCAGTGTTTTAAAAATTATTGCTTTAAAGCGAAGAAAAATTTTTTTTAATATTCTAACTCCAAAATGGGTAAAAGTTGCTTAAAATGGCTAAAAGTTATTTTTTTTTATTTTGGGCATACTTTACTACACTTTCCACTTCTCCTTTCCAAAATTTAGTAACAATCATCTCCCCTTCGGAAACATCATCCACTTGACGCAATGCCTTTCCGTTTTTCATAGTAATGCTGTACCCTCGCTTAAGAATATTTTCCGGATGTAATAATTCAATTTTTGTTTGCAATTGTTGAAGAAAATTTTGCTTTTTAAATAAATATTGGAGAGTTCCTGTTTTTAGTCGTTGGGCAAAATTGGAAATTTCTTTTTCTTTTTGAAAATTATACTTACTAATAAGCATCATTATTTGCTGATGAATTTTTGAAAAATATAGATTCCTTTCTTGTAGCTGCTCACTAATTATTTTTACAAATTTATCGCGACTCTCTTCCACTTGCACCGAAAAATTATGAAACTGTTGAATTAAAAAATAGGCAACTTCCGTGGGGGTAATTTTGTTGGCAAACGCTACCATATCGGTTACAGTTTCGTTGGTAGAGTGTCCAATTCCTGTTATAACCGGAATGGGAAAATTTGCCACGGCGGCGGCGAGGTCGTAATGGTCGTAACAACTGATTCCTGCATCGCCGCCGCCACCCCGCACAATTACCACACAGTCAAACTCATGTTGTCGCTTTGCTATCTCTGCCAATCTGTGGGGCATCGCAATTAATGCCCTATCTCCCTGTAAAATAGTGGGAAACAAGGTACATTGAAAACGGTAATTCCAACTGTTTTGCTGCAATATAACCATAAAATCACTGTATCCTTTGCTGGTTTCAACAGAAATTATCGCAATTCTTTGGGGAACAAGCGGTAGTCTTTTCTGTTTATTTAATAAGAAAATTTGTTCTCTCTTCAACTTTTCAATTACTTCGCGTTTGTGTCTTGCCATTTCACCCAATGTGTAAAGCGGTTCAATATCTTGAATATGAAGATTTAATCCGTGCTGACCACTAAATTCAATAGTTGCCAAACATAAAATGGCAATATCCTCTTTCAATGGTTCGCCGGTGATTGCCACAAACCGCTCATTGATACTGCGAAACTGTGCTGCCCAAATAACTCCCCGCAACTGCGTTTTGATTTTTCCATTTTCCTTTTCTACCAACTCCGGATAACAATGTCCGGAATGGGGGTAATGGTTGAGTTTTAATATTTCTGTTTTAATATAATACGCTCTGTTGTAATTTTTTGCTATTATACTTTCGATGCTTTTTGTGATTTCAGAAAGTGCATAAATAGGGCGGTCGTGAAAAGTATCGCGGGGAGGCATAAGAAGTGGTTGGTGGTTGGTGGTTAATATTAAGGATTACTCTTAATTGTTTACTATTGTCATTTCATCAATTAAATGTTTGGCGTCGCCATATATTTCGATGACAAATAAAATGTATCGAACATCCACATTGATACATCGTTGTAAAACAGGTTCAAAGAAAATATCGCCGCTCATGGCTTCCCAATTTCCGTCAAAAGCACAGCCTATGAGCTCTCCTCTTCCATTAATCACAGGCGAGCCGGAGTTGCCGCCTGTGATGTCGTTATCCGTTAAAAAACAAACATGTAGCCTGCCGTTTTCGTCATAATTTCCAAAATCTTTTGCTTGGTACAAGTTTTTCAATTTTTCAGGAATTTTAAACTCTCGGCTTTCTGGGTCTTCTTTTGCCATGACGCCATCCATCGTTGTATAATAGTTGGCTGTTAATCCGTCCCTTATGGGATACCCGCACACCTTGCCGTAAGTTAATCGAATTTGGCTGTTGGCATTGGGTGCGTATAACTTTTCGGGATTCATCTCCAATAATCCTTTCACAAACAAACGGTTTGATTTATTAAGAAGTTCAAATTGAGAGTCTAATGGATCTCTTAATTGGTAATACAATTCAGCAAACGCATTATACCATTTATAAGCCAAATCTTTTTCAAACTGTTTTGTATTAGGGTTTTGCAGAAATTTCTCTAGTGATATTTTATCAAAAAAGATGGTGTTTTTAAATAGATTTTCCGTTAATTTTGTAAAGTTAGTTTTAGACTTTTTAACAGCATCGTTAAAAATTTGTGGTCGTTGTTCCGGAG
>Ga0209628_10002321_pt1 | contig 12856 bp, 9 predicted proteins | sample TergutCu122P4_FD_187285 | JGI IMG/M metagenome (GOLD analysis project Ga0209628, IMG submission 187285) | Cubitermes ugandensis P4 segment gut microbial communities from Kakamega Forest, Kenya - Cu122 P4 (SPAdes) (version 2) | ecosystem: Host-associated > Arthropoda: Insects > Digestive system >...
CGCCGCGTCCAACGCGTACGCATAATCAATCAACGCGTTCCCAGCCTCACGATAACGATTCTCAGCCTTCTCCACATCAGACAACACCTGGGCGCAATCTTTCTTCAGCGCCTCAACCGATTTGGAACCAGACGACGCACCAGCGTTCAACGCCCGCAGCGTTGCAGCCGCGTTGTGCATCGAGTCAGCGGTTTGTACATAGTGCTGCCCTCCAGCACGCACTATCTCCGGGTCACCGGGTACCGGGTCAGACCCGTACCCTAATGCGCTCCAGTCAGACGGTCTATACGACATGACCCTCTCCTCACAGTCTTGGTTGTCTGCTGTATATGCCGGGCGGTTGGGGAACCACGTTCACACCATACCCCAAACTGGTGGCCCACGCTACTGTTTCAGACGACCAGTACGGGACCGGGGAAGCCCAGCATGATTTGCGTTGTGACAGCTCAGTTGAGTCTTTCGCCCAGCTGTATGAACCAGTTGGTCCAGGGGACCCCAGCCGCAGCACCGGCAAATACCCGTCCGGGATAATCCTTTATTACGGGTGCAGTGATTCCTCGGATAGCTCGCGGCCCCCAATCAAGGAAACAGCGCCCGGAAGCCGAATGGTGCGAAGTTTCGACGGAGCCCTTGCCAGAGAATGGCTAGAATCATTGCTCTTATCCAATTGGCTGGCTGCAGCATACAGGCAAGAACAACTGGGGCCTGAGTAGCTACTCCAAGTCCGGATCCCACGCCCAAACCACTGGTTCCACTGGAGTGAGGCTGAGCTGGTCAAAAACGACGTTGCGCAACAATCGTGTTCTACGGAACCTCATCAACGCCGCAGCAGCGTGCCCGCTGGCATGTTCAATGATGAAGTTCAAGGCGTCTGAGCCGTCCGGCAAAGTCACCGCTACCGCGCAGCACACCGCTGCCCAATGGTTCCTGTCCGCGATCAACTGCGCCACCATGAACTGGAACGCTTCATCAACGTTCGCAAACCCATCGGGCGCCACAGCAAACGGTTCAAGTTTGCCATCGGCGCTGATACCTACCCCGCAAGGCCAAAGAAACCCGTCCTTGCGAATCATGTCCTGCGCATACGGCCCAACATACTCCAAGAGCCGATTCGTCCTCATCCCGGCCTCCACTGGCCAGTCATCCAAGACTGTCACTTTCATACCTCTGGTCTAATCCGAGCAGGACGACGACGACGGCCCTGCTTGCTTACTAACGAGCCTGGCAACCAACGTAGCCGAGACCGGCGTGCCACAACCCTCAACTCATCTTCAGTTGCCGGTTCCAAAGCCAACTGCACAAACACACCATTCCGGCTCTCCCAACGCTGTACACCAGTCGGGAGCGCCCGTAACCATCTATCCACTAAAGGCAGATAACCACCCCCGAACCACAACCACCACGTGGGATACGCGGTCACACCCAACAAGCCAGGCTTAACCATCACCACTGACGCACTCGGGTTCCCCGGCAACGCGGGTCGTTCCGGGGTGCCGTGATCAAAAACACCAGTTGCAAACATGCGACGCGCCACATCCCCAGAAAAAGACAGTGAATTACCAGACCATGACCAACCATCAATCACTCTCGCTGTGGCGTAGACAGCCCGGCTGTTATCCGCCACCTCCATGAAGAAACGCAAGAGCCGCTCCCTTGGCCCAGTTTGCACAAAAGCGTCAGCAACCCCCTTCAGTGAAATCTCCCACATACCAGAAGACGGCGCCACATAACGCAACGCCGTCATCTGACCCCCAGAATACGGGTACCCCGAGCAGTCAAACCCAACATTGTACGTAGCATCCCGCCACACTTGCGTCATCGCATCCACACCACCATCGGCGAACACATGCGGGTACGGGTCATAGGCCCCGTACCGGCGCACAAGCGGCATCCCCAACTGACTGTTCGCCGCCTCAACCAGCACCCTCGGCAGGGGCGGAACATCATCACGAAGAAAGCCATACCAATTCAATATCAAAGCCCGCACCGGCGTGTCCACACGCACCTTCTGCGCCCTCCGGTTTGGCGGCCACACCTCATCAGAGGTCTCGTCATACATCACCCCCGACACCGCCCGGGCAAGCGAACGACCGAACTCATCAGCAGGAATGCTATCACCAGACTGAACCTGAATCGTGACCTGCCAAACACCATCCCCACCAATCAAGATGCCACCAGGAACATCACCAGGATCAATCAAGACCGGCTCACTAACCTCAAAACACACATTTCCGTTAGCGTCATGGGCTTCGATAACACCACCAACCAAAACTAGACGCAGACCGATACGATTCAGAATCGTTGAAACAAGGGGATGATCGACGCGACCCGCCCCTACGACAATAACTCTATTACTCACTATCGTTATTAAAGAGTCCCTGCAATTGTTGATCTGTACGCCACCAAGCCATTCCCACCCCTCCTAGTCACGACTAACGACCAGGCTGGCGTCCGGTACCACCGACCCAGCTGGGAGATCGGACACGATCTCCACTCCACCAACTGACATGGATGATCGTTCACATGCCTGACCTTGTCTTCAGGCTCTTTCTTTGACCAAGAACGCATCATGGCCCCTTCACTCGAATCCTGTTGGCTGAGCAACTCGCAACCAGCCAACCAACAATGGCTCACCGGCGCTTGCGGCCCACTAGTTTCTTCCAGAATGATGGCTGCGGAGGCAGCGGCTCCTCAGGTACAGAGCCCTGTGGCGGCATTACAAACTCCCATTCCGGATCAAGACCTGAGAAACCCTGATCCCGGAAGGCCTGACGATTCGAAAGGACCGTGTCACGAATCCGCCGTTGGCAAGCATCATAATCCCCTACCAACGGTCCGAACGTTGCCGTTTGGTCCGCGACAAACTGCACAAGCTCTGCGTTGACCACCGACTGTGGCTGGCCAGCGACTGGATAAGAAACGCTGAAAGAATTGAAGTATTCCGCAGCACGTGAATCCCAAGTGCAAAAACACAACATCGCTCGATGCCAGTTGCCCCACAACGCATCCGATGTGAATACGTGCGGTAACAATAGTCGTTTGGCTGCTGCCCAGTCATCCAATTCCCGCAGCTTCACACCCTCCTCAAGACCCCGCCGGGCGAGCCGATCAGCCTGCTCACGATAAACGACCTGATCATCCGCATACGTGATGGTAGTGCCATCTTCGTTGCGATTGTTGCCAATGCGTCCACCGAAGTCGAACGCACAGTAGACACCAGACCCAGTATCCGGTCTCCACAAGAATGATGCGCCCACATTCAAGAACGAACCCTGCCAGCCCACAGGTGCCTGAAAATCGACAAGCAGCACGAACCACCCATGATCCTCATACCACATCCGCCCCGACTTGTCCGGGAGGAAACCATTACCCGACAAAACACTCTTGGCCGCATCCACCATGATCGTGGTTCCGAGACTTCGAGCCATCACACATCTCCTTCATCAATCGTAGTGGGCTACCAAGCCACCTCGGCCAGCAACTCGGACACCGCAGAGTTGAGCGCACCCACATTGTCACGACTATATATCTTTCCCGACTGAGGATCCTCAAGCTGCCCACCCAACTCCGACACGAAATAGGCCGCCACCGCGTGGGCCAACACCCAAGCAGGGCCATCATCCGAAACGCACAACAACAGCTCCTCATTGCCAGGCGCATCTCTTGGGCCTGAAAGATACGCTTCAAACCCAGTATCCAAAGTCTGTCCAGCACCAGAAACGGCCACTGAGCAAGGCAACCACCCGGCCTGCTCGTACAGGTCAAATCCTTCAGGGAACACCAACTCAAACCCATATCGCTCCACGAATGCGGCGCATGCAGCCTCCGCAAAACCAGCAATACTTGGTATAGTCAACACTAGATCACCACTCACTGTAGCCTCCTTCAACGATGTAGTCCGTAGTAACTGACCCACTGGAAGACTCTACCGTGGGCAAGTCGCGGAGCCTCACAATACCCAGGCCTTGATTCTCCTCAAGCGCGCGATGAAGCGCTCGTTGTAGGAGATCAACCAGCGGTTCACCGCGCATAGTCACAAAGCCCCGGTCCAGGCTCAGGGTTGGTGGCTTGACGGCGAAACGACGGGGCACCGGGAGTGACCGATCCTCGCTGTCCCAGACCATCGCCGCCACAGGAAACTGGCTAAAACCAACTACCACCTGCGCGAGCTCAGCGATTGCGGTTGTCACGGCCACTGATCGCAGTCCATTGTCATAGAGATAATTCATCAAGACCGGAAACCGCCCTCCCCACGAGTTGTCCTCCAAACGAACAGCAATGGTCGAGAAAAACGCATGCATCAGGTCTGACGGCCCCACTGGGTACCAAAGAAGCGCAGAGTAGAAACCTACGGTATCGGGGTTCAAGGTCTCCATACCCATTACCAGTCCCGTCACGCCATGAATGAAATTGTCTTGACTACCCCAGGCAGCGCACCCAGGATATCCTTATACAATGAATTCCGAACAGCCAAACTCACAAACTGCGTCCTGATGTCCAAAATGACGCCTTGGGTTGCGCCAGGCGGTAGCTGTCCACCCCTGTACGTCAATTGCCCCGTCAGCGTCCGGATGAGGGATGCTTGGTTCGTTGGTATCAGATAATTCTTTACCTCCAGGGCGTTCGGGTAGCCAGTCTCACTATAGAGATCAGGGCGCGTGCTCCCCTTGGGATAGCTTGTTCCTGGCGGAGTGGGCTGCTGACCTTTGAACGAGGTCTGAGTGCTGTAATCCGGATGGGCTTGGGCGGCATCAATCTCTGATTGGCGCCAGGATGGTCGAGTGGGCGGTTTAACATCTGGACGAAAACGGGCATTAAAGGCATTCTTCACTGATCCAGCCACGTTCTTGACGCTAGCTGCGAAATTATTCAGTGTGGTTTTGGCGAGGCCCCCTACTCCTCCGAAAGCCTTTATACCCCCAACAGCCTTGAAAGACTTCCCGGCGGCCTTGAGCCCGGCGAACAGCCCCTTCAGGCCCCCAAAGACACCTTTCAGGGCGCCCAAGCCTACGCACGCAAGAACAGCGCCGACGATACTGATGATCGCTTCGGTCCAGGATTTCTCCCCCGTGGCAGCCAACACGATGTTCGCCAGTGCCGCCACAATGGCCGCCACAGCTGCGATAGCCAGGAGGACCCCGGCCAAGGCCTGGCCGATGATGGGAATCCAACACACTAACAACGCCAGAATCCCGGCGATCGTGGACACCCACTCCGCGATCGTCGCAATAATCGATACGACCTTCGCACCCCAGTCATCCCACCACGAGTCCTTCAACCCATCTTGAGACGTCGCCTGTTGGATGCGCTCCATTGCTCGGTTCGCCGCGGCATCCCGATCCGCCACCGCCTGTGCCGCGATCTGGCGTTGAGTGGCCACCTGGGCGTCATACTCAGCCGCATCCGAACGATGCGATGCTGCCAACCGGGTGCACCGGGTTTGCTCCTCAGTGTCTTGCAAACCATGCGCATCCAAAGCCATCCGATCATACGTCGCCGCCGACCGGCGCGCCGCAGTCGCCGCCTCCAACGCGTTCTGTGCCGCAATCAAAGCCTGCAACGTGATGGCTTGCGCCGCGTCCAACGCGTACGCATAATCAATCAACGCGTTCCCAGCCTCACGATAACGATTCTCAGCCTTCTCCACATCAGACAACACCTGGGCGCAATCCTTCTTCAGCGCCTCAACCGATTTGGAACCAGACGACGCACCAGCGTTCAACGCCCGCAGCGTTGCAGCCGCATTGTGCATCGAGTCAGCGGTTTGCACATAGTGCTGCCCTCCAGCACGCACTATCTCCGGGTCACCAGGTACCGGGTCAGACCCGTACCCTAATGCGCTCCAGTCAGACGGACGATACGACATGACCCTCTCCTCACAGTCTTGGTTGTCTGCTGCATGTGCGGTGTGGTTGGGGAACCACGTTCACCCACACTACTCCAAACTGGTGGCCGATGCTACTGTTTCCTCACTCCCGTCGTGGATCATGTTCCGTCAGTGTTTAGCATCGTGTAAAGGTGTGTTGGCCCAAGACACGCGGATGTATTGTGTTCTGTTCCTGCCGCTTCCACACCCTGCCGGTGTCTGGCTGCGGTAATGTACCAGGTACGGCGGGGGCACGCCCCGCCACCATCATTCGTGAATGGGTGTTGTTATGCCGTTGCCGGGTTCTCGTGGGTTGGGCAGCCGCTACGAGCTTCTCAAACAAGTCGGGCATGGCGCCATGGGTGACGTGTGGCAGGCACTGGACAAGACGGACAACAAGGTGGTTGCCGCGAAACTGTTGCACCGTCATTTCGCGACCGATACCGCTGTGGTGGGCCGGTTCGTGCAGGAACGCTCGATCCTGATGGAGCTTCGTCACCCGAACATTGTCAGCGTACTGGACCTGGTGGTTGAGGGTCAGGACTTGGCGATCATCATGGAGTTCATTGACGGGGGTACGTTGGGTGCCTACCGGCAGCAGGTTGGCACCTTGCCCGCCGGTGTCGCGGTCCCGGTGGTGTGCGGGGTGTTGTCCGCTGTCGCGTTCGCGCACAGCAAAGGTGTGTTGCACAGGGACATCAAAGCGGACAACGTGCTCCTGGTTGGGGGTCAGGCATTGGGTGAGGCTTCGGTACGGTTGACTGATTTCGGGATCGCCCGCCTGACACAGGATTCCAGTGTGAAAGCCACCGGTTTGTTGGGCACCCCCGCGTACATGTCACCAGAGTTGTTGTCAGCCGGTTTAGCTGGTCCGGCGTCGGATGTGTACGCCGTCGGTGTATTGCTATACGAAGTGCTAGCCGGGCGCACCCCGTTCGAGGGTGGGGCCACCGCAGTGGCAGTCGGGATGAGACACGTGTACTCATCCCCGCCCAAGATCCCCGTTGACCAACAGTTGTGGCGCGTGATCGAAACGATGCTAGCCAAGGACCCAGAGATGCGCATGAATGCCGCCGACACCTTGGCCGTACTGCGTGCCCTGCCACCAACAGCGCTCAGTACCCCGGCATTACCCGTGCAGGAACCACCACCGGACTGGGATGGGATTCCGGCACCAGGACAAGAACCCGCCGGGTTGCGTACCACGGGCGGGACTGAGCTGACCAGCACCCGGGTTCCCACCGGGCCGGTCACCCCGAAACCCCAACCCCCGCCAGTCAACCCGCCACCGATCGCCAACCTGGGTGACACCGGTGACATCACAACCACCAGGTTGGCGCAACCAGAACCCGCGGTCATGCCGCTGCCCAAACCGGGTGCCACAGGCAAGTCAGGCAAACGTACCCGAAACATGGTGTTAATCAGTGCAGGTGTTGTGCTGGTTGTGGTGGCTTTGGTGGTGGGGATGCTGTTCTTGCGGCGCGGCCAGAGCACACCACCCCCCGTGGTCTACACCGCCGGGCACCTGATCGGTGACGAGGCGCCCACTGGTTTGAGCCTGGACTACGAAGCTGACAACGCAACCGACCCTGGCAATGCGGTGTTGACCATCACCGCTCACGCCAACCGGTTGTCAGGGTTGACCGGGGACATCCTGTGGGCTTTCCCAGATGATAACGGGCAATGCCCCACCATCGTGTTGGCGGACTCGGTCTACCCGGTGGAGCCTGTCCTCGCGTCGAAAGACGGTGTGTCAACCCCTTGCGGACGCAAAACAACGGTCAACATCACCCCCGGGGGCACGCAACGAATCAAACTGACACTGTCCGGAGTCACCACACAAGACCTTGGTGCTTGGCTGACCCAAGTCCAATCCCTGACCGACCAGGTGTTGCGCACAGTGGTCGGGTCCGACTTCGCCTTACAACGCCTCACCGGGGTACGGATCACCGCAACCAGTGTGCGCATGCACGGCGAAACCCCGGTCCCGTACCAGGTGTTCCCGGTGTGGCCCGGGCAAACCAGCACCGACCAGGTGGACCCCCTGTTCACCAACGACACCCTCGACTACCAGGCCACAGACCTTCTCAGATCCCTGACTGGTGGGACAGGGCTAAAAGGTGTCACCATAACCGCCTGTACGCAAGCCCAAGTCAACGGTCACAGACTAATCGCGCTGCAACCCACCACATCCTGCCAGGTGCAGGTACGGGTCGGCGCCATCGACCCGGCCCAAACCAGCTTCACCATCACCATGATCTGAACCGAAAGCACTTGTGCCGGGTGTGACCTACGACAGCTTCCCTGCTGCTCTTGCTTGTGCTCTTAGCTGGGCTCCCACTGTCCATGAAACGTCCATGTCGGTTAGTTGCATGTTGTCGATGCTGTCTGGGCCACCCAACCAGAAGGGGGTGGTGTATTCCACACAATCTGTGAATGCCAGCCCAGAACCTGGTTTGCCGACCGCGGCACGCCACTCATCGTACAAAGACCCGGAAAAATACTCCCCCACATCCGGTTGTTTCAGGATAGCCGCAAACACTTCTACCGGGGCCAAAGCTTCAACGGTGCCAGCGGCTATGTCCGCTACTAGAACCATTATCGACTTTTGCCCTTTGACTTTGGCCGTCAAGTACTGTTTCCCATTCCAGTCGAAAGCCAAAACGTCGGCGTTGCGGTCGTAACTGTGCACTTCTGGTAATGCCTGGAAGCAAACCTGCCGGAATATCGAAGCGCTGACCGAGTCGTGAAAACGCAGCAAGCCCTCATTGAAGGAATGACCGCAATAGCCGGCGTCCGCGAACGACGACGGTCCGCGCCGGGGCACGTGCCTGCCCCCACTGCCATTTACGGGGTCCACTCTAAGCGCCATGACCGTTTCCTTTCTCCGGCAAGTGTGCTGCCGGTCACCTCTGTCGCCATGTTAGCATCGACGGTCAGCTGGTTCAGGTTGGCATGGCGACTTGGACGGTGGCGACTTTCCCGGATGCGACGTATACACCTCGTCCGAGTGGGTATTCGGAGCGTTTAACCCTGGGGAACGCGGTTTTGAACAGTACGTCGCCGTCGTTGGGATCTGGTTGCATGACGATGCCGCGCCGGTCGGCCCGGATTTCGGAGATCAGCGGCCAAGAAGTCATCCACCCGGAGGTCTCGTTTTCCCCGATGACCAGGTGACCGTTGCGGCGGGCCAGCTTCACGGTTTCCGCCAGTGGGGTTTCACTGAGGGTGCCGATGAAGTCCGCGACCCCTTCGATAACGATGACGACCCCTGGCCCGGTTTCAGGGTCGCCGGGTTTGTCCGCGAGGGGTTTGATGGTTTCGGTTAGTTCTTTTACGGTGTCCGGGGTTGTGCCCACCCCGGCCCACACCGGTTCATTGTTCAGTGTGGAACGCTGCGGCCCGAAGTAGTACAGGGGCACTTCGGGTTTCCACCGGCGTACGGCTTGAACGAGGGCCCGCAAAGTGGTTGTGCGCCCGGACCCGGGCATCCCGGTGATCAGGAACCCGCCTTGGGGTGCGAACCCGATGGGTGACAGGTCGGCGCCGTTCATCCCGATCACTGGTTGCCCACCGACATTGGTGGGCAACTGGTTGATGGGTACCAGTTCCGGCAGGCGTTCCACCTTCGGTGTTTGGGGTATGCCTTGTTCACGCATCCAGGCTGCCAACTGGTCGATGGCTTGCCCTTGTTCTGACACGGTGACCGCTGCGGCTGGGGTGGCGATCTGGATTTCGTCGGTTTGCCCGGACAACACGGCTCGTCCGGGCTGGGTGTCGGCGGTGAGCACGTCTTTGGGGATGTTCAGCATCATGTACGCGTTCTCATCGGTTTGGCGTAACACCAACCGGGTTTGCACCGCGGCTGACAACTGGGAAGGCAACGCCCCGGGGCGTTCAGCCGACATGGCAACATGGATACCAACAGCGCGGCCCTCAGACGCCAGGCGGGTGAACAATGTCACCAACCTGGCCAGTTGCGTGTTCGTTTCGTACTGCTCCCGGAAAGCTGACAACCCGTCAAGCAGCAGAAAGATCCTGGCTTCCCCTGGTTGGTTTGCCGCTTCCCTGTACTCCGTCAAGTTGCCGGCCCGGGTCGCCGCGTACCGGCGGGCCCGTTCATCCAGTACGTCCACCAACCGGGTCAGGACCCTGGATACCCGTTCGGTGTCGTCACCGTCGATGATCGCCCCGACGTTCGGCAACCCTTCCAGCATGTCCAACCCGGCTGTGGAACAGTCGATCCCGTACACCTCCGTTCGTGACGCCCCACACTGGTACGCCGCACAAAACCCCAACCCCCGCAGAAACGTGGACTTCCCCGACCCAGTGGCACCGAACACCACAATGTTGCCTTCCACATCAGGTTCGTAGAACACCTTATGCTGCGCCTGGTTCGCCGGGTCATCCGCGACCCCCAACGGGAATTTCCGCCCCAACGCCTCCAAATCGGTCAACCCGCCCAGGTCGTAAAGGGCCTCCAACTCCGGCAACCACGGTTTACGTGGTTCGGGGATGCCGCAAGTTTTCGCTGCCTCGTTCACCGCCTGTACGATACGCGCAATGTCGGTTGGACCTTCCTCAGATGCTTCCACAACCGGGGACGAATCCGGGATCTCCCACGGCACACCCGGGCCGAACGTCAGTGTTTCCACCTCTACACGCACCGGCTCGGGTTGGTCGGAGGTGTGACCCCCGGCGTACGCGGACTGGAACAACGCCACCCGACCCGGACCAGTACGAACCGCACCCCGGCCCGGAATCCTCGGATCGAACAACCCCGCCAGTTTCGTGTCGATCACATCCACCGAATCAGTTTCATCCGCCATCCGCAACGCCACCCGCAAATTAGTGTTCGCCCGCAAATTCGCGGTGATCACCCCCGCCGGACGCTGGGTGGCCAACACCAGGTGCAACCCCAGGGACCGGCCACGTTGCGCCACATCAACCACCCCGTCAACAAACTCCGGCACCTCTTTCGCCAACGCCGCGAACTCATCCACCACGATCACCAGCGACGGCGGGCACTCCACATCCCCCGTACGCTCCAAAGCCAACAAATCCTTCGCCTTCTTCCGGTTCAACAAATGCTCCCGGAACCGCAACTCCGCCCGCAACGACGTCAACGCCCGGCGTACCAAATGCGGCGACAAATCCGTGACCAAACCCACCGAATGCGGTAAACCCACACAATCAGCGAACGCCGCCCCACCCTTATAGTCAACAAACAAGAACGTCACCCGTTGCGGTGAATGCGCGGTCGCCATGCCCAACACCCACGTTTGCAGAAACTCCGACTTACCGGCACCAGTAGTACCACCCACCAGGGCATGTGGACCCTGCGTACGCAAATCAAGGTTGAATTCCCCCTGTGACCCCTGCCCGATCAGTGCCCGCAACGTAGCCGGAGTTTTCGACCGTGACGCCACCCCGGTCATCAACGTACCATTCTCACGCCAACGCTCCGCCATCGCACCCGGGTCATCCGCCACACCCGGGCCCGCCAACGAAATAAACCCCACCGACCTGGGCAGATCCGACTGGTCCAACACCGGGGCACCCGCATCCAACACCGGGGACAACCGGCGGGCCACCTCACCAGCCAACCCGTCCGGCAACAACTCACACCGGGTCACCACGATGCTGTGTTCTTGTGGTACGAACCCCGCGGTCACCCGCCCATCCGGTTGTTGCACCAAGTACGCCCGGCACGCCGCCGGCAGATTCTCCTGCGCATCAGCCAACCAAATCACATGAACCCCCACATCAGGGCCCTTCTCCGCCACCGACACCAACCGGCCCCGCTCCACCGGGGCATCATCCTCAACCAACACCACCACCGCCGGCAAACTGACTTTCCCCTTCGCTTCCCGCCGGGCGGCCACCAACTCCTCCAACCCGGTCACCAACACCCCAACCCCAGCCTGACTCGACGCCAAATGCGGGCCCGGCAACGGCGAATGCGTCGACCCCACATGCGGCAACCACATCAACCACTCCCACCGTTTACACGACTCCGACGACGCCAAACCAACCAACACCACCTCAGCCGGTGAATGCAAACACACCAGTTGCGTCACCAAACCGCGGGCCACAGGGTCCACCCACTCCCGGACCCCAGCCACCCCCAAGTTCCGGTGCTCCTGCAACTGGGCCACCAACGGAACATCATCCACAAACTCACACTGGTCACGCAGTTTCTCAACCTCCGCCCACGTCGCCGCATCCGCTTCACCGCGTTCCGGGCAGTTCAACACATGCCTCGACTTCGCCCGGCCATACCCCAAATTCAACGACAAGAACCCATCATCTTCTGGGCGGCGGTGCCACAAATCCGGGTTACGGGTGAACACCGCCTGCACAGCCGCGTCCAACGAAGGCACCTCTGCGCATCTGCCCGCTCGTTCCTCCACCAAAGCGTTCGCCAACTCGGCGCGCAACACCTCCACATCTTCCTCAAATTTCGCCCGGTCCGCCGCCGACGTGCGTTTATCCGTGTAACGACGGTCAATGAACGTACCCAAAGCAATCACCGGACTCAAAGCAATAAACGCGATACTCATCGGGTTATGCGTCATCGAAAACATGACAATACCCATGATCATCGGCGCCACCATCGCCACCAACGGTAATTTCCCCGGTTTCGGGCGCCCCGGTGGGCGCGGCGCCGCGAACTCCCGACCCTGGAACGGTTCACGCACCAACGGTGAACGGTTGAACTCCACCCCCGAACCACCCGGTGCGGGTCCCCCAGCCAGTTCAACCACCGCATGGGTGTCCCCCAACGCCACCGAATCCCTCGGCCCCAACACCGCATGCTCCACCAAGGACGCATTCACCGCCACACCATTCGACGAATTCAAATCCTGCACCGTCACCTTGTCAGACACCGTGAACCGGGCATGGCGGCGAGACACCGAATCATCACCCAACACCACATCACACTGATCCGGGTCCCGGCCCACCAAATTCGGGCCGAACCGCAACGGG